>OLQX01000059.1_pt1 | contig 137972 bp, 162 predicted proteins | sample 1672581 | NCBI WGS metagenome assembly OLQX01 (sample SAMEA3136701, study PRJEB25190) | human gut metagenome | reverse complement strand
ATTCACGGTTCTCAGAAGAGGTGGTGAACATCGCATCTTTGTAGTTGTCCCAGTGACCTGTTTTTTCCCACAGCACGCGGTCCATCATGAACGGACCTTTCACTTCCTGATACTGGTATTCTTTCAGTTTTGAGCGAACAAAGACTTCCAGTTCACGGAAGATAGTCCAGCCATCGTTGTGCCAGAACACCATACCCGGCGCTTCTTCCTGCATGTGATACAGGTCAAGCTGCTTGCCGATTTTACGGTGGTCGCGTTTGGCCGCTTCTTCCAGACGTTGCAGGTAGGCATTCAGGGCTTTTTTATCTGCCCATGCAGTACCATAAATACGCTGCAGCATCTTGTTATTGCTGTCGCCACGCCAGTATGCCCCTGCGGTCTTCATCAATTTGAAGTGATGGCAGAAACGCATATTCGGCACGTGCGGGCCACGGCACATATCGACATATTCTTCATGATGGTACAAGCCAGGCTTGTCATCATGGGCAATGTTTTCATCAAGAATGGAGACTTTATAGGTCTCGCCACGCTTCACGAAGGTTTCACGCGCTTCGTACCAGCTGACTTTCTTCTTAATGACATCGTAGTTTTTCTCAGCGAGCTCGTGCATCCGCTTCTCAAGCGCGTCGACGTCTTCCTGGGTTAACGTACGGTCAAGATCGATATCGTAGTAAAAACCGTTATCAACAACCGGTCCGATCGCCATTTTGGTGTGCGGCCAGAGTTGTTTGATCGCGTGCCCTAACAGGTGCGCACAGGAGTGACGAATGATCTCCAGACCTTCTTCATCCTTCGCGGTGATGATGGAGAGCTTCGCATCATGCTCAATCAGATCGGAAGCATCTACCAGCTCACCGTCAACACGGCCAGCAATAGTGGCTTTCGCCAGGCCTGGACCGATGTCCAGCGCAACATCCATGGGGCTTACAGCGTGGTCGTAATGGCGTTGGCTGCCATCAGGAAGAGTAATAACAGGCATGTTATATCCTTATTTGCAGTGGTGACCCACACGTAAGATCACATACAAAGAGAAAATTTATTTGTTTACAATAAGTTGTGCAACCATCTAACCAACAATCGCTAAATTGGTACACAATCTGGTACACAAATGAAAAACTGACATCCTCAGTCCCTCACCCGGTAAAATGATGGTAACACTAAAAAAGTGGTGATTGCACCACTCTGTTTCACATTGATTCAAATTGTCTTGCAACAATGGATGCGATCGACTAAGTGAATAAGATGCGAGCGCTCGCTAACAGCGGATCCATTCGTTGGATATACAATCACGCTCAGTACATGGATAAGCGCCGGGAAATGATGCAATGGTGGGCGGACTGGCTTGATGAGAAGGTGCTGTAGGGAGGAATCTAAAAGCCATGCTTCTTATGACATGGCTTTGTGAAAAATTTTTAAAATTAAAAGCACGATATTTATTGTGCGGTTTCTCTAACATTCTTGTTTTTGAAACGGAAAAACAACTTATCCAAAAAAGAATGAAGATTGCATTCAATATACTTATAAGAAAGTGATGCTATAAATGTAGCTAAAGGAATAGTAATTATTACAGTTGCAATTCCTTTATGGATGGAATCATCAATAAAGCGAGAAACAATAACATATACTACGTTAATCACAACTATATGGCACAGATACAATGAAAATGATACATCACCTATGTGAGTAAGTATTTTAGGTATTGAAAAGTTTTCCTCTATATACTTTCCACAAAGCACTATAAGCAAGAACGAAGGAATAAGGAACATGCCAAAATTTGCTGGTCCGTGATCCTGTGTTTTAACTCCAAGGATGTAGGCGAGCAAAGGAATTGCTAATGATAAAACTAGACATGGATATACTTGAAATTTAGACTTCAAGAAATAATTTCCGTTTTTATATATAAGAGCACATATTACTCCAAATAAAAACTCAAATATTAAGCTCTGCATCATTAGATTAAGATATCCACCGCCAATGAATGCTGGCTTATATCCTGACAGGTTAAGAAAATATGGCACACTAAGCAATGTAATCAAAAACCACATCCCCATTACGATAAACCTAAACCTTCCAAAGACAAGGCATATAGAAAAAACAAGATAAAAATACATCTCATAATTTAACGTCCACCCTGGAGGAAGAACAGCCGAGCCAAAATAAAGAGCGGAGTCAAAATTAAGAGGTATGAAAAGCAGGCTTTTTATGATTTTTTCATACATATATGAATCTAAATTCAGTCCGTAGAAATAAATAACATATATTAACGTCCATATAGCATAAGGAGGCCAGATCCTTAAAATTCTTTTTACTATAAATTTCACACTGTCATGACTTGTATAGTTCATGCCAGTGTATGTTATTATAAACCCACTTATCATAAAAAATAAATCAACGCCATATGCCCCTGGTAGCATCCACCTGTCAACAAAAGAGGAATATGGCGTTCCATGAAAAAGATCCCTTAAATGGCAAATAACAACCGCCATAGCCGCGAACCCCCTCATGGCTTGAATGTAATCAAGCTTATTACTTTTTCTTATGTTTAAACTCATTTTTATAACCATAACATATATTAATATACATATTATAAGCTAAAAAATTAAGTTCTTACCAATACAATTGCTAGTAATAGCTCTTACCCAATGGAGTTACATAGAAATCGGCGTCTACAACAACTGGTGATGCAGTACCGTTCCAAATAGAAAGTACCGCCTGACCTGCTGTTATTGATGCTACAGATATGTTTAGCGTTGGATATGCCTTACTTGATGACCAAGCAAAAGCAACCCCTTGTGTTACTCCATCAATAGGAACAGGATATGTCATCTGCTCATCTACTGCGAATGTTTTGTTTACATGGAGCGTTCCGAATTTTTTATTAAAAATTCCATTCAAAGCGTGAATAGGCTCCCTAGATAAGTTCTCAGGAGTTTGCATATTAGCATCGTTAGGCTTCCAGTTAGATCCAATGACGGTGCTTCTAATTCCATCAGGGTTTATTCCATAGAAAGATACAAACTGAGAATTATTGAATGGAAATAAGCTTAGGTTTATAAATGTTTGTCTGCCTGGGTCTTTTGCAAGGCATTGGAAGCTATTAGAGTTATCAATTGATGTTGTAATCCACGTGTTATTGTATGGAGAGTTAATAGAAAAAAACCATTCCCATGCGCTTTTCACACCTTCAATATTACAAGATATAAAAGTATTAGTTTCGTATACACCGCGAGGATTACTGAAATTGTAAGCAAGATCGCTTGCTGTCAATGTATTACTTATGAATGTCCATCGATTAACAATACCATTAAAATCTACACAACGAATGCAATTACCAGCATAGCATTGTTCTACTACTCCGAAATAGCTTTGCCCACCTGCAGATGTATCATGTGCATTAGGATATGTAGTTAGCCCCCCAGTTGTTACGCGAGTATCGTCAATCCATTTATTAAATGATAGTGCATTATTGAATAAGTCCATTCGCACACGCGTAAATCTTGGGTAAGAAGCATCATTGATATCAATAGCATTAATATCTTTTGCATTTCTCCCTACCAGGTAAACATCACGAATCCCCATATTGTGAGCACCCGGCACCCATCCCGATGGACGTATGCCGCGGATCATTGTTCCGCCGGCAGGAAAGCTGTTAGTGGCTCTGATAAATGTTTTGTCATACCCTCCACCAACAATGGTTACACCAGGATATAGCAACACCATATCTGAGATATAGAAATCACCAACGACTGTTACCTCTGGAATTCCTAAAGTGTGCGCGGCCACAATTGCAGCCTGAAGGTTTGTAGTCAGATCTGGTTGACCTGTAATTACCCCGCCAGGAACAAAATCAGCAGCCAAATCGATAGAGTTTCTGAGCTTTCTGTCTACCGTGGTTAGTTGTGATGATGGCTGGTTGAGATCGTATCCTACAAGAAGGGAGCCTGTCCCTGCCGCTAAATCTTTTCTCAATACATCACTGATATCTACTGGCTGCCATTTCCCTTCACCTGTCCCACCTGATGATTCTGGCGTAGAGCCAGCAGGAACTGTTTTTGGCAATGTTGTCAGGTCGTCCCATCTGTACCAGACATTTGTCGACGTATCCTGCAGTACATCACCAGCAGCAGTAACTGTCCCACCGCCCTGAAATGTTCCCGCCAGATTCCAGCCGAGATTGTAGATCTGCTGAAGAGTTAACTGCTTAAGACCTTCAATCGTGTAATGTGCATTCCCAAAACGATCGATGTACTGCTGGGCCATTGACGTAACAAATTCATCAATTTTCCCGGCGTTGAATTTCAGATCTTGCGGCTTTTCGCTCGGAACCGGCATGTTAGTTGGTGTAGTGCTCATATTTTTTCCATAAAAAAACCCGGCTCGGTGGCCGGGTTGTGGTATTTGGATAAGGTATTATTCGTAGACTGAGTCGCTGTACTCTGAGACGGTCAGAGATACCGTGTTATCTGTGTTCGGTTTGATGCTATTGACCGTCCATAGCTGACTGTCCAGCTCTTCCACTGTCGCGATCAGATAGCGCGATGGTAGCTGCACAGTGTCTCCGTTCCATATGTTGAGCTGAATGTTAGGGATAGCCGCGGTGAATCCGTACTTTGTATCGCTGCGGGCCGTAGCCGGATGGCGCAGTGTCGGGTTACCCATGTTGTCGGTGACAAGCACATACATATCTCCAGTAAATGTGATCGGCTCACTGGTGTCGAAGTCATTCCCGGTGCGACCGGTGATGTAACCCTGTTGCTGGTTGCTGTCGTAGATGTCCGGCATCTGAATGACGCTTCCAACCTGGATAATTCCGTCCTCGAACACCTTGGCGTTCATCTTCACACGTGAGTAAATCAGGCGCTTTGTTTCGCGTAGCGCTCGCTCACGAGCCTGGTACTCGTTACGGAATCCTACTATCTCGAGCTTGTTTGGGTTCTCCGCTTCCTGCTCGACGATAACGCCGTTCAGAACACGATAGTTGATGTACGTCTTGTTGTTCGTAGTCGGGTGAACGTAGGAGACCTGAACACCGTCGTAACCGCCTGGCAGCGTGGCCTCATACGTCATTTTGTATTCGTCCGTTTTCATGTTTGCCCGGTTGAACACTGCTGCCGGGTAACCGACTTTCTGATCGCGGGTGAATGTCAGTACACCGTCATCCCAGTACGCCATAACAGACGCTGCATTACAGATCGCCTGCACCCTGTCGCCCAGCGAGTCGTTCTCGTCGTCAAACGTGTAGTCGAAGTAACCCAGCCGTTCGTCAGGCAGGCTTTCAGCAATCGAATACAGTCCGTAGAGGTCAATGCTGCTTTCTGGCTGCCCGCCCATTACAAGCCAGGTATGTGCAACCGCGTCAGCAAAGGAACGCGATGGACGCAATGTATAATCGACGGTCTGTGTCGTCAGGTTGTAACTGATGGTCTGACGAGTCACCAGAGCGTTATACTTTCTGTCACGGCTTCCCAGTGCGTTCTCTGTCGCCCTCACCTTGACGCGAACCAACGTATCGGTCGGATGAACTACGTTGTTTCTGATGTTGACAGCGTGTATTTCCTCAACCTTAAGAATGGACGCATCATTTGAGTTGTTTGTGCGCTGGAAGTTGATGGCATACTTACCAAATCCTCCTGCCGGGATTATTTTATCCGTGCGATAAAACACTTCGCTTGTCGACTTATGCGGCGTTCCCTGGTGATAGGTAAAGGTTTGTTGTGTGCCGGGGATCTGATTGTAATCGTCGTCGATTTTCCAGATTGTCACCGTCCAGTCAGTCCAGTTACCGCCCCCCAGTGATGACTGTGTATGCAGCCAAAGCTCTGTTGATTCAACCGGTGAGAAGAAAGGCCCCACAACAAGCGCCTCATTATCGTTGAGAATAAATTTCGTTGTGTTGATGGTGGCTGTAGATGGAACGGTAGGTGGCCCCTGCAAATCTGTCATGGTGAACGTGTACCACTTAACAGGGTTTATCACAGAACCATCATCACTCTGCACAGCAGAAATTAACGTTCCAGAGAAAAGCACATCTTCAGTAATACTGCCTGATGTCGTGTCATAAGTGACGTTGATAGTAAAGGTGACGGAGTGTGGAAGTGCCAGCCCCATGAAGTAGTCGAACTCAGCCTGCTTGACGATTTTCATCGCTATCTGGCCGCCAGCATAATCACCACTAACCACGCTATTGGCAGTAGCCGATTCTACCGGGAAATTGTCGCTTTCGTTTGGCCCTGGCATCTCCTGCCCGTCGACATCGTCGAACGAATAGCCCTCGTTAATAGTCGGTATTACCTCACCAGGCTGATAAAACTGATACTCAGCACCGGCCATCGATCCGAGACTCGACTCTGAGTAACGAACAGACTCATAGTCATACTTACCGATACCGATACACATCCACTCAGTGACGTATTTCAGGCCGCCGTCGTTCTCACTCTGGCGTACATATTCAAACATCGATTCCTGAATCAAGTCTGGAAACGATCTGACCTGCCCGTAAATATCAGGCTTCGCTTTGTATACCCTTGCGGTATTCGTTTGCCCGGTCAGACTGTTGTTCGGAGAATCGACAGTGTTTCCACCGTTATTAGCTATTGCTGGCTTCGGGGCAAGGAATGAAAACACAGCGCCAACAACTTTGAAGATCGGGCTGAGAATGTCGCTAATGATGCCCTTTGGCTGGTCGAAAATCTGGATGGTGTCCAGTTCGCTCAGTTCAAATGCCAGCTCATCATCATCACTTAACCTCACGCCGTTGCGGACGATCAGCAGATCACTGTGAAAGGTGGCATCATTGGCCGCCAGCCAGTCATAAAAAAGGGTGCCGTTAGGCACCCTGCAACGCAGCTTAGGCGTTCCTGGAAAATTCGATATTTCAACCAGCGCCATATTCGAAAAACTCCACTTTAGTGAATGCCCGCTGAATAACCAGCAATGAGTCCATGCGCACGCTGCCGTTCTCTCCCCGCGAGTGCAGTGCCTGCCGGTTAAGCACCAGCCCCACGTGCGCTGGTTGCGCGCCGCGGTACCCGACGAATATCCCGCCTTCAACTGGTTTATCGACCTGGCGCCAGAAAACGACGTCACCCTGATAGCAGGTGAAGAAGTCCTCGCCGGCTTCGTAGTCCGGAGTCTGGTGCAGCTCAATGCCGATAACGTGACGGTAATACAGCACTACCAAACCCCAGCAATCCACCCTATCGAACGAGCAAGCCCGGTTAGCCCACGGCAGGCCGATCACCTTGCTGATGAAATCAGAGGTTTTCATGTGCCGTGCCTACCAGTTACATCGCCGCTCCTCACTTCAGCAATAATTCTCGCCTCGCAAGCTGAAGGGAAGTCAGGAAACCAACCAAGATGAGTTTTTGCCAATCTTGCGCGCCACTCATTTCTTCTCTTCAAAAAATCCACGCCAGTAACACCTGATGTGTTACCAGTGAGTTTTCTTTTATTCCTTGAGTTAACAGTTCTGCTAACCGCCCTAAGGTTATCTATGTTGTTATTTTTTTTATCGCCATCAATATGATCAATTTCATGACCGATAGGTATTTCACCATGGTGCATCTCATAAATAATCCTATGAACAAGCAATTGCTTTCCATCAACGATTACAGAGAGATATCCTTGTGTAGTGGTCTTGTTTGGTGACTTTCCGTATCTGATCCCACTCTTTCTCAAATTCCAATATATCTTTCCATCATCATATCTGAAAAGTTCATGCCAATTCATATAGAGACCTCAACAAGAATAGATTAATATATTTAAAACGAGCAGGAGGAGTAACGAGTCGAATAATTATACCACTTCATAAATATTGAAGCCCAGTATATTCGCTGGGGTCGTATAATCTCCCAATATTATTATTCAGCGGGTTAGTGACAGAAAGCGTCACAGAAGCGGCATCAGCGTCAATATCTACCGTCTTGACGTATAACTGCCACGACTTAATCGGAACTGACATATCACCGCTGTCGAAGATTTGCCGTGTGGCCGTGATAGCTGTTAACCGTGATGCACCTTTCCACTGCTTCATTAGCGCTTTGATATCAGACGACAGTCTCCCTAACTTAACCGTAGCGTCGATCACCGGCGTGCCGCTCTGTTGACTCTCTTCAATTTCAAAGCGCGCTGGCGTGTACGCCTGGCCGCCGAGCGTCTTCGGGAAGAACTGCTTGTCGACCAGTCGGACATAGCCAAAGGATGGATGATAGAAGGTGATGGTGTCGTACAGCCCGCGGGTCGGCCGCTGCTGCTTGTACTCTCTGAAGCTCGGCATTACGGCACCCTCGGCAAAGATTCCGGATCGCGTCCGTCCGGATAACCAGTAACCACGATATCCAGCCACAAATCCCACGGCGGCGGCAGCTCAACAATAATGTCGTCGAACTCGTCATCGGAGTTGTAGAGGTGGTTAGCAATAACCGTCCCAGTCCATGTAACAACGCCGTTTGTGATGTTTGTCTGAACAGGCATCTGCGTGAAGTGGAGTTCTTGCAGCTGTAACCCACTTCCGCCGAGATTCACCATCATACGGAACCAATTTAGCCCACGGTTTAGGTAGTTAGGACTGCGCAGCCACTGCTGGAATGCGCGCTCCTCTGCCGACGTAAAGATCCACGTCAGTGACCAGGTCACTTTTAGATCATCGGTCTGGTTCTGAAAGATAGCCGGGCCTACCGCTGGCTGATCGGTCTGGAACACGGTATCGAGCGTCATGTTTTTACTGGCTTTCTGCGCCAGCGGCAGCCAGTCGGGATAGTCGATAATTGGCATCTAAACTCCAGGCATTAAAAAACCCGCCGAAGCGGGTTTAATCTATGGCAGTTGGTCGTCTCGGAGCTTCAAAAATTTTAATGTTAAATTCTTGAATAGAGCCGTTACTCTTAAACTCAAGTGTCTCACCAGCAGGAATAACACCGGTAATATAAGTGCCATCTGTCAGCAAAAACTCAAAATTGACAGCCCGGTTAGCTGAGTATTTGACAACCTTCCCGCTTTCAAGTGGCATGCTTTTTGATTCGCCCGGCAAAATACTATCCATGTTCCCTCTCAATTTTGACCACGTGGTGTTCTTTTGGCATTGAAATTACTTGTTATGCCCTGAGAAATTGGACCACCATTATTTAGATCAGCAATGATGGCATCCACGGTTATTGTACCATCTCCACTACTCGTAGCCTGAGCATCGAATGTGGCTCCCGTCATATTCTGAACGTTGATTATGACGTTCACACCGCCCCCTGAGGTCATATCCTTATTGCTGATCACCCTGCCGTTGTCACCCGGTATCATGTACTGCTTACCGGTGCTGGCCTGGTAAATCTCCGGCATGCCGCCTTCGCCGACCTGATACATCCCGCCAGCACTAACCGGGCCGCCATTCTTGCGTTTGCCAAGCAGGTTCGCACCAATAACGCCCGCTACCGCGCCGAGACCGATAGCCGCCGCCGTACCCATCGAGGCTATTGAGGAAAGGATTGCCGCCGGGGTCCATGCCGCCGCCACTGTCCCAGCCGCTGCAACACTCGTTGCCGTCTGAACACCAGTCGCTGCAGTCTGAACTGCCGTTACAGTCCCTATGGCCGATGTCTGGGCCGCAGATCCCATGATTGCCGACTTGACCCACTCAACCCCCATCTGCACGAAGGTATTAACCAGGCTGTTGAGAACCGTGCTACCAAGAGAGCGCATTGCATCACTGGCCGTCATGCTACCGGTGATAATTCCCGTTAATGCGTTCGAAGCATTTCCTGCCAGCGCGTCGATTGAAGCGGCCAGCGCTTCCGTCCCTGCATTTTGATTTCTGAATATCTCCCATTGAGCTGCAATCCTCTCCTGATCGTACTTCCTGTTGGCCGCATTCGTCAGTTCAAGTCCTCTCTGGGTTAACTGACCCTTCTGGCTTTCAAACTGCTGGATTAAAGCCAATTCTTGAGCATGCTGGTTAGCAAGCCTCTGAACCGGATCTACTTCACCTTTAGCCGACTGCTGCGGGGTTACAACCTGCTGCGCCCTGATTTTTGCAAGCGCCACCTGATGGTCCTGCTCAAGCTTTTCAGATGCCTGGTTGTATTGCTCCTGAGAGAGAATTAGCTGACCGTTAGCGTCCTTTTGGCCCTTCAGGCTCTCAAGAGCTTTCTTCTGCGCTGCGTAATCAGCGTTTTCCTTGAGTGTAGGAACTGCATTCTGTGCTTTTAGAGCCGCAGCTTTATCCCAAGCCGCCGCCGCATCACGCTCTACCTGAGCGATCTGTTGTGGTGTCGGATTGGTAAGCTTCTGTCGAGCGGCAAGAATCGCCTGTTCCCGAGAAAGATCCGCAGTTGAGTCAGCTGAAAGGTTTGCTTTTTGCCGATACTCTTCCAGAACCTTTGCGTTTCTCTCTGCCTGAGAGGCTCCCTTGCTCTGCTCTGACTTAAGCGTCTTCTGCGCCTGCGTGTTTTTATACGTAGCGGCAGCATCATCTTCCATCTGCTTGGCATGCGGATCATCCTTCGCAAAACCTGCATCTTCGGCAGCGTATTGCGCCTGCAGCCGCGCGCGGGCCTCACCTTGCAGTTTCGAAAGCGCAAGGTTGCGCTCAGACTGCTTGATGAGGTTCTTCTGCCCGGCCGTAAGGTTGTCGGTGGACTTGTTCAGGCTGTCGACGTTGATTTTCGCGTTGGCCGCCTCTCTTGCCAGATCGACAAGCTTACCTGCCAGTTCAGCAATGGCTGACTGCCCGTCTTTGGATGATGACTTCATTTCCTGGAGTTTTTTCGCCAGTTCCTGAAGTGCTTCAGGCGACGGGTTATTGCTCAGGTCTGATAGTTCTCTTGCCAGATCAAACGCTGACTGCTTGCTGATTCCCAGTCGAGAAGAAAGGGTGCTCACTGTTGCAGAAAGCGAGTTCACAATACCAGAGGCATATTGACCCTGGCTGTTGGCCTGCTGAATGGCCTGACTCCAGTCTGTGGTGGTAACACCAAGCGCAGAAAGTTCATCGTTGAACTTTTTGATGCTTGGAGACGCACCGCCAACAGCCGCCAGTGCTCGATCGCCTAACGTAATGAAAGCATCAGACGCGTCACTAATGGCTTTAGGAATCTTTGAGATGGCCTGGTTATACTCGAGCAGCGCCTGATTGCGCAGCAAAGTAGCCACGTCGGCATTTACGCGCGCCAGGGCAGCATACTTGTCGGAAAGCGCGGCCACGCCTTGCGAGGAAATGGTGATCACCTTATCCATCGCTTCAGCTGCGTCTTTCAGCGCATCCATGGCGTTTTTACCGCCATTCAGCGAAGTAATAAGCACGCCAGCCAGTACCGAGCCAAGGGCGATTATGGCGCCAACGACTGCCCCGCCAGGGCCGAACGCACCAGCAAGTTGTGATCCCTGCTGCGCGAACGCTACCAGAGCAGATTGTCCTCCCTGTACCTGGATAATGAAGTCCTGAACCTGATAGCCTGCCTGCTGCATGCTGGACTTCCAGCTGCCAGTACCTTTTGCGCCATTCTCAACGCCAGTCTTCATGTCATACAGGCGGCCGGTCAACTCACCGATCTTCTGCTTCTCTTCGTCTGTCGCTTTCGACCCTGCGCGAAGCTGTGCAGCGAGGACTGCGGCACTGCGCGCGCCATTCTCCTGAGCCTCGTCAAGCACAGCCAGCTGGTTACCCAGCGCCTCGATGATGGATTCTGCTCGACTGAATTCACTGCTCGCGCCTCCGGTACCGCTACGGGCCTCTTCCATTGCCCGGGCAATACCGCTCACGTTGGTGTTCAGCTTGCGCAACTGGTTATCCATGGAGTTGGCATAACCAGCCAGTTCGGTAAACGCGGATCCGGTTTGTGAGGTACTCTGGTCGAGGTTATCCATTCCCTTACCCGATTGCTGGGCTGCAGCATCCAGTTTATCCAGAGCATCAATGGCCTGTTTGCCGCCTTGTAACAGCGGCTCAACGTCGGCGCTGATTTCATAAACGATGCTACCGGCGTTCTTCTCACCTGCCATGTCATTCTCCGGGCATAAAAAAACCCGCCGGAGCGGGTTTTAAGAAATGATTAAAATTTACAAATTGGCGTACGTTTCAGAAATATGGAGGTCAGAATGAATAGGCAAAGATGGTTTGACTCTATGACCGAGAGTATATGTGAATACTTGCTTTCCTTCAGATCTCGCAAATTTGATAATGGGTGCAAAATCTGAGTCACCTGTGACCAGACAAAAAACGTCTGCCTGGTTCTTTAACGTCATGGATGAGATATCTAATGCGATCCTCATATCAACACCTTTCTGCTGAAGATTGGGAGAAACATTATGAGCATTAATTGTTGCTGTCCCCCCTGCCCCAGACTGAAGAGCAGCATCTGAAACCTTCCACCCTCTAAAATTGAGTTCCCCTAGGCGCACAGCAAAAAAAGGCTTGACCTTAAGCTCATCTAACAATGTATTACAATCAATGGCCATTTGTGTGGCGCCAAAGTTAGTAACAACGTTGGATATAGGATGTGTCTTAGTACCAGTGAAAGGTTCAGCATCGTAATAAAACACACGATACAACCGCATCCCTAATAACTCATTTCGTCCTTTAATTTTATTAACTAAATCCTCGACATTTTGAGCTGTCATTGGTGCTGCCTGAGAACCTAATTTTCGGCGCAAGAACCCTGCGTCAAGAAGTACTGCGTACTGTCTTTCCATTTTTATTAACCGAATACGGGGAATTAGTGGGAGAGTGGTGGGTTAGGCTCGCGGAGGTAAACCTCACTTGTATGGGGTGCGAGCCGCCCACATCATTGTTGCGAACTATAACTCCTACTCAATAACCCTGCAAGTAAGGCGGTGCAAAATAAAAGGTAATTTTGTAAATTTCATTGTATTAACTACTAACCTTTGCCCTGCGTGCGGCCTGTTTAGCCAGGTATTCGTCGGCGATGCTGTCGTACTCTTCGCGAGTGAAGCCTTTCTGGTCCGGGTATTTCGCCGCCAGCAGCATCTGAAATTCGGTCATCGTTAACTGAGATGCTTCAGCACGGTTCATGCCGAAGTGACTACGTGCCGCGCTGATATAGTCGAAGGCTTTAAACTCTGTGGTGCGCTCGCCCGTTTCGTGGCGCTGTAACTGCCGGACCTTGGCTTTTCCCAAGACTCCGTGCTGCATGAGGTGCTGCGCCAGCACGATGATGTCGTTCTTCGGCATCTGGCCAGGGCGGTAGACGACGCAGTGCCGCCACCCTTTCCACTCGCCGATCATTGGCGTCAGATCGTCATCGCAGCACGCCTGCAGCACCAGCATGCAAGTTGATAACAGCTTCTCAGCAGCGCGGTTGAATGATGGAGCAATCCAGGCTGGAAAGCGCCCAAGCGTGCCAGCGCACACCTCAATAAGCTGAGCCACGTCATTGCCGTGTATGGTGGCGTACGCCTGCACAATCTCTTCCGGAGTGCCGATCCTGGTCATGGCCTCGAATGAAGGTCGCAGCAGGTAATCTTTCCCGCCTTCGCGGCTGTCGCTGATTGAGAGTTCACCAATATCGATTAAAGCGGTCATAAGTCTTCCACTAAACGGTCATTATCAAGGGCAGCACGCCGCCCTTTGGAATGTCCGTTACGTAACGGTAACCGTATGCACGGCCACAAAGTTGCCGTCTTCGGTGTTGATGATGATTTGCGCGCTGCCAGTGGCGACACGCGTCACGGTAACGGTATTGCCGGAGGCGGTAGCCGTTGCTTTAGTCGCGTCGGTAGTCGCTACAGTGAAGTCTTTGTTTGTTGCGCCAGTTGGTGCGACATTCACCGTGAAGGTGCTGGTACCGCCTGCCGTGCCGGTGCTGGTTGTCGGGGTTACCGTCACGCCAGTCACCGCAACCGCAGTAATTTCGTTCACTTCGATGGTGCTTGCGTCGCCGACTTTGAACTCGGTAGAGAACGTGACGATGTCATTTGTGCCGCCGTCAGAGCTCAGCGCGGTGATGTTCATGTAGCCGATGAATTCAACCGGGCCATATTCCATTCGCACCCAGATGCCCGTTTGACGCTTGGCAGCAAGCTCGTCAGCAAAGTACTTAATGAATTTGCCGACGCCGTACTGATCCAGCTTGTCCTTCTTGCGCACTTCACCTTCAAAACTGAAGGTAAGATCACTGTTGGTGATGATGGTCTCGACATAGCCGCCGCCGTCATCCGCATCAGAGGTAACCGAGTTCGGGTTGAAGTCGAAGCCCTTCGACGTACCAGCAGCCAGCGCCTTCCACTCAGATTCGAGTGGTTTGACATCCGGGCAGCCATCAGCGACTTCCAGCACGACCGCACCGCCGAACAGGCGCTCGTTCGAGTTCTGGCAATTAGCCATGTGAAACTCCTCTTTGACGTATAAAAAAGAAAACCCGCCGGAGCGGGTTATTTGGTTGGGATGGCTATTCGCCGTAAGTGCAGGCGAACTGGAGTCGGAAGACTATTCGCCCTTCTTCTGTGAGCACCGGCGCGGGAATTGCGCCCATGTTCTGGATGTAGCCGACGCACTCGTCAGCCATGGGGTTGGCCTGGACGTAATCGACGATGCGCTGCACGGCATTGAGCGCGTCTTTGCGCTTGTCCTTCGCGCCTATGACATCAACCAGGACGTGATACTCAGAGCCGAGGTCCGTGCGGATATTCGAGCCGCCGTTTGGCCTGAACACCATGATCGCCTTCGAAAGGTCTTTCGGGTCGTCGTACATCAACTGCTGCACCGTGAAGCCGGTCGTTAGCCCGGCGTCGCCGAACATGTTGCGGACACGCTCGTGCATCATGGGTGTCATAGCGAAAGCTCCTTGCGCATAACCGCATCAACGTTATCGCGCTCATCATTCGCGCCTTTGTTCAGGAATTGAGGCTCACCATGAGGATCCCAGTAATTGCCTTTCTCTGTACCGCCGCCAAACTGCTTGCCAGCGCGTGTAGTGCCAAAGTGAGCGCGAGGTTGTCCTTTTAGTTTCCCGGATGCCTCATGCACATAAACCGCATAGTTGGCTGAATATCCGATGCGCCCTGTTATGATCACCCCGCCAGCATCAATTTCACGAAACTGACTATTGATCAGAGTTGATGTGTCAATAGGCGTGTAATAAGCGGCGCGAGAGCCTATCAGGATCAAACCTGACTGAATGCCACGCACTACCCTCCGCCCTCTAACATCGTTGATAATATCGGTGAGATTTTTCTTGGCCTGGCCGATGCCCTTCACCTTGATGCCCATGGCTACACCCCAGTCAAGATGGCGTAATCATCCGCCAGTCGCTCGAATGTGTCGGCGTAACGGATAACCTGCCGCACCTCGTCGGCACCGGCGACAACCGGGTCGGGTTCGATTGACGCGCCAATCAGCAGGTAATCACCGGCGGCCGCCAGCGCGAACTCCGTCCAGACGGTATTCTTCACGACGATTTCAGCGCCCAGACTGGCTAACTTCTTGCTGAGCCCGCCCTCGTAATCACAGAGGATTTGCTCAGGCTCGGCATAGCCCAGCGGATCGCCGTATTCGTCATTGCCTTCCAGCTTGCGCCAGATGGTCGCTGTAGCGGTGTAAGACCAGTTTGCAACACTCGACACGCGTTACTCCTTTGGCACTGGAATGCGCTCAATCTCAAACCACTCGATATTCAGCGCATTGACCTGCTGGCCTTTACCGACCGGCAAGAAAAGACCTATGACATCACCGCATTCCAGCTGCAAATATCGCTCAATGACGATTGGTGAAACCACTGTCTCGCTGAAGGTCTTAACCTCTCCAGCAACGCGAAAAATGACCGTCACATTCAACGCGCTAACCATGTTTTTTACAGTAGCCATATTTCACTCCTTCCAGCGCAGCACAACCGTTACGTTTCCGCCTTGGCCTTTAAGTTGCTCACTGCGCTTAATGGCGTTCGGTGCGATGCACGAGTCCATAACGACTTCGCCAACACGATAAAGTCTGCTGTTTTTCAGTAACCCGCCTCGCTTCATTCTTTCCACCTCAGCACCTTCGCGCCAGTCGCCCGGATGCGCGGGCAGTTGATATGCCACTCGCCGTCCGATTTCACGTAGCCGGTAGTCTCCCGCCCGGTATCGGTCATCACCCATACGCGGGTGAATGAGCGCGGCAGCCCGTGCTTAACTGATTTGTACGTCATCAGCAGCCTCCGACCACCATGAACAGGCCGACGCTGTTACCGGCGCTGATTGGCAGCTCACCGGTGCAGCCGCTGGTATCTAGGCGGGCCAGCGAGTCGCGCAACCAGGTAATGCTGTCAGCATCGTAATCGAATGAGCGTGACGCGCCGGACGGCGCACCCTGCGATTTGATGCGGCGCGCGCCGGACGACGTAGCCATAAGCGCGGCGGCATACATCAGGATCAGCTTCGCGGTGCAGTCGTCATACCCTGCGCCATCGAGGCACGGGATAATCTTGTTCACCACGCAGAGGATCGGCTCCAGCAGCGCGCCCGGGATGGAGTAACCCAATTCACCGAGGAACGCCTGCACGTCTGCCGCTGTGATTGGGTCAGCCATGGTTATTTCGCCTTCTTCGATTTGCTGGCAGATTCTTCCTGCTGCTCTGCCTGCTCTGCCTGCTCTGCAGCGTCATTGCCCGGCGTGGCTACTTCCAGCACCTGATCGTCATCACTAATGATTTCAACCAGACCAGCGGCTACCCAACGCTTAGCGACATCGCCGCTTACCGAAACCTGCGCACCAACCTCCAGTTTCTGGAGATTGGCACCGGAAAGCAGGTTGTCTCGAACCACTTTTACCAGTGCCATAAATACCCCTTAGCTGTGCGCGTAGATAACGGATTTGCGATTGTTGATGTCGGTCTTAACCATCAGGCCCATCGCGCCCCAGGTGCGCCATACGTAATCGCTGTTATAGAACTGGCGAGGATCAGCAACGGTACCGACAGCCTGACCGACAATCGGAGCGATAACACCGGCCGTCAGTGGAACAATCAGGATCTGGTTACCGGAAAGTTGCGCATCTTCTTTGATGGCAGCGATGCCTGAGAGCTTCAGCAGCTCTTGCAGAATGGTGTCAGACTGGTAATTGTCGCTGAAGTAGCGCTCCAGGTTTGAGGTGATCTCACCGGAAACATACCAGGTCTGCTGCGCATACTGCAGGTTGGTCAGCTTCATCACGTCGCGCAGTGCGATAGCCGCGTTGCGAATTTGCTCCGCCGTTGCGCTGGCACCGGTGAAGTCGATGTTCAGGCCGGAAGCGCTGAGATCTACAATCTGTACGCGCTCATCGGCTTTGACGCCCTTCCAGGTCTTGCCATCGAAGGCGATATAGTTGCCGGCGGAATCGCGGAAACCGTTGAAGACGTAATCCACGTACTGACGACGAACATCATCAACAGAGCCGCGCTGAGCGTCAGCCAGAGATGCCAGAGCGGAACCTTTGTTAAAAATCGGGTCACGCCACTGGAATTTGAAGCCAGAGTCGTGGATCGGAACCATCGTACCGTCGAAGGTGTACGCGCGCGCATCCAGCGCCGCACCAATCTGGCCGGACATGGAGGTATGCGCCCAGCCGCGGCCACCGGTGCGAGCGTACTCGTACACGGACTCTTCAAGACGGACAGAGCGGGACAACGGGATCAGGTCGTTAAGCAGGGTGAATTCCGTAGTTGGTTCGAATTCAGCCAGCACAGTCTGGTCATAAGCGCGATACAGGCGGCGGATATCGTCGACAGCGTTCGTCGCGTCCAGCACTGGTGTGTTCGCCGCATCACCACGCCAGCGGGTGCGGGATACGAAATCAGCAACGGCCTGAGCACTCATGTTACGCGCCAGTTGCAGCTCATTGAACTGCGCCTGGTTCGCTTCGAGGTTGCCCGTCTCGGTCGCGCGTCGGGTGGAAAATACAAACATTCACTCTCTCCTTACTTGAACACGACGCGAACCAGATCGCCTGCTGCAGCGGTCAGGGACTTGTCTTCTTCGACATAGGCAAAGATGGTTTCATCTGCTGCCAGTGCTTTGATTTTGCCGTTGGCCACAGAAACCGGCTGACCTTTGGTGTAGGTTCCGGCGGCAGCGCGAACGTTGAGGAATACGCCCGGGGTTGGCTGGATGTTTACCACCCAGTCGCCGATAGCATAGGCATCGTCAACTGTTTTGCAGCGCAGATAGTCGTAGTTAGCGACGTAGAGGATCGCATCTTCGGTGCCGTCAACCGACGGAGTCGGCTTAGCTGCACTGAAGAAAATAACGGTACCCGGCAGAAACGCTGCGGCCGCAGAACCTTCACGATTAAGTTGCGGGTTGGGGAAAATACCGCCCGCGTGAATTACGTGTTTCCCGTCTTTAGCCATTTTTTACTCCGGCATTTCGCTGAAAGAATCGTTGTTGTTGACCTGGCGGAATGCACCATTCAGGCCGATGGAGGTCTGGCACTGAGCAAACAGGCCATCAAGAGCCGCGCCGTCAAGGGAATTCACTGCGAGGTCATCCAGCCCGAATTTAGCTTTTACGGTAGCGCGCTTTTCGCCTTTCTCTTTGTCAGAGTTGGCAGCAATGCCAGACTTAACAGCGGCGAGATCGTCAGCGAAGGGTTTAAACCATGCCGGTGCTTCTTCGCTGTTGCTGGCCTGTTCTTTTTTCTTGGGCTTGCCGGTTGCGGGGTCGATGTCTTCTTCGCCTTCTTTTTTGGCTGCCGCCTTCTCAGCCGCCAACTGGTTGTAAGCGTCCATCAGTTCGGCATCGGACTTGCCTTCAGTCGGCTTACCCGCGGCTTGCAGCGCATTGATAATCAGTTCTTTCATCGGATCGTTCTCTCCGTTGGTTTTAATCTCGTACTCAATGGGTTTGCGCACGACTTCTACAGGTTCGCCGACGAACACGGCTTTGCCGTCATCATCGATGAGGTACTTCTGCTTTAGGTATCTGGTGTCATCGCGGTAGATGAAGCTGTCTGGCCACACCGTTTCTGGCCATAGCCACTTATCTTCTGTGTCGCCCTCGCGCAGCTTGTCGCTGATAGCGCGTGAAATGTCGTCAAAAGAGAAGTTGGAGGCATTGGTGAAAAAGAATTTGGTCTTGTTGAGCAGACCTTCACGGGTGCAGTCGATACCATCAGCAAGGCGAGCAACTTCGATCTGCTGCTCATTACCTTCTGCGTTCACGAAGATGCCGACGCCTTCTGCAGGCGTTCCGGCGCCGGGTTCGTCGAGCAGCACCGCCACATGGTCAAACATCATGTTGGTGGCGATCTCGTTGTACTTCTTGCCCTTCGACTCGCCATTAGCAGCAATGCCGGAATACAACAGTCCTGTGGAGATATGGATGGGTTCTGAGTTGGTACCGGCAATCATCTCATCAAGGCGGTTAATCAGGCGCTTGCCCTTCTCGCTTGACTCGGCGTACTGGCGGTTAACGTACATATCGCCCGTCACTTTCCCGTCTTTGTGGCTGACGTTCTGCAACCATGCGCCGACGTGATATTCATTCACCGCCCGGACATCGCGAGCAGACACATGCTTGCCGTCAACCTTCGGGTGGCCCAGCGGCATGGGGTTACGCTCAAGCGTGTTGTAGGCCTTTTCGATTTCTGCTGCCGGGTACAACTTCCGGTTCATCACGATATCGTCCACGACAGGCGTGATGCCGCGAACCACGATATGTGGCTTGCCGTCGATGGTTTCAGTGGTGATGTTTGAAGCGGAGTTGACGACGGTCAGCACGTTAACGCGATTGCGTTTCATGCTGGGTCCTTATTGGTGGATTTTCTGGCAATAAAAAAGGCCGCCGAAGCGACCTTTTATCAGATGTTATTTATCTTCATGAATTCAGATAGATTTGTCACCAAGAAAGCTCTCTCGCATGCTCGGTTCCAAATATCGCCCCCCTCTTCGGCGACACCATCGTATTTGGATAGAATGTACTCTCTTATCTCTCCACTATCTAAAATTCTTCCCGGGTTGGAGCGTATTAACTCATAAGCAGCAATGTTGAACTGCTGATCGTTTAATCCGCCGGAGGTGTACCAAAGACCAAGCAACCACTTATCAAGAGCTTGTATGTTATGCATGCCTTTCTCCAATTAAAGAACACCTGAATCATTGCATGTATAACGTTATTGAAAAAATGATTTTAACCAGCTTTCCATGCCTTGCGCTCTTTCTTCAGTTTATCCGCCAGCCCGTCGTTGAAGATACTTCCATCGTCGTTGAGCAGCACCGGAATCTGGCTGCAATAGCAGTTGTACCGGTTTCCGTTCTCGGCGTAGAAGTCACGCACCTGCTCGGTGGTGTAGACCTTTCCGTGACGGCTGGCGTGCCAACTGCGCGTCGTCGGTTTGAGCGCAGATAGCCACAGCAGGCCGGTATTCAGTCCAAGACGATCCGCTGCCCAGTCCGTTTCGTTCCATTGTGCCTGCCGCAGCGCGCCAACCTGCTCAGTCTGAGCGATGGCCTTGGCCTTCGACATCGACACATCGAGGCGCTTGCTGATGACGCTGGCCGTTTCACGTGGGTTAACTCCACGGGCTACCGCATCGGTGATGATATTGGTCAGGTCACCGCGGGCTGTGTCGCTGATAACCTTCCAGTCGCTGAACGTTGTCAGCCTGGCCGCCGCTATCTGGTTAAGGTGACCGGGGCTGCTTAAAAGTTGCTGTAACGTCGTCTGACTGGCGTAAACCTGCGACTGCTGGGAGAGGTTGTTGAATGCCTCCAGCGTGCCGCGCTGCACTTCTGCGACGACGTAATCCATCGCCCAGAGGTTTTGCTCGCCACCATCCAGCAGGTAATCATCCAGAATCGACTGCACCGCTTCCAGTAGGTCAGCCAGTTCCTGCGCCGACATGTCGTAGATGAACTTCCCGGCGTTGACCTGGTAGAGCCGCATATCCGCGCCGTTATCGTGGCAGAGGAAGTGCCAGTTATGGCTGTTAACCTCACGCTCTCGCCCGGTCAGGCGCTGGTCGAACAGGGCTTTCAGCGCACGCTTGATGTCGAGATACCGCTCCTCGATATCCCGGAACATGGCGGTTACCTGCTTTGCCGATCGGGTCGGGTCAACCTTGCTGCGCGGAACTACCGGTGTCCCGACTTTCGTCTTTTGCTCCGGTGTCATCGGAAAGAGGATCATCGGTCGTTACCTTTTTATTTGGGTCAGGCGGCTTTACATCTTCACGCGGCTCAAGTTCTCCCGCTTCCCTGACCTCGTTCTCATCAACAGCAGGTGTGCCGTAGGCTTGCTGGGTATCCTTCGCCACCGCAGCCATTTCCTTCATGTTGGCAATCTTCTCTTTCTCGCTTGGAGCGAGTAGATCAGACCAGGTTAACGTGATTTCGCCAGATTTAGGTGGTTCGATAACCTCCACAGTCCAAAGCCGTTCTATAACTGCACTTGCCCGGCCAGTCTGGAACCCGTTGCGGCGACCATTACAGCGCTTGGCAAAGTCATTTTTGTCCTGATCTGAAGCAAGCCTTCCCGTCTGCTGACCAAACAAGATGGTGAATGGCATCTGAACTGAAGAGGAAAACTGGTTAGCTGACACTGTCCACGTTGGACTCGGATCGGCAGCAGCAACGGAAAGCACCTTAGCCTCTCCGTCTTGGGTTACCAGAGCCGAATCTGTTCCAGAGTTAAGCTTCTGGATGGCTGCGTTAAGCGCCTCAGCCAGCCCCGAGTAACCAGCCTTCTTGGCATCCTCCATGATTTTGTCAATCTTGGTGTCTTTCGACATGTTAATGCCGAGCTGCCTGCTGGCGTTTTTAAGGAACCCCTCAGCGCTGCCGCCGGAGGTTTTAGCCATATCAAGCAGGTCGTTATAGCCTGCACGCAAGAACGGGATGCCAGCCAGTGAAGATTCATCTTCTGAGCCCTCGCAAAAAATGATGATGCGCTCAGGATGAATTTTGATGGAGCGCATAGGGCCAACGATACTGCCGTTGTCACCTACAGGTTGCTCTTGGAAATAATAAAACTTCGGCATGGCGTAATCAGGGGACTTCTGATCCTGCTCTAATTCCCCAGGCTTAACCTGCGATTCCCATGCAGGAATCATCTTCACCAGGCCGCGTTCGCGTGAATTACGCATTACGTCACGATTAACTGGCTCAGACCATTCACGACTATCGGCAAACTGAAGAATGAGAGCTGAGTAGTGACCGACAAGGTTACGTCTATCCGCGTCCTTCACCTTCGCCCAGTATTTCTTCATGAGCTTGGTGACTTTCTTTTCCCATGGCGTCGACTTTTTAGACTTCTTCGTCTCGTCACCATCCACTATTACAGGGTTATCAGACCAACAAGCATCCAGTAGCTTATGAACAGCACCGAACGCGGCACCGTTGCGCTCATACATGTTGTAGAAGTGGTCAAAGTCTAGGCGCTCAGGATAGCCAAATTCACACCACAGATGATGTCGCTTGGTGTTGCCTGATTTATTGAATCCAGCCGCATAAAGCTGTCGAGATCGCGATACCTCGTTGAGGCTATTCACAATCAGCCCAGCGAGGACTTGCATTTCTGTATCGTTACTCACTGAGTTGTCCTTATGTGAAGAATATCGCCCCTGAACGGCGAGGTGAGTGCAGCACGCGGTAACGCGTTGCATCCCAGTCGTGGTCTTCCTGCTGGGTATCTACGTCATCCGGGTTTTTGCTGTCGCGAACCAGCACGGGTATGCGGCTAATCCATCCGCGGCAATGCTCAAACACGTAAAATGCAGGTTTCTCAGGGATGCCAGATTCCAGCTTCTTACCTTCAACTACCGCCTCAAGCATGTCAGCGAATACCGAGGCCCCGTTTACTCGCGAGCCAGGCTTCTTATTGGCCTCAAGCCATTCGACACCCTGATTTTCCATTTTCTGTCCGATCGATAACTCATCGTCGCCAGTGTTGAAAATGGCGCTATCAGCCGGGCCCGGAATAACCTCCGAGCTAATTCCCGGAACAATGTTGAGCTGGCCCTGCGTAACACCGTCGATTTGAATCTCTTCCGGTTCGTCGACGCCTTCGCCCACCAGCCGCTTATCAATCCACGCCACGCCTTTCGCGACGTTGGTGGATGACATATTCAGGCCTTTGTTCAGCTCGTCAGGCGGGCACCCGTACCATTCTCCGATCAGGATTAACGTCCCTGCCGGCGGGCAGAACTGCCGACCATCAGGCAGCTCAGCAGCGGTGCCATCAGCCTGCGCCCACCAGAGGTTAGAGAACGGCTTCGACTCCCCCCAGTCGTGAGAGCGGTCAACTGTCCAGCTATCCGGTATGCGGAATGGCTTAATGACGTGCAGCGATTCATTCCACAGGTGGTCGAATCGCCCGCCACTGGTCACATCCCAGGAGCCCTCTACCCACGCTTTGCGTCGGTTAGGGTCTTTAATAGCCATCAGGGTCGCAATGTACTGCGGGTCGAGGTAAGGGTTCTCTTTGAACGATCCGTGGATGGCCACGCGGGTCAGCGTCACATCCTCTTCGCGCTCTGTTTGCGGGTTAAACACCTTCTGCGTTTCACGAATGATGGTGCCGCGTGGCGCTGGCTCAATGAAGCGCTTCTTAACCCACGTATGACCAATCCCGAAAGGGTTTGTCGTGCTGAATGTTTCCAGCGGGATAGGCTTCAGCAGCCCACCGTCAGCCAGCGGATAGTTCTCAGGCCGGAACGACGAGCGTCGGCAGGAGAACATCATTTCGTAAAACTCGGCAGACTGCTGTTTAGTCAGCTCGTTAAAGCCGATAAAAGGAAACTCCTGCCCGTGGTAGTCCCAGTAGTCGCTCTCTTCTTTTCCGAAGCGGAAAAGTAACTCTTCACCAGTCGGCCACACCCATCGCAATTCACTGGCAGATGCCAGATAGCGGGCGCCGTCGTTAAACAGGCGATACATGCGCTTTGACTGCGTGATGATATCGGTGAGGTTTTTATACTCGGTATCGAAAATGACGCCACGCCAGAACGAGCCATAGCCCAGACCGACCAGGCGACGAAAGCGCGCCAGCTGCGCAGCAGTTTTACCCGGCCCTCGCGTCCCCTCGTAGAGGATTTCGTTACACGGGCAACTAAGGGAGAGCGATTGCGATCCAGGCAGAGGTTTCCAGACGGCTTTGTAATTCATCCACCTAATACCTCGCCCTGCTGTTTCTGGGCCGCTTTTTCCCAGTCGTCCACGTTATCGCAGGACGGAACGGGCATAATGCTGTGGGTCGCCGTAACATTCTGCTCGACCTGCTCTTTAAACGCCTGCACTTTAATGTGCTTGCCAAGCAGCTCCAGGTTCTTGACCTTATCCGGCCATTTAACCTTTTTGAGGATGGTTTCCGCCGTCTCCTCGTCGAAGTTCTGAATCGTGGTGCTGATGTCCAGGCCGGTTAGCGATGTTCGCCACGCTTTAGGCCATGAGCTAATCGGTCTAAGGCTGCCATCGTCGTTGAGGATATCCAGGACGTCCATCTGGTCGATCTCAACCAAGCGCCGTAGAACATAATCTGCATCAATACCCACATCTTCGTTGCGCTTCGCTTTCAGTTCGGCGATTCTGTTTTGGATGTCAGGTTTTGACAGGTTTTCGGACGCGGTGCGGTTAGCTGTCTTTGCGCTGTACCCCGCCCGAATAGCCGCTTGCGTGGCGTTTAAATCGATGAGGTACTCGCGACAGAACATTTCTTGCTTGTCGGTGAGTGCCATAACCTATTCTCATTTATAAAAAAGGATTATTTATGTCAAATAATAACCGCACACCAAAGTTTAATATTGGTGATACCGTATACCTAGTAGTTGGCAGTCCTGCTATGGCAGTTGCCGAGCATGTCAAAGAATATATTGATGGAACAATGAAGTTCAACGGTACTTATCGCTGCCAATGGTTTGCCGGGCGTAAAGAAGCAGATGCAAAATTCCCTGAAGAGTCACTCACCAAAACTAACCCAAAGCCATAAACCCAAACGCGATAAAGCTCTCCATTGAAGATGTCTCTAATCTGATGATGAGCTCTCTTCAAAGAGATGGATGCCTTTATCAAGAAGACGTTGTTGATTACTTGATAAAAGAAGATAACGAGCAACATCTGAAAGAAAATGCTGATGGTAACCAAGCTCTATCAACAGAAGTAATCAAAAAATTCAGAGTTGATAGCGGTGAAAGCGTCGTTTGGGTTAAGCCGGACAAATACTGGCGATACCGAGTTCCTGAGGACGAGGAAGGTCGAGAGGCTCGTGGGTAAACATAGGGCGATCACTCGCCCTTCTCTTCAACCATGTCTATCACAGGCGTGAATTGCACGCGCTTCACATCATCAGGGGAAAAATACAGCCACTCCCCCGTCTCCGTCGCCAGCGGCACAAAGCCGTTAACCAGCTCAGGCTGACGTCGTGACATCTTGCCCGTGAAGGTTTCGCCTGTTTGGGTGGTTAGCGTGATTTGGTAGATGTCTGGCATGATTACCTCTTTACCTTGTCGCAGCTGTTGCCCTGCTTCTCAGAAGTGCTTAGCCACTTACGGCTTACCCGTCAGCAAGATGTGATCACCATCCTTGCGGGGTTACACAAATCATTATCGAAGCCCCTCGGTGAAGAGCCTCTGTAATGTCGCGATCAACCAATCAGCAATTCTGGCTGGGTCACCTGCATGATGTGGTCATGTTCAAGCGCCAGGACGCGCTTCTCTTTCTTCCGCTCGTTCATCAACCGGCTGCCGATCGTGCCTTTCAGCTTTGAGCGTGTTTCTTTGATGGCGTAGCGGTGCTGCATTTCTTCGCCCATGGCAACTCTTCTGCTAAGTTGCTCAGCCATCCAGTTAAAGGCATTGATGTAACACTCCTTAACTGCGGCGGCGGTTTTACCAGTGAATCCCATCACGAGCATCATGCATCCATCTCGGGTGATGTTATACATCGGCTGAACATCGCCATTTTTATCAATGAAATCAATGGGCGCAAAATTGCGCTGGGTAAAATCATCGGAGCATTTAAGGTTTCTGATGGCTCGCAATACGTCTTTGTGTCGTTTACCAAAATAGTTAGCCACCTTTAGCGATGTGGTGATTATCTTGTTGTCGAGTGTCGTGACCATTTCGCGGAAATCGAAGGCCGGAATAACTGACGGATTATTCATAGCGTCTTTACCTTTTAGAAAGATGAGCCTGTTCGCACAGAAAAGCCGCCCCGAGATGGTCGCCACCATATACGGCAGTTCCCAGGCTCAGCTTTCTGAAAGACTCGGGATTGTCATGCGCTGCGATGCGCGGTTTACTGCGGGCATAAAAAAGCCCCGCATTTCGCGAGGCTGATATTGCCGTTTACTGCTCTTCTATTCTTAGTGCGGGTTGTCCATCATTTCAGGCACTGTGTGTTGATGTATTCCTGTAGAGCTCTCAGTGATGTTTGGTCACTGATAATTCCTGCTCTGATACCGAGAACGTTTCGTCCAGCAACTGGAGAGAGTTCGATGGTGGCATCATTGCCCATGCCGGAGGGGCTGGAGGCTTCGGTTGAGGTAGGCACTGGACACTTTCCTTTGACGAGCACCCGACCACCATTATCAAGCCTGCGCTGCAGAGCATAATTTTCAGCTTTAGCATCTGCCAGTTCCTTCGTGTATTTGGCATCCAGCGCAGCGACATCTCGCTGGCGTACCTGCATATCTTTGATGGTGGCGTTAGCCGTGCTGAGATTCTTGGCGGCTTTGTCTCGCTGGTCTTTGTAGGTGATGGCGTTGTCGCGGTAGTGGTTCACGAAGAAAGCCAGTACGCCAATTACTGCCACCACAAGCAACTGCAACCAGTAACGCCTTACCAATGCGCCAATCACGACAGGAACAGAGCACGCTCCGCCTCACGACGACGGGTCAACCCATTCAAAACTTTACCGCCAGCTTTATTCCAGCGAAGAAACTCATCGGCAGCACCTTTGATATCGCCATCATTCAGTTTTTTTAGCAGGGTTGATGTGGAAAGGGCGCGAGAACCAACGTTGTAAGCGAATGAGACAAGAGCATCAAATTGACCCTGCGTTAATTTAACCTTCGCTACTTTCAGAACGTCATTCTCATAACCAACAAGCCCGGTTTTCAGTAACCGATCTGCGGTGGCCTGGTCGATGGTCATGCCGCGCTTTACTGGTTTACCGTCTACAGGGTGAGTCCAGCCGTATCCGATGGTCCACGGATAGCCACCAGTTCCGGGGTCAGGATATGCAGTGAGCCTACAGCCTTCGAACTGCTTAATCAGGCGAATACCCTTTTCACTGGTGATCATCGTTCACTCCTGCCCGTTTTTTAAGTGCGCTGATAGCGATTTCGCGCAGCTTGTCTACGCCGACGAATCCAATCACACCACCGACGAACGGTGATATCGATACAGGAAGGCCAACCACATCAAGCGCGCTGGTGATGCATAAAGAAAGGGCGCCACAAAGGACGCCCTCAAGCCATTTATTTTTTCGTGTTGCACCGTCATATATCAGACGACCATAGGCAATGAGTCCGGCCATTGACGCCCCCAGAATCTGGGGCCACGCATTTTTGAGTCCGGTCAAAACCGCAGCCCAGAATTCAGGGTTCTTGTCATTCATTTTCATAGCCTCACCTCGCATAGTTAGCGGGTGCTGTGTGTGATGAAAGGGTCAGGCCCTCGGGCTGGATTTAACAACGAAGCATGTCGATGATGATTCCCGGGGCCTGAAATAGAAAAAGCCAGCACGATGGCTGGCAATATGAGGGTGGTGCGTTGAGCTTTCGCTCTTATGGTCCTGGTAGGTATTTGGTGTGTGGCGGCCGGTGCTGAACTCCGGCTCATAACAGGCACCTTGTTCTCTCGAAGCTTTCCTGCGCGCAACAGCCTGCGCATTCACCACAACGGAAAGAGCACTGCCGCATTCCTCGTCTGGTAGGGTGCGGAGCTTTGTTTATCCAGTCAGTAATCTTACCTGTTGTGCAGATACAAAAAAGCCCCGAGCTATTAACTCAGGGCCATTAAATAGTTGCTCAGCTCACCCCATCCACCCAAGTGACCTTTGATGGGCTACGCTACACGATGTGTTTCATCTCATCTCAGAGAATCATCAGGCGCATTGATTAGTCACCCCGGACACCTACTTGCTGAGCGATGGTGTCGTACGCTCTTGCAAACCTCTCAGCCTGCGATGGTTGGAGTACCAGACGATGCGTCGAAGATACCAACTAGGCGGTTCAGTGGTGAGAGCCGCCTAGCTTATCTCACCACCTCGCTCTTTCGCCGTTGACGTCCGAGCATACATGGAAATATACACTTCTATTTCCCGAAATCAAGATATTTACAAAATATTTCTACTTACGCGGCAATTTCTGGAATCTCCTTCTCTAATTCGCGCTTCATTGCGTAAAACATTTCCGCATCGAGTACGTTCTCGCACCACACAACGCGCTTACGGCAATATTGAATATCAGCACCAGTGTGGTATTGAATTCGTCGAGCGATGTCTTGCGTGTTGTTGCAATCACAATATCGTCTAATAGCGACATCACGAACGGGGCTTTCCCGGTGGAGCGTTTTAATCATCACGCGTTCAACGAAAGCGGCATCATCTGATTCTTTGGCGAGAGCGATGATATTGCTGAACGATGATTGAGGGATAACCAGCTCTCTGGCTTTCTGATAGAGAACATCACCACGCAGGCCATCCTCTTCATAAAGCCGCATAACAACTCTTTCTATCTGGTTGGCTTTATCCTCGCTCCAGTGGCTGCGAATCATCAGGCGACCGATAACGTTGATAGCACCTGCTGGAGAATCATCACCACGATTAACGCGCCCCCAGACTGACAGCATGTAATGCACCCATGCCTGCTGTTTTTTGGTGATGGTCTTTTTTGGGTGACGCCACACGCGCCGAAAATGAGCGTCATCAACAAAGTTCACCATTGAGAATATCGGCGTTGTCTTCATGCTTCTGCTCCTGATGTTTTATAGCGACTGATGTAATTGCGTAATATCCGGTAGTCAGTGGCAAATGAGCCCGGCCGACGATAGATGCGTAACCGTGTCCAGCGCAGTCGAAGGTGATCAGCAAAGTAGGATTCGAATGTCATGATGGCCTCCGATTCCATGCACGTATTGCATCGCGCTTTGTTTGATAGGTGTCAGTGATCGGTTTAATCAGGCAATTTTTTTCAGTGCATCCAGCATAAACACCGTCACCATCGGCAACCAGTTCAGCATCACCCCCACAAAATGGACAGCGTAGCAGTGAGGCCCATTGCGGAAGCTTTAGGTCGTAAATCATTTGTCCTCCAGTTCAGTAATCGTCAACTCAAGGCGACCACCTTTAACGATCGGCATTTTCACCACCCGGTAATCCACTACCTGAACGTCATCCATCCAGAAACCGGCTTTAGTCAGCGCATCGAATGCTGCTTTTTGCAGGTTGTCCAGGTCGCGACGACGGCGATCGGGCATGTAGCATTCAATGCGAACCTTCAGTGGGCAAGTCACGCCAATGTCGAGCATCTCTGCCTTGATGACTTCCGCTACCAGATCTCGGTACGCCTTACCTTCGGTGCTGATGTGCGTTCGCCCCCTGTTGTGCCTGTAATACCGGTTATTGCTTGGAGGCCATGCCAGGCTAATTCGATATTCGTTCATATCTTCACTAGCCCCTCTTTCAGCCACATAACCTGAGTTCGTGCCATTCCTTCCAGAGCGCACTCTTTCGCATACTCCGCATCAACCAGATGCGTTCGCCTGTCTATCTCGTCGTGACACCGGCTGCATGCCACCGTGGCGATCAGGTCTGGCGGCTTGATTCCTGTGCCACACAGACCCGCCAAGCGAATATGCGCCAGTACAGTCGTTTCAGAGTTTCCGTTGCATACTCCCGGAATACGCACCTGGCATTCGCGACCACGTGCTGCTTTGCACAAATTAGCCATGCTTCCTCCGTGCCGCGAGACGCAGCCATTTCTTATCGACGAGCCCGGCGGTGTAACCGAGAAGTGTTGGGATCTCTGAAGGGTTTGGTTCCGGCTTACGCTTGCCGCGAGCTGGCACTTTGTAAATACCACCATTCATGACGCGATTGATGAGGTTAGCCATGCTGCTCACCCCACTGTTTCGCCCATTCGATTTCAAGCCGGGATTTTTCGCTGAACTTCACACCCTGCTGAGTGCCGAACCAGTAGATAGCCTCGATGACTTCAACCATCTGCCGAACGGTCATTTTGCTTGTGCGCTGACCGAACATCACAACGCCTCCGTCCAGACCTGGAGCCATTCTCTGCTCTTGTTTTTTGGCCTTGGCGACCATAGCGGTTATCAGGTCTTTCCAGTCGTCAGAGTCGTACTTATTGCCGAACCAGGTTACCTGGTCAGACAGGTCTTTCAGTAGCGGCCACATCTTGCGGTTCTGATCCAGTGTACGAGTCATCTCTTTGATATCGAGAATCAGTGGGCGCTTCGAATCCACCGGCAACTGTCGGATGTAGTTGATAGCGTTCTGCTTGATTGCGTCGTTAATGAGGTGAAATTGCTGCTTCATACGCCACCTCCGTGAGGTAACGCAGAATGCAGAAAATCGCAGGTGCATTTCTGCATCTGTGAAAAAGTGGATAGTTCAGATTGTGGTCGCATTTAAGTCCCCTTAAATGCGCAGAAGTCACCGGAGTTGTTCAGGCTCTGGTGAAGTAATTATGGCTTGTTGATTATGGGAAATCAAACGTTGCTTTCTGTTGCGCGGATTAAAAATTGTGTCGGTCTTTGTGCGTGAATGCGTATTCGTATGTGAAGTTGAAAGCCTCGTTCTCGGTGTCGAATCGCTTGTCTGTTATATCTATCCAACGACCGCCTTTACGAAGCTTCTGAGCGACCCATTTGCCTTCGTAAGGGAAAACCACGTATGAAACGGAGTAATTGTTGCCGATATTAGGGGTTGGGTATGATTCACCTTCTGCCAGCATATAAAAATTTATACCGGCAACAATTAAGCACCCCATTATTTCTTCTCGTTCTGAGCTGCCATATCCAGATACCGCGGATCGGATGCTTTTGGCAGCGTCAGGCTCTGCTCGCGGTAGAAGCGCACTCGTTCCATGAAGTATTCACGCAGATGCTCTGGCTGCTCACGGGCTACCTGTTCAGCGATAACTGGCATATTCATGCGCTCTTTGTACGCGACACCACTGGCGGCAAGGTCAACGTTAACCTTGTCCTGCTCTTCTTTTGGTTTTGCTGCGATGTTCCAGTCAGACATAAGAATCCCCTCGATGGCCTGAGGGGATTATACATCACTACGCGGATTTGCGTTCTGCTGCGGATTTAGCCATCGATATTCACCTTAGGAATGCTCAGTATCGGCCATATAGCGGAACAGAGAATAGTGTTAATAACACGATACATGACCCTCTCACTGCGACGAAGTTGCCAGTGAAAAGGCATACAACCTAATATGCCTCCGGAGTAGAAAAATAAGAGATAATCAATCACTTCACCTCCTGCGCCGTTTTGATGATTGCGGACAGACAATTCTTACAAGGAACATGCAGAGATCCCTGTTCAATGCTCAATAGCGCATGCTGAGCATCCCGAAAAAGCCATTCGAATGACCCAGGCCGATGACCGCACCATGTTTCAATCTCGTGCTTAGGGAGTTTAACTCCGTCACGATAGTCATATTTGATGATGTGCTTGCTCACGACTTAACCTCCTGCCGGGGGATATGATGCGATGAAGTTACATACACACCAGGGAGTTTGTATTGGTTTGCCAGCCAGTTATCGCATTCCATTTCGGTGATGTATTTAGGTAGATTTGTGTACTGACAATTAAAAAACCACCACTGATCTCCCATGCTTTGAGGAATGGCTAGTTCATACATGATGCCAAGTTCGCGAATTACTTCTTGCGGGTGCCTACTTTTACCGGCATAAGCAGCGCCAATACAGTCATAGCGTAAATGTTTCACGGCTTCACCTCCTGCTGCGGTGCTGCTGGCAGTGGTAAGTGAGACCATGATTCTCCAGTAACAACCCTGATAATGGTTCGTTTCGAAACTCCATATCGTTTAGATAGAACTCCGTATGAAACCCCAGAGCATCTAAGCGATCTTATTTCTGTGACGCTTGCATCATTTAATTTCGAATTGGCCTGCATCTCCCCTTTGTATGCTGGCAGGTGTGACCGGTTTCTTAGTCCTGTATTCCAGGCGTGCATCCTATTTTCATGAGGAGTAACCCACTCAAGATTGCTTAAGGACGGGTTGGCTTTATCCCCATCGATATGGTTAACCTCTGGCTTGGCATTTGGATTCGGTATAAACGCTTCTGCTACTAACCTATGCACTCTTGCAACTTCCCTTCGGCCATTTGAGGCATCACTCAACCTGACAACGAGATAGCCAGCATCGTTTAGAAACGGCTTTAATTGTTTTCCTTTAAAACGCTGTTTAGATCCATCTCTCCTCAAAATTATCCTAGGCATGCTTATGACATCTCCATGCTCATTAACCTGGTAGATTCCTTCCCAGTCAACAACTGGTAATAATTTCATGAATTACTCCTTAGGAGGATTTGGCAGTTGCATCCAGTGGGTTACCTTTCCGGGAACGACATCATGACAGTCAAATGACTTCCAGCATTCTCCATCCCACCAACCTTGTCCAATATCGAAACCATTGGATGTGATTACAGTTTTCATGCCTTCAGGCATCCGCTCGCTTACCGGAATCCAACCATCCGTAGTTACCGGAGAGTTGCCAGCCTCATACGCAACGCGCAACCAGTGGTAAAATGCCTCAGTGGTTACACAGCCACAATCGACATCTATCTGCTCATTTTGTTGTGATAGCCATTGGTCGAATGGCAACCTGCAATCGACATTTTCGTTGGCATCACCTGAATGTTCGACCATGTCGAGGTGTTGCTCGGTATGGTTTCCAGCTACACGTTCAGATTGAATTTTATCGACATCTACAGGAATGCCTGAGTTGCGGATATATTCAATACCATCACGTAGACTGTATTTTGATGGAGAGTTGCCAGCCTGATTCATCATTTCCTCGTACTCTGCTACTTGCGGGTCTACTGGTTGCGACAAGTCTCGGTAATTACCCTGAAGCATGGAGGCACGGCATGCGTTCCAGCCATTCACATAACCTACTGCCTCCAACCGGTCACTCATGACTGGAAGCAATGAGGACATGCTGATTTCTTCTGGCACTACCGGCGCTCTCGGCTTGCCCTGGCTATCTGACGGCGCTAAAGGTGCATTTCTCAGTGCAGAGGACAGCATTTCAATATCTGGCTTCGGCAACATGGCTTTGAATGCTGCGATATTGGCATCATGCTCTGCTCGCTGTTCCGGCGTCATGGCTTCCAGTTCTGCGTAGTAGTCAGCGCGACAGCGCAATGCGCCCAGCATGCACTGAGTGCGAACGCCCTTACCGAATTTAAGACCCGGCTCAAGATGCACGGGGCATGGAAGAGTTTCCGGCACTACCGGCGCTGGCTGCGTTAAACTTGGAGATGGGTAGGCAACTCGGAAAAGTGTGGATGGTTTCGATTCAAGCAGGACCTCCAGTTGCTGTTTGCTGTAATCAGTCCAACTTCCATCGTCTAATACCTGATACACCGCTTCCTGCGCCGCCGTCTTCCGCACCGACAGCAACTCGTCGATAGCCTTCACAGCATCAGCCATTGCGTAGCCGAGATTACCGCCGTCGCTTTGTGCTGCTGCTTTGCTGAGTATTTCGCTTATCTGGTGCAGGCGATCGAGTGACACAGGACCGTGCGCCGGGTGGTTAGTTGTCATGGGTTATTCCTCACGGCTCTAAACAAGACTGATTGCTGAAATCCGGTAAGAAACCATAGTCCATCTACTCGCTGGCTCATCTCGTACCAGTCTTCCGGGTTAAGGTCGGACACGAGGTTGTCACCACAAATACAAATATCAGGTCCGCGTTTCTCGGAATCATAAATATCACCTGGTGAAAACCACTCAGGATTAGTGGAGTGAACACACTCCATTTTTGTTACGTCCGCCATCTCACTCTCCCTTCACGCCAATGCCAGCGGCGGTCATCATATGCAGGTACTCATCTCCATCCTGAACCCATTGACCACCAACCCCGTAGTGGCGATGCGTAATGATGTCGATGGTTACTAGCGGGTCTTGTTCGATTAGCTGCCGTAGAAACTCTTCTAGGTCACCAGAGCAGTGCTTGATGGCTGGAGTTTTTCCAGGGTGCCGAACAACAAGAAACTGGTTTCCGTCTTCTCGAATTTCATTGCTCTCCAGTTCTGCTATGCGCTTCTCTGCGGCTTCCAGCTCGTCCAGCAGCGTCAGTACCCGTTGCGCCAGCCAGCGCTTTTCTTCATCACTATATGTGTTATCAGCAATCTCTTTGAGACGACCAATTCCAATATCACCGCCATCAGCGCGGTATGCCTGTTTGTTGAGTGCTGTCATTGGGCTGCCTCCTTCAAATTAATATCGCCAAATTCATGCATGAGCGTTGCCCTTACTCGCTCCACGATTTCATCATAATTGGCTGTGTTGGTAGCTTTATCCGTAAGGCCTTCAGCGCTCATCAGCTCAAGGCACCGCTCGAACGCTGGTTTATTCATGGTGTCAGGAAGCCAGAAATAGAACGCTCCTCCAGTCATCTTCTCGCGCCCAAGCAGCCCCTCTTCAGCAAGGCGCTTAATTCGATTCATGGATTGACTATCGCTTAGCGGTAGCCCTAGTGAGCTCTTGCGGGCTGTCGTGCAAATTTGCGTACTGCTGCGCAACCAGAACCAGTCGTTTTTGCATAGACTCACTACTTTTCCATCACCGAAATAGTTGTGAGTGACGCGAACAGGAAGTTGCTTCAGAACTGCGTGCCAGATAGCGAGGAGAATAAATTCATTCGAAAGTTTGCTCATAGCGCGGCTCCTTTGCGGAGCGTTGATACAAAAGCCGCAGCACCTGCAGCACCACTACGCAACTCAGGTGGCAACGTTTCGGTCATTTCGTTAAATCGTGATTCGAGTTCGTCGATTAACTCGTTTCGTGCCTGCGCCCGCACTTCAGCTAGGAAAGCGTCGGTCGCCGGGGTTTCGGTGTTAGCCAGCACCAGTGGAACACCGCGCCACTTATCCGCCTCAGCCTGGTCTATGGTTACCTCGCTGGTCATTCTGATATACCAGGCTTTAGGATCCTGATTCTTCAGCCCCGAATTCTCCGCCGCCAGCGCAGCGCACTTAGCCTCCAGATTCTGCATTGTGATATCAGCAGAGCGGAATTCGCGTTGTGACTCTTCGGCACGCACATACTGCACTTCAAGTTGAGTAGCCAGATCGCTAATCAGTTGCGCCAAACTGCGCACGTCGACAGCACCGCATGATGCTTTCAGTTCAGACGCGCGCTCATGTCCTAACTTCACTAACTCAATGATGTTTTCTTGTGCTATTTGTTTCATGCTGATGCTCTCCCGTAAAACGCCAGAATTCTCTTCATCGCCGCGCTTTTTCGACATTCGTTGAATATTCCATTGGTGCAAATCCGCGCTGTTCCTGCCTGTTCTTCCGGAGTAGCCAGGCGATAGGTAACTGTTCGCCATACTTTGCTGATGCGCACTAGCTTGTTGACCTTCTCCAGCTCGAGTGCGTTCTTCGTGATGCAGTTGATGGTCATGCCACACTCGGCAGCCACATCCTTCGCGGTGAAGGTCCGGTGCGTTTCGAGATAACGCAGAATTGCCTGTTTGCCTTTCATCTCACACCATCCCGTTCGACTTGTTGCGGTTGTATTTGGCCTGCAGCAGTTGGATAGGCGTCGGGCCACGATCTGCAGCAGGCGCTGCGATTGCGCGGCGAACCGGAGGAATTGGTTTTCCCTCTATGACGCGCTTCTCCCACATGTCCAGCAGATCACCGGCTTCTCGCGCCAGCTCACCATGCGTTAACTGGCGCTCTGTGCTACGGTGACGAAGTTCGACGCAGATGTGGTACATGACCGGCTGTGACCAGGGGAATTGCTCGCTGGAGGTGAACTCAAACGAGCGGTTACGCCAGTCCCAGTATTCGGCGATCACCTGGTCAACGGTGATGCCCAGTGCACTGCCACTTTGCTTGCACCAGGCGACGAACTGGCCCGGCGACGGCAGGAATGGGCGTTCCTGGCGGCGTGCAATGCGCATACCGGCATCGACCTGAGACATTGAGTGGATCCCGTTCTCCTGAAACGCCAGCAGCCACTGACGGCGGAATTCGTTCAAGTCGTCCTGGGTGCGAAAGTTCGCCATGCTGGCCGGGAACGCGGCACGCAGCTGGTTAAACAGTCCGTTGAATACCTGAGCAACCTGCTCGACCGGCGCACGCTCCTGGTACTGCTCTGGCAGGTTATGGGCTATGCGGCTCATCTGCTCGCGGTCGTGGTTACGTAACTGCTCTGCAAGAGATTTCATCGAATCACCTCATAGGCCCAGTCAGTGTTGTTGAAGTCCAGTTCCTGCTTGACGGCGCGCTGCTCACCACCAGCGCTGCGCTGCATCGTCAGCTTGTCCCACTGCTTACGCAGGCTTTCCGGGCTCAGGATGTTGGTCTGCCAGAAGTGGTGTTTGCTGGCCCAGTCATACAGCGCACAGATGTCCTGGTGCGACCGGTTGTCTATCTGGCGCATCAGGCGAACGGTGTTAGACCATGATGTCAAGTCCGGGTCTTTGCAGGTTGGGTTAATCAGCTTCACCCTGGAGGAAATCCACTTAGCGATCTCGAGGTCTTCAGCCGATCCCCACTTCGCACCGGATGGGGTGTAAACCGCAGCTTCTGGATGAGCTGATAAAAATTTCTTCAGACGTGCGTCTGAGGATTCGCCAGAATTCTCGGACGAAGATCTTTTAATGTTTTTATTGTTGTTATTACATTGTTGTTCATGATTCTCGGTGAAACGCTCGGTCAAATGCTCGCAGTTATGCGCGGCATCACCTTCCGAAGCCCCGCCATTACCGGCTTTGCCATGCTCGGCATTAAGCGCGGAAATATGCGCGGTGAAACGCTCGGGTAAATTGTCCATTTTTTGAGCGTATTCAGCGTAATTTGTGATGGTTATCACAGAGCCTTTTCTCTTCTCTCCGGAGCGAGAAATCATCCCTTCACGCTCGAAAACATCAAGCATCCTGTCGACTGCGTGGCGACTGCATGGCTTCCCTTCCCTGTCGCATAAATTCAGCCCCAGATCGGCTGAGGTGGTGACCAGTTGTCCGGTTTGCAGCGGCCATTGGCGCCCCTTGAAGTTTGCTGTGTAAGGCTGGCGTGCGGCAGACAGCAGCAGGTTTTCCCACAGCGTGCGCAGGAAGACGTCCTTCGACCAGGTTTGCTTCAGAACACTCCGGTACAACGGGATGAATCCGGTTTTCTGGTTCTCCATCCGGTTGCTCCTGACGGCAGAATGCGCCGCAAAGTTTGCATAGGCGACGTTAGACATAGCTATGACTCCCGTGCCTGGTGTTTTGGATTACTCTTTGTCATAATGACCTCGTAATTACTGCCGTAATTGCACCTGAAAGTCGGTTCTGTTCGCGCAGACCGGCTTTCGCCATTTCTGTAGTTCTCACATAACCCCCAGCATCGAAGTGACCATCGTCATCAACGGCCCTACCTGCTCCGGCATGAGGCGGAACAGCGAGGCTATACCCTCGCTTACCTCTTTGAGCTTCTGATGCTCTGGAGCGTCCAGCAGCACTGCCTGTTTAGCCTCTGCGAGTTCTTTCTCGGCCTCAGCCAGGCGAGACATTTTGCAATCGGAACCGATCAGGCGAGTGCGATACTCAACCGGCAGGACCGCCATGATTGCGGGTGTCAGCTGGCGCACGTTCTCGCGGTACTGTTCGGAGTCGAAACGGTTATCCAGGAAGCGGAACAGCTTCTGGCGCGCCCGGCTGATGTCTTCCGGAAAGCTGATGGCGGTCCCGCCCTGCTCTCGGTATTCGTTGATGATCAGCGCAGAAACGACGTCCTGATTGTCCAGCTCCGATGACCATGCCCGGACCGCATCGCGGATCTTTTCGTGGTCTGGCGCCGCCTTATGTTGAGCGCGGTTTATCATCGCTCCCGGGTGTATTCCGGTATTGTGTTGATACGCAAGTGAATGCATTGCTTTCCCTTTCGTGGTTAGGGCCGCCGTTAAGCGGCTTTTGGTTTACTGATTTCAAGAATCTGGCTCTCGGTAAACTGTCCACCAGATACAGCTGCGATTTTGGATGCATAGCCTGTTTCACCGGTGTAATCGGTACGCGGCAGGCAACCGCTGTTAATCCATTTGTAGATAGCGCGGGGAGTGCGCCCGCAAGCCTTCGCCACCACCGGTACACGGATTTGCTTGATGATGTCGCCAAGGTTTTTAGGTTGCATTTGGTAACCCTCAAATTGAACTGTAAGTACATATTATGTCGGAACTGATAGTTCACGCAAGTGATATTATGATTGAACCCATGGTTCAAGAAGAAAGAGCGCGTAAAGAGTTCTCCCAACGGCTAGCGCTGGCCTGCGATAAAGCTGGTTTACCTGCACATGGTCGTCAGACTGAGTTGGCAAAACTCATGAAGCTGACACCTAAAGCGGTAAGCAAGTGGTTCAATGGGGAGGCTATTCCAAGACGTGGGAAGCTGCAGGAATTGGCGGCTATACTTGGCACATCCTCCTCTTTCCTGTTGGGCGATAGCGCTGCTGATGGCATATCTGAAGGGCATATGGCGATGAGGGATGATTCTTTCCGTGTAGACGTTTTTGACATTCAGGCTAGTGCTGGGCAGGGAGTTCTCGTGCGAGATGAATTCATTGAAACCATCAGATCCATTGAGTATTCAACTGAAGAGGCTCGCGCCGTCTTTGGAGGCCGCCCGGCTGATCACATAAAAATGATTGCCGTTAATGGCGATTCGATGTCTGGCACGTTCGAGCCGCGAGACCAGATCTTCGTCGACGTCAGCATCGACTGCTTTGACGGTGACGGCATATACATTTTCGTTCTGGACAATGATCTCTACATCAAACGCCTTCAAAAGCAGCACAAAAAATTAGCTGTGATTTCAGACAATAAAAAATATGAAACCTGGTACATCGAAGATGGTGATTTTTCTTCTCTCCGCATATGCGCGAAAGTGCTGGTAAGCCAGTCAAGGGCATACAGATTTCATAGTTGAGGAAGTTAAGCATGGAAGCAAATAAGGTTACTGATCTGAGTGATGGAAGCGCCTTGTACGAGCTTGGCGATCACCTCATCACCTGCAAATTAAGCCAGGATAGGCAGTGGCAGCTAGGGGTTTTTAAACGTGACGAAAGTAACCTGAGAGATGACACGCTTGCGGTTTTGAAGAATGAAAAATTCATGTTTATGGTTAAGCTCGGAGGACAGCTCTCTCCCAAGCCTCAATGCATAGCTGTTAACGGGCGATTTTTATTTTCTGTCCATACCGGCAAAGACAACAACATGGCTGCAACCATAGTCATGGATAAAACCGGGAAAGAGTTATTCAAGGTAGAAACTTCCACTCACCTCATCAGTTCGGCCATATCTGAATTTGGCCGCTACATCGCCCTATCGTTTGCCGGCAGCAAAAATAAGGATGATTTTTACGCGAACCGGCTTGAGGTCATAAACATTGATACCGGAGAAGTGTTGATGTCCGTTATCAAAACAGACTTCCTTCGATACGCTGAACTTTCAGTTGTTGAGCCAGACGGCGGGCTTTTCGCAACTTTCAATGGTCGCACAAGGCTTGTCGATGTGACGAACCTCTAATAAATCAAACCAGCCCCAACCCTTCTCGCCTCAATCAATAAAAAACAAAAAAATATTTCTCCTTAAAGTTCATAAAGATAATCGGATATGAACTTTCCATTCATATAAAATGTACTTTTGGTACTTTACATGAATGAACTATTGGTACATTATCAATCCATCGAAACGAAACATCGACAGCTGAGCGAAGTTAGCCAGCGGCGGACAGCAAGTCGCCTGCTCATTAAGAATTCAGTCAAGCAGCAAATCATCCGGAGCGCTCCTGGCAAATTGAAATGGCGCCCAATGGGATTGAGGCAGGTGTGTAACGCGTGGCGGGTATAGCACACGAAGAGGACTCCGCACCGGAATGGTTTGCTGCTCAGTTCCCGAACATCGGGGAAGCTTTACCAGCAGCTCTTTGCGAGGGGCTGACGGTAAACAAAGAGAGGTGAATATGTCAGATAAAAAAACGGCGCCACTACTGCTTAACGTAGACGCCAGTGAGGTTCTCACTCAGTTCGGGGAGCTTTTAAAGTTACTTGAACTTCCAGCCAGTTCCTTTCAGGGAATTCCTGAGCATGTCGTCGATCTGTTTTTTGACCGTGTCCGTGGCCTGATTGACAACATCGTCCTTAGTGATTTCTCGACCACAGTCAGCACAACTGACGCCGGTGAAATTTGTCTCAAAGTCAAAATCATCGGGCTGGTTGAACATCTCACTTCCGCAGTCAGGGCACACGGTCCGCATGGTTTGCATGAATATATCCTTTCTACTGTTGGGGAGATTAAAGAGTAAGCGATTTCTTGCTGTTGGGGAATAGCGGGAAAGCGCGCGCCGGGCGCGGATAAATACCCCGGCAATAACTGGAATGTTTTGGGATTGGATGAATGCGCAGGCTGATGCGCGACGTGGAAGCGAGCGGATGAACTGTCTGAAGGCCGCTAACGTAGGCAATGCCGGAGATCAGCGCCGGCCATCCAATCGCCAAAGCATTTCTCCCGCATCGGCGGGTAACGACAGAGGGTAAGGCGATGGAGTTTAAGAAAGGAGATGTTGTTACGTGGTCAAGTCAGGCCGCGGGCAGCTGGAAGACGAAGACTGGAGTGATTACGGAAGTGTGGGAATACAAAAAACAAACGCGTTACACCGTAAAAGTTGATCCGAAGGAAGGGTCGACGGCGAAACCGAAATTTTACTACCCACGCACATCAGCACTACAGAAGGTGCCATGACCCGCTCCGGCGGGTTTTTTATCGGCCATACATAGGCAGATTTTCGAGTCTGCCCATTTATGACAACCGGCGGCCATCCACCGCCCATTAGCGCAGAAGTCTTGTTTAACGTTCGGCGGTGCGGCCTTAAGCGCGGAGATGATTATGAAATACACCATGAAAGTTTACGCTAACTCCCCTGAATATGGCGCCTACCTTAAAAGCCGGTTTGGTGGCGACAAAAGGGGTCAGTCATTTGAATGGGCCGGTCACCGCTGGGCGTACGAAGTCACCAGCTTTGACGACGCTGGTGATTACGACCTGCTTTACCGGTTTGATGACAAGCCATATCCAGAAGAGATTTCAGTCACTACAGATGACATGACGATTCGTGACTACTTCGCGGCTAAGGCCATGGCAGCCATTGTGCGCAGATGGGACGGGCTTTCGTTTGGTGGCGGCCCGGAATCACCACAATACAAAGAATTAGCCGAAGATGCGTATTACATTGCCGACGCAATGCTCCGCGTCCGGGAGGCACCATGAAAGTCACCCACAACGGCAAGCAGTACTCCGCCAAAAAGCTCAACGATAACGAGTGGCAGCTGACGTCTTTATCGAACCCGCGTGAAAAGCTCACACTTAATCGCTGGCAGATGCATATTGCTGGCCTCCTGGAACAGGTTGAGGTGAAGGTATGATGCACCACTACGGCACTACCCCGCTCATTCGCCAGTGCGTCACGCCCGGCATGATGGCAATGCATGAAGGCCGAACCTATCGCGTCTCAGCAGTAATTCAGGAACGCAAATGGGTGTACCTGCACACCGATGCAGAAATCATCCGCCTCAATGACTGCGTGATTGACGTCCTTCTGGACGGTCACGGCAACCCTATCCAGCACTAACCACCATATTCAACCGATCGGCCTGGCTAAAAGCGGGCGGGATCTGCACATCCAAATTTCAGGAGAAACCATGAGCGAAGTAACGGACTTAACTGTCATCGAAATCAAGGCGGAACAGGCGCCAGCGCTTTACAGCGCGGGTGGACTTAACGGTTTTCTTGAGCAAATCCGTGAACTGGCTAAAGAAGTGCCAGACGTTACCACTAAAAAAGGCCGTGACCGCATTGGCAGCCTGGCGCGCATGGTTGGCTCCAGCAAAACAGCTATTGAGAAGCCGGGTCGCGAATACCTTAAGCGGCTGAAAGAGGCGGTTAAGCCAGCGGAGGAAGAACTGCGAGTATTCACCAGAGAGTGCGATGCCATTCGTGACGCCATCCTTAAACCTCGCGAGGAGTGGGAAGCCGAGCAGGAACGCATCAAGGCTGAAGAGGAAATGAACGCACTGCACACCGAAGCGCTGGAAATGAATGAAGAGTTCGACCGCCAGCGTGCCGCGCAGATAGAAGCAGACCACGAAATGGCTCTGCTGATGAATGATAAGTTTGACCGTGACCGCGAAGAGCGGCGCCGCCAGGCGGAACAGGCTCAACGTGATCACGAAGAGCGCATTAAACGTGAAGCGGCAGAACAGGCCCGGCGAGATGCCGAAGCGAAGCACAAAGCAGAGATTGAAGCCGCAGCGCGCCGTGAAGCCGAAGAGAAAGCCCGCGCTGAACTGGCGGAACGCCAGCGAATCGAAGCGGAACAGCGTGCGGAACGCGAGAAGCAGGAAACAGAAGCCCGAACGGAAAGAGAAAAAGCTGCGGCAGTGGAAGCTGAGCGCCTCAAGGCAAAACAGGCAGAAGAGAAACGCCTGGCCGAAGAGCAGCGCAAAGCTGAAGAAGAAGCGCGCCGCGCCGCAGACAAAGAGCACCGCCGCACCGTCAACCGTCGTGTCTACGCAGACCTGATTACTCAGGGAATCCCCGAAGAATTCGCGCAGAAAGCAGTGCTGGCGATCGCTGGCGGCAAAGTGCAGGACGCGCACATTAAATATTGAGGCAACCATGAACGCATTCCTGACTTATGACCGAATAGAAGATCGGCGCTGGGTTGAGCAGCAGCTCACCGACGAGAAAGAAAAGTGGATCGACGACCGGGCTCAGCAAATCATCGACATGATGCCAAAAGAGCCGCCCAGCCTCTTCCACTTCACTATCCCGATTGAATCCAGCCCATACGAAGGACTTCGCAGCGATAAAGCTGGCGAGGCCTACAACGATTTCATTTCGGCAGTTGCTTACGCCCAGGCGGAATACGACTGGGAACATCGTACCGGCTGCCCGTTTTAACTTTGAGGGATTTAGCAATGAGCACAGCACTTTCCACCATGGCCGGGAAACTGGCCGCACGCCTCGGCATGGATGCCGGTACAGACTTGATGAATACGCTGAAGAACACAGCGTTCAAAGGTGGCAACGTCACTGATGAACAATTCACTGCCCTGCTGATCGTCGCCAACCAGTACGGCCTGAACCCATGGACCAAAGAGATTTACGCATTCCCAGATAAAGGCGGAATTGTTCCGGTCGTCGGCGTTGATGGATGGGCTCGCATTATCAACGAACATCCTCAGTTCGACGGCATGGAGTTCTCATACGACAAAGAGGAAGGCGCGTGCACCTGCAAGATTTACCGCAAAGATCGCAAGCACCCGACCATCGTCACCGAGTACATGGGCGAGTGCAAGCGCAACACTCAGCCATGGCAGTCCCACCCTACCCGCATGCTTCGCCACAAGACGCTTATCCAGTGCGCGCGTCTGGCCTTTGGTTTCGCTGGCATCTTCGACCAGGACGAGGCAGAGCGAGTTATTGAAGGAACAACGGCAGAGGTTCATGCGGGCCATGAATCAGATAGCCGTCGCCCGGATCTGATCGCAAAAGGTGAGTCCGCCGCGCGCCTTGGAACCGTTAAGTATCAGGAGTTCTGGGTGGCGCTGAGCGCCGAAGAGAAACAGGTGATCGGCGCAGTTGAGAAGCGACGCATGTATGACATGAGTCTTGCTGTAGACAACGCCGAACCTGTCAATCTCGCAGAGACGGAGGCTGAATGATGGAGCAACGCACCCCTGAATGGTTTGCTGCGCGCTGCGGCAAGATCACAGCAAGTCGCCTGGCTGATGTCATGGCCCGGACTAAGTCGGGCTACTCCACCAGCCGCCAGAACTACATGGCCGAGCTCATTTGCCAACGGCTGACCGGGAAGCTGGAGGAAGGGTTTTCGAATGCCGCGATGATGCGCGGCACTGAACTTGAGCCAGTGGCGCGCGAAATGTACGCGCTGAATGAGTTCGATGCGGAAATCACTGAAGTTGGCCTCATCGATCACCCAACCATACCCGGATTCGCAGCCAGCCCGGACGGACTTGTTAACGACGACGGGCTTATCGAAATCAAATGCCCCAACACCTGGACCCATCTTGAAACGCTGAAAACTGGCGAGCCAAAGCGCCAGTACATGCTGCAAATGCATGCGCAGATGATGTGCACCGGGCGGAAATGGTGTGATTTCGTTAGTTTCGATGATCGCCTGCCGCCTGACCTCGCCTATTTCAAGAAGCGCATTCATTTCGATGAAGAGCTGGCGCGCGAAATCGAGTCTGAGGTTAAGAGCTTCCTTGCAGAACTGGAATCTGAAATTCAGAAAATCACAGAGCGTGCAGCATGAAACGCACACCCTTCTACCGCAGGCCCGGTCTCACCGGGCAATTCTCCGGCCTCCGTGAGCGTGTTATCTGGATGATTCAGACACGCGGACGCCCGGTAACCGGCAGCGAAATCGCTGAGAAGTTCGGCGTAACGCTCATCGAGTTTAACCGGGTCGCCAACGGCATCACCCGCGGTACCGGGCAGATAGCGCAGATCGTTGAGTCGGAAAAATGGCTCAACGAGAACGGCATATGTGACCGCACTTTCGACCTGGTAACGAAGCCAAAGGTCATCACGCCTCAAGGCAAATCGCGCCTCTTCACCCGGCGCGCCATCGAGCAATCGCAGGAAGGTAGGCGGCAGGAGTGCATAGCTCGTGCCGCCCGCCGTCGCCGCCTGATTGCTCATGGTCTCTACATCGACGAAATGGAGTCCATCCTATGACTCACGCTCACGACGACATTAGGGTTGGCACACTGTGTCTTCCATTCATTGGTAACGGCTGGCTAATGCCATTGGGTGAAGTGGTCAGCAATCCATTAAAGGCGCAGCGGCTCGCTGAGGAATATCGGGAAAGGCAGGAGGCGGCATGAGCGATTACACCGGAAGCAACACGCCAGGCGAGCAAAGAAATCTATGGCAAACACCGATTCCCCTTTTTGTAGCCCTTGATGCTGAGTTCTGCTTCCAGCTTGATGCAGCCGCAGCGCCGCATAACGCGCTGTGCCGGAGATTCATCTCCGCCGAGCAGAACACGCTGGAAACGCCATGGGCTGATTACCTGATCATTCCCGGCTACGTCTGGCTGAACCCGCCTTACAGCGACATCACGCCGTTTGTGAAGAAGGCCGCCGCCGAGAGCATCAATCAGATCGGCACGGTCATGCTGGTACCGGCAGACACTTCAGTTGGCTGGTTTAAGGAGGCTATCCAGACTGCCAGCGAGGTTCGCTTCATCACCGCCGGACGGCTGGCATTTATCAACCCGGTCACCGGTAAGCCAGTATCGGGAAATAATAAAGGGTCGATGCTAATCATCTGGCGACCGTACCCGCGTACACACTGCCACTTCGCAACTGTGGACCGGGACGAGTTGATGGCTTTCGGGGTGAAACTTCTCGCCCGCAGGGAGGCCGCATGACGCCAGAGCAAGACAACGCAGTACGCGCACAGGGACGTAAATGCGTGGCAGAGATTCAGCAGGCTATGAAATGCAGGCCTAAGCCGAAATGGAATGCAGTAGTGCCGCCAATCATCAAGAAGCATCACCAGAAAATCGCGCCGCTGGGTATTAGCCTGGTGGCATTCGTTAGCAGCATCGGTCGAATGCAAGGCCGGTACGGAGTCGAATCATGACGCTAACCAAACGAATCACAAGGTCGCTATGTCGGCCTTTTTTATTGCTCGCTTTCACCTTCAACCGAATTAACCGACAGTTCCGGGAGCATTGACCATGGACATCATCGATACCGCAGCAGAGATTGAAGAGCTTCAGCGTAACGCTGCCCTCTCCGCTCACCGCATCGACCACAACGCCGTATCAGCTGAGCATTGCGCGGAATGCGACGAACCGATTCCCGAGCCGCGGCGCGCTGCCGTTCTCGGCTGCCAGACATGCTCCAGTTGCCAGGAAGAAATCGAATTGAGAAATAAGCAGAGGGGGATCCTGTGAAAGAGCGCGGAATGATTTTTAACGGCGAGATGGTGCGCGCCATTCTCGACGGACGGAAAACGCAGACGCGGCGGATTATGGCGATTCAGCCTGAGCATTCAGAGCTGGGATTGCGCCGGGTAATTGACTCCAAAAATGGTAGAGATAACGGGAAGTATTTTTGGTCGCAGTCAGATGCGCGCGGCCTAAAGATGCGTTCAAAAGTGTTCGGCTGTCCTTATGGAGAAGTTGGCGATCGCATCTGGGTGCGCGAGACCTATCAGGGACCGCTATTCGATTACGAACACATGGAGTCGTATCTCGAAGACAGTTCTAAATTTGAGAAGCCAGAATTTTGTGTCTACAGGGCTGATGGTAATCCTGCGCCAGAGTTTTACGATGCTGACGATAATCTGCATTGCGGCTGGCGTCCATCCATTCACATGCCGCGCTGGGCCAGCCGTATCACACTGGAGATTACCGACGTGCGTGTTGAGCGATTGAATGGCATCAGTGAAACGGATGCTGAGTCGGAAGGCATCGATATGGAGGCACTTTATGACTCTCAGGACTGTTACGACTGCATTGCTGACCACAATATGACCGGAAGACCAACGGTAACAGGCGCATTTAAGTACCTGTGGGAATCAATCTACGGCGAAGAAAGTTGGAAAGCCAACCCATGGGTCTGGGTAATCGAATTTAAGGTGGTTCCCAATGTTCAGGATAATCCAGCCTAATACCTGGTACGCCGATCCCCACGGCGCACCCTGCAAAATCCTCCGCGTTACCCACGAAGTAATCCACTACATCCGCAACGGCCGCACCTGCATCGCCAGCATGGGCCGCTTTCAGCATGAATTCGAGCCGCTGACCAAAGCACAGGCCGAGCGGATCGCTGAAGAAATCGAAACAGCAGAACACTTAAAACGCCTCCGCGCTATGCGGGCGGCATGAGGAGAGATTATGGGAAAGATGACGTTTGTATTTGAGTATGAGGACGGTAAAGAACCGCCAGTTGGCGCCGGCATGTCGTTTATGGGCGGGAAGATTGTTGCCGCTGCTTTCCGGGATGCTCTCGAAGAGCCAGAAGTATGTGATGTTCTTGAGCCTGACCCTGATTATCTGGAGAGAATACGCAACAGCTTATGATGCAACTTATAGCCAGTTATGAGCTGGCTATTGGGTGCGAAAGCACTGCCACGTTATCCCCCATTTGCCCGGTTCGCCGGGCTTCTTTTTGCCTGGAGAAAAGCATGCAAACAACAATCAGCATTCAGCCGGTTCTGGTTAACCGTGAGCGCGTTCAGGAGATGCTTGGTGGTATCTCCAGAACCACGTTTTATCGTAAGCGCAAACAGTGGGAAGAATCTGGCACACCATTCCCGCAGGAAGTGGAAGAAATCCACCCACCTAAAGGCGGCGCTCTCTTCCGCTATGTAGAAGTTATTCAGTTCTGCAAAGATAAAGGGTTACTGGCTGCACACGCCTGAATCTTATCAGCCCACAATTCTGCCGCTGCCTGCTGCTCGGGGATGTAATCATACTGGTCATAAACAGCCAGCATCCCCGTTAGCTTATGCCCGAGTATCTTCTCTGATACGTGAGGCGCAACGCCAAGCTCAGCCATCTTTGTTTTGCACGTTCTGCGCAGGTCGTGCAGAGACCAGTGCTCCCCACCCATGACCTCTTCCACCTGCCCCGCGATGGAAATCAATGTACTGGCTGACATAGGCCTGTCCACCTGCAGTTTAGCCGGTGGAAACACGATTGACTGATCGGGGTACACATCAAAAACTTTCTGCAGATAGTCGGCTGCCAGCTGAGAAATCCCACGCACAAAGCGTTTACGCGTTTTAGAGTTCTCTTTCGGTATAACCCACTCCCTCGCCTTCAGATCAAAATCACCCTTCCTTGCTAATCTCAACTCAACACCGCGGCAACCGGTAAGCGCCACAAGACGGATCAGCATTTTGTTTTGCCATGACATCTTGGTTTTATCGATGGCATTCCAGAACACGCCTATCTCATCATCATTCAGGAATCTCTCCCCATCATCCGGGCGGCTACCGACATCATTAATTTCGAGTAACATTAGCGAATTTGAAGTTATACGTTTTCGGCGCAGCGCATAGCGGATCACCTGCTTCATCTTCACCAGAACGTTACCTGCCTGAACTGGAGAACCACCTTTCGTTATGCGCAGGAATATCTGTTCCCACTCCACGGGGCTCATCTCATCTGCTATCAGTCGACCGTAATTGTCAGTAACGTGAAGCTTCAGCATCCGCTTCCAGTATTCATACTTAACCATCTCTTTCACTGATGGTGTTTCAAGCCACTCATCAACGAGGGTGCTGATGCTCGGCGAGCTGGATACGATGTCCCTGGCTTTCTTCCGCTGCATTGCCGGATCGCGCCCCTCTTCCAGCCAGCCCTTGCATTCCTCCATCGCGTCACGCGCTTCTTTGATAGACATCTTGCCGTAGGTGCCAAGTTTTAGTCTGGCCGGTTTCCCGTTGAAGCGATAGCGGTACTGAAAGGTGATAAGTCCCTTTGGGCTGATCCTGGCAGAAAGTCCACCTCCGTCAGCTATCTCCTCTGGTCCATCATATGGCTTGCCAGCTATACGCCTGAGCTTGGTATCGTTGAGAGGCATGCTTGTCCCTGTTCAGCTTTATCGGAATTGGTACACGATTTGGTACACAGATTCTACGACACGAACGCGGACAAGATGAACTAAATTGAAACGGGTTAATTGAAGAAAGTTAGGAGTGGCGCGGAATTGGTGAAACAGGTAGGAACAGACAGGAATGAGGTGAAATTCTGGATGGTACTTACACGTAAGATCACATACAAAGATTCAATATTTAAAATTATCAAAAAGGTGTGGGCTGATTCCCGCTTCACTCTGCGAAATATGTCACTGGTCGCCTTAAAGACCACACTGGACCTACACCCGCTTTTTGATAACACCGTTTGACAGTGTACACGGCATTACGGGTCGATCAAAGCAGCAATCAACGCGCGCTCTATGATGTAAATCAATTCACTGACACCCAACCATCTTTGTTACACTTGCACAAAGTCATCTAACCTGAGCAGGAAAAAAACAATGCCCACAAATCGCTTTGCGAAGAAACACTGGAAGATGGTTGTGATTCTGCTCGTTATTTGTGCGGCCATGTTGATGCTGCGCTGGGCTGCGATGATCTGGGGCTAAATGACGCTCACCCGCTGTTCCGATTTCGTTTATTTATCGATTAATCGAATTCGTCTGAAAATAACGCGTTATGGCCAGGTAGAAAAATAAAACGCAAATTAAATATTAAATAAACTTAACTTTAATTTAGAAAAGCCAGGCCATTTATTTGACCCGGCTTGTCACTACATCCGATAGCCGAGGGAAACTGTCGTGCGGCGATCGGTATGCTCCGGCGCTGTTGCCGGTGGTTCAGAGTTCCAGGTCACGTTGTAAGCCACCTTTAACCCAAAGTGTTCGTTGATGGCAACGTTCAGGGCAGTTTCAGAGTTGAGTGTGGTATCGTCAGCGCCGAATACCGACACACCCTGAGTAAACTTGGTATTGTCCGTCATCTGCCATGCATAGGCCCCGGACGCATAGCCCAGCGGCTGTGTTTCGGTGGTGCCATCCGTGTGCTCGTCATAGCGCACGCCAGGACCGAATTCGAAACGGAAGCTGTGCACAGGCCCGTTGAGGAACTGACGACCATAACCCGCAGTCAGCACGTCACGCTCGCGGTAGCCGTTGTAGCGGTCGGTCAACCAGCTGGCCTGTCCAAAGAGATAGTCATAGTCGGTCATGTTGTAACGACTACGGCCACCTACGGCATATTTCTCCGATGAACGCTCATCATTTGAGGAGGTATTACTGGCATTTCCCCACAGAGACCATGCGGTCGTTTGGCCGTACCAGGTCATGGTGGTATCTGCGGTTAAAGAAGAACTTTTTGTGTTGCCTGACTGGGCGAGATATCCCGCGTTCAGGTTACCTTCAAAGGGTTTTTTCGCGCTGGAAGGGTCATCCATGACAGTAAAAACGGAATCATCGGCGGCAGCATGCATTGACGCAAGCAGGCCTCCCGTCAGCAGTAATGCTGCGGGCACTGTCTTCAAAAGCTTCATTTATTAAGAGTCCGTACAACAAAAAAAGAGACCATTACGGTCTCGGAAACTTTCATATGGATCAATGACAAAAGACCCTTGAAAGGTAACAAATTATAAAAAGACTCGAATAACATAGCAATAAATTCTTATTTCATTTTTTGAATAAGAGCGTTCCTAAACCTTTATTTTATTTATATAACTTTATGACGATAATTTTAAATAAAGATATGAAAAATCATGTTGTTAATTACTTCACTTTCGGGAGGTTAAGTGCCAGACTGAGGACAGCCTAACAGGAGGTAAAGATGGTACGTATCTATACGTTAACACTTGCGCCCTCTCTCGATAGCGCAACAATCACCCCGCAAATTTACCCGGAAGGTAAGCTTCGTTGTCCCTCGCCAGTTTTTGAACCCGGCGGTGGCGGCATCAACGTCGCTCGCGCAATTGCCCATCTTGGCGGAACCGCAACGGCGATTTTCCCCGCGGGGGGTGCAACCGGAGAGCATCTTGTTGCATTGCTCGCCGACGAAAATGTTCCCGTATCCACTGTCGAAGCCAAAGATTGGACCCGACAAAATCTTCATGTCCACGTTGAGTCCAGCGGCGAACAGTATCGTTTTGTCATGCCTGGCGCTGCGCTGACCGATGACGAGTTCTACCAACTTCAGGATCAGGTGCTGGAAATTGAATCTGGTGCATTGCTGGTCATCAGCGGTAGTTTGCCGCCCGGCGTACAGCTTGAGAAGTTGACCCGACTGATTACCACCGCACAAAAACAGGGGATCCGCTGTATTGTCGACAGTTCAGGTGAAGCACTGACGGCGGCGTTAGCCATCGGCAATATCGAACTGGTCAAACCTAACCTCAAAGAACTGAGTGCGCTGGTAAATCGAGAACTGACACAGCCCGATGATGTGCGCAAGGCCGCACAGGAAATCGTACATAGTGGAAAAGCGCACCGCGTTGTGGTCTCGCTTGGGCCGCAAGGGGCGCTGGGCGTAGATCGAGATACCTGCGTTCAGGTGGTTCCGCCACCGGTGAAAAGTCAAAGCACCGTAGGCGCGGGCGACAGTATGGTCGGGGCCATGACGCTTAAACTGGCTGAGAATGCACCTTTTGAGGATATTGTCCGTTACGGCGTCGCCGCAGGTAGCGCTGCAACGCTAAATCAGGGTACGCGCCTGTGCTCTTTGGACGACACGCAAAAAATTTATTCGTATCTCACTCAGTAATGACACCGTCCCTCTTTTGAAGAGAAAGGGGGATTCTCGCGTAAAACTGTCAGCATGGGTGTTATGCGACTATGATAAAAAATCACGTTATTACAAAGAAGTGAATCATGTGCAGTCAGACGTATCCACAACGGTACGGGGTGAAGAAGAGCGACAAACATTAAGTGCCTTTCCAGCGATGACGCGTCCGTGGTGTGCGTCAGTTCGTGTTTTTTAACCGCACTCTTGCGCTAACCTTATGATCTGGCAGACAACATGGGGAGAGACATCATGTGGCAGGCTATCAGTCGTCTTTTAAGCGAGCAATTAGGTGAAGGCGAAATCGAACTGCGTAATGAACTGCCCGGCGGAGAGATTCACGCCGCATGGCATTTACGCTATGCGGGGCGAGATTTTTTCGTCAAATGCGATGAAAGAGAGCTGTTAACCGGCTTTACGGCAGAAGCCGATCAGCTGGAGCTACTTTCCCGCAGTCAAACTGTATCGGTACCGAAAGTCTGGGCAGTAGGCGCAGACAGAGATTACAGCTTTCTGGTGATGGATTTCCTCCCTCCCCGTCCGCTTGATGCGCATAACGCGTTTATCCTCGGTCAACAGCTTGCGCATTTGCACGAATGGAGCGACCAGCCTCAGTTTGGTCTTGACTTCGATAACGCGCTCTCTACCACGCCGCAGCCCAATACCTGGCAACGTCGCTGGTCAACCTTTTTCGCCGAGCAGCGTATAGGCTGGCAACTGGAACTCGCCGCTGAAAAAGGCATTGCGTTTGGCAATATTGATGCCATCGTCGAACATGTCCAGCAACGTCTCTCTCCTCATCAGCCGCAGCCGTCTCTCCTGCACGGTGATTTGTGGTCCGGGAACTGCGCCCTCGGTCCTAACGGTCCGTACATCTTTGACCCTGCCTGCTACTGGGGGGACAGAGAGTGCGACCTGGCAATGCTGCCGTTACATATCGATCAGCCGCCGCAAATTTATGACGGTTACCAGTCTGTCTCACCACTACCGCTGGACTTTCTTGACAGGCAGCCAATCTACCAGCTCTATACGCTGCTGAATCGAGCAATTCTGTTCGGAGGACAGCATCTGGTTGTGGCGCAGAAAGCACTGGATAGATTACTCGCTGCTTAACTACGTTCCGGGTTGCTTATCAGGCCTGCCGTTTCGCAACATGGCAGGCCCGATAGAGCGGCACTTACAAAAAGCCCAGCAATGAGAAGAAGAAGTAGCCGATCACGATAACGATCACCGGCAAAATATAAAGCGGGAAAATTTGTAAGAAGATCGTATGGTGCGGTACCACAATTCGCGACTCAAGTTGCTCGCGGGATAATCCTTCACTGCCTTTTGCCTGTTCCAGAATCAGCTGATCCTCAACGCCTTCGCGTAAGAAACGTGCCTGGCGGCTCATTCTGGCGCCTGAATCCTGCAACGCCAGACCGATAAAAATCAGGATGAATATCAGCCAAAAAACGAGATTCAGTCCACTTTGAAAATCGGGCGTTGGCGAGTTATACCAGAACACGTTAAGAAAAGGTGTATTAACCCGCATCATATCGATCATCACGTGAGCAAAATCGAGCATGACCGCGTTAATTCCCTCCTGCTTTTCGCTGTGCGCATACATAAACTTCAGTACAGAAACCAGTGTTGAAATCAGCGCGGGAATGAAAATTACCCATCCCGCCAGCCTTTTCAAGACGGCAATGCGTCCAGCTTGTTGATACGTCATGAGTTCCCCTTGATAAAGACGTGTCATTTTGGCCTAAGTTTACCCGCTGATAACCATTTTCGCCTGATCTTTAAAGGCGGTATACTGCTGAATTAGCCATAATGAACGCTCAGAGCCTGTTATTACTGGCTCTTAATCCCTTTTATCACCGTAAAGGAGAGGTTGTAATGTCAACCCCGCGTCAAATTCTTGCTGCAATTTTCGATATGGATGGGTTACTGGTCGATTCTGAACCGCTTTGGGATCAGGCTGAACTGGATGTGATAGCAAGTTTAGGCGTTGATATCTCCCGCCGCCATGAACTTCCCGATACTCTTGGCTTACGCATCGATATGGTGGTCGATTTGTGGTTTGCGCAGCAACCGTGGAACGGTCCCTCACGTCAGGAGGTCACCGAGCGCATCATCACCCGGGCCATTGCGTTAGTGGAAGAAACAAAACCACTGATGCCGGGTGTGCGTGAAGCCGTGGCGTTGTGCAAATCTCAGGGAATCAAAGTAGGACTGGCATCCGCCTCGCCGCTGCATATGCTGGAAAAAGTGCTGACCATGTTTGATCTGCGCAGCAGCTTCGACGCGCTGGCTTCCGCAGAAAAACTGCCCTACAGCAAACCGCACCCGCAGGTTTATCTCGATTGCGCCACAAAACTGGGCATTGACCCGTTAAACTGCGTAGCACTGGAAGATTCGGTAAACGGCATGATTGCTTCGAAAGCCGCCCGTATGCGTTCCATCGTCGTACCAGCGCATGAGAATCAGGACGATCCCCGCTTCGTTCTTGCCGACGTCAAACTAACCTCGCTCACCGAACTTACTGCCGTTCATCTGCGCGGCTAATCCTATAACGGGCAATGATCGTATTGCCCGCCCTCTCAGATTTTTTTATTTTTAAAACATCGTTTCATTTTTAATTGTGTTTCTGTTTAACCTCTCCTATCCTTGCCCTATAGAGCAAGCGTTAATGACATAAATAGTTGAGGTAAACATGATTCAGGAAGCTTTTCGTCTCGAAGGTAAAGTAGCCATCGTCACTGGATGTGACACCGGCCTTGGGCAGGGTATGGCAGTGGCGCTGGCTGAAGCGGGCTGCGATGTAGTCGGCGTGAATCGTAAAATACCACATGAAACCGCAGAGAAAATTAACGCCCTCGGTCGACGTTTTATGGCTATTCAGGCCGACCTCAGCCAACAAGATGCTCTCACCAGCATCGTGACACAATCGGTGTCGGCGTTTGGCCGGATCGATATTCTGGTCAACAATGCGGGAACCATACGCCGTCAGGATGCGCTGGACTTCAGTGAAAAGGATTGGGATGACGTGATGAATCTGAATCTCAAATCTGTTTTCTTTCTGTCACAGGCCGTGGCGCGCCAGTTTCTGGCTCAGGGCAATGGCGGAAAAATTATTAACATTGCCTCGATGCTCTCTTTTCAGGGCGGAATTCGCGTCCCTTCCTATACAGCATCAAAAAGCGGCGTGCTCGGCATCACTCGCCTGCTCGCCAATGAATGGGCGGCCAAAGGAATTAATGTCAATGCTATCGCACCCGGCTATATGGCGACCAATAATACCCAGCAGCTGCGCGCAGACAGCGAGCGCAACCAGGAGATTATCGATCGTATTCCCGCAGGGCGCTGGGGCACGCCAAATGATCTGAAAGGCCCGGTCGTATTCCTCGCAAGTTCCGCTTCTGACTATATTCATGGCTATACGCTAGCCGTGGATGGCGGTTGGCTGGCGCGGTAATGGCGCACTTGTGACAAAGGGTTACAACGTCACCTCTTCCGCCTACTGTATAAAACCCCTATACTGTATGAATCGACAGTTTATTGGGTTTTATCATGACGGCGGAAGGCCACCTTCTTTTTTCTATTGCCTGTGCGGTATTTGCCAAGAATGCCGAGCTAACGCCCGTTCTTGCACAGGGTGACTGGTGGCATATTGTTCCTTCCGCCATTTTAACGTGCCTGCTGCCGGATATTGATCATCCCAAATCCCTGCTGGGGCAGCGTCTGAAGTGGATATCAAAACCCATTGCCCGGGCATTTGGTCATCGCGGGTTTACGCATAGCCTGCTTGCAGTCTTTGCCCTGCTGACCACGTTTTACCTGAAAGTCCCGGACACCTGGATAATACCGGCTGATGCCTTACAAGGTATGGTTCTCGGTTATCTCAGCCATATTCTGGCCGATATGCTGACCCCGGCGGGCGTTCCCCTGCTTTGGCCCTGCCGCTGGCGTTTTCGTCTGCCCATTCTCGTGCCGCAAAAAGGCAACCAACTGGAGCGGTTTCTGTGCATGGCACTATTCGCATGGGCAATCTGGATGCCGCAGACCGTACAAGAGAACAGCGCTGTACGCTGGTCTTCGCAGATGATTAATACGCTACAAATGCAGTTCAATCGTTTCATAACGCATCAGATTGACTAATAAATCAGCCAAAAAGTCATTTTCGGTATAAACAATTCCATTTGAATATAAGAGGCATGTCACAGTTCTGCTAATCTTGCGCCAACAGAATCACCTTTAAACGGTGATACGCATAATAAGATCAGGAGAACGGGGATGAACTTTCCTTTAATCGCGAACATTATCGTGTTCATAGTGCTGCTGTTCGTGCTGGCGCAAGCCCGGCACAAACAGTGGAGTCTGGCCAAAAAAGTACTGGTCGGTCTGGTCATGGGTGTCGTGTTCGGCCTTGCCCTGCATACCATTTATGGTTCCGACAGCCAGGTTCTTAAAGATTCCGTACAGTGGTTCAACATTGTCGGCAACGGTTATGTACAGTTGCTGCAGATGATTGTTATGCCGCTGGTATTTGCATCTATTCTCAGCGCCGTTGCGCGTCTGCACAATGCCTCTCAGTTAGGTAAAATCAGCTTCCTGACCATCGGAACGCTACTGTTTACCACGCTGATTGCCGCACTGGTTGGGGTTCTGGTGACCAACCTGTTCGGCCTGACCGCCGAAGGTCTGGTGCAAGGTGGTGCCGAGACGGCCCGTCTGAACGCGATTGAAACCAACTATGTTGGCAAAGTGGCTGATCTCAGCGTTCCGCAACTGGTGCTGTCGTTTATTCCGAAAAACCCGTTTGCCGATCTGACTGGCGCCAACCCGACGTCGATTATCAGCGTAGTTATCTTCGCAGCATTCCTGGGTGTAGCCGCACTGAAACTGCTGAAAGATGATGCACCAAAAGGCGAGCGCGTTCTGGTGGCTATCGATACCCTGCAAAGCTGGGTGATGAAGCTGGTTCGTCTGGTGATGCAGTTGACGCCGTACGGTGTTCTGGCGCTGATGACCAAAGTGGTTGCCGGTTCCAACCTGCAGGACATCATTAAGCTGGGTAGCTTCGTCGTGGCCTCTTATCTCGGTCTGGGCATTATGTTCGTGGTTCACGGGATCCTCTTGGGTATTAACGGCGTTAGCCCGCTGAAATACTTCCGTAAGGTATGGCCGGTGCTGACTTTCGCCTTCACCAGCCGTTCCAGCGCAGCCTCAATTCCGCTGAACGTTGAAGCGCAAACCCGTCGTCTGGGCGTGCCTGAATCCATCGCCTCTTTCGCCGCCTCTTTTGGCGCCACGATTGGCCAGAATGGTTGTGCGGGTCTGTACCCGGCAATGCTGGCAGTAATGGTCGCGCCGACCGTTGGAATCAACCCGCTGGACCCAATGTGGATTGCCACGCTGGTTGGTATCGTGACCGTGAGTTCCGCAGGGGTTGCGGGTGTCGGTGGCGGTGCAACGTTTGCCGCGCTGATCGTTCTGCCTGCTATGGGTCTGCCGGTCACGCTGGTTGCGCTGTTGATCTCCGTTGAACCGCTGATCGACATGGGTCGTACTGCGTTGAACGTAAGCGGTTCCATGACTGCCGGTACGCTGACCAGTCAATGGCTGAAGCAGACCGATAAAACTATTCTGGACAGCGACGATAACGCCGAACTGGCGCATCGCTAAGTCTGTCAGCTAAAAAACAAAAAAACGCCGGAGTATCATGCTCCGGCGGTTTTTTTATATCCATTAATCGCTCAGTTCATTTTCCTGACGAACCTGATTAGCCCAGCGCTGCGCTGATTCCGGGACAGTAAATGCAGGCGAACGTTGAAACGACTCCCCCATTAAGACAAAAGCGACATATTTTCCGCGCAGTATCCATACGTCACGAAACGCATCCATTTTAATCGCATGCTCTGGTGGAGCGGGCTCCACGCGAGGAACATAGCTGATAACCGGACGATTTTGTTGGCGAAGAGGTTTCATAATCAGTTGCTTCACTAAAGACAAATTCTAAAAATCAGAAAACCGCTATCTTAGCCGATTTTGCCTCCTGACGTCCTGCCTTGCGTGCGCTGTTTGCCTGGTTCATCGCGCTTTACGTCATCGGCCTGTACCTGCGCCGCTGAATGAGTGGTCTATAGTTAAAGTTTTTGACAGCAACAACGACCCTTTCAGCGATGAAAACAGGAGACGAGTTTAATGTCACAGAACGATAAGCACCCACTCCATCACTCAGCGCCGGTTCATGATGCCAGCGAATCCCAGCCAGGACTTGACTCACTGGCGCCAGCAGACGGTTCACATCAGCCAGCGCCTGAACCCACGCCACCAGGCATGCAACCCACCACATCCGGCAGCTTAAAAGCGCCTGACGTCACAAGTGACAAACTCAACGCGCTGGACAGTTTTCGCAAAGGAAGCGAGGATTTTGCCCTGACCACCAATCAGGGCGTGCGCATTGCGGACGATCAAAACTCTCTGCGCGCCGGAAACCGTGGGCCAACTCTGCTGGAAGACTTCATCCTGCGGGAAAAAATCACCCATTTTGATCATGAACGCATCCCGGAGAGGATCGTACATGCCCGAGGTTCTGCCGCTCACGGTTACTTTCAGCCCTATGCCAGTCTCAGCGCGACGACGAAAGCGGACTTTCTGAGTGATGAAAATAAAATCACCCCGGTTTTTGTCCGATTCTCTACGGTTCAGGGCGGCGCAGGCTCTGCGGATACGGTCAGAGATATACGGGGATTTGCGACCAAGTTTTACACTGAAGAGGGCATTTTCGACCTGGTGGGAAACAATACTCCCATCTTCTTTATTCAGGATGCCCATAAATTCCCAGATTTCGTCCATGCGGTTAAACCGGAGCCACATTGGGCTATCCCGCAGGGCCAAAGCGCCCATGACACCTTCTGGGATTATGTCTCATTACAGCCTGAAACGTTGCACAACGTCATATGGGCAATGTCCGATCGGGGTATTCCGCGCAGCTATCGCACGATGGAAGGCTTTGGTATTCACACATTTCGGTTGATTAATGCGCAAGGGAAAGCCACCTTTGTCCGTTTCCACTGGAAACCGCTGGCAGGCAAAGCTTCGCTGGTATGGGATGAAGCGCAAAAACTTACCGGTCGGGATCCCGACTTTCATCGCCGCGATCTGTGGGAGGCGATTGAAGCGGGCGATTATCCGGAATATGAACTGGGGCTACAGCTCATTCCTGAAGAGGACGAATTCAAGTTCGATTTTGACCTGCTCGATCCAACGAAATTGATACCTGAAGAACTGGTCCCGGTACAACTCGTCGGTAAAATGGTGCTAAACCGCAATCCGGACAATTTTTTCGCCGAAAATGAGCAAGTGGCTTTTCATCCCGGACACATCGTCCCGGGCATCGATTTTACTAACGATCCCTTGTTGCAGGGCCGCTTGTTCTCCTATACCGATACCCAGATCAGTCGTCTGGGCGGGCCCAACTTCCATGAAATCCCAATTAATCGCCCAACCTGTCCGTATCATAATTTCCAGCGTGACGGCATGCATCGCATGGACATCGATACCAACCCAGCCAACTATGAACCGAATTCCATCAATGATAACTGGCCGCGTGAAACACCTCCGGGGCCAAAACGCGGTGGATTTGAGTCGTACCAGGAACGGATTGAAGGAAACAAAATCCGCGAACGCAGCCCCTCTTTCGGCGAATACTATGCGCAGCCTCGTCTGTTCTGGCTAAGTCAGACGCCAATTGAACAGCAGCATATTATCGGCGGATTCAGTTTCGAACTTAGCAAAGTTACGCGCCCCTATATCAGAGAAAGAGTGGTCGAACAGTTAGCTCATATTGATACTGCCCTCGCCACGGCGGTTGCCGGGAATCTCGGTTTTGAACTCACTGAGGAACAAACCAAAATTATACCGCCGGCCAACGTCAACGGTTTGAAAAATGCGCCGTCACTCAGTTTATATGCAGGTGCGCAAGGTGAGATTAAGGGCCGTGTGGTCGCCATTTTACTTAATGACCAGGTGAAATCGGCCGATCTGCTCGCCATCATGCAAGCCCTACAGGCCGAAGGTGTTCATGCCAAACTGCTCTATTCCCGAATGGGGAATGTGGTTGCCGACGATGGCTCCGTTCTGACAATCGCCGGTACCTTTGCGGGTTCGCCATCCCTGACGGTCGATGCAGTCATTGTTCCATGTGGGAATATTGCGGATATCGCAATGAACGGAGATGCCCGATATTACTTACTCGAAGCGTATAAACACTTAAAACCTATCGCCCTGGCTGGCGATGCTCGTCGGTTTAAAGCAACGTTGAATATCAAAAAGGAAGGAGAAGAAGGCGTGGTGGAAGCGGACAGTGCAGACACACAGTTCATGGATACCCTGCTGACGCTGATGACCGCGCACCGCGTCTGGTCACGCGCCGGAAAAATAGACACGATTCCGGCCTAAAAAAATGCGGCGCATCAAGCGCCGCAAACTCAGGAATTACACGTTTAGAAAACTGCCAAGACGATAACCGCGCTCCGCAATAGCATATTTCAGTGACGAAGACGTCAGCACGTCGAGCTCAGTTAAGCGGGGGTAACAGTAGGCACTTTGACGAATAATGTCATCGATAAAAGCCGGATGACACATTACTTCCAGCGAGGATTCTCCGCGATCGGCTGACGCATCAAGCATCTGCAAAAACAGAGCTTCAGAAATCGCCTCACCGTAAAACTCGCTGCTGAATCCCTGGGAAGTCCGTAAGGTTTCCGGTAAGTCAGACGCCTGGAATACCGCCTGACGATCGATACGCAACGCAATCCCCTTCTGGGCAGCAAACCCTGCTACGATAGGGAAAATTTGCGGGAACATATGCACATGGTGATGGCTATCCAGATGCGTCGGCTCCCGCCCGAACAGGTCAATAAAACGCTGATACTGTGCGGCCAGTTCCTGAGAAATTTCATCCAGCGGCAAAGTGTCTTCCTCAGCCATCTGCCAGATCCATTTCCCCAGTACCCCGTCACGAGTAAGGGCCGGCATTGCCGTCAACGGCCTGCCCAGCGTCAGAACAAAGTGCATTCCGACGGCAAGTTCAGGTATGTCGCGACTCAGCTGTACCGCATGGTCAATTGCAGCACCGTTAATCAGCGCCGTTGTCGAGGTGACAACACCATTGCGACAAGCTTCAACAATGCCGTAGTTTTGTCCTTTACTCAGGCCAAAATCATCCGCATTTACAATCAGTACGCGTTCCATAGCCGACCTCAGTTAGTGTTGTTCGCTTTTGAGTTTCTCAATGCACCCGGCGAAGTTTGGCAGCCATTTTTCATGTGCCAGAATTAGCTCATGCGCCAGAATCTCGGCATCGCTGTCAGAATGCACCAGCGGACTCAGGTTCAGCGCCAGCAGCACATCATTCAGCTCACCGCTCAACGCTGCGTTGCTCGCCGCCACTTCAAAACCTTTAATGGTATAGATAAGGCCGAGCACTTTCTCATCAAAATGGGTAATTCGCGGATGCGGCGTAGCACCGTTGCGCCCCAGCGTACAGGTCATCTCAACCGCCCAGTCGGCAGGAATATTATCAACATGCCCATGGTGAGGAATGTTGACATAGTGCTCGGTCTGTTTGTCATTGTAGATGGCATTGATCACTTCACAGGCCGCATCGGAGTAATAGGCCCCGCCGCGCTGCTCCAGCTCTTTCGGTTTAACGTTTAGCTCAGGATTTTTGTAGAGCTCAAACAGTTGTTTTTCAACTTTTTGTACTACCTGAGCACGTGCGCCACCCTTATAGTACTCGCCCATTTCGATCGCCAGCATCTCTTTTGGCTTGAAGTAGTACAGCAGATACGAGCACGGCAGCAGCTTCAGCGAACGAATCAATCCTTCGCTGAACGGCAGGTCGAAGATGTTCTTCACGCCAGAGGCTTTCAACTGACCCGAAGCAACGCCGTCAAGCAGTTCATCAAAGCGTGACACACCGTTGACCAGAACATCCTTAATGAAGACCATATGGTTCAGACCAAACAGGTCGATAGATAAGTCATCGCTCTCTTTCAGCGCCAGCACGTCGCTGATGAACATTTTCATGCCGATCGGAATATTACATACGCCGATGAATTTCTTGAAATTCGTATGGCGATAAACCGCCTCAGTCACCATCCCGGCTGGGTTAGTGAAGTTGATCACCCACGCATTCGGGCACAGTTCTTCCACATCTTTAACAATATCAAAGATAACCGGAATGGTACGCAGGCCTTTGAACAACCCGCCAGCGCCGTTGGTTTCCTGCCCCAGATACCCGTGGCTCAGCGGAATGCGTTCATCTTTTTCACGGGCTTGCAGCTGCCCTACACGCAGCTGGGTGGTAACGAAATCAGCATCTTTCAGTGCTTCACGGCGATCCAGCGTTTTAAACAACTTCATCGGCACGCCGGCTTTATCGATCATGCGCTGGCATAGGTCAAAAATAATGTCCAGTTTCTCTTTTCCACCGTCGACATCAACCAGCCACAACTCAGAAACCGGTAATTCATGATAGCGCTTAATAAAGCCTTCAAGTAATTCAGGGGTGTAGCTGCTCCCGCCACCAATCGTGACGACTTTTAATTTCTGGCTCATACTTTCTCCCTTCAGTGTCAAAACACTGACGTGTATTATGCTCAACCCGTATGTCAGGTATAGCGTGGCTGTCCCGACGCTATTTTGGGCAAGCTATAAAAAATGGGTTATTGGCAAATAATATCTACTGATTAAATTCAGTTAATTTCTTACGGTAGCTATTCGGTGTAAACGACGTCAGCTTTTTAAACGTTTTAATAAACAGGCTTGGACTACTGTAGCCAGACTCGTAAGCAATATCCGTTACAGAATAGTTCGTCATTTCCAGCTGTTTTTTAGCAAAGTTAATGCGGATTTCATTAATAATCTGCATCGGCGTTTTGCTGTAATAACGCTGGGTTGCGCGGGTCAGGTACTCCTGGGATTTCGCGGACAGGTGTACCATATTTTCCAGCGCATTCTCGCTAAACTGCCGTTTGTCATGCATGGTCTCAACGGTGGTTTTAAGCCACTGCGGAATATCATCCAACACCTGCTCTTCGCGATGATGACGTAACCGATTAATAATATAGAAGGTGACCACTTCTACAAATTCATCTAGTCCGCTCTCGCGAAAGTTAAGTGATGCAATAACCGTTTCAATATAGGTAAGAAACGAGTTATTCGCCCGATAGACCTGCGATGCAACGAAACAAAATGGCAGTAGCGGGTGATAGTGCTGTTCAAAAAAACGTTTACTGATGCCGACGTTAAGGATCCTTGTCGCACCAAAATCATAAAAACTTTGGTGGTGCGATCCCAACGGGATAAAGACAAAGTCTCCACGTTCGAGCAGTACGCGTTTACCGTTGATTTCCTGATAATAGCGCCCGGTTAAAACCAGGGTAAATTCATAGTAGTCATGCTGATGCAGCCCGCTGATACTCTCAGTTTTGTTATAGATGAACACATGGAAATTTTTGCCATTAAACAGTTGCTGTTCATAAACAGTTTTGATTTCCGGTGCGTTAATCTGTAGCTGCATTATGCACTCCTCGCTATTTCAGCTTTTCGTGAAGTTCAATCAGTTCAGTCACCAGCTCACGCGCCAGCATTGATGTCATCAGGTGGTCCTGCGCGTGGACCAGCACCAGGCTAACTTTCATTTTACCTTCACCCTGATCGCCTTCAATCAGTTTCGTTTGCACGAGGTGCGCTTCGTTCAGCGCCAGACGAGACTGGTCCATCATCGCCTTGGCCGACTCGAAATCGCCTTGCTTGGCCATTTTAAGTGCGCCGTACGCCAGGCTACGCGCCTGACCGGAGTTGATGATGAGGCCCATCACCACTTCTTCAAGTTCTTCTGCTTCGGACTGCGTGTCGACGATATTCTCGATATCCAACATACTTTTTTCCTCTGGTTCAGTCCGGCATGACCGTGAAGCCATGCCGGATTAAATTTAGAATTTCAATGCGTTAGCGATATCTTCTTCGCTTTCTTCTTGGTCAATAACATTCTGCGCTTTGTTGGCTACCACCACGAATGGCAGGTAAACCAGCGTTGCGATACCGAGGTTGAACAGCGCGACCAGCAGAGCAGCGACACTACCGTTGGTGTTAAAGAACGCGCCCAAACCGGTTGGCATGGTCCACGGTGCAATGTTGGTAATCGGTGGAATAATGCCTGAGTAATAAGCTGCCAGCGTAATCGCCGCCAGAATCGGCTGAACCAGGATGAACGGGATAAACATCACCGGGTTCATGATGATCGGCAGACCGAACAGGATAGGTTCGTTAATCTGGAACAGACCTGATGGCAGTGCCAGTTTAGCAACCTGACGATAGTCAGGACGACGCGATGCCAGGAAGATAGCGATAATCAGACCCAGCGTTGCCCCGCTACCTCCAAGGAAAATATAGGAGTCGAGCATCGGTTTCGCCCAGACGTGGAACGTCTTACCGGCTTCCAGCGCGGCATCTACGGAACCAAACTGTTGGTAGATAGAGATGTTTTCCAGCGCCCATGGCGTCATAATACCGCTGTCCAGCGCAGTCAGCGCCAGTGAACCGTGAATACCAAAGAACCACAGCAGCGGAACAAAAATCACGTAGGCCCAGCCCACCACGCTGCCCAACGACGCCAGCGGAGTTGAAATGGAATCCATAATGATCTGGTGGAAGTTCGTACCCCAGGTGTTCAATGCCCAGGCGATGATCCCCATAATGGAGAGGATAAGGAAGCCAGGAATCAGCGCAGAGAAAGAGCGCGATACAGATGTCGGTACGCTATCAGGTAATTTAATGACCCAATTGCGACGAACCACAAAAGTGAACATTTCCGCGACCGCGAGGCCGATAATGATACCGGAAATAATATTGGCACCGCCGAGCCAGTTCGCACCAACGGCATAGGCTTCACCCACGCTATAAGGCGTTACGGTCATAAACGCGGCGACAGATAACAGCCCGGCAGCCAGTGAGTCGACTTTACGTTCTTCTGCCAGCGCCATGCCGATAAAGAACGGTGCCATCAATGACATGATACCCAGCGTACCGTTATAGACGTTTCCACCAATGCCTTTCAAGCTATTCAGCGTTTCAATAGTTGAAGCATCAAGTCGAATGCCCATTGAATAAAAAAACGACCCCTCCCCAAAGCTTAGGAAAACGTTATTGATTAATACAAACATGGCCCCTGCGAGGGTTAACGGCATTAAACGAATAAAACCGTTCTTGATTGCATTAACGTGTGGCTGCTTTCCAATTTTTACAGCAAAAGGAAGGAGTACCTTTTCAAGTGAAGCAATAGCGTTACTCATAGAAAAATACCCTTAAATACCGCAATTAAAAATTGCGGTGAATGTTAATGAAATAACTCTTTGACGGGAAAAATTAAAATAAAATAATTAATTTGCTGCGGCTTTTTTAATTGCTGCAACAGCAGCCTTAAGCACGCCTAAACCATCGACTTTGCCATACAGCAGCGAGTCAATCACTTCCACAGGCTTGTTGGGTAACAAACGCTGAATTTCGGGCAACATATAAGCAATTTGTGGACCTAATAACACGACATCGGCCGTTGGACCTTTTTCTCCGGCCAGCGTTTCAGGAAACGCTTCAATAATAACCGGCACTTCGTATTTTTCGGCCTGAGCACGCATCTTCGAAACCAACAATGAAGTCGACATGCCCGCAGAACAAAACAGATAAATGTGTTTCTTTTCCATTAAAACGATCCTCATATGCGATTATCTGTCAACCAGACACTCCGCAAGCCATAACCTGCATCCATGCTCTGGGTAACTTGCGTCAGCTAAATTACTTTTTTAGGTGGCTGAAATGAGTATACGGGATTGCACCAGTGGATGGTATTTCCTTGACCAACTAAATTGTCTCTCCTTGACCTGTCGTTATGACCCCCCTCACATTTCGGGCAAATAATTCGCGGCAATAAATAAGATCGTTCGGCACAAAAAAACCGGCACGATGGCCGGTTCGTCTGAATGCTCAGGCAATAAGCAGTTGTTACTTCTTCGCCGCCTGCGGGTCGGTGTCGTACTCTGCGCAGGTCTGGTAACCGGAGTTAATCACATGTCCGGTGTCATCTAAAGCAACAAAATAGGTTTCAGCTTTACCATCTCGTTGACCCAGGATGTAGGTCTGGCATGTCCCTCGCGCATGAATCATGCTGACTTCAGAAGAAGGTTTACCGGCAATCTGCGCCACCTGCGCCCGGCTCATCCCTTTCTTCACATCTTTCACCACGGGCTGAACAAATTGGTCTTTGGTACGATCGTAAGCCGTACACCCTGCCAGCATAGTCAAAACAGCCGCTGCACTCAGAATTCCTGTTAGGTTCTTGTTCATATTCCGTCCTCTTGTATTTCAGCGTGTTATATAAGCCTGGAGCACAACAACGCATTTTTCAAGCAATCAGATGATACTTAGGCAGTTTCGGAAAATTCTATTAAAACAAAATGATGCTCGCATCCCTTGTCGTTTGGGCCTCAACGCGATAATTTTAACACATCATTTTTTTGATCATTTTATTTTCCATAGGGGGTTAAATGACTCTGCAGCAAGAGATAATCCAGGCGCTTGGCGCAAAACCGCACATCAATGCAGAAGAAGAAATTCGCCGCAGCGTGGATTTCCTTAAATCTTATCTGCAGAACTACCCCTTTCTGAAATCACTGGTATTAGGGATTAGCGGCGGGCAGGACTCAACGCTCGCGGGAAAACTATGCCAGATGGCTATTTCCGAGCTTCGCGAAGAAACGGGGAATGACGCGCTGCAGTTTATTGCCGTACGTCTGCCATATGGCGTTCAGGCTGATGAACAGGACTGTCAGGATGCCATCGCCTTTATCCAACCGGACCGCGTACTCACCGTCAATATTAAGGGTGCGGTACTGGCCAGTGAACAGGCCCTGCGTGAAGCGGGTATTGAACTGAGCGATTTTGTCCGTGGCAATGAAAAAGCCCGTGAACGTATGAAGGCTCAGTACAGTATCGCCGGTATGACCAGCGGCGTTGTCGTGGGAACCGATCATGCAGCAGAAGCTATCACCGGATTTTTCACCAAATACGGCGATGGCGGTACTGACATTAACCCTATTTTCCGTTTGAACAAGCGTCAGGGTAAGCAGTTGCTTGCCGCGCTGGGTTGCCCGGAACATTTATATAAGAAAGCACCAACCGCCGACCTCGAAGACGATCGTCCTTCTCTGCCGGATGAAGCCGCATTAGGCGTCACCTATGACAACATCGACGATTATCTGGAAGGAAAAACGCTGGCTGCCGACGTCGCGAAAAAAATTGAAGGCTGGTATCTGAAGACCGAGCACAAACGTCGCACACCGATTACGGTGTTTGATGACTTCTGGAAAAAAGCGTAATTCTTTTAGTCACATATTGCCGGATAGCACTGGGATCACCGCTGTCCGGTCCCTTTTCCTGATCTGATGCCGCTTTTTTAATCGGTTCCAAACTGTTACACTGGATGGATAACCAGCATTCGGAGTGAGAAGTGGTACGGCGTCAATCAGCCCCGCGCCTGGCATTTGAGGCAGCGGCAATCTATGAATATCCTGAGCACCTGCGTCCATTTTTGAGTGCGCTTCCCGCCGTGCCAGGCGTCTATCTGTTTCACAGTGAAAGCGACACTATGCCGCTCTATATTGGTAAAAGCGTCAATATTCGCAGCCGCGTGATGGCACACCTGCGTACCGCAAACGAAGCAGCAATGCTGCGTCAGGCCAAACGCATTAGCTGGATTTGTACCGCGGGAGAAATTGGTGCCCTGCTGCTGGAAGCGCGATTGATCAAAGAACAGCAGCCGTTGTTTAATAAACGACTGCGGCGCAATCGTCAGCTTTGCGCCTTGCAGCTTACCGACCGAACTGTTCAGGTTGTCTACGCACGAGATATTGATTTCTCCCATGCCCCCAATCTGTTTGGCCTGTTTGCCAATCGTCGCGCAGCGCTACAAGCGTTGCAAAGCCTCGCGGATGAACAGCAACTGTGCTACGGCCTGTTGGGGCTGGAACCCCTGAGTCGCGGGCGCGCCTGTTTTCGCTCCGCGCTTAAGCGATGCGCCGGAGCGTGCTGCGGGAAAGAGAGTCATGAAGCCCATCATTTGCGTCTGTTAGAGGCGCTGGAAAGAGTGAGAGTGATTTGCTGGCCATGGAGCAATGCCATTGCGCTGCAGGAAACCCGCGCTGAAATGACACAGTACCATATCATCAACAACTGGCTGTGGCTGGGAGCCGTTTCAACGCTGGATGAAGCGGCTACCCTGGCGCGTATGCCGGCCGGCTTTGACCATGATGGCTACAAAATTCTCTGCCGGCCTGTTCTGTCTGGTCAATATGACATTATTGAACTGCGTCCGGAGAATGGCCCGGCATCCAGTTAATCTCGCTGAACAGCAGTTTTCCCTCGCGCTCCAGCAGTCGTAAGGTGTGTTTACCGTCGTGCCAGCTTGCACCCTGATCGGCAGTCAGTAGCTTATCGCCCAGTTGCCAGGCACCGCTGATAACAAATACCACGCCGCCGCGCGAACCAAAAGTCGTAAACGTGCGGTCGGCAACTCTGACTTTCGCCTGGCAGACATCCCGTCGGGTCATGATATTGAAATCCATCGACATCTGCCCTTCTGTCAGCTTCGCTTTTACCACCTTGTCACCGGCAAAGGTAAAAGGCTGATGCTGTTTCAGAGTATGTGTGAAGGTGTTTGACTCTTCCAGGGTCACTTCTCCACCTTCCAGTAGAGTAATCACGCGTTCTACGCCGGGAAAGAGAGAAAACTCTCCGTTGGCTGCAATGGAGGCGATACTCGCCCGCCAGTGAAAATCTCGTGTTGCTGGCGGAAAACAGCAAATCTCACGGGTTTCTCCCGCACCATTTCGCCACAGATTGACCGGCATTTTGCGGATATCAAAGTATTCCATCATCCCTCCAGAAAGACGCAGCACGGCAACCCGCCGTAAACAGGCAGCCATAAATCATCATTGGTATGTTCACCCTGCAGATTATTGTTATCGGCAGCAGAGTTGATTTGCCTTAGCGATGAACCCGGTGTTTTGCAAAAAAGAATAACGCGCTGATCCAGGTAGAATTTTCACGGGCTTCAGGAGAATAGCGTGTCGTGTGTCCGGTGCAATAGGCAGGAAAGAAAAAACCGCCGATCCTGCCCACATCGTTAAACGTGTTGTGGACAAGAGCGGCGGTCTTGAGTTTGGTTTCACGCTGTGCGGCAATCAGTGCAACACAGCATGAATGATTTAGTGTAGACGCTGATCGATTACTCGGCAGCTTGTGGCATTTTACCTTTCTGCGCTGCACGTTCTGTCAGACGCTTCTCAAAATTGGCATTAAACTGCTTTTTCTGTTCCGGGGTCAGAATGTTGTAAATCTTGTTCTGAGTTTCCATATGCGCCAACATGTTGGCTTTGCGCTGTTCTTCCATCTTCGCAATCTGCGCTTCGGCTTTCGCTTTATCGAAACTGTCGCTGGCAATAATGTCGTGCATCGCGCGACGCTCTTCCAGCGGCGGACGTTTCATCTGGTCGCGTTGACCTTTCATGATCTCGCGAATCTGCTGTTTCTGAGCATCGGTCAGGTTCAGGTCTTTGAACATCATGTCGTGATGCGGGGCGAATTTACCGTTGTGGTGCATCATCGGTTTGGCATCAGCTGGCGCAGCTGTTGTCGTGTCAGCGGCGTGAGCCAGGTTGGCAGCACCCAGGGCCAGAGTAGAGGCAACAAACAGAGCAGTCAGTTTACGCATAATTTCTATCCTTTCTTTCAGTTATTTTTACGACACTCATGCGACTCTTATGCAATGTGATGTCGTGTTGACGAGATTAACTTTACCGGCTTAAGCGTCAATTAATCAGAGCAACGGTAAAACAGTGAAAGTATAAAAAACAAATTTTCATCAATTATGAAGAAAAAAAGAATAAATTGCGCAGAGTTGCAATAAAAAATTACAACAGGATGATTTTGAAAGGATTATGAAGAACTATAACTGAAACCTGATTATTAAGAAAGCAATTCACCAGGAATAATCCGTAATAAATAAAAATAGCACGCAAAAATAAGCCCTGAAGGATAAACCTGCAAGGCATATATATTTATCACATTTTTTGGAGCATCAGCCCGGCACGTAAACCACAGGCCACGTTGGGATTCGGAAAGAGAACGTATTCAACATCATGGGTGACAATAAAACGTTCATCACCGTCCTGCGCCAGCAAGGTTCCCTCTTTAAAAGGGGTAAAGTTGAGCGTCTGGTTATCCATATGAAGAATGAAATCGTCGCTACGTCGCGTGATTTGCGACACTACGCGGTAGCGCAGCGGAGATGTTTCTCCCGTCGATACTCGCTCGCCTCGCAGCAACTGCGCCAGTGCGTCTGCCGTTTGCGCAAACTGGGACAGATCGTTTTGTCCAAACGGCAGCGCTTTACCCAGTTCCAGCGTACAGGCCAGTGCGCCAAAATGTTCCCCGCTAAAATGGGTGAACGTGCCGCCAGGCGTCTGATGAAAGACCAGCGCCTCCAGTCCCGCATCTCCCAGCCATTCAAGAAAACCCTCATCCCAGGCAACGTTGCGTTGTGGCAACACGCCAAAGCGCAGATGCAGTGAACCGCGAATCGCGGTGTGCAGATCCAGATGCCAGCGTGCTGGCTCTTTCGCCCGCGAATAAAAATCTTCCAGACACAGCTCAAGCTCATGGGCTCGGCGCGTTTCTTCACTCGCGGTAAAAATCTGCCACCGGCCGCCAAACATACGATTCAGGTCGCTATGACAATACCGTTTTCCCGCAGCAAGCGCCTGCGGGTTTCCCAGAATCACCAGTAGCCGCCATGTTAGTGCCAGCTCGCCGCTAAATAACCGGGACAACAATGAGTCGAGTATCTCTACCGGCGCGGTTTCATTGCCATGGATCCCCGCAGACAGCACCAGAGAATGTTCAACGGGTGCAAGCGGCGTCAGTTCCAGAATTCCGTGACCGATCCACTGCCAGTCAAAACCATGAATGGTTCCTTGCGTTTCCTCCGGAGTGGCACCTGCGAGCGTGATAGCCAGAAAGTTATCCATGGCGCATCCCCTCCAACTGGAAAGGATACACAGAGCCGAGGTTAAGCAATTGCGTCAGCGTATCCAGCGCTTCACGCCCCTCGCGCAACAGCTGTGGGTCGGCAAGGTCGGCAGCGGTAAGACGATCGCGATAGTAACGGTCAACCCAGTTATTCAACGTGTTAAACAGCATATCGTTCATGATAACCGCCGGATTCACCGCCTGCTGTTCCTGCAAGGTGAGCACCACTCTCAGGCGCAAGCATGCCGGACCGCCGCCGTTGGACATACTTTCACGCAGATCGAATACCCGCAGGTCATCGATCGGATTGTCTTCCTCGAGAAGACGGTTCAGATACCGCCACACGCCAGTATGCTCCCGGCACTCCTGCGGCAGGACCAGCATCATCGAACCGTCGTCACGACTCAGCAACTGACTGTTAAACAGATAGGTAGTCACCGCATCCTGCACCGAAACCTCCGCAGTCGGGACTTCCAGCGGGGTAAAACCTGCCACCTGACTACGCAACTGCTCTAATAACGCCTGCTGTCTGACAAACGCCTGCTGATGACAAAACAACACCTGGCGATTCGACACCGCAATCACATCGTTATGAAACACACCAAGATCGATGACATCCGGATTTTGCTGAGCAAAAATACACTGATGCGGGTTAACCTGATTCAGTCGTGCGACCGCCTCACTGGCCTCACGGGATTGCCTTGCCGGATAGCGCTTCGGCTGGGATGCATTGCCTTCTTCACGACCGTAAACAAATAGCTGTACACCGGGATCGCCGTAATCTCCACCGAGGCGGTTATGGTTTGCCGCCCCTTCATCACCGAAAAGCGCAACCTGGGGTAACGCACCGTGGACAGCAAAACTATTCTCATCACGGAAAATCGCCCGTAGCAACGCTTCGGTAGTAGGCGCTTCCAGCGAACGGTGGAACTTATTATTCAGATTCGCCACCGTCAGATGCACTTTCCCGTCCAGCGAATCTGCTGAAGGGCAAACCGTTGCCGCATTCGCTACCCACATAGGCGATGCGGAGCTGGCACTGGAGAGCCAGTGAGGTGCCTGACGCGCCACTTTCTCCAGCACCTGTTCATCACTGCCGCTAAAACCCAACTGACGCAGAACCGGAATAAAAGGCCGCTCGTGGGGGGGGATCACCGCCTGAGGAAAACCCGCATCCGCCAACGCTTTCATCTTTAGCAGACCTTGCTTCGCCGCCAGACGCGGGTTCGACACCTGAAATCGATGTTTGGTTGAGGCCTCATTACCAAATGACAATCCAGCATAGTGGTGAGTCAATCCCACCAGGCCATCAAAATTTACCTCACGGGCTTTCATAGATTATCCTCGCGAGAAAAATCCAGCCCGGGGCTAAGCGCCGTTGGCAGCGTTAAGGCCGGTGATTCCAGACTTGCCATCGGCCAGGCGCAATAATCTGCGGCATACCACGCGCTGGCGCGATGGTTCCCGGAAGCGCCAACGCCGCCAAACGGTGCGGTACTCGCTGCGCCGGTTAACGGCTTATTCCAGTTGACGATCCCTGCTCGTGCCTCCAGCAGTAGCTGTTCAAACTGGCCGCGATCGGGCGAAACTAACCCACACGACAGTCCAAAGCGGGTGTTATTCGCCACACGAATCGCCTCATCAAAACTGTCATAACGCCATACGCCAAGCAGCGGCCCAAAAACCTCTTCATCAGGTACGTTCGCCGCCCCGGTCAGTTCAATGATTCCAGGGGTCAGCAGTGACGTTCCCGCTTTCACCAGACGTGGCGCCAACAGCGTACGTCCCCCCAACGACGCCAGACGCTGCCAGGCATCATAGACATGCTGCGCGGCCTGTTCGGAAATCAGTCCGCCCATAAACGGCTGCGGTTCCGCATCCCAGTTGCCGGGCATTAAACGCTGACTAACCTCCACCAGACGCGTCAGGAACGCATCACCCTGCGCGCCTTTTTTAACTAACAGGCGGCGGGCACAGGTACAGCGCTGTCCGGCGGTGACAAATGCGGACTGAATGGTCAGATGTACCGCGGCATCAGTATCCTCCGGATTCTCAATAATCAGCGGGTTATTACCCCCCATCTCGAGGGCGAGGATTTTTTCCGGTTGACCGGATAACTGCCGATGCAACTGATAACCGGTATTAGCACTGCCGGTAAACAGCAGACCATCGAGGTCTTCCAGCGCACTCAGAGCCTGCCCTGTTTCACGTCCGCCCTGCACCAGGTTCAGCACGCCCGGCGGCAATCCCGCCTGTTCCCACAGCTTTGTTACTGCTTCACCGGTCCACGGCGTCAACTCGCTGGGTTTGAAAATCAACGTATTGCCTGCCAGTAATGCCGGAATAATATGGCCATTGGGTAAATGACCAGGGAAGTTATACGGACCAAAAACCGCCAGCACGCCGTGTGGGCGGTGGCGCAACGTTGCCGCGCCATCCGGTAGTTCGCTGTGCTGCTCTCCGGTACGGGCATGGTAAGATTTGACGGAGATGGCGATTTTATTGATCATCGCCGTCAGTTCAGTCGCGGCTTCCCAGCGTGGTTTGCCGGTTTCCTTGGCGATAATCTGGGTTAGCTCGGACTTATTGCTTTCCAGCAATGAAGCAAACTTTTCAACAATCGCCTGGCGTTCACTGAAGGGCTGTTTAGCCCAACCGGCAAAAGCTGCACGCGCAGCCTGGCACGCTTGCGTCACCTGCGTGGCATCGGCATCAATGCCGTGCCACAGCACATCACCACCTACTGGGTTGGTTTTCACCCGGCGCTCGCCCAGTCCCGTCACCCAGTCACCGTTTATCCATAGTGTCATGCTGTTTTCTCCTCTGCACAAAGACGCACAAAACGTACATGGTCGCCCGCGTGGCATTTCAGGGCATCCAGTTGTGCCGCCGTCAGTACCAGACGTTGGGTATCCGGGTCTGCGCGAACCAGCATGACGCGGAAGTTTTGATAGTTTTCATTGGCAACCAGACAGGCCGGATAATCGCCGGTTGCTGGCTGACCTTCCGCCACTTCCACCAGCCTGCTTTTACGAATCGCCCGCACCCGGTCAATATCGCATTCCAGCGTCGGCCCGCCGTCGAAAATATCGACATAGTTGCGATAGCGAAAGCCCTCTTTCTCCAGCACCGCCCGCGCGGGCGCCGTTTGCGGATGAACCTGACCAATCACGCTTTGTGCTTCATCAGACAGGAAATCGGTGTAAATAGGATGCTTGGGCATTAATTCAGCAATAAACGCTTTTTGCCCTGTTCCGCAGAGAAAATCCGCCCGGCTGAATTCCATTGAAAAAAAGCGTTTGCCGAGGCTTTGCCAAAACGGCGAGTAACCGTGTTCATCAATCACGCCGCGCATCTCAGCCACGACCTTCTCATTAAACTTGTCACGAAACGCGGCCATAAACATAAAGCGTGATTTTGACAACAAATAGCCGTTGCCTTCTTTTCGCCAGTCCGGATCGAGAAACAGCGTACAAAGCTCGCTGCTACCCGTGTGATCGTTACTCAGAAACAGCGTCGGCAGCGCGTTATACACATTCAGCTCTTTCGAGGCGTGGACCAGTGTGCCGACCCGATAGTTGTACCAGGGATCGTTAAGTCCTACCGCCACCTCAATGGCGCAAATCCCGGCCACAGTTCCGCTGGCGCTGTCTTCCAGCACAAACACATATCCCTGCTCACTTTTGGGCAACTCACCGCGCCAGGTTTGTAGCGAACGTTCGATACGCGCCATTAGCGTCGCTTCATTCGCCGGTAGCGAGGTCAATCCGCCGCCGGTCTTACCGGCAAGCTGCATCAACGCGGTGATATCAGCACGTTCAATGGGACGAATCACCATCATGATGAACCTCCTGCTTTAATGCGTTCGCAGGCCAGCGCAAAGCGATCCAGTCCGGTGGCAACTTCTTCTTCGCTGACATTGAGCGCTGGCGCAAAACGCACCACGTTAGCGCCAGCAATCAGTACCATCACCCCGGCAACAGCCGCTTCTTGCGAGATGAGTTTCGCTTTCCCGGCAAATTCCGCGTTCAGCACGCAGCCGATCAGCAGCCCGAGTCCACGAATTTCACTAAACAGTCCAAAACGTTCGTTAATGGCGTTAATACGCTCCACAAACCAGTCGTGGCGCTGTTTTACTCCGTTGAGCACTTCCGGCGTGTTAACAATTTCCAGCAGTTTACCCGCCACCGCCGTCGCCAGCGGGTTGCCGCCGTACGTTGTACCGTGCGTACCCACCGTCATCACACTGGCGCAATGCTCTGTCGCCAGCAGTGCGCCGATGGGGAAACCACCGCCCAGCGCTTTAGCTGTCGTCAGCAGGTCCGGCGTAACGCCGTAATGCATATAGGCATACAGCTCGCCAGTACGGCCAACCCCGGTCTGAACCTCATCAAAAATCAGCAGCGCATTATGGCGATCGCATAATTCACGCAACCCCTGCAAAAACGTGTTTGTTGCCGGCACCACACCGCCTTCGCCCTGAACAGGCTCGACGATGACCGCACAGGTCGTGTCATCAATCAGTTGGCTGGCAGAATCGAGATCGTTATACACGGCATGGCGGATATCCGGCGGCAACGGCGCGAAATCCTGTGAATAGGCGGGCTGACCGCCGGCGCTGACGGTAAACAGCGTGCGGCCATGGAAGGCATTTTTAAACGCCACAATCCCGCTCTTCTGGCTGCCAAAACGATCGTGGGCATATTTACGCGCCAGTTTTAGTGCCGCTTCGTTGGCTTCTGCGCCGGAGTTACAGAAGAAAATGCGCTCGGCGAAGGTGGCGTCAATCAGCTTTTTCGCCAGACGCAATACCGGCTCGTTGGTGTAGCCATTTCCGGTATGCCAGAATTTGCTCGCCTGGTCGTTTAATGCCTCGCGCAATGCCGGATGGGCGTGACCCAGCGCGTTAACCGCAATGCCTCCCGCGAAATCGATATACTCTTTACCCTGCTGATCCCACAGACGTGAACCTTCACCCCGCACCGGAATAAAAGGGGCCGGAGCGTATACAGGCATCATCCATTCATCAAAATTTTCACGCGTAATTGACAGAGACATAGCGACCTCAACGGTAAATAAAAGGTTATTTATATGTTAATAAATATAGTGTTTGCGGTGTAAATGTAGATTGCAGGGTTCGTGCCAGCCAGCGAAAAAAGTGCATAAACGGAGGTCGATGACGGAATATCAACAGGTTACAACGTGACGATATTCACTATACGTGCATATAAAGTGAATATGTTTGCGCATCAGGTGACTAAACAGAGGAAAAAACGCAGTTTTATTCAGTCGCCAAATATAATTCTGGAATTGTGATCGTATACAAAATTTTTCGGAAATTATTGCTCCATTCCGGCGCGCTTCGCGCCAAAACAGTGCAGTTTTTGCTCCATCGTTAACACCATTAGCAATCATTGTTGGAATCAGGTGACAAGAAGCAGTCAGTCTGCAGAAATTCTGCTACCATCCTTGCACTATTCATCTTGCAAAGTGGCAGTGACTATGAAATTTGTCTCTTTTAATATCAACGGCCTGCGTGCCCGTCCCCATCAACTGGCAGCCATTGTCGAAAAACATCAACCGGATGTTATTGGCTTACAGGAGACAAAAGTCCACGACGATATGTTCCCTCTCGAAGAGGTAGCAAAGCTCGGTTACAACGTCTTTTATCACGGCCAGAAAGGCCATTACGGCGTCGCATTGTTAACGAAAGAAACGCCAATTGCGGTACGTCGTGGCTTCCCGGGCGATGACGAAGAAGCGCAGCGTCGTATCATCATGGCAGAAATTCCGTCCCCTCTGGGCAGCATCACTGTGATCAACGGCTATTTCCCGCAGGGCGAAAGCCGCGACCATGAAACTAAATTCCCGGCCAAAGCCGCGTTTTACCAGAACCTGCAAAACTATCTTGAGGCAGAGTTGAAGCGCGACAATCCGGTATTGATCATGGGCGATATGAATATTAGCCCAACCGATCTCGATATCGGCATTGGCGAAGAGAACCGTAAACGCTGGCTGCGTACCGGAAAATGTTCCTTCCTGCCGGAGGAGCGTGAGTGGATGGAACGCCTGCTGGGCTGGGGTCTGGTGGATACCTACCGTCACGCAAATCCTGAAAAGAATGACCAGTTCTCGTGGTTTGATTACCGCTCAAAAGGCTTTGACGATAACCGTGGCCTGCGTATCGATCTGTTGCTGGCGAGCAACCCATTGGCGGAACGCTGCGAAGAAACCGGCATCGACTATGAAATTCGCAGTATGGAAAAACCATCCGACCATGCGCCGGTATGGGCTAAATTCCGCGTCTAATCTTTTGCGTTTTTGCACTCTCCGGGCCAGGCCTGGAGAGTGTGTTTATTTGGTGCAAAATCAATAAAGCAACGGTAATTCATTGTTGTAGTCGGAATTTTACTATATCTTCGCGCGCACTTTTCGCTGATGAAAATGCTCCATTGCACTCGGTTTTACAGGAGAACCCCCATGAAAAAGAAGTTCGCATAAAGCAGAATACCGGCTGCTGATTGTCGCGGTCCTTTTCTGCGTTCTGGCGGGAGTTTTCCATCATTATGGTCTGACCGACCTGATAACCAATTTCCATCATTTGCAAGACGTCATCCGCCAAAGCGGTATGTTCGGCTATACGCTTTATATCCTGCTGTTTATTGTTGCTGCGCTGTGTCTGATCCCCGGCAGCATCCTGGTGATCGTCGGCGGTGTGCTGTTTGGCCCCGTGGCAGGGACGCTTATCTCGTTAGTGGCAGCAACCGTGGCCTCGGCGCTGTCGTTTTTGCTGGCTCGCTGGCTTGGACGGGATCTGCTCCTGAAATACGTTGGGCATACGACAATGTTTCAGACTATCGAAAAAGGTATTGCCCATAGCGGAGTTGACTTTCTGATCCTCACCCGGCTCGTGCCGCTGTTCCCTTATAATATTCAAAATTACGCCTATGGGCTGACGGCCATTCCGTTCTGGTCATTTACCGTGATATCTGCGGCAACCACTTTACCAGGCATTTTTATTTATACGCTGATGTCGCACGAACTGGCCAGCGAAGGAATTAGCTGGGCATTTATCGGTAAGCTCAGCGTGGCGGGGCTGGCGTTATTCGCCCTCGTACAGGCAACCAAAGCCTGGGCCCGTTATAAGCATGTCGATCCATCAGCTCCTCACGAGTGCGCAGATAAATGATAAAACGACGCATCCATTACTACCGCGCAGGAGTGATAATCCTGCTGCTGCTCGCGCTGATAGCGTGGGCGTGGATACCTGGCGTGAGCGATTTTCTCCACGCCAGCCTGGCGGCATTTGCCACGCTCGATCAGCATGCAATTGAGAATTTTATTCGTTCTTACGGAACTCAGGCGGCGGTCGTTTCATTCTTCCTGATGATCTTGCAGGCCATCGTCGCCCCGCTTCCCGCTTTTGTGATCACCTTTGCCAACGCCTCGCTGTTTGGTGCATTTTGGGGCGGCATATTGTCCTGGTGCAGCGCAATGGCAGGCGCGGCGCTGTGCTTTTTTATTGCCCGCGTTTTAGGCCGTGGCGCGGTGGAGAAACTGACCGGAAAAACGGTGTTGAACAACATGGACGCTTTTTTCGAGCGCTATGGCAAGCACACCATTCTGGTCTGTCGCCTGTTACCTTTTGTACCGTTCGATCCGGTAAGCTACGCAGCAGGCCTGACCTCGATTCGGTTTCGCCATTTTTTCATCGCCACCGGCATCGGTCAGTTACCCGCCACTATCGTCTATTCATGGGCGGGTAGCCTGTTAACCGGCGGTACATTTTGGTTTGTAACCGGCCTGTTCATCCTGTTCGCTCTGAGCATAATAATTTCAGTGGCGAGAAGCCTTTATCTTGAACATCAGCGAAAAAAAACCTGAGACTTCCCCCATTTTTAGCCATGGAGATACTATGCGTTACTGCTTATTGTGCCTGAGTTTAATGCTCTGTCCGCTGGCGACGTTTGCCCAGGACGACGGCTGGCAACAAATCAAAAATGATGCCCGCGGTCAGACGGTGTGGTTCAACGCCTGGGGTGGCGACAATGCAGTTAACCAGTATCTCGATTGGGTTAGCGGCGAGATGAAAACGCACTATGCAATTAACCTGAAAATCGTACGTCTCGCAGATGCCGCCGACGCGGTAAAACGTATCCAGACAGAAGCAGCATCCGGGCGAAAAACCGGGGGTTCTGTCGATTTATTGTGGGTTAACGGCGAAAACTTCCGCACCCTGAAAGAAGCCGGGCTTCTGCAAACTCAGTGGGCGCAAACGCTGCCTAACTGGCGCTATGTTGATACCCAGAAACCGGTGACCGAAGATTTCTCCGTTCCAACGGAGGGGGCTGAATCACCGTGGGGCGGTGCCCAACTCACCTTTATTGCCCGGCGCGATCTCGCCGCACAGCCGCCGCAATCTCCGCAGGCACTGCTTGAATTTGCGCAGGCGCACCCTGGCACGGTGACCTATCCGCGCCCGCCAGACTTTACCGGCACGGCGTTTCTGGAGCAGTTGTTAATTTCGCTCACCACCAAACCACAAGCATTGAAAGTTGCGCCAGATGCAGCGACATTCGCCGACGTTACCGCGCCATTGTGGCATTATCTTGATACCTTGCACCCTGTACTTTGGCGTGAAGGCAAAGATTTTCCGCCCACGCCAGCACGAATGGATGTACTGCTCAATAGCGGCACCCTGCGTTTGTCATTGACCTTTAACCCAGCCCACGCGCAGCAAAAAGTAGCCAGCGGCGAATTGCCTAAAAGCAGCTACAGTTTTGGTTTCTCACAGGGCATGCTCGGCAACGTGCACTTTGTTGCCATTCCGGCGAATGCCCGCGCCAGTGCCGCAGCAAAAGTCGTGGCAAACTTCCTGCTTTCGCCCGAAGCACAACTGCGTAAAGCCGACTCAACTGTCTGGGGAGATCCTTCGGTGCTTGATCCACAAAAATTACCTGTCGAACAGCGTGATGCGCTGCTGGCGCGGATCCCACAAGGACTCCCTGCCGTTCTGCCGGAACCGCATGCTGCCTGGGTAAACGCTCTGGAACAAGAATGGCTACGCCGCTACGGTACGCATTAATTTTGCTACTCTGGGCCATCATGGCGGCAGTTTATCTGCCGTTGGTGCCAGCGGCTTTCTCTCTGATAGCGCCAGCCCTTAGCCTACCCCATTGGCTGGCTCTCTTTGCCGACCCTCAACTTCCGCAGGCGTTACTGGCGACACTTGTTTCCACAGTACTGGCTGCCGGCGGTGCACTGATCATCGCGCTGCTGGCGATCCTCGCTTTATGGCCCGGTGCAGGCTGGGCGCGACTAAGCACCCGTCTTCCGTGGCTGCTGGCTATCCCGCATGTTGCCTTCGCCACCAGCGTGCTGTTGGTTTTTGCCGAAGGCGGTAAAATCTGGCAATGGCTTCCGTTCCTCAGCCCACAGCCAGACCGTTACGGCATTGGGCTTGGCGTGACGCTGGCGGTGAAAGAGAGCGCTTTTTTGTTATGGATCCTCTCGGCTCTACTGAGTGAAAAACAACTTTCGCAGCAGGTTATCGTGCTGGATTCGCTGGGTTACAGCCGACTGCAATGCCTGAACTGGCTGGTACTGCCCGCTATCGGCCCGGCATTAGGCAAAGCTATGCTGGCGATTGTTGCCTGGTCACTCTCCGTTGTGGATGTGGCAATCGTCCTCGGCCCCGGAAATCCGCCAACACTGGCCGTATTGAGCTGGCAATGGCTCAGTCAGGGCGATGTCGAACAGCAGGCGAAAGGCGCACTCGCCAGCCTGTTGCTGGTGCTGTTACTCCTCATTATCGCGCTGGTGAGTTATCTGTTGTGGCGCGCCTGGCGACGTACTATCCCGGCAGCAAATGGTGAACGCCTGCATTTTTCACCTATAACAATCGCACGCCCGCTGGTACAGATCTTGCCCGTCAGCGGTGTGGTATGCGCGCTTGTACTGGCGCTTATCGCCAGCTATTCCTCACTAAACCACGAGGCGCTCAGCAATAGCCTGCAGCTAGGGCTCCTTTCCAGCGTGTTAGCGCTACTGATACTTTTTGTCTGGCTGGAATGGGGTCCACAAACCGGGCACCGCTGGGTCTGGCTACCGCTCATTTTGCCTGCGCTACCACTGGTAACCGGACAATATCTGCTGGCGTTATATGCCGAACAGGATGGACTGATGACAACCATTATCTGGGGCCACCTGCTGTGGGTAATGCCCTGGATGCTATTTGTGCTTAAACCGGCCTGGCAGCGCATTGACCCGCGATTAATTTTGATTGCACAAACGCTGGGCTGGTCGCAGGGGCGGATATTCTGGCTGGTGAAATGCCCGCAGCTGGTGCGTCCGGCATTGATTGCCTTCGCGGTTGGCTTCTCGGTCAGTATCGCCCAGTATATGCCGACGCTGTGGCTAGGTGCCGGACGCTATTCCACGCTGACCACCGAAGCGGTGGCATTAAGCAGCGGCGGTAGCAGCGAGATTCTGGCAACACAAGCGTTGTGGCAGCTTCTTCTACCACTGCTCGTTTTCGCGCTCGCAGCCTTTCTCGCCGCGTGGATTGGCCGCTTTCGACAAGGACTCCGCTAATGCTCATTGTGCAAAACGTTTCGTTGTACCAAGGGGCGACTGCGCTGTTGAAGAACGTTACCTTTGAGGTTGATAAAAGTGACATTGTCACGATTATGGGTTCTTCCGGCAGCGGAAAGTCTTCGTTGTTTTCGTGGATGGTCGGGGCGTTGTCGCCTCAGTTTCAGGCATCAGGCGAGCTGTGGCTCAACGAACGACGCGTTGACTCGCTGCCTACGGCGCAGCGCCAGATTGGCATTCTGTTCCAGGATGCGTTGTTGTTTGACCATTTCAGCGTTGGGCAGAATTTACTGCTGGCCCTACCTGCCAGCCTGCAGGGTTCCGCCAGACGACATGCGGTGGAAAGTGCTCTCGCGCGCGCTGACCTGACCGATTTTTATTCGCGCGATCCGGCGTCGCTCTCCGGCGGACAACGCTCGCGTGTCGCCCTGCTCCGCGCGCTACTGGCTCAGCCCCAGGCACTGTTACTTGATGAACCCTTTAGTCGGCTGGATGCGTCGCTACGCGACACCTTTCGCCAATGGGTCTTCACCGAGGTGCGTAAGTTGGGGATCCCGGTGGTACAGGTGACCCATGACGCGCAGGACGTTCCGCCAGCAGGCCGCGTACTTCAGATGGAAAACTGGGCGTGAATGTGGCGATATGCTGCGTTAACGCAAGGTTTTTACTTAACCGGCGGCACAGAATGTCGTCCTCTTTTTTTCAACGTCGGGCTATTCGATGAAACGTGTTTCTCAAATGACCGCGCTGGCACTGGCTTTAGGGCTCGCTTGCGCTTCTTCCTGGGCAGTTGAAACAGCACAGACGCTCACCCTCGACCAGTTACAGCAAAAGCAAGGCGCGGCGATCGATACCCGTCAGAGCGCTTTTTACAACGGCTGGCCGCAGTCGCTTAATGGTCCTTCAGGACACGAACCTTCCGCACTGAACCTGTCTGCCGCCTGGCTCGACAAGATGAATGATGAACAACTCAGCGCCTGGGTTCAGTCACATCAGTTGAAAACTGATGCGCCAGTAGCGCTGTATGGTAGCGATAACGACATACAGGCTGTCAAAGCCCGCCTGCAAAAAGTTGGCTTTAACCATATCTCCACCCTCAGCGATGCGCTTACGGACCCAGCCCGCCTGCAACGTCTGCCGCACTTCGAACAGCTGGTGTACCCGCAGTGGCTGCACGACCTGCAGCAGGGTAAAAACGTAACCGCTAAACCGGCGGGTGACTGGAAAGTGATTGAGGCCGCCTGGGGCGCACCGAAGTTGTATCTGCTCAGCCACATCCCTGGTGCGGGCTACATTGATACCAACGAAGTTGAAAGCGAACCGCTGTGGAATAAAGTTTCCGACGCGCAGCTCAAAGCGATGCTGGCGAAACACGGTATCCGCCACGACACCACGGTGATTTTATACGGTCGCGATGTCTATGCCGCCGCTCGCGTGGCGCAAATTATGCTGTATGCAGGCGTGAAAGATGTTCGTCTGCTCGACGGCGGTTGGCAAACCTGGTCCGACTCAGGTTTACCGGTCGAACGCGGCACTCCGCGAACGGTGAAACCAGAACCTGATTTCGGCGTGAAAATCCCTGCCCAGCCGCAGTTGATGCTCGATATGGAACAGGCTCGCGGTCTGCTGCATCGCCAGGATGCGTCTTTGGTGAGCATTCGTTCATGGCCAGAATTTGTCGGTACCACCAGCGGCTATAGCTACATTAAGCCAAAAGGTGAGATTGCAGGTGCACGTTGGGGCCACGCAGGCAGCGACTCCACGCATATGGAAGATTTTCATAACCCGGATGGCACCATGCGCAGCGCGGATGACATCGCCGCCATGTGGCAGCAATGGAATATCCTGCCGAATCAACAGGTCTCTTTCTATTGCGGTACCGGCTGGCGCGCTTCAGAAACGTTTATGTATGCCCGCGCGATGGGCTGGAAAAACGTCTCCGTCTACGACGGCGGCTGGTATGAGTGGAGCAGCAATCCAAAAAATCCGGTTGCCAGCGGTGAACGGGGCCCGGACGCCAGTAAGTAAGATTGTCATTATTGCCGGATGCGGCGAGAACGCTTTACTCTGCCTGGATATACCATCGTTGTAGGCCGGATAAGCGAAGCGCATCCGGCAACGCAATATCTTACTCCTGACGCTGGACCGCTTTCAGTGTCAGGTATCCGCTCCAGATCCGGGTAAATGTCGTCATCCAGCACAGCGCGCCAAAGACCCACGCCATCACGGCAAAATATTCCGGGAACAGACAACCCAACACAAATAGCAAAATCGTCTCAGTACCTTCGGTCAGTCCCCCCAGATAATAAAACGATTTATGCGCGTAGCCCGGGTTATCAATTTGATGTTTCGCCGCCAGCGCGGCAAAGGCCAGAAAGCTGCTGCCGGTTCCCATAAAGGCGAACAGCAGCCAGCCGCCAGCCAGCGAGTTAGCCGCCGGATCGGCGAGCATAAAACCGAATGGCACTAAGGCGTAAAACAGAAAATCGAGCGTGATATCAAGAAATCCGCCTGCGTCGGTTAGCCCTCTGCGCCGCGCCAGAGCCCCATCCAGCCCATCAAAAAGCCGATTGAGCACAATGACCGCCAGCGCTGCCAGATACCAGCCTAACGCCAAAAATGGCAAGGCCAACACGCCAATGGCAAAACCGACCAGCGTAAGCCCGTCCGGGGTAATCGCCGGTTTATCAATAATGCTTACGCAGCGATGCAAAAGCGGTTTTAATCGCGGATGAATATGACGATCAAGCATGCGGGCGTCCTTTAAAGCTGTCGCACAGCCCCTGGGAAGGAATATCGAGAGCAGCATTAAAACGCGCAGAGAGATTTTGAAACGCAATCAGCGCGGTCATTTCCGTAATGGCATCATCGGTAAAATGCTGCTTCATCTGCGCTTTCAGCGCATCATCAACCTGTGGAGGCGTTGCGGTCACCGCATCGGCATAGGCCAGCGCTACTCGCTCTTCTGCGCTAAATAGCGCCGATTCTTGCCAGTTGGCAACCTGTAAGACTTTATCCAGCGCGCCACAGCGTTCAGCCAGCCGTAAACTGTTGGCATCAACGCAGAAAGCGCAGTGGCACACCTGAGAAACGCGGGTCATCAACAGCGCGCGCATCACCGGCGTTAAGCGCGCCTTTTTACGCTCCAGAAACCCGACAAACAGCGCCACCAGCCAGAACAGAAACGGCATCCGCCCCCACCAGCGCGTGGGATGCAGCACATCGCCATAATGTTTTTTCTGCGTAGCAACGAGCGGTTTTAGACTGGAAGGGATACGCGTTAACGGCTTTACCCACGACTGAGGTTCGTTCAACGGTGGCTCCTGAATACTTTAGATAAAACAAAGATAACGATAGTATGTCATTTTCTGCTGTTAGATCTTGATGAATATAATGAAAACCATCGACGTGGTCGCCGCTATCATTGAACGTGATGGCAAAATTTTACTGGCTCAGCGTCCGCTACATGCGGATCAGTCAGGCATGTGGGAGTTTGCCGGCGGTAAGGTTGAACCGGGCGAAAGTCAGCCCGACGCGCTGTTCCGTGAACTGCGTGAAGAGTTGGGCATTGAAGCAGTCGTGGGGCGCTACATTGCCAGTCATCAGCGCGAGGTTTCGGGCAGACTGATCCACTTACATGCCTGGCATGTACCGTCATATCAGGGGGAACTGAAGGCGTATGAACATCAGGATATCGTCTGGTGTTCACCCGAAGAGGCGCTGCGTTATCCGCTGGCGCCTGCCGATATCCCACTACTGGAAGCGTTTATTCTTTTACGCGACGCCAGACCAGCGGATTTGTGCTGATCGTTTTCTCATCGCGTTGGCACTGAAGCAAGACGCCGTCAGCTTTAATCACTGCCCCTTCTGAATAGTTTTGATCCTGATAAATACAGCACTGGCTACAGGACTGCGCCCGCTGACCGCTGGAACTGAACACTTCCGGCGGTACGTTAACCTGCACATCCGGGCGATAAGGCTGATTTGCCAGCGTCGCGCCGGACACCAGGGCCAACACGCCTGCCACGATTAAACGGCGCATATTCTTTCCTTTTTAACTGACAATTATGCTCAGTATAACGGTATAAATCGGCAGAAACTTTAGCCTCTTCGATCATCGTTTTTGGTTATGACCCACGACGCAATATTAATTTACTTAGCGGGGTTAATTTTTTCTTGCGTCGCGTCACAGTGCTGATGGTATAGTCAAAAACTGCACAACACTTAACACAAAAATCAAAAATATAACCATATCAATACATAAGAGGTTCTTATATCTATGGATCAGACATGTTCTCTGGAGTCATTCCTTAACCATGTGCAAAAGCGCGACCCGAATCAAACCGAGTTCGCGCAAGCCGTTCGTGAGGTAATGACCACGCTGTGGCCTTTCCTTGAGCAAAACCCGCGTTATCGACAGATGTCATTGCTGGAACGTCTGGTTGAACCGGAGCGCGTGATCCAGTTCCGCGTAGTCTGGCTGGACGACCGCAATCAGGTGCAGGTCAACCGCGCATGGCGCGTGCAGTTTAGCTCTGCCATTGGCCCATACAAAGGCGGTATGCGTTTCCACCCTTCCGTGAACCTGTCGATCCTGAAATTCCTTGGCTTCGAGCAGACGTTTAAAAATGCCCTCACCACGCTACCAATGGGCGGGGGTAAAGGCGGGAGCGATTTCGATCCAAAAGGGAAAAGCGAAGGCGAAATCATGCGTTTCTGCCAGGCGCTGATGACCGAACTGTTCCGCCATTTAGGTCCCGATACCGACGTTCCGGCGGGCGATATCGGTGTAGGTGGCCGTGAAGTCGGCTTTATGGCCGGGATGATGAAAAAACTCTCCAATAACAGCGCCTGCGTCTTTACCGGTAAAGGTCTCTCTTTCGGCGGTAGCCTGATCCGCCCGGAAGCCACCGGCTACGGTCTGGTGTATTTCACCGAAGCGATGCTCAAACGCCATAGTCTGGGCTTTGAAGGCATGCGCGTAGCGGTTTCTGGCTCCGGCAACGTGGCGCAATTCGCCATTGAGAAAGCCATGGAGTTTGGCGCGCGGGTGGTTACCGCCTCCGATTCCAGCGGTACCGTAGTTGACGAAAGTGGATTTACCAAAGAAAAACTGGCGCGGCTGTGCGCAATCAAAGACAGCCGCGACGGTCGCGTAGCAGATTATGCCCGTGAGTTTGGCCTGACCTACCTGGAAGGCAAACAGCCGTGGTCGGTTCCGGTCGATATCGCCCTGCCGTGTGCCACGCAGAACGAGCTGGATGTCGATGCAGCACGCGTATTGATCGCCAACGGCGTGAAAGCTGTCGCCGAAGGGGCAAACATGCCGACCACTATCGAGGCCACCGATCTGTTCCTCGAGGCAGGTGTACTGTTCGCACCGGGTAAAGCCGCCAACGCCGGTGGTGTAGCGACATCCGGTCTGGAAATGGCGCAAAATGCCGCTCGTCTGGGCTGGAAAGCGGAGAAAGTGGATGCGCGCCTGCACCACATCATGCTGGATATTCACCATGCCTGCGTTGAATACGGCGGCGAAAGCAAGCAGACCAACTACGTACGTGGCGCCAACATCGCAGGCTTCGTAAAGGTTGCCGACGCGATGTTGGGTCAGGGTGTGATTTAATATTGTCTCTGCAGGCCCGTAGGCCGGATAAGGCACGGGTGCCGTATCCGGCTAAGCCTGATGCGCTATGCTTATCAGGCCTACAAACTTACAGACCCGCCTCTTCAGATGGCGGGCTTTTTTTCGCCGAACGTTTACGCGGCGCACTCTTTTTCTTATCGCCACCACTACCGCCAGGTGCAGCAATTCCACGAAAGCGTCGTACCGGTGTGCTGCGCGCCTGATCGATAAGCTGATACAGCGTCCCCACCAGCGGCTGCATGAAATCCTGATAGCGACATTGCTTTTCGCTGATTTGGGTCAGTATAGATTCCCAGTGCGCGGTCATGTCCGGGCGCGTCGCCATTTCTGGCAACGAGTGGAACAGCGCTTTTCCCGCGTCGGTCGAATGGATATACCGCCCTTTTTTCACCAGGAATCCACGCTTAAACAGCAGTTCGATAATTCCGGCGCGCGTCGCTTCCGTACCTAAGCCATCCGTTGCGCGCAGGATCTTTTTCAGATCTTTATCCTGCACGAATCGCGCAATACCGGTCATCGCTGACAGCAGCGTGGCATCGGTAAAGTGACGTGGTGGTTGAGTCTGACGTTCAACCACTTCGCCTTTTTCGCACAGCAGTTCATCATCTTTTGCCACCACCGGCAGCGGCGTCCCGTCATTATCTTCGTCGCGCTCTTTATTGCCGAGCAGCGTGCGCCATCCGGCTTCCGCCAGAAAACGCGCTTTAGCGACAAACTTGCCTTTGGCAATATCCAGCTCAATAACGCACTTCCTGAATACCGCATCTGCGCAAAATTGCATCAGATACTGACGGGCAATCAGGTTGTAAATTTTCGCTTCGTTGTCATTCAGATTGATGGACGAACTGCGCGCGGTAGGAATGATGGCGTGGTGCGCATCCACTTTTTTGTCGTCCCAACAGCGATTTCGCGTATCGGGATTGACCGCCGGTTGCGGGAGCAGATCCGGTGCATGGACGCTAATCGCGTTCAGTACCGCATGACGTCCGGCAAAGTGCTCTTCCGGCAGATAACGGCTATCCGAACGCGGATAGGTAATCAACTTATGGGTTTCATACAACTTCTGGCAGATATCCAGAACGTTTTGCGCACTTAAACCGAAGCGCTTCGCCGCTTCAATCTGCAACGCCGACAGCGAGAACGGTAACGGCGCGGATTCTGATTCCCGTTTATCGTTATAGCTGGTGACTATCGCCGGTTGACCGTTAATTCGGTTCACCACGTGTTCAGCCAGCGTGCGATTCAGCAAGCGCCCTTCTTCATCCTGATACGGCTCACACGCTTCGCTCGGCTGCCAGATAGCGGTAAACCGCTCATCGGCGGGCGTTACGATATGCGCTTTCACTTCGAAGAAGTCTTTGGCGACGAAGTTCTCAATCTCTTCATCACGACGCACAACCAGCCCGAGCACCGGCGTTTGTACGCGCCCGACCGAAAGTACGCCCTGATAGCCCGCGTTACGTCCGAGAATGGTGTAAGCGCGCGTCATATTGATACCGTACAACCAGTCCGCACGCGCTCGCGCCAGTGCCGACACGCACAGCGGAATAAACTCACTGTTGGCGCGCAGCCGCTCAATAGCCCGCTCAACGGCCTGCGGGTTGAGGTCGTTAATCAGGCAACGCTGCACCTTCTGGCGCTTTTCAGGCGCCAGTTGCAGGTAATCCAGCACTTCATCCACCAGCAACTGCCCTTCACGATCGGGGTCACCGGCGTGAATAACTTCGCTGGCCTCATGCAAAAAGCGCTTAATGACGTTGAGCTGTTTGGTCACCGAGGGGCGCGGTTGCAGTTGCCACTTTTCCGGGACAATCGGCAGATCGACCAGACTCCAGCGAGCATAACGACTGTCGTAGGCATCCGGCTGCGCCTGTTCAAGCAGGTGACCAATACACCAGGTCACCACTTGTCCATTTCCGCATTCGATAAAACCATCGCCTTTGCGATGCGGCTTTGGCAACACATCGGCGATAGCACGCGCCAGACTTGGTTTTTCGGCAATAAACAACCGCATCGAGTTAACGAATCTCAACCATGGCGCGACCGCCACGAGCTTCCACTAACTCACCAATGGCGGTGAGATCGATACCGAACTGCGCCGCTGCCGCTTTCACTTCGGCTTCAGCTTCCGGCGTTACCGCCAGCAGTAGGCCACCGGAAGTTTGCGGATCGCACAACAGATCGCGTACCGATTGCGGCATTTCACCCATCAGGTGTCCGTAGCTGGCAAAGTTACGTTGGGTACCGCCGGGTACTGCACCCTGCGCGATGTATTCTTCAACGCCAGGCAGCTTAGGAATATCCTGGTAGATAATTTGCGCCTGAACGCCTGCGCCCTGACACATTTCGCTCAGATGCCCCAGCAGACCAAAACCGGTAACGTCGGTCATGGCTTTCACGCCGTCGATATCGGCGAATGCCGCACCGGCAATGTTCATCCGACACATCACTTCTGTCGCCAGTCCTTTGTGTTCTTCCTTCAGTAGTGATTTTTTCTCTGCTGTCGTCAGAACGCCAATCCCCAGAGGCTTGGTCAGGAATAACTTACACCCTGCCTCTGCGGTGCTGTTTTTCTTCACGCGTTCGGTCGGCACAACGCCGGTTACCGCAAGGCCAAAGATAGGCTCTGGGGCATCGATAGAGTGGCCGCCCGCCAGCGCAATACCCGCCTGACGGCAGGCAAAACGTCCGCCTTCGGTGACTTCGCGGGCGATTTCCGGCGCCAGCTTATCCAGCGGCCAGCCCAGAATAGCAATTGCCATAATCGGTTTGCCGCCCATAGCGAATATATCGCTGATGGCGTTAGTCGCGGCGATGCGGCCAAAATCAAACGGATTATCGACAATCGGCATAAAGAAATCGGTGGTGCTGATAACGCTGGTGCCGTTTCCCAAATCGTATACGGCCGCGTCGTCGCGAGTTTCATTACCCACCAGTAAGTTCGGATCAACAAACTTCGCCTGCTCGCTGTGCAGGATGGTTTCCAGCACTTTTGGGGAAATTTTACAACCGCAACCGGCTCCGTGGCTGTATTGCGTTAAACGAATAGCTTGCTCGCTCATGGACATCTCCTGTCATTGCAATCCGGATATGGTAGCGCTCATTCCATGATGTGGTAAGAGTGACTGTCTGAATTCGAGTGTCTTTGCTCAGAATCCAGACAGTTTTGCCGTTGATATCAGAAATAACGGACGAATGCGCTCGGATCGGCAAGGTTGATCGTCGTGGATGCTTTTAGCTGCGGTGTGCCCAAATAGAGGAAACCGACGATTTTATCTTGCGGGCGACAGTCGAATGCTTCACGAACGACCGCACTTTCGGTTAATGCACCACTTCGCCAGATACCGCCAAAGCCCTGGGCAATTGCGGCCATCTGCATAGCCATCACCGCACAACCGGCAGACATTTCTTGTTCCCACAGAGGAACCTTGTCGTTTTCTTCACATTTCGCCACCACGGTAATAATCAGCGGTGCGCGAAACGGTGCGTTGCGCGCTTTTTCCTGAGCTTTCTCATCGCTACCTGCGGCAATCGCGCCTTTCTCAAGTACGGTGCTAAAGCGTTCACGCCCTTCGCCCTCAATGACATAGAATTGCCACGGTTGCAGCGTTTTATGGTCCGGTGCGCGCATTCCCGCCCGCAGAATGTTTTGCAGTTGCTCTCCCGCCGGGGCCGGCTCGACAAGACGAGAAGCGCTACGACGGGTGATAAGTAATTCGAGTGCATCCATTTGCTTAACTCCAACAATGAGATTTGTTCACAAAATTAACACGTGAGCGGATTTTGTTACAGCACAGGCGGTGATTCCTGCTGACAAGTGCCTGTCTGGTCATTACGATAGCCTCATCTTATCGCCTTTCTCCGGGATTTCGGGATGGCGTGTTGTTAATCGGTAGGGAGAATACATGCGAACCCTGTGGCGATTTATTGCCGGATTTTTTAAATGGACATGGCGATTACTTAATTTCGTCCGTGAATTTGTGCTTAACCTGTTCTTCATCTTCTTGGTGCTGGTGGGCGTGGGTATCTGGATGCAGGTCAGCAGCAGCAATACCAGTGAACACGCTGAGCGAGGCGCACTGCTGCTGGATATCTCGGGGGTGATTGTCGATAAGCCGTCGAGCACCAGTCGCTTAAGCGTTATTGGTCGTCAGCTGTTTGGTGCCAGTTCCGATCGCCTGCAGGAAAACTCCCTGTTCGATATCGTGAATACTATTCGCCAGGCAAAAGATGATCGCAACATCACCGGCATTGTGATGGATCTGAAAAATTTTGCCGGGGCCGACCAGCCTTCCATGCAGTATATCGGTAAAGCGCTGCGAGAATTCCGCGACAGCGGCAAACCGGTCTTTGCCGTAGGCGATAACTTCAGCCAGGGGCAGTACTACCTCGCCAGTTTCGCCAATAAAATTTATCTTTCTCCACAGGGTTCCGTTGATCTGCACGGCTTTGCCACCAACGGTTTGTACTACAAGTCCCTGCTCGACAAGCTGAAAGTTTCCACACACGTGTTCCGTGTCGGGACTTATAAGTCTGCCGTAGAACCGTTTATCCGTGATGATATGTCTCCTGCCGCGCGTGAAGCTGACAGCCGCTGGATCGGCGAGCTGTGGCAGAACTATCTCGACACGGTTGCTGCCAATCGCCAGATCCCTGCTCAGCAGGTGTTCCCTGGCGCACAGGCCATGCTGGACGGTTTGACAAAAGTCGGGGGTGATACCGCGAAATATGCGCTCGACAACAAACTGGTGGATGCACTGGCCTCCAGCGCTGAAGTCGAAAAAATGCTGACCAAACAGTTTGGCTGGAGCAAAGCGGATAAAAATTATCGCGCTGTCAGCTATTACGATTACTCACTGAAAACGCCAGCGGATACTGGAGACAGCATTGGCGTTATCTTCGCCAATGGCGCGATTATGGACGGTGAAGAAACCCCTGGGAATGTGGGCGGTGACACGACTGCCGCGCAGATCCGCGAAGCCCGTCTTGATCCGAAAGTAAAAGCAATTGTTCTGCGCGTGAACAGCCCTGGCGGCAGCGTCAGTGCCTCCGAAGTCATTCGTGCTGAGCTGGCTGCGGCAAAAGCGGCGGGTAAACCGGTTGTGGTGTCCATGGGCGGCATGGCGGCATCCGGTGGGTACTGGATCTCCACCCCAGCAAGCTACATTGTGGCGAACCCCAGCACGCTGACCGGTTCAATCGGCATCTTTGGCGTGATCAACACCGTGGAAAACAGTCTGGATTCCATTGGCGTACACACCGACGGCGTGGCGACATCCCCACTGGCGGATATCTCCATCACCAAAGCGTTACCACCAGAAGTGCAGCAAATGATGCAACTTAGCATCGAGAACGGCTATAAGCGCTTTATCACGCTGGTCGCAGATGCGCGTAAAACAACACCTGAGCAGATTGACAAAATTGCGCAGGGCCACGTCTGGACCGGACAGGATGCAAAAGCCAACGGTCTGGTAGACAGTCTGGGTGATTTTGATGACGCCGTGGCGAAAGCGGCTGAGCTGGCCAAACTGAAACAATGGCACATTGCGTATTATCAGGACGAACCGACATTCGTTGATATGGTGATGGACAGCATGTCAGGCTCCGTTCGTGCCATGCTGCCTGACGCCATTCAGGCTATGCTCCCACCACCGCTGGCCTCTGCGGCCAGTGCAGTAAAAGCCGAAAGCGATAAGCTGGCCGCATTCAACGATCCGCAAAACCGCTATGCGTTTTGCCTGACCTGCGCCAACGTTCGCTAACTATTGACCCCTCTTCGGGATGAAGAGGGGTTTTCTTTGAGACAGAAGAAAAGTCATGCAGAAAAAATCAATTTACGTTGCCTATACCGGCGGTACCATTGGTATGCAGCGCTCAGAACAGGGTTATATTCCCGTTTCCGGTCATCTGCAGCGCCAGCTGGCATTGATGCCTGAATTCCACCGTCCGGAGATGCCAGACTTCACCATCCACGAATACGCCCCGCTGATGGATTCCTCCGATATGACGCCGGAAGACTGGCAGCATATTGCGGAAGACATTAAAGCGCACTACGACGATTACGATGGTTTTGTCATTCTGCACGGCACTGACACCATGGCGTTTACGGCTTCGGCACTCTCTTTTATGCTGGAGAATCTGGGCAAGCCGGTCATTGTGACAGGGTCACAAATCCCATTAGCAGAACTACGTTCTGACGGACAAATCAATTTGCTGAATGCGTTGTACGTTGCAGCAAATTACCCGATCAATGAAGTTACCCTGTTTTTCAACAATCGATTGTTTCGCGGCAACCGGACCACTAAAGCGCATGCTGATGGTTTTGACGCGTTTGCCTCACCCAACCTTGCACCACTGCTGGAAGCCGGGATCCACATTCGTCGGCTGGGAACTCCGCCCGCACCTCACGGTACAGGTGAGTTGATTGTGCATCCTATCACTCCGCAACCGATTGGCGTGGTCACCATTTATCCTGGGATCTCCGCTGATGTAGTACGCAACTTCCTGCGCCAACCTGTAAAAGCATTAATTTTGCGCTCCTACGGCGTGGGGAATGCGCCGCAGAATAAAGAGTTCCTGAAAGAACTTGAAGATGCGAGTTCGCGTGGCATTGTGGTGGTGAACCTTACGCAGTGTATGTCCGGCAAGGTGAACATGGGGGGCTACGCGACAGGCAATGCGCTAGCGCATGCTGGCGTGATTGGCGGCGCGGATATGACCGTCGAAGCCACTCTCACCAAACTGCACTATTTGCTGAGTCAGGGACTGGATACGCAGACGATCCGTGAAGCGATGACGCAAAATCTGCGTGGTGAGCTCACGCCTGACGATTAAAGGAGTCTATGCCCATGGCCCGAGCCTTACTGTTGGTCGATTTACAAAATGACTTTTGTGCCGGTGGTGCCCTCGCGGTCCCACAAGGTGACAGCACAATCGATATTGCCAACCGTCTGATTGACTGGTGTGCCTTACGCGGCGACATGGTCGTTGCCAGTCTGGACTGGCACCCGGCTAATCACGGCAGTTTTGCCAGCCAGCATCAGGTCGAGCCCTACAGCCAGGGACAACTCGATGGACTGGCGCAGACATTCTGGCCCGATCATTGCGTACAAAACAGCGCAGGTGCAGCCCTGCATCCGCTGCTGAACCAGCGTGCGATAACTCAAACGTTCACTAAAGGTGAGAACCCGCTGGTCGACAGCTATAGTGCGTTTTTTGATAACGGTCGTCGTCAGGCTACCGCGCTGAATGCATGGCTACTCGAACGCCGCATTGCCGAGCTCATCATCATGGGTCTGGCAACCGACTATTGCGTTAAATTCACCGTACTGGATGCGCTCGATCTTGGCTACACCGTCAGCGTTATTACCGACGGCTGCCGTGGGGTTAATATTCAACCCCAGGACAGTGCAAACGCCTTTATAGAAATGGCGGCGGCGGGTGCAACGCTGTATACGTTGGACGACTGGCTGGAAACCCAACCGTAAGCGATGCCGACAGGGTCACTCCTGTCGGCGCGTTATCTCAGGCCAGCGCTGAAATCTCTTCCAGCGATACTTTGCGTGTTTCGATGCCAAAACAAAAAAGAATCAGCGCGCATAGAACCAACATTACTCCTAACACGATAAAGACCGTAACGGAGCCATAGCGGGTCAACAAAATAGCGACGCCATAGGGCGTAAACACAGCGACAATCCTTCCCACCGCATTAACAAAACCTGATCCTCTCAATCTTAGGTGCGTGGGCCATAGTTCTGGGACATAAACTGCAGAGGCAAAGCAGACATACATATACAGAAAAAAAATCATCACCAGCCCGTAGCTCAGAATGGCCCACTCTTCAGTTTGAAGTGAATAGAAATACCCGAGCAATGCGATAATAATCAACAAGAATGAGCCAAACAATCGCCGTGGAAAGCGATCGATAATTAACGCGGCAATAAATATCCCAACTGGCGCGCCAATCATAATTATCGCGGTCATAAATATGGATTTCGTTACATCGATTCCCGAATTAACAAATATAGTCGGGATCCATACCGTAATGGTGTAGAGCGAAATATTCATTGCGATAAGCACCGTGATCGCCACCAGTGTACAGCGCAACATTGGCCCCTTAAACAATAGCCAAAATGAACCACTTGCCGTGCTTAAATCCGCCGACGGGCATTCGTTCCGGCAGGATGGTAAAGTGATGTTTTTTTCTAGCTCAATTTGCGATTCAACCTGCATAAGATGTTTTTCAGCTTCGCTTCTCTTCCCTTTACCAGCCAGCCAACGTGGGGATTCAATATAGTATTTTCCCGACAGATACCAGGCCAACAGCATTGCCATGCCACCGAGCAGAAACATCACCCGCCAGCTTAAAAGTGCAATGATCACGACGCCAATTGCCGCAGATAGCATTGGTGCCCAGTTGCCGACAAATGACAGACGGGCAGACCATTTCCCACGTACCGCGGGTGGAATGAATTCTGTAAATGAGGCATAGCCCACCATAATTAGCGCCCCCATTCCAATCCCCATCAGACAGCGGAAGAAGATAAGCCAGTACATGTTGGGCACAAACGTTGCAGCGCAGGCTGAGGCCCCGACGATTAACAAATTGATGCGGAACGCTTTGCGTCGACCGAGATAATCACCAATAAAGCCGCCGGCTAGTGAACCGATAAAGTAGCCGAACATCAGCGCTGAGGTAAACGCGGCATTTAGATAATTGTTTGACCAGCCAGTGTTGACTAATTTTGCTAATACCACATTCCCGGAATAGCTGAGAAAACCGGTTATTAACAAACTAAAACTAATAATGCCGAAAATACGAAAATGAAATCGAGATAAAGGTAAGCGATCTAATCTTGCGCCGATAGGGTCACATTGTTCCATCTGGATGCCTCAAATTCAGCTAAATAGAAAGTATGGCGATCGCGGCAGAAGCAATTTTGCCGCGCCATCCATCATCATTAGATTCTTATGGCATTTCCCAGGTGCAAACTAAAATAATATCGACACAACCCTCGCTATAGTTAATAAACGAGTTGAATATTATTCTCTTTGCAAAATGCAATCCACTCTGCACCCGGTGCCTTATTGGTTATTAGGTAATTAATATGGCTAAAGTCCACTAGCTGAACGAAAGCTTTACGATCAAACTTTGAGTGATCAACTAACAATGCCACCTCAGTCGCCTGGCGGATCATGGTTTTTTTGATTTCCGCTTCCGCTTCATTAGAATCAAGCGCCCCACTCTGCATATCCAAACCTTTGCAGCTCATCACCATGATATCAACATGATAGCGGCTGATAATCTCCTTGGTGATTCTTCCCTGCAGCGACAGCGTATTCTTATTCAGCTCACCGCCAGTAGAGACCACGTTAATTTCTGACTGCGCCAGCTCATGAAATGCTTCAGCCGAATTGGTAAGCAACGTCAGATCGTTTCTTTCCTTCAACAGCTTTAATAATTCCATCGCGGTACTGCTGGAGTCGGCAGCCATTGTGGTCTTATTTTTAATAAACGGTAATGCATTACGTGCAATGATCTGCTTTTCTTCGAAGAAAGATTTTGCACGCTTATAAAAATGAATATTGTCGGACAACGCAGTGGTATTGAGCACTGCACCGCCATATGTTCGGGTCAAAAAACCTTCATCTTCCAGTTTTTCAAGATCGCGGCGAATCGTTTCCTCAGTCACCTGAAAGATTGAACTTAAATTAGATACCACCACTTTCTTATCGTTAGCCACCATTTGCTTAATGGCCTGAATCCTGTCTTTTGCCGCCACGATGATACCTCTGTTTCCTGCAAAGTAATAATAAGACCCTAGTATCTCACAGGCTATATTTATTTTCAAAAGAACATGTCTGAATCACAGATTTTAATACTCTTTTACACAGAAACAGAGGTCAATCCTATCTGAATTAATTTATATCCAACGCTTCCGCCATTCGCCTCATCAATAATGAATCATCATCTGTCAGGGGAATGGTTAACGCCTCGACATTCTCGCGAACCTGTTCAGGTGCGGTTGCGCCACTCAGTAAGGTGATCAAATCGCTTTGCTTTAAAATCCACGCCAGAGCTAGTGCGGGGATTGTGCAGCGGTATTTTTCACAAAGCGGCTGCCACTGCCCAAGCATATCAATCACCCGCAACATATTTTCCCGCTGAAACCAGACCTTGTTAGCCCGCGCGCCGCCAGGAACATAATCTCGGGCGATAGTACCGGTCAACAACCCCTGCTCAAGCGGTGAATATACCTGCACAATGATGCCATTCTGCTGACATAGCGGCAGCAGTTCAGCTTCCAGCGCCCGGTCAAGAATGCTGTACTTGGCCTGGATAATATCCAGCTCACCGTGTTTGAGATACTCCCTGATATGCCCGGCATTGACGTTTGCCGCACCAATCGAACGGATTTTCCCCTCTTTTTTCAGTGCGTTCAGCGTGTCTACGGTTTCCGCAATCGGCGTAAAACAGGGTTCGACCGACTGCCAGTGGGTCATATAGATATCAATACTGTCGATACCCAATCTTTGCAGGCTGGCATCAACCTCTTCGCGAATAGACTCAGGCGTGAGGTTTTTATACAGCTGGCGATCGCCCACTTTGTTAAACAGGCTGCCTGTTCGCTCCCAGACGATGCCGCATTTGGTTTCAACCACTACCTCGCTGCGCGGCAGCTTTTTCAGCGCCTGACCGACAATCACTTCACTGTTGCCAAAGTTGTAGCCTGGCGCGGTATCAATCAGATTGATACCGCAGCGATGCGCCTCAACAATGGTATCGATACAAATCTGCAGATCGAGATCGCCATTCCATGCCGGACCACCGCCAATAGCCCATGTGCCTAATCCCATGCGGGAAAGCGTAATATCCGTACTTCCTAAAGGAATCATTTTCATCTGCCGCTATTACCCTTCGTATTCGTCAAGAAGTTGTTCAACCAGCTTTCTGTTCTTCACACCCGTCGTGGCACCCACGCTCAGTACCGATATTGCCGCCGTTGCATTAGCAAACAGCGCGCAGTCGCGAAGCGGTTTGCCTTCTAGCAGCGCGGAGATAAATCCTGAAGCAAAGTTATCCCCCGCGCCGATGGTGTCGATGGCGGTAATTCCTGACACCGCCGGGACCTCCATTTTCATGTCAATACGCTTGATAAAACAGCCTCTCTTGCCGGTCTTAATCACGACGGTTTTCACGCCACAGTTCAGAAAACTGTCGGCAATCTCATCCAGCGTCTCTTTCCCAGTGAGCAGTTTTGCCTCTTCAAAATTGGGAAACAGATAATCCACGTAGCTCAGCGCTTCACGGATATCGTCCAGCGTTTCATTCAGTCGCGGTTTAATCATATCCGCGCAGATAATGAGCTTATGCGCTTTCGCCTGAGTGAAAATTGCCGTCAGTGCATCACCATCCAACAACGGGCTATTAAAAATACTCGCCAGCGACAGCAGCTTTGCTTGAGAGAAACGGTCAAAATCAACATCGTTTATATTCAGTTTCCATAAGCTGCCGTTACGGTTAGTCACAAAGGTGCGTTCACCATCAGCGGTGACTAAACCCACGTTAATGGAAGTATCAATATCAGCATCCTGCTTCAGGCTTTTAATATCAATATTCTCCCGACGGCAGTGATCGACAATAAAATGCCCCGCAGCATCGTCACCTATCCGGCCTATTAACGCCGTGCGATGGCCGAGGCGAGAAATAATCGTCGCCTCATTAATAGCGTCACCTCCCGTGGTCATAGCTATTCGTTCTAATGGATAAGATTCAACATCAAAGATATTTTTACTCACTGGTTGCAAGGGAATATCAACAATTGCCGCCCCTATACAAATAACCTCGATATAATCCATATTGTCATTCCGCTTTACCGTCTGAACCAAACAATTTGATTTTCTCCAGCGCGCGCTCTTTTACGGCTTTACGTACTTCACGTTCAACGTGCAGGAACGGCTGGTCCTGGTTCTCCTGCACCGCCACCATTGCGGCCTGGCACAGTTCGGTGTGAATATTGATTTTCGAAATGCCTAATGAAATGGCTTTTTTGATATCCGCGTCGCTAATGCCGGACGCGCCGTGCAGCACCAGCGGAACGGATACCGCCTGACGCACTCGTTTAACCACGTCAAAGTTCAGTTTCGGTTCGGAGGTGTAGACGCCGTGCTGGTTACCAATCGCTACCGCCAGCGAGTCACAGCCGGTACGCTCGACAAACTCAGCCGCCTGGCTTGGGTCAGTGTAGTGATAACCCGCCAGCGCCTCTTCGTAGACCGTTTCATTACCCACATGGCCCAGCTCTGCTTCGATGGGAATACCCAGCGGGTGGAAGAAATCGACCGCCTCTTTGGTCAGGCGAATATTCTCCTCGAAATCAAAAGCGGAAGCATCACGCATCAGTGAATTCATGCCGTGGGCCCATGCGTTATGGATTATCTCCATGCTGCGTCCGTGATCCCAGTGGGTAATAACCGGCACCGAGGCTTTTTTCGCCATAGAAACCATCATATGCGAAAAATCTTCAAACGAGGTATTACCCACAAAGCCGGTACCGAAGGAGATAATTACCGGCGATTTAGATTCTTCCGCCGCATCAATCACTCCCATTAGCATTTCCGCATTCCACACGTTAAAGTGGGCAATCGCATAATGTTTATTTTGAGCATCATTTTCCCAATATTTAATATCTGCCAGCATGGTTATTTCTCCCTTTTCAATAGATTAATAATTTACTTTAATAACGCCTTTGATAATTTCACATTTGTTATTAACGGATTCATCAAACGCGCGCTGAACATCTTCATAATCGTAAATATGCGTCACCATCGACTTCACATCAAAACGCCCTGAGGAGATGGCTTCAATCGTGACCGGGTAGCGGTTGGCATAACGGAAAACGGTCTGAATAGACACTTCACGGTTAATTTTGAGGAAATTAATCGCTGAATCACCAGGTACAGTACCCACGATCATGATTTTCCCGCCGCGCATTACCAGATATGGAGCCTGCTTAACAGTGATCGCTGAACCTGCGGTTTCAAAAACAATATCGGCCCCCATATCTCCGGAGAACTGCTGGCAGCGGACAACGGTGTCCTCTTTCGCCCCGTTGATCACGGTCGTCGCGCCAAGTTGCTCGGCCATGGTCAGACGCTTTTCCAGGACATCAACCACCGCAATGTCGGTAGCACCCAAACATTTACAGGCTTGCAGGGTCATTAAACCAATACAGCCCGCCCCCAGAATGACGATTTTCTTGCCCGGTTTAACGTCCGCCAGCATTGCGGCATGCATCCCTACCGCCGCGGGCTCTACCAGCGCGCCTTCCATGGTGTCCATATTATCGGGCAACTTGTAAGTGAAGCTCTCCGGATGGCACAGATAGTGGGTTAGCGCGCCGCGATAATTAGGCTGCGTGGCCATAAAGTCAACATCAGGGCAGATGTTGTATTTCCCTTCCAGGCAGTAGCGGCAGTGACCGCACGGCACGCCCGGTTCGATATTCACCCGGTCGCCGGGTTTAAATTTAGTCACACGGTTCCCTACTGCCACCACCGTACCGGCGCATTCATGCCCCAGACCAATTTCCTGATTGGGATCTTTCGGCGGAATAAAAGGACCCGATTCAAAACCATGAACATCTGACCCACAAATTCCAACGTATTCCACTTTAATCAGCACTTCGTGCTCTTTTGGCACCGGGATATCGGCGGCAATAATTTTCATCGTGCCCGGCGTTTTTAATATCGCTTTTGAATTTTTCATTTTATTTCCCATCAATATTATTTGCTGGTAACTGCATCAATACCGAGACTTTCGACAGAGACGCCTTTGGTTTCAATTCCGATGGTAGCAATGGCGACAGCGACAATAATGGAGACCGCCCCCAGCAGTACAAATACACCCGTCACTCCATAACCGTTAAGCAATACCGCGACCGCATAAGGCGCAGCGATACCACTGATACGCCCTACTGCATTCGCCAGACCAGAACCGCGGAGTTTCGCTTCGGTTGGCCATATTTCCGGAACATAGACTGCCGAGGCATAGCAAACGTACATATAGACAAAAGTAATCAGGAAGAAACCAATTAGCGTAATCAGCAGCATGCTGGTTTGCAGTGAATAGATATATCCCAGCACGGCAATTAACACTAATAACCCTACACCCATGGTCTTTCTCGGAATTTTATCCATTACCAGCATGGCGATAAAAATCCCAAACGGCGCGCCGAACATACTCATGGTATTTAAGACAATGGAGTCTTTCAGATTAATGCCCTGCGTCATAAATATTGTCGGTAGCCAATTAATTAAGGTGTACTGGACGACGTTCATGGCAATCAGAACAAAGGAACCCAAAATAACCCGCTTCAGTAACACCCCTGTTAATAATGCGGAGTACGGAACAGAACACGGTTGTTTGCCATCATCATCTATTACGACTGGTGGCAGCGGCCTACCGGTCTGTCGAATGACACCTTCCTCAATTGCCCGCATCACCTTTTCGGCTTCCTGGTAGCGCCCGCGAGACTCCAGCCAGCGAGGCGACTCAGGGAAACTGCGCCAGGCAATAACCGTTGCTATGAGCGACAGCACCGCAGGAATCAACAACTGTACACGCCAGTTCCATTCCGCGCTGATAAGTGGCGTCAGCCCCATCGCAATCAGCGAACAGAGTGGATAAGACCAGTTGCCGATAAACGAGACCCGACTCGACCATGTACCACGATTTCTGCCAGGCATATATTCGGTAAACCCGGCAAATAAGGTCACTAACAGCGCGCCTAATCCAACTCCCATTACAAAACGGCAGGCGATCAGAAAGGTCATATTGGGTGAAAACGCACCCACGATCATAGAAATAATATGAATCGCTTCATATAGAATAAATGCGTTTTTACGCCCGATTTTATCGCCAATAATTCCCCCACCGAGCGCGCCGAGAAACATTCCAGCCGTCGTAATGGCAGAGAACGTGGCGGTGGTGGAATTATCAGTCCAGCCAAGTTCTTTTAACTGCGCGAGAATTAATCCGCCGACGGCATTACTCCAGCAAACCAGTAATCCGAAGGCAACTATCGCAAACATTGACGTATGCCAGCGACAGTCAGGTAGCCTGTCCAGTCTGGCGCCGCAGTGCGGTTTTGCTATTTGTTCCATGCGATAACGTCCTTTTAAAAAACATGTTATTCATCAAAGTCGTAAGTCATGATGACTTTAATCGCGGTTTTATTGACCATGGCGTCAAATCCTTCGCGCCATTGCGACAGGCCGATACGGTGAGTGATCATCGGTTTGACCTTGATCGCTCCGCTGGCCAGCAGGCGTATGGCGTTGCGCCAGGATGTAGAATCGTAGGCCATATGACCAATGATGCTTTTGTTCCACGCGGTGATGTCGTTGATGGAGAAATCGAGAGGTTTAAAGCCCATGCCGACGCGAACGACTTCACCATTCGGGCGCAGCATTTCGATCGATTGTTTCAGAGCGATATTGGCACCAGAGCATTCAATGACTAGCCCCAGATTGTCTTTACCGCAGATTTCCTGGCAGCGTGCAACCACATCTTCGGTCGAACCGTTAACGACAGCTGTCGCCCCCAGCTCTTTGGCGATCGGGAAGCGTACGGCAACGTCCTCTTCCAGCCCGACCATTACGATATTTACGGCCCCCATGATACGCGCCATTTGCACGGAAAAGAGCCCTAATGGGCCGGTGCCGAAAACCACGACGTCCTGGCCGGGAAGGAATTTGGATTGCTGAGCAATAGATTTGTAGGCGTTACAGATAGGATCCAGCACCGCCGCTTCTTCATAATCAACGCCTTGTGGGATTTCCCACAGCGCATGGCGGTGAATTTTGAGGATTTCCCCCGGCACCAGGCAATATTTAGAGAACCCTCCGCCCCATGTGTTATTGTCGAGACCTAAGTTCACTTTTTCTGTACAACACAGAAAATCGCCCTGTTCGCAGGCCGGGCAAACACCGCAGACATGTCCACTATTGTCAGAAACCACCCGCTGACCGACTTTCCAGTCCTTAACTTTGTCGCCAACGCGGACAATTTTACCGGCGAACTCATGGCCGCGGATGGAGTTAAATTGATCAGAACCGCTATCAACATTGTAGTGTTTCATGTCCGCGCCGCAGATAGCCGCCGCTTTGATTTCAATCACGATGTCATCCGAGCCACAAACCGGTTCCGGTACATCAATCATCTTATAGCCGCCAAAGGCCTTGCCAAATCTTGCCAGTGCTTTCATTGAATTTTCCTTTGTGTTCAGTTTTGCATCAGTGACAATCATACTTATCCATATAATTTTTGAGGTCAACATCAAATCTTTGAAACACAGATTATTATCTGCATTTCACAACCAAGATCACAAATAAATGCAAAGATGAATTGAAAACCAAGTGAACCTGGCAGCCGCTTCGCTAAAATGGCGTGAACCCCTTCGCATTTTTCCTGTTATGAAACTGTTAACCTGCGGATGCTTTTTTTTTCGCCACGCCATTTCCGTGGCGTGTTTACTTGTTTAAATGTCAAAGAGGAACACCGATGAAACTATTGCCTTTGTTGGCAGCATTACCCCTGCTCTGCGCCAGCGTTGTTTCCGCCAGTTCACTGATGTCAGTTGGCTACTTTAATGGCGGTGGCGACGTCACTGCCGGTCCTGGCGGCGACATCAATAAACTGGATGTTCGCCAGATAACCCATCTCAACTATTCGTTTGGCCTTGTCTACAACAACGAAAAAGGACGAGACCAATGACGCCTTAAAAGACGCCAGCAAACTGCATCAAATTTGGCTTTCACAGAAAGTGCAGGATGATTTGCTGAAAATCCCACAGCTGCGTAAACAAAATCCAAACCTGAAAGTGTTACTTTCCGTCGGCGGCTGGGGAGCGCGTGGATTCTCTGGTGCGGCGGCAACGAAGGATACGCGCGCAGTGTTTATTCAGTCTGCGCAAGAGATAATTGCGAAATATGGTCTGGATGGCATCGATCTCGACTGGGAATATCCGGTTAACGGCGCCTGGGGACTGGTCGAAAGCCAACCGGCTGACCGCGCTAACTTTACCGCGCTGCTAACAGAACTGCGGGCCGCATTGGGGCATAAAAAGCTGCTGACCATCGCCGTGGGCGCAAATGCAGAAAGTCCGAAAAGCTGGGTAGATGTAAAAGCCATTGCACCATCGCTCGACTACATCAACCTGATGACCTATGACATGGCTTACGGCACCCAGTATTTTAACTCGAACCTGTATGATTCGACGCAATGGCCGACGGTCGCCGCGGCGGATAAGTACAGCGCCGATTTTGTGGTCAGTAACTATCTTGCTGCCGGTCTGAAACCGAGCCAAATGAATCTGGGCATTGGCTTTTATGGACGCGTACCAAAACGCGCCGTTGAACCAGGCATTGACTGGAGCAAACCTGACGCGCAGAAAAATCCTGTTACCCAGCCCTATTTCGAGCCTGCGCAAATTGAGTTGTTCAAATCACTGGGCGTCGACCTGAGCAAAGATACCTACGTGAAGTACAACGATATCGTGGCGAAGTTGATCAACGATCCGCAAAAACGCTTTAGCCAACATTGGGATGATGAAGCGAAAGTGCCGTGGCTGTCGGTGCAGTCTGCAGATGGAAAAGCACTTTTTGCCCTCTCCTATGAAAATCCGCGTTCGGTGGCGATCAAAGCCGACTACATCAAAAGTAAAGGATTGGGAGGCGCCATGTTCTGGGAATACGGTGCAGATGACCAAAACCAGTTGGCGAAGCAGTTAGCCGATTCGTTAGGCATCAAACACTGATCCCAACGCCTGGCACAATAGGTTATGATTAGCCCATTCTGCTGCGTCAACCTTTGGCGCAGCTCTTCATTTTCTACTGGAGGCATGCGCTTTTATGGCTTTTATCCCTAAAAATTACGCCCGTCTGGAAGTCGGATATCGGGAAAAGGCGCTAAAGCTCTTCCCTTGGGTTTGTGGACGTTGTTCCCGTGAGTTCGTGTATTCAAATTTGCGCGAGCTGACAGTACATCACATCGATCACGATCACTCCAATAACCCGGAAGACGGTAGCAACTGGGAGATGTTATGCCTGTACTGTCACGATCATGAGCATTCGAAATACACTGAGGTGGATCAGTATGGTTCTACCGTAGTGGCAGGGGAAGATGCGCAGAGAGACGTCGGCGAGGCGAAATACAATCCGTTTGCCGACCTGAAGGCGATGATGAACAAGAAATAACAGCAACTGCGGGCCCGACACCGATGTTTGCCGGGCCAGGTTAATCAGGATTTAAACGTCGCAATCGGTTCGGGCGTAATACCAAACTCAACCTTCAACTGCTGCTTGCTCTTCATCACCATCTCACCGTTGGTATCAACCGTCATATGCTGCGCGTCAATATTGTTACGCGCCTGCCATAACATCACCAACTGTAAGCTATTCTCTTTTTGTTCTGCTGTTAGCGCTACCCCATCCGGCCATTTTCCGAGCTCAACGGCAGTCGATAAGCGCTGATAAACTTCCGGCGTCATACTGTTGATCATCTCATCAAGATTCATGTTAAATCCACTCTCCGTAGAATAATTTGCTGAATCGTTTCTTCAACCCTTGGTTTGCTCACCGTTTTCACTATCGGTGAAGTTCAAAGACGCTGAGTTAACGCAGTACCGTTCACCGGTAGGTTTCGGACCATCCGGGAAGACGTGTCCCAGGTGCGCATCACAGTTTCCGCAGCGGATTTCTATGCGCTGCATGCCGTGTGACGTATCTTTTATGTAATGGATAGCCTCATCGCTGACAGGCTCGTAAAAGCTGGGCCAGCCGCAGCCAGAGTCATATTTTGTCTCGGAACGAAATAGCGGTTTATCGCAGATCAGACAGTGGTAGATGCCGTCACGCTTGTTATGCAGCAAACGCCCGGTAAATGGCGGTTCTGTCCCGTGATTCTGCGTCACGTAGAACTGCATTTCGGTTAAATTTTTTTTCAGTTCTTCTGGAGAAGGTTGATTAGCCATTTGCTCACATCTCGCTTTATCTAAACTCACATCGCGAGACAGATTCTAACAAAACATTAACACCGGAGTGCGAACTTTTGTTCTAAACTTGATCCTTGCGAAATGGCAGCCTGCAATTCGTGATCAAAATCACGTTTTTATCTTGATTGCCCTTTAAAATTCGGGCCGCCGACCCCATGTGGTTTCAAGCCCAAAGGAAGAGTGAGGCGAGTCAGTTGCGCAAAGCTTAGGCAGCAGATTGATTTGTCGCAATGATTGACACGATTCCGCTTGACGCTGCGTAAGGTTTTTGTAATTTTACAGGCAACCTTTTATTCACTAACAAATAGCTGGTGGAATATATGACTATCAAAGTAGGTATCAACGGTTTTGGCCGTATCGGTCGCATTGTTTTCCGTGCTGCTCAAGAACGCTCTGACATCGAGATCGTTGCAATCAACGACCTGTTAGACGCTGACTACATGGCTTACATGCTGAAATATGACTCCACTCACGGCCGTTTCAACGGTACCGTTGAAGTGAAAGACGGTCATCTGATCGTAAACGGTAAAAAAATCCGTGTTACCGCTGAACGTGATCCGGCTAACCTGAAATGGGACGAAGTTGGTGTTGACGTAGTAGCTGAAGCTACTGGCCTGTTCCTGACAGATGAAACCGCTCGTAAGCACATCACTGCTGGCGCGAAAAAAGTGGTTCTGACTGGTCCGTCCAAAGATAACACTCCGATGTTTGTTAAAGGCGCTAACTTTGACAAATACGAAGGTCAGGACATCGTTTCTAACGCATCCTGCACCACTAACTGCCTGGCTCCGCTGGCTAAAGTTATCAACGACAACTTCGGCATCATCGAAGGTCTGATGACTACTGTTCACGCGACCACCGCTACTCAGAAAACCGTTGATGGCCCGTCTCACAAAGACTGGCGCGGCGGCCGCGGCGCATCCCAGAACATCATCCCGTCCTCTACCGGTGCTGCTAAAGCTGTAGGTAAAGTACTGCCAGAACTGAACGGCAAACTGACTGGTATGGCGTTCCGCGTTCCTACCCCGAACGTATCCGTTGTTGACCTGACCGTTCGTCTGGAAAAAGCTGCTTCTTACGAAGAAATTAAGAAAGCAATCAAAGCTGCTTCCGAAGGCCCGATGAAAGGCGTTCTGGGTTACACCGAAGACGACGTAGTATCTACCGATTTCAACGGTGAAGTTTGCACTTCCGTGTTCGATGCTAAAGCTGGTATCGCACTGAACGACAACTTCGTGAAACTGGTATCCTGGTACGACAACGAAACCGGCTACTCTAACAAAGTTCTGGACCTGATTGCTCACATCTCCAAATAAGTTGAGATGAGTATCTGATCCAAAAAGGCGACTTCGGTCGCCTTTTTTTATGACCAAAATATTCACATACCAAGGATTGCATCATGATTAACAAAATTTTCGCTCTCCCGGTCATTGAACAGCTTACCCCTGTCCTCTCCCGCCGTCAGCTTGATGAGCTTGAGGTTCTTGTTGTCGATCACCCCCAGGTTAAAGCGTCTTTCGCGCTACAGGGCGCACATCTTCTTTCCTGGAAACCAAACGGCGAAGAGGAAGTCCTGTGGTTAAGCAACAATACCCCGTTTAAAACCGGCGTAGCGCTGCGTGGCGGCGTACCAATTTGCTGGCCGTGGTTTGGTCCGGCTGCTCAGCAGGGCCTGCCTTCGCATGGTTTTGCCCGTAACTTGCCATGGACGCTGAAAGCGCACAACGAAGACGACAATGGCGTGGTGTTGACGTTTGAACTGCAGAGCAATGCCGAAACGCGTCAGCTTTGGCCGCACGAGTTTTGCCTGCTGGCCCGTTTCAAAGTGGGAGCCACCTGTGAGATGGAGCTGGAAGCTCACGGTGAGTTTGAAACCACCTCGGCACTGCATACCTATTTCAACGTTGGTGACATTGCGGCAGTGAAAGTTAGTGGTCTCGGCGATCGCCTGATCGATAAAGTGAATGATGCTAAAGAAGATGTGCTGGCTGATGGTATCCAGACCTTCCCGGACCGCACCGATCGTGTCTATCTGAATCCGGAAGCGTGCAGCGTGATTCATGATGATGCGTTGAATCGCAATATCGACGTTGTCCACCACCACCACCTGAATGTCGTGGGCTGGAACCCTGGCCCGGCGCTGTCCGTCAGTATGGGTGACATGCCGGATGATGGCTACAAAACGTTTGTTTGTGTAGAAACGGCTTACGCGACCGCTCCGCAGAAAACCACCGAAGAAAAACCATCTCGCCTCGCGCAGACTATTCGTGTTGCTAAACGCTAAGACAACTCTGCACAACATGCCGGATGCGGCTAACGCCTTATCCGGCATGCAAACCACACGCAGCCGTTGGCCTGATAAGCTGCGTGAGCATCGTCATTTGGCAAATCAGGCCATATCCAGCGCTGTTTTACCTTTTGGCGCCGGATACGCCTTATCTAACTGCTTCAGCTCATCTACAGAGAGCGTTATCTGCAGCGCGGCGGCATTTTGTTCGACATGCGCTACGCTTGCGGCTTTCGGAATTGCTATTACACCCGACTGACGAATCACCCACGCCAGCAAAATCTGCGCAGCACTAACATTGTGCACGCGCGCAATGTCATTCACCACGGAATTAGAAAGCAAATCGCCACGCAGGCGTCCCGCCTGGGCCAGCGGACTGTATGCCATAACCGGCATCTGCTGCTGCTGGCACCACGGCAGTAAATCATATTCAATACCGCGCGAGGCTAAATGATAAAGCACCTGGTTAGTCGCACACTCCCGTCCACCGGGTACCTGCCATAACGCCTGCATATCATCATAATCGAGATTTGAGACGCCCCAACGGCGGATTTTCCCTTGCGCAATCAGTGTTTCCATGGCATCGACGGTCTCTGCAAATGAAAAATCGCCCATCCAGTGCAGCAAATAGAGATCCAGATAATCAGTTTTCAGTCGACGCAGGCTGGCTTCGCAGGCGGCAATGGCTTTCTCTCCACCGGCATTCCATGGGTAAACTTTCGAGACTAAAAAAGCGCTATCACGCCGTCCCGTTAATGCTTCACCCACCACCTCTTCCGCTGCACCATCAGCGTACATTTCTGCGGTATCAATCAATCGCAGGCCGAGATCCAGTCCGGCCTGCAGCGCAGACACTTCATCCCGGCGTCGGCTTGGATCCTCGCCCATGTACCATGTTCCCTGCCCAATAGCAGGAAGCGATACCTGGTTTGTAAACGTCACCTGTTTCGCTGTCATCGCACCCTCCTGTGTTAATGCACCACAGTAAAGCAAAACAACGTGCATGTGTCCTGTTAGGGTGCACAAATTGCACCATCATGATCTGGGGGTTGTCTTAAATTTAATGACGTAAAAAAGCCCGCAGAGATGCGGGCTAGTGTTTGACACCGAGTAGTATCAGAACTTGTAGGTCACACCTACCGAGAAGATGCCAGACCAGGACTTATCGACCATCGGGCTGTCTTTCACTTCATCACTCAAACGCACATAACGGCCAGTGCCGTACACGTTCCAGTTGCCAAGGAAGTTATAGCTCGCGGTCAACTCCAGGTACGGATCCCATCCATCGTCAGCGTTGTAGCTATTCAGACCACTGCGGCGAGACTCGTGATTGGACACACCATAATAGTAGTCGTTGTAGTTTTCGCTGCTGTACTGCACACCGATACCCGGCGTCAGGGTCAGACCACCATTGGTGTAACGGTAGAGCCAGGCCAGATCCCAGATAAAGCCGTTGCTGTTATCCAGGGTATCACCCGCCAGTGCGGTACGCAGGAAACCATACTGGGTGTTATGTACATATGATAGACCAGCCATCAAGCTGCTTTTACGCTTGTCGAGTTGGCGTAAAGCATGGCTATCGCTATCACCCGGCTTGAAATGCGTCGGATCATAGTACGCCATGATGGAAAGCTTATCTGCCGTATCATTCCACAAATAGTAACCGCCACCCAAGCCGCGGAACCACACATTATCGCCTTCATAGGTGACAACCGGAACAGGGTAAACATCGCGGTCATACTGTTTGTACGGGCTATTAATCACACCAACACCCGCGCCAACAGTCCACTGACTTTCCGCCTGTGCGGTGCTAACTGCGGTTGCGGCAAGGACGCCAAGTGCCAGAAGTTTGAGTTTGGTCACAATCCATAATTCCTTATTCAAATGTGTAGCGGTCAAAGTGTAACCGCCAATACGCTTCAGCCCAACTATTTTACGTATTCACCCCAGAATGTAACCCCCTAATTTCTCAGCGAGTGATGACATTTTGCTTGCAGCACGGTGAACACCGCATGAATCCCGCTCCAATTCTTTACATAAGATGTGCTTTTTTTGCTGATGAGTTATTGATATGCCATTGAAATTCATTTGCGCACACAGGCAAGTTTTGCAAATGCCATCTACGCTTAATTTTAGAAGGTGTATCACCGAATACGTTGATCTCCTGACCACTAAAATGGCATGAGAGTTGCTTATTTCTTCAGCAGCGACGTCGTTCAGTTTACCTCTTCAGGGGCCTCTACTATTCATATGAACGGCTCTTAACATGTGCTAAAAAACGAAAGGACGGCATACCATGAATATATTCGATCACTATCGCCAGCGTTATGAAGCTGCCAAGGACGAAGAGTTCACGCTGCAGGAGTTTCTTACCACTTGTCGGCAAGATCGCAGTGCTTATGCCAACGCGGCAGAGCGGCTATTAATGGCTATTGGTGAGCCTGTCATGGTTGACACTGCCCATGAACCTCGACTTTCTCGACTCTTTTCGAATCGGGTAATTGCACGCTATCCCGCTTTTGAAGAGTTTTACGGCATGGAAGACGCCATTGAGCAGATTGTTTCTTATTTGAAGCATGCGGCTCAAGGTCTGGAAGAGAAGAAGCAGATTCTGTATCTGCTGGGGCCTGTGGGAGGGGGGAAATCATCTCTTGCTGAGCGGCTGAAGTCGCTGATGCAACGAGTACCGATTTATGTCCTGAGCGCCAATGGCGAACGTAGCCCGGTCAACGATCATCCGTTATGCCTGTTTAATCCGCAGGAAGACGCGCAGATCCTGGAAAAAGAGTATGGGATCCCGCGTCGTTATCTCGGTACGATCATGTCGCCGTGGGCTGCTAAACGTCTGCATGATTTTGGCGGGGACATTACAAAATTCCGCGTCGTCAAAGTCTGGCCGTCTATTCTGGAGCAGATCGCAATCGCTAAAACGGAGCCTGGTGATGAAAACAACCAGGATATTTCTGCGCTGGTCGGGAAAGTGGATATTCGTAAACTCGAACACCACGCCCAGAACGATCCTGATGCCTACGGTTATTCGGGCGCACTGTGCCGCTCAAACCAGGGGATTATGGAGTTCGTTGAGATGTTTAAAGCACCGATTAAAGTGCTGCATCCTCTGCTGACCGCCACCCAGGAAGGAAACTACAACGGGACAGAAGGTATCTCCGCCCTGCCGTTTAACGGGATTATTCTTGCCCACTCGAACGAGTCTGAATGGGTAACGTTCCGTAATAACAAAAACAATGAGGCGTTCCTTGACCGTGTTTACATCGTCAAAGTGCCTTATTGCCTGCGGATCTCTGAAGAGATCAAAATTTACGAAAAACTGCTTAACCACAGTGAGCTGACCCATGCGCCTTGCGCACCGGGCACGTTGGAAACGCTCTCTCGCTTTACCATTCTTTCTCGCCTGAAAGAACCTGAGAACTCGAGCATTTACTCGAAGATGCGCGTTTACGATGGCGAAAGCCTGAAAGATACCGATCCAAAAGCGAAATCCTATCAGGAGTATCGGGATTACGCCGGGGTTGATGAGGGAATGAACGGTCTGTCCACGCGTTTCGCGTTTAAGATCCTCTCTCGCGTCTTTAACTTTGACCATGCCGAAGTGGCAGCTAACCCGGTTCATCTGTTCTACGTACTGGAGCAGCAAATCGAGCGTGAACAGTTCCCGCAGGAGCAAGCTGAGCGTTATCTTGAGTTCCTGAAAGGCTATCTGATCCCGAAATATGCTGAATTCATCGGCAAGGAGATCCAGACAGCTTATCTCGAATCCTATTCCGAATACGGACAGAACATTTTCGACCGTTATGTCACTTATGCGGATTTCTGGATTCAGGATCAGGAGTATCGCGATCCAGATACCGGTCAGCTGTTTGATCGCGAGTCACTGAACTCAGAACTGGAGAAAATTGAGAAGCCGGCGGGTATCAGTAACCCGAAAGATTTCCGTAACGAGATCGTCAACTTTGTTCTGCGTGCCAGAGCGAATAACAGCGGTCGCAATCCAAACTGGACCAGTTACGAAAAACTACGCACGGTTATTGAGAAGAAAATGTTCTCCAATACCGAGGAGCTGCTGCCGGTCATTTCGTTCAATGCTAAAACCTCGACTGACGAGCAGAAAAAACACGACGATTTTGTCGACCGTATGATGGAAAAAGGCTACACGCGTAAACAGGTGCGTTTACTGTGCGAATGGTATTTGCGCGTACGTAAATCGTCTTAACATAAGTGCCCGGTGGCGCATGCGCTTACCGGGCTTGCAAAACAATGTTCCGTAGGCCGGATAGCGACAGCGCCATCCGGCACTTACAGACATGGCGAACAGTTGGCAGTACGGGGGGCTTATGACCTGGTTTATTGACCGGCGTCTTAACGGCAAAAACAAGAGCACGGTAAACCGCCAGCGCTTCTTACGCCGTTATAAATCGCAAATTAAACAGTCGATCTCCGAGGCCATTAACAAGCGTTCGGTGACTGATGTGGATAGCGGCGAATCTGTCTCTATTCCGACTGATGATATTAGCGAACCAATGTTTCATCAGGGACGTGGTGGCCTGCGCCATCGCGTACATCCGGGTAACGACCATTTTGTGCAGAATGACCGCATTGAACGCCCACAGGGCGGCGGTGGCGGCTCAGGAAGTGGACAAGGCCAGGCCAGCCAGGATGGTGAGGGTCAGGATGAGTTCGTCTTTCAGATCTCTAAAGATGAATATCTTGATCTGTTGTTCGAAGATTTAGCACTTCCTAACCTGAAGCAGAATCAGCAGCGTCAGTTAACGGAGTATAAAACACACCGGGCAGGTTTTACCTCTAACGGTGTGCCTGCCAACATTAGCGTGGTGCGATCCCTGCAAAACTCACTGGCGCGCCGTACGGCGATGACAGCGGGTAAGCGTCGCGAACTGCATGCTCTCGAAGCGGATCTGGAAACCATCGCGAAAAGCGAACCAGCGCAGTTGCTGGAAGAGGAACGGTTACGCAAAGAGATTGCCGAACTGCGGGCAAAAATCGAACGCGTGCCATTTATCGACACCTTTGATTTACGCTACAAAAATTATGAAAAACGCCCCGACCCTTCCAGCCAGGCGGTGATGTTCTGCCTGATGGACGTCTCTGGTTCGATGGATCAGTCGACCAAAGATATGGCTAAACGTTTTTATATCCTGCTGTATCTGTTCTTAAGCCGGACCTATAAGAACGTGGAGGTGGTTTATATTCGCCACCATACCCAGGCGAAAGAAGTGGATGAACATGAGTTCTTCTACTCTCAGGAAACCGGGGGAACCATTGTCTCCAGTGCGCTGAAGTTAATGGATGAAGTGGTGAAAGATCGCTACAACCCTGCCCAGTGGAACATCTATGCTGCACAGGCATCGGACGGTGATAACTGGGCAGATGATTCACCGCTGTGTCATGAGATTTTGGCGAAAAAGCTACTGCCAGTGGTACGCTATTACAGCTATATCGAAATCACTCGCCGCGCCCACCAAACCTTATGGCGTGAATACGAACATCTGCAATCAACCTTTGATAACTTTGCGATGCAGCATATCCGCGACCAGGATGATATTTACCCGGTATTTCGCGAACTGTTTCATAAGCAAAGTACGACCAGTAACAATTAATCTAAACAAATCAGTCAGCGCGTAGATGTGCTGACTGATTTTATAAACAGTGCCCCATCCTGTTTTTATTTTCCCTTAACAGAGCAGCAGGCAATGTAGTTTAGCTGATGACGTTGCGAACGGAAGAAGCGAAACATTTTCAGGAACCGACGACGATTTTCGCTCGTGCGTAAGCCGTTAAACACAATTTTAACTGCCCCTGTAAGCCCTTCATCACGAATTAATCCGCGCGGTGACATCAGCGACATGTTGCCATTCTGCTGCAAGACCTGTTCGAACCCGGAGTTAAGAAACAAATCACGCCAGCCTTGTCTGGTCATTGGGCTAACGTTTGATTTCACCACATCGACAAGCTGGCCCTGTTCGCCCGCGCCCAGTTTTTGGGCGGTGAACATAATATCGTGGGTGAGCAGGCGCCCACCGGGCTTCAACACACGATAATATTCGGCAATTAACTTCGCCTTCGCTTTATCGGCATACATTGTCAGCATGGCTTCGTTAATCACAACATCAAAACTGTTATCCGCAAAAGGCAGGGTACTGGCATTCGCAGCCATCACATGGATGTGATTTTCCAGCCCATTTGCTGCCACATTATTTCTGGCATTAGACAGCGCGGTTTTATCCATATCGATAGCGTAGACCGTACAACCAAAGCGTTGAACTAACTCTATCGCCGTCGTGGCCATGTTGCACGCCACTTCAAGCACCTGGCTGCCGGGCGTCAGCTGTGACTGGCTAAACAACCATTCTGTTGCTTCAACGCCGCCCGGACGCAGACGGGTTTTGCCCAGGCTGGCTAAAAATGTATGACCCGCTTTTTCAGTCGCGCTCATTGGCCTGTCTCCTTTTATAAGTTGCATTATAAATACAACATTAAGAGTTAAAGGTGAAGCGCGCGAATGATTTTTATTACAAAATGTCCTTGCCCGTAGCGTTAGAGCGGATGTATGCCGTGTGATAGACTGAACTATCAGACTTACAGGGCTGTAAATCATTATGAAATTGCATCATAAAGCGCTCAGGCTCTTTATCTCCGTCAGCGTAATTGTTTTGACGTCTTCTTTTTTGGTTTATGAGCTCATTGCCAGCGATAAAGCAATGAATGCGTACATGCGCTATATCAATGAGAAAGCCGACTCATCGTTCCTCTATGATAAGTACACAAATCAGAGCATCGCAGCCCATCTGATGCGCACATTTTCGTCCCCCCATGAGCCAGCCTCTCTCGAACAGCAAAAAGCACTTTGCACCGCTTTCGACAGCGTTAACGGCGCTCATGGGCTCAACCTTACTAAGCACAACTATCTGCCATTGCACGGTACGTTGCAGACCACCTCAACAAAATGTAGTGAACAGCTTGATGACATTTTTCTGCTGCCTTCTTTTGACCGGGCGGTCAATGTTAATCGTCAGCAGAAAGATTACGGTCAGGGATTAGGGACGTTAGAGTATAAATTTCGATATTACGTCGATCTCAAAAATAACTACGTCTATTTCTATGATTTGATCGACTCGCGGAAATTTGCGATACACAACTGGTCGTTTTTGCAAAAAGGTACGCTGGGAATCGACCAGAATGATATTGATGGTATTTTCACCGGCCGCACGGTGATTTCCAGTATTTATGAAGATAACCTGACCGAGAAAAAAGTGATGAGCTTTTTAACACCGGTCTACTACACCGGTAAGTTAAAAGGTGTGGTGATGGTAGATATTAATAAAGAGAATTTACAGAATATTTTCTATACCAGCGACCGCCCTCTCGTCTGGCGCTATCTTAACGTAACGGTCTCGGATACCAGCTCCAGTAAAGAGATTCTCGTTCATAAAAGTGAAACCGATCTGTTCCGCTATGTTGACTATGAGAAGGACATACCCGGTGGTATACGCATCACACTCTCACTCGATGTTATGTATTTTATTGTCTCGTCCTGGAAGATATTCGCATTCTATTTACTGGCAACGATATTACTGCTGAATATGGTCAGAACGCATTTTCGGTTGTATCACAACGTCACGCGGGAAAATGTCAGTGATGCGATGACCGGGCTCTACAACCGTAAAATTTTAACGCCGGCGCTTGAGCAGCGTTTGCAACAGTTGGTGAACACGGGAACGCTCGTCACCTTTATCGCCATCGACTGCGATAAACTGAAAGTCATCAATGACACGTTAGGGCATAAAGAAGGCGATCGGATTATCACCCATCTGGCCAAAGCCATTCAAAGCTCTATTCGCAAAAGCGACTACGCCATCCGCCTCGGCGGCGATGAGTTTTGTATTATCCTCATCGACCACCCCAGTGATTTAACGCCCCGCCTGCTGGAGAGAATTCGCTATAACTTACAAATTATTGCGCATGATATATCCATCAGCTTCTCTGCCGGGGTTTACAATATGCAGCCGAACGACACTATTGATGATGCTTACAAAGCATCTGATGCACAGCTCTATCTGAACAAACAGAAAAAACACGCCGGTGCGTGATTATTTTTCTGCAGGATTTTCATTGTCGTACCAGGAGTAAGTCATGACGGAAGTGAACAAAGGTAACGCAACGCATCAGCGTTTAATTTCGCTGTTGTCAGAGCAAGGCGCAACGTACCGCGTGGTAAGCCATGAAGCCGTCGGCAAATGTGAGGCAGTTTCTGAAATTCGTGGTACCGCACTGGGCCAGGGAGCAAAAGCGCTGGTCTGCAAAGTAAAAGGCAACGGCGTCAATCAGCATGTCCTGGCGATCCTCTCTGCCGATCAGCAGGCCGACCTGAGCCGGTTAGCCAGCCATATTGGCGGGTTGAGAGCCTCTCTTGCCAGCCCGGCGGAGGTAGATGAACTGACAGGCTGCGTATTTGGCGCTATCCCACCGTTCAGTTTTCATCCTAACCTCAAGCTGGTCGCTGATCCGCTACTGTTTGAGCGTTTTCATGAAATTGCGTTTAATGCCGGGTTGCTGGAAAAATCCGTGATCATGGATACCGCAGATTACCTGCGTATCGCGCAACCTGAATTAATCCTTTTCCGCCGCGAACAATAATGGTCTGCGTTAGCAGTAAAAAACGTCGCATCGTGCTTTAGCCCAAAAAAAATCATAATCATTAAAAAAAGCCTGTTCCGTCACGCATTTACGCGTACAGTAAGCAGGCTTATTTTTTCTTTTGGCAAGGAAACTACGATGTTTGATGTCACTCTGCTGATCCTCCTCGGACTGGCAGCTCTGGGCTTTGTCAGCCACAACACCACTGTCGCTGTTTCAATTCTGGTGCTGATCATTGTCCGTGTTACCCCTCTGAATACTTTCTTCCCCTGGATTGAAAAACAGGGTCTGACCGTCGGGATTATCATTCTGACCATTGGTGTCATGGCACCGATCGCCAGCGGAACGCTACCGCCCTCCACGCTCATCCACTCCTTTGTAAACTGGAAATCACTGGTCGCTATTGCCGTCGGGGTATTTGTCTCATGGCTCGGCGGACGCGGCGTTACGCTCATGGGCAGTCAGCCCCAGCTTGTTGCCGGATTACTGGTGGGCACGGTACTGGGCGTGGCGCTGTTTCGCGGTGTGCCGGTGGGGCCGCTTATTGCGGCAGGCCTGGTCTCGTTGATTGTTGGGAAGCAGTAGCCAGCCCGTTCAGATAACGGCCTGGCGTCTGCCCCAGGCCTTTTTTGAACATAGTGATAAATGCCGTGGTCGAATCGTACCCGAGCATTTGCGCGACCTGTTGTACATTGCGGCCATCGATCAACGCCTGCAGCGCCAGAATCAGCTGGAGCTGGTGACGCCAACGGCGAAAACTCAACCCCGTTTCTTTGACGACCAGACGAGCAAGGTTACGTTCACTCATCGCAAATACGCTGGCCCATTGTCCCAACGTCTGCCATTGTGCTGGCTCTTTCGCCATCGTTGCGACCATTCTGCGAATTTTCGGGTGATCGGAAACCGGTAACTGCATCTGCTCCTGTGGTTGCTGCGGGAGTTCATCAAACAACACTTGCGTCAGCCGCTGGGTTGCCGGCTCCAGTCGCTGAGCATCCGATTTGGACGCCAGCGCCAGAATGAGTTCCCTACATAACGGGGCGATTTTCAGCGTGCAGCAACGTTCAGGCATCACGACAGCCTGCGGCTCAATAAACAGAAAACACAATTGCGCGCCCACGGTAACGTGGTTGCTGTGTGGAATTTCGCCAGGGATCCACACAGCATATTGCGGAGGCACCATCCACATAGCATTTTCAACTTCACAGGTGATCGCACCATGCAGCGCCAGGATCAACTGTCCCTTACGATGCTGATGCAGCGGACTGAAAAGTTCATCTTCCCGAGCCTGAATACAAAATGCGACCGCCGCATCGTGGTGCAAATCGGGCTCATATCCATCCAGTCTCAGCCCCAACATAAGAATGTCCTATTTTAGCGATAATCTGTCATTTTAGCTTGATTCATCCATAGTGTAAAAACGCTAAAGTATCGCCTCGCCTGACGATATGAGAAAAAAATGATTACTACACCTTCCTCCCGTGGCAAAAATGCAGCGTTGCTGATCGCGGGGATCCTGATGATTGCCACCACACTGCGCGTCACCTTTACCGGCGCAGCCCCGTTGCTGGATGCCATTCGCGCCGACTACGGTTTGAGTACCGCCCAGACTGGACTTCTGACTACCCTGCCGCTGCTGGCCTTCGCGCTGGTATCACCCCTGGCTGCCGCCGTTGCGCGCCGCTGGGGCATCGAACGTAGCCTGTTTGCCGCGATGCTGTTGATTTGCGTAGGTATTGCGATTCGTTCGCTGCCTTCCTCAGGGTTCCTGTTTAGCGGTACCGCCATCATTGGTTGCGGAATCGCGTTGGGAAATGTGCTGTTACCCGGATTGATTAAGCGTGATTTTTCCCAGCATGTGGCGAAACTCACTGGCGCATACTCGCTGACCATGGGCGCGGCGGCGGCACTGGGCTCGGCAATTGTGGTTCCATTGGCACTAAATGGATTTGGCTGGCGCGGTGCGTTGATGGTGCTGATGGCCTTCCCGCTGCTGGCGCTGATTATCTGGTTGCCCCAATGCCGCCAGACTGCTCATGCCAGCCTGAGTAACTCGCGCGCCTTGCATTCCCGCGCGATCTGGCGCTCTGGCCTCGCCTGGCAAGTAACGCTGTTTCTGGGGATCAACTCCCTTGTCTATTACGTCATCATCGGCTGGCTACCCGCCATTTTAATTAGCCATGGCTACAGTGAATCTCAGGCCGGTTCGTTGCATGGTTTACTGCAGCTGGCGACTGCCGCGCCGGGAATATTGATCCCTCTCGTCCTGAACAGATTTAAGGATCAGCGCGCCATCGCCGCTCTGGTTTCGTTAATGTGCGCTGTCGGCGCGGCGGGATTCGCCATAATGCCCGAACAGGCATTGCTATGGACCATCCTGTTTGGCTTTGGCTCAGGCGCGACGATGATCCTCGGCTTAACCTTTATTGGCCTGCGCGCAAGCTCAGCGCATCAGGCTGCAGCGCTCTCCGGCATGGCACAGTCTGTCGGATATTTACTGGCCGCCTGCGGGCCACCGCTGATGGGGAAAATTCACGACCTCAACGGTAGTTGGCTGATTCCATTAACGGGTGTCGCCGTGTTAGCGATGCTGATGGCGGTGTTTGGTTTGTGCGCGGGGCGCAATCGGGAGATCGCGAGCGCATAATGCAGAGGGCAGGTTCGCGGACAACCTGCCCAATATTTATCCGCGCGCGGCGCGCAGCATCGCCTGAACCAGAGGTACGGGTTTTCCCGCCAGCGCTCCGCGTTCATGCTGAAAGAGCGTGCCGACATAAAATGGATGTGTCACCAGCTCAATGGCACGAATATCACCAGCCTCATCCCAACCGGTCACACGGAGATCGCCGCGCTCCAGCTCAGCGGCAAAATCTTCCGATACGCCGTAGTTGCAGTGATATCCCTCCGAGATAACATCCCGTCCGTAGGCTTTGGCAATCAGCGTATTGGCCCGAAGCTCAATATCATCCGTTTTTTCTACCAGCGAGCAGGTCAACGGTGTTATCACCATCCGACCCGTGGTGTCCGTCTCCGCGTGGGCGGCGTCGATCCAGCCCAGCACGTTGCGGGCATACTCCAGAATGGCATGTTGAAAGCCGCCACAGGTACCCAGGAATGGGATGCTGTTTTCACGCGCATAGCGTATCGCGATCAGCGCCCCTTCCAGGTGGCGATAAGGACTGCCTGGAACGACCCAAATGGCATCATAACCTACCAGGTCCTCACTGCTGCTGATATCAGATGTGGTTAGCCAGTCATAATCAGCCACTAATTCCAGGACGGCAGCGGCATCATCAATGGCAAGAGGAATAGCCTGATGCGCCACAATATCGGGGTTGTAATCGCCCACCAGCGCAATGCGAAGCGTATCTTTAATCGGGGAAATTTCCATTAAACTTTCCTTATGTCCAGACAATGAGGGACACTATAAGGAGCCTCAGCCTACCGATTTTTTGTTGGTATCACAATCCCTTAAATTGGGAGTCAGGGCTGGCGGAATGCTATAATGGTCACGTTTTACGATCTTATTTAACCGTAATAGCGATAGCTTAATGGAGCGGATGAAGAGATGAATATTCAGTGCAAACGTGTGTATGACCCGGCAGAAAAAAGCGATGGTTACCGCGTGTTGGTCGACCGGTTATGGCCTCGCGGGGTGAAAAAGAGCGATCTTATTTTCAACGAATGGAATAAAGCACTTACCCCGTCATCTGATTTACGTAAGGCATTCCACGCAGAGTTGATTGATTTCTCGCATTTTTCTGAGCAATATCGCGCTGAACTGGCTCAACAGCAGCAAGAAGGAAAGCGCCTCGCAGAGATTGCCCGACAGCAAACCTTAACGCTACTGTATGCGGCGAAAAATACCCAGCAAAACCACGCGCTGGTGCTCGCTGAGTGGCTACGTCAATGCTGACCGCGTATCACTTGCCCGTTGTCGGATGATCTCTACGCCAGAGCGCCCATTCATCAATCACTTCCCCACCGGGTAGTTTGCAGTCTGACCTTACGCCTTGCGGAGTCTGCACCGCAACCAGCGTACCGCCCTTTTGTTCGCAATACACCGATGCCGGATTCGCCATGCCGATTTTTGGTGGTTTAGGGGCATCAGGCTGCGTGGTACACCCCGCCAGCACCAGCAAGCCGGGCAAAATAATAGACGCAAGTTTCATCTCTACTCCTGTTTAAAAGTATTATTCCGGCAGGTTACCCCGACTTCCCTTCTATCTCCATGTTTTACGTTCTAATTTCAATTTTATGATTACATTTCAGCCAGGAACGCGTGTTTCATCTTGCTCGCGGATGTTCTATCATGCGCCCACATCAGCCCTGTCATCACTCAGGAGTATTTACACCTCATGTCGGACATGATCCTTGCCAGAGTCTCACAATCCTTAGCCACGGAGCAGTCAGTTGAGAGTCTGGTACGCCAACTTCTGGAAATGCTGGAAGTAGTGACTGAGATGGAATCTACATACTTGACCAAGGTCGATCTGGATGCCCGTCTGCAGCATATTCTGTATGCGCGTAATAGCTGCCAAATGCAGATCCCCGAAGGGCTGTCCGTACCGTGGGATGAGACGCTGTGCAAACGCGCTATTGAGGAAAACTGTCTGTACAGCGACAACGTGCCCGTACGATGGCCGGAATGTACCACCGCTCGCGCACTGGACATCACCACTTTTCTGAGTACTCCCGTTCATCTTCCGGACGGAACGTTTTACGGTACGCTCTGCGCCACCAGTCGCCGCCAGCATGCGTTAAGCGAACGTGGTGAACAGGTGTTGCATCTGTTTGCCGGACTAATCGCCCAGTCTATTCAAAAAGAGTCGCTGGTTGCTCAGTTACGTGAAGCGAACGCTGCGCTGATTGCTCACTCCTACACCGATGCCCTGTCCGGATTACCGAATCGGCGCGCAATTTTTGAAAATGTAGAGACCCTTTTTTCGCTCGCCCGCCACCTCAGGCAGAAGATAGTTGTCGCCTATATCGATTTGGATGATTTCAAATTGATCAATGACCGCTTTGGCCACGAGGTTGGCGACCAGTTCCTGATCCAGATTGGGCACCGCCTGCTGCGTAAATGTAGTGATAATGACATTCTCGGTCGACTGGGCGGTGACGAATTTTTAGTCGCTCGCCTGTCACCGGAAGATGACAGGGAGCAACGTGTTCGTCTGCAGCAGGGGAAACATCAGTTGCAGCAGCAAATTTGCGGCGACTACCACCTGGGCGATATTCATCTGTTTTATCCTGGTGCCAGTCTGGGCGTGGTGGAAATTGATCCGCTGGAGACTGATGTAAACTGTGCGCTTCATCTCGCAGACAGCGCAATGTACAAGGATAAAAAGCGTCAGGATAAAACCGCTTTTGTCGTACATTAACCCCTGCTATGCTGACTCGTCTTTAAATAACTCTGGTAGATAATCGTATGCGACTCGGTATTATTTTCCCTGTCATTATTTTCATTTCCGCTGTCGTTTTCTTATCCTGGTTTTTTATTGGCGGTTACGCTGCGCCTGGAGCATAACGATGAAAAAAACAACGCTTATTATGATTGGCGTGGCTATCATCGTGGTTCTGGGCACGGAACTGGGGTGGTGGTAACCAAAGAAAAAGGCCACTTATCAGTGGCCTCTATTGTCTGCATGTTTACTTAACTTTTGACTTTTCTATAGATAAACAACACCACAATCGCACCGATAACCGCTACGACAAAACTGCCAAAGTTGAAACCATCAACTTTACCAAAACCAAAGAAGGTACTGATCCAGCCACCCACTACCGCACCGACAACCCCTAAGATGATGGTCATAAAGAATCCGCCGCCATCTTTACCCGGCATAATCCATTTTGCCAAAATCCCAGCGATAAGACCGAAAATCACCCATGAAATAATGCCCATAATATCCCTCACTTATGTTTTTAAGTTAACGATTCGCTCGTTGTATAAAAGCATAGCATAGCGCTGAAAAATTAAAATTTGTGATCGGTATCACCTGCTATTTTCATCTTTTTCTGATCTTTCATAAGGTTAAACCATTCGATGCGACATTTTCCCTGACGTAGCTCGTCATTAATGTCGAATCGTCAGTCATTCTGCTTTACTCATTCGCCCTCAGTCCCTGCAATTACTGGGTTTTCACTTCTGGCACGATTTATGCTTAAACAACCGGTCACTATGACAAATCGTAGTCCGCGATGCGTATCGCGCGGCTCCGTTTACAATTCGCGCTATTTCAGCATTTAACAGGTCTGTTATTGATGAAAAAAATCACCAGTGTATGCCCATACTGTGGGGCCGGGTGCAAGCTCAAGCTTGTTGTTGAGAATAACAAAATCATCCGCGCCGAGGCCGCAGAGGGTGTAACGAACCAAAATCAGTTATGCCTGAAAGGCTACTATGGTTGGGATTTTCTTAACGACACTCGCCTTCTGACTCCCCGTCTGACTCGCCCGATGATCCGTTATGAAAAAGGTGGAAAATTCACTCCCGTTAGCTGGGATGAAGCCATTCGTTACACCGCAAAACGCTTATCTGAAATCAAAAATACCTATGGCCCCCGCGCCATTATGACCACTGGGTCTTCACGTGGAACAGGGAATGAAACCAACTACGTGATGCAAAAATTCGCACGTGGCGTTCTCCATACCAATAATGTCGATTGCTGCGCCCGTGTCTGTCACGGCCCTTCCGTTGCCGGGTTACAGGAAACATTAGGCAATGGCGCCATGAGCAATTCCATCAGCGACATTGAAAACTCAAAATGTCTGCTGATCTTTGGCTATAACTGCGCCGACTCGCACCCGATCGTGGCTCGCAGGGTAATTAAAGCTCGCCAGAATGGCGCAAAAATCATTGTCTGTGACCCACGTCGTATTGAAACTGCTCGTATCGCTGACCAACATTTGCAGTTAAAAAACGGGTGTAATATGGCACTGGTTAACGCCTTTGGCCATGTCCTCATCGAAGAGCAACTCTACGATCGCGAGTATGTACAAAAGCATGCGGAAGGACTGGAAACATACTGGGAAACCGTGAAGGACTATGCGCCTGAAGCCGTTGAACATTTAACGGGTGTTCCCGCACAGCAGGTTCGTCAGGCGATGCGTACATTTGCCGCAGCGCCATCGGCAACCGTGATGTGGGGAATGGGCGTCACCCAGTTTGGCCAGGCCGTTGACGTGGTTCGTGGTTTGTCGAGCCTGGCGTTGCTGACCGGCAATCTGGGACGTCCTAACGTCGGCGTTGGGCCGGTGCGTGGGCAGAATAACGTGCAAGGCGCGTGCGATATGGGGGTACTGCCTAACCAGTTCCCTGGGTATCAGGACGTGACCGATTTCACCATCAGGGAGAAATTCGCCAACGCCTGGGGCATTGACGTTAATCAGATGGATGACAAGGTTGGGACGCGCATCACCGAAGTTCCGCATCTGGCTATTGAAGGCAAAATTAAAGCCTACTACATCATGGGGGAGGATCCGTTGCAAACCGAGGCCGATTTAGGTCTGGTCCGCGAAGGGTTTAACGCGCTCGATTTTATTGTCGTGCAGGATATCTTCATGACCAAGACAGCGGAAATGGCCGACGTCCTCCTGCCGGCCACCTCCTGGGGTGAACACGGTGGCGTCTTTACCTGCGCCGATCGTGGATTCCAGCGTTTTGAAAAAGCGATTGAACCCTCAGGAGATGTCAAGCGTGACTGGGAGATCATCAGCCTGCTGGCCAGTGAAATGGGCTATCCCATGCGGTATCAAAGTAACCAGCAAATCTGGGATGAGATGCGCGAGCTGTGCCCGCTGTTCTACGGCGTAACCTATGAGAAAATGGGTGAAATGGGGCATATTCAGTGGCCATGTCCGGAGCTCGATCACCCCGGCACACCTTACCTTTACGCGAACAGCCAGTTTGATACCGCCAATGGCAAAGGCAAACTGTTTGCCGCACAATGGCGAGCGCCCGCAGAAGTTCCTGATGAAAAGTATCCGCTGGTCCTGTGTACAGTGCGTGAAGTTGGGCACTACTCCTGTCGTTCAATGACCGGCAACTGCGCAGCGCTGCAAGCCCTGGCAGATGAGCCTGGGTATGTGCAAATCAATACTCATGATGCAGAAAAACTGGGTATTCGTCATCGTGACCTGGTATGGGTCAGCTCGCGTCGTGGTAAGGTCATCAGCCGCGCGGATGTATCCGAGCGTATCAATACCGGAACGGTGTATATGACCTATCAATGGTGGATTGGTGCGTGTAACGAGTTAACCCAGGATAACCTCGATCCTATTTCGAAAACGCCGGAAACCAAATATTGCGCCGTAAGTATTGAGCACATTAGCGATCAGGGATGGGCTGAAAAGTATGCCGCACAGACGTATAGCGACATGAAATCACGCTTGTGCGAGGCCATTGCGTAAGTCACCTCGCTAACCGCCTGAGTCTGGTCATCCAGACTCAGGTATTTTCTCGTTACTTCGCCAGCTGTGGTTCACTAAAGCGAATAGCAGCAGATTCTTCCTGCTTATCCCGCTGCATAAAACCGAGGTTCATCAGGAACAATCCTACCATAAACGGGAGTTCATACAGCTCTTCAATGAGATCGCCGTACTGCGCGTTGTGCAAAAAGACAGGGGCCAGCAGACGATGATGCTCTACCGTATCGGAGATCAAAAATGCACAGGTGGTGATCGCTAACAGCCATAGCGGCAGCGGTTCATTGCGTAAGCGACGGGCAATATCCTGGCGTAAGCGTTTTGATATCAGGACAGGCAGAATAATCATTGCAATCAATACCACTGAGATAACTCTGAACAGAAGTTTAGGGTGCTCGGGGAAATAATCACGGCCCCAACTGGTACTGCGACCCAGCAACACCAACCACCACACAGCCGCCCAAAGCCAAAATTGTTTCTCGCCTTCAGGACGTGATAAAGGCCGGATGTAGCTGAGAGTAAAAAGCGCTCCAAACAGCAGCCATAACGCCTGGCCATTCTCAATCCATCTGACGACAGTACCGTTGAGCAAAGGTAGATTCCAATTCGCAGTGAACGGGATCGCTACGATGATCAGCCCAAGAATGAAAGTGGGTAATGTTAGTCGGGTATTCAGTTTCATAAGCGAGGTTCTGTATTGTGACTGTTTCACGATCATAACCCCTGTGAATGATCCAACATTAGCAATCAATGCGGATTTCTTAAGGTATTCTTAAGAAATCTTTTTCCGGATATTTCCAGGTTTAACACGGATAAAAAAACCGCTCTGCGCCAGAGAAACGCAGTGCGGTTTATAAATCAAAAACGAAAATATGCAATCAGAGGCAGAGGCTAACATCTACCAGCCGCAGACGTCGTGCTCATTCTCGGTATCGTATGAACGTACCGTATTGACCAGGTCTTTAACCACTTCAGCGGCCACATCCGGAATCAACAGCGTCATCGGCGCTTCAGTTTCATAATCGACTGACACGCCGTTGCTGTTATTGGTCACTGTTACGGTATAGGTTGCTTTGCCCATGATTTACTCCTTGCCGGTGCGCACGACTTTTCGTTGATTCGCGCTCTCCATCAGAACTTCCGGGGCAACGAAAAAATCGATATTAAAGTAAGTGTCGTCGGTCATCACTTCGATGTTATGCCATTTTTCCGGTGGAAAAACGCCAAACTGACCGGCTTCAATAACCATCACCTCTACGGGCTCCGGGCTATGTTCATCTGCGTATCCGAGATATTTGACCGCCCCCTGCATAACCGAAAGTCGAGGATAAACCCCGGCACGGGTTCCTTTATCAAGGTGGCGTTCGAAAATTCCGGCAGGTGCCGTTTCTTTGTTCCAGAATGGAGTAGAGCGTGTATGGATATGGTTCTGTGGAATTTGAAGCATTTTTCTTCCCTTTTCCAGTCGACAACCAGCGAGTTCTTACTGAACCGCTGCTGTACACAGGGTACGCCTCATAATATACATTTAAAATACCATTTATTGGTTATAACAATACAATTATAAATGAATTGCAGGGTGTAATATTGAAGGCCCGCCGTAACCAACGGGCCAATGGCGTCACGACTGAAGCGTGGCCAGACGAGCGGCAAAACCAACAAAAATCAGACCAATAAGGGAATTACCCACTTTGGCCAGCTTTTTCTTCGTACGGATATACTGCGTCACGAACGCGCCGGAGAAAATAAGAAAGCTCAGATAGAAAAAGCTCACTATCTCAAGCGTAATAGCCAAAATAAAGAATGACAGCCCTGAGTGCGGCGCATTGACATCAATAAACTGCACGAAGAACGACACATAAAACAAAATAGCTTTAGGATTCGTCAGGCTCAGAATTAACGCACGTTTAAAAATAGCGCCAAACGGGACTTCTTCAGGCGCGGCATCGCCAGCTTTCGATTTCAGTGTTGCATACAGGATCTTCGCACCGAGGTACAGCAGATAAAACGCGCCAAGATAGCGAACGATGTTGAACAAAACGGGCGTTGTTTTGATCAATGCGGCAACTCCGGCATAGGCCAAAAACATTAACACGGCATCGCCGATAAACACACCGCTTGCGGCGAGATAACCGCCCTTCACTCCCCGACCAACGCTGTTCTTCAACACAAATATCGTATTTGGCCCCGGTACCAGCACGATAAAAATAGCCCCCACCAGATACGTCCAGTAATTCAGAACTCCATACTCTGCGAACACGTTAACCTCTTCCTGAAAAAACACATGCACTTGCTGCGAGACAATATGCTAACGAATGCATCGGGTGATGGAAAGAGAAGGTTATGAATTAAAAAACCCGCCACTGGTGACGGGTGTGTACAGATAAGGTTAGCCCGGATTAATGGTGCAGCATCTCATCCACAACCTCTTCTCCCTTCAACTGGTAAGGGTAGTAGGTCGGCCAGTTTTCCATCTCTTCAAGCAAGGCTGCCTGCGAGGTATTTCCCATAAAAATATGGAAGTGGCTCGATTTACGCGGCGCGATAATATGATCGCTGAATTGCACGTATTTAGGTGCTTTGCTGTTAGCGTCTTTACACTCAAACAGATAACGTACACCTTTCTTGCCTGACTTATAGTGCAGAATTTTATAACCGGCGTAGTCGTATTTACATGATGCAACCTGATTACCGGTGTGAAATTCCATTACGTCATTTTCGATGCCGATGGTGTCTACGTTGGTTGCATAACCTTCACGGTAGTAATCTTTAATTTGTTCTGCCGTTTTGCTTTTGTCTTTCTCCGCTTTCTTTTTGAAGACCGGATCAAGCTCGCCGCTGACCAGATACGGATAGACAGATTGCCACATGCCATCCCAGTCGGTCAGCGCCCTATTTTGCACCTGGTTATCATCAAAAACCCCTTCCGACGCCTTTTGTTCTGCTTCGCTCATCGGCGCACCATGGGAATGATGACCGTGCGCCATAACCGAACCACTGACTACAAGCATCCCCAGAGCAATTGTCAGTTTTTTAATACAAATAGCCAAAATTTCACCCTCAAATCATTTGCGAGTGAGTGTTATAATATAACATATCAATTTAATCAATAGATCAGCTACAAGCCTTATCTCATTTCACGTTACAAGGAGTTTGCTGGAACAAAGCTGTTCAAGCAGGGCCTGTTGATGGCTGATAATCAGCATAGCCAATGGCCGACGCTGGCATTCTTCAAGCAGCAGCGCCCAGATATCCCGTTGAATGGAAGGATCGAGCTGGGCGGTAATTTCATCAGCAATAAGAAAACGTGTCCGCGGGTCCAGCGTACGAAGTAAAGCAATTCGCGCCAGTTCACCGCCAGAAAGTTGTCCGGGGCGGCGAGTTAACCACTCTGGGTTGATGTGAAGACGGGTAAGCATTTCAGCATCCGGTCGCCAGGCATCATGAACCGCATCACCGGTGCTGCGTCGGGGGTTAAAAGTTAATTCCGGATGCTGTGGCACCAGTTGCACCGGGCAATACTGGTGCATCGGCAACGGTTGTTCATCAACCAGAATGTCACCCGAAGTTGGTTTCTGCCAGCCCGCCAGCACGCGTCCCAGCGTCGTTTTGCCCGTCCCACTTGGCGCACAAATCCCAATACGTTCTCCAGGGTGTAGAGAGAAGGTCAGATTTTGCCACAGAACCTTTTCTCCCTGACGGATTGTTACATCACGACAGCACAACATCGCGCTCTCCAAAAAGTTGATTTCTTTCAGGCAGCGCCCGCCATTGTCGTTGCAGATGTTCGCTAATCTCTCCGCGTAACAGCTGTTCCCGGCTGACGTTATCCGACACCCTTCCCTGATGCAGCGCGACAATACGATCCGCATGGCGGGCCGCCAGCGTGAGGTCATGCGTTACCCATAAAACGCCAGCCCCTTGCTCACATTGCTCACGCAACTGTTCAAGGAGTTGATTAGCCAGAGGTGCATCAAGCCAGGCGGTAATTTCATCCGCCAGAATATAGCGAGCCTGACTCAGAGACGCATGACAGGCCAGGACACGTTTCGCCATACCGCCTGAAAGCTGGCGCGGAAAAGCATCTAATACGCGACTTTCCAGTCGGCTACGCTGGAGCAATCGTTCAATTTTTCCGGCATTCCATTGTTGGCCAGAAAGCTGGCATGCCCTGCGCAGATGCTTTTCAATCGAGAGCAGCGGGTTAAGCGCCTGAACGCCTTGCGGGACATAGCTGAAGGTATCGCCACGACATTTGCGAATATCATCGCTGTTCAGCGTTTTGCCCTCCAGTGTGATAGTGCCCTGGAAGCGCAAATTCTCCGGTAAGAGATCGAGCAGGCATTGCAGCAGCAGGCTCTTACCCTCCCCGCTTCCTCCCACTAACGCCACCATTTGACCCGGTGCCACGTCGAAAGAGATATCCTGCAACAGCGAAGACCAGTTTCTCGCGCCGTACCAGCGATAACGCGCCACCTCCAGCGAGACCTGTCTTAAACTCAACATGCGTCACCTCGTAACCATAAACGATGTACCGCCCTTGCGAGCTGATCGAATAACATCACCAGACTGAACAGCATCAGTCCCGGAAACAGCACCAACCACCAATCGCCATGACTGATAAATCTCAGCGCATCCGCCAGCAGTAGTCCCAGTGACGGTTCATGCGGTGCCAGCCCAAAACCGAGGAAGCTTAACGCCGCACTGTGCAACACCGCGTGGGGAAACATCAGTAGTGTTCCCGTTAGCCATTGAGGTAATAAGGCGGGTAGATAGTGATGTCGCCAGCAGTAAAAATGGCCGTGCCCCAGACGCCAGGTCAGCGTCAAGTAGTCACTGTGGGCCACGCGCTGCGCTTCAGCACGCAGGATTAGCGCCAAACGCGGCCAGTGGGTCAGCGCAACCGCCATAATCACGCCGTTTTTCCCACCGCCCAGCGTAAAACAGATCAAAATGAGCAACAGCAGATGCGGCATCGACAGCATGGCATCGGTAATCAGGCGCATAAGCACATCCAGACGCGGATGTATGCGCGAAACCGCCGCCATCACTAACGCGATGAAACCGCTACACAACGCCGCACCAATACCAATTTGCAGACTGGTTAGTGCACCCTGAAAACAACGGATCCACAGGTCGCGACCAAGGTTGTCGGTGCCAAACCAGTACAGCGCATCAGGCGGTAAATGCCGGGCGAGCAGATTAACGCTCAACGGGTTATCCAGCATTGCGGCACCATACACTGCAATGAATAACAGGCAGCTAAAAGAGAGCAAAAGACGAATCAGCGTCGGCGTCGGGTTATAGAGCATCAGGTCGTTCCAGAGCACGGTTCAACATACGGACAAGCCAGGTAGACAGCGAGTTACCAATAAACACCAATACGGTACTGAACAATACAATTCCCATCAGTAACGGCAGATCTCCACGTAATCCGGCATCAATAGTGGCCTGCCCCAGTCCCGGGTAAGCAAAGACTTTTTCGGCCAATAATGCGCCTCCCAACAACTCCCCCAGCGAGGCAAACTGCAAACACAGCGCAGGCGTAATTGCATGACGCAGAACCTGATGGCGTAACAGTGACCAGCCTTTATCTCCCTGAGAACGCGCAAAACGGACAAAATCGCTTTTCATCACGCTGGCGATGCTTTCCCGTGTATGAAGCGTAATTTGTCCCAGCCCCAGCAAACTGAGCGCGCAAACGGGAAGCACCAGATGGCGCAGACGCTCAGTCAGCGTCGCCATATCGCCGCTATTGCCCGGCTCCCACGCGCAGCAGACCGGAAATACCGGCCAGCGCACGGCAAATAATGCCAGCAACAGCATGCCAATCCAGAAGGTCGGCAGCGAAGAAAGCAGATAACTGAGGCGACAGATTGCTTTATCCGGCCAGCGATTCAGGTAGCGACCCGCGACAAACCCCATTGCCGTTCCCAATATGCCAGAGAGTAGCCACGCGCCACCAAGCAGCGCAAACGAAGTCGCAAAGCGCTCCTTGATCACGCTGGCAACCGGCGCGTTAAACAACATTGAGTAGCCGAGATCGCCCTGTAATACACGGCCAAACCAGTGACCAAAACGCTCCCATAGCGGTTGGTCCAATCCCCAGCGAGCCGCGATACGCGCATATTGCTCCGGCGGCACATGCAGGAGATCGTTGCCGATATAAGCCCGAATCGGATCGACCGGAGAAAAGCTGAGCAGCACAAAAGTGCCAGCCGCAACCAGCACTAATAACACTATCAGCCGTAGAAAATGGCCCACAACAGACTTCATCAACGGCAGGTCCAGGTCCATTCATCCAGATTATTGAGCAGTGACCAGCTACCGTGAATCTCCGGTGCGCCTTTACCTAAGTCAATACACGGATTTGCCAGGTAGGTATGCTGAATATTCAGCAGCCATGCCCAGGCAGCATCGCCCTGCACGCCAGCCCCTTGCTTGCCATCCCACTCAACTTGCTGCCAGAACGGCAACGCTTTTTGCCAGTCCGGAGCGTCAATTGCCTGTTTAAGATGCTGCTCAACGACAGGATTGCTGTAATAGCCTGGATTGTAGTATTCCACGCCCGCAGCCTGATTACTGTAGTGATGGAAAAGCTCCATCGGATCCAGACTTCCCCAGCCAAACAGCGTCGGGTTGGCATGCATATGCCGCTCAACAGTTTCCCAGCTCCCGGATTGCAGAGAAATCTGAATACCCACTGGCTCCAGCATCGCACGTACGGCTTCGGCTAAATCCCGGCGTGTACTGTCACCGCTGGCGTACCACAACGTTAAGCGAGCCTCTTTACCGTCCTTCACGCGTACGCCGTCTTTACCCACCTTCCAGCCGGCTTCTTCAAGAATCGTTCGCGCTTTTTCGCTATCGCCATCTTTGAACGCAACTGATTGTCCCTGCCATGGCAGACCCTGAACCGCGCTATACGCCGGAATCGCATGACCTTCCATGACCTGATCGGCAAGCTGCTTACGGTCGATGGCGTAGTTGATGGCGCGCCTGATGGCAACATCGGCAGTGATATCGTTCCCAATCGGATAGCCATTGGCGTCTTTTTTACCTGCAGGAACCATCGGGAACACAATGCCGCGGTTTTCCACGCTGTCGCGTACCCAAAGTTTCAAATTTTTCTGCTGAGGAGCGACCGCCATCGACGGCGCGATACGTACGAGTCCCAGTTGGCCGCTGCGCGCTGCGGCATAAGCGTTATCTTCATCAAGGAAGACAAACACCAGCTTACTGAAATCATTTTTCTTACCGGCATACCAGGGATTAACGATCAACTGCTGCCCCGGCTGAAAACTCACCAGTCGATACGGACCCGCGCCAATCGGATTTTTAGCGAATGTTTTTTCGTCATACCGTTTTTGCGGAACAATTCCTAATGAACCCAGCACGTTCACAAAGGTACTTTGCGGGCTACGCAACGTAATTTCTACCGTGCGGTTATCTTTCAGACTGGCATGGGTGAAGTTTCCCATGTCGATTTTGCCGCCGCTTTTTGCTGCTTTGTTATAGGTGAACACCACATCTTCAGCGGTTAGCGGCGAACCATCAGAGAATTTAAGGTCAGGTTTTAACGTCAACGTCCAGGTTTTGCCGTCTGCGCTGGTCTCTACTTTTTCCGTCAGCAGGTTTCCCCAGCTCATATCTGCATTTTGTTTTAATAATGGTGCATGCAAAAGCAGATAGCTGCCATGACTCCAGCCCAGCATCGGGTTAAAACCTTCCGTTGGCTCCGGTCCAATTGCCAGTTTTAACGTCTGCCCTTCGCTCGCATTTTGCGCGGCGAGAAGTGGTGAGGTTAATGCGAGAGTCAATGCGCACGTAAGCAGTGCCAGCTTGCCTTTGATCATTATGTTATCCAGATTTACGTTATTTTTATGCTGCATAACGATTTAGAGTCGTTAAGCAGTCTCCTGGGGAAGGGATTATGGCGGACAGAAATGACGAAAAAAATGATGCGGCGCAGAAAAGTATGACGATTTTCTAAAATTATCATACTTTTTTCTGATACTCCGTTATGAGTACGATGTGAATCTCAAAATATAGATTAATCCCTCGCCATTTATTCAAAGGAATATTAATTCCTATCTAATAATTACTCATGCGGACTATTTACCCTTCCTGCTATTTCCTTATCTAAAATTCATGACAATTTATGTATATTTATTCAAAAAAAACACCAGAAGTGACAAGTTATGTAAATTTGTAATGATAATTATTTGTATTATCATTACGATCACTTATCTTACTGCCTTTGATTTTTAACAAAGGAAGTTTGACTATGCGTTTAAAACCTGTTGCCTCTGTCGTTCTGTCCTGTTTAGGATTTTCCAGCCCCCTGGTATTTGCTGAAGATGTCATGGTGGTAACCGCTTCCGGTTACGAAAAGAAAATCACCAATGCCGCCGCCAGCGTCTCTGTTATTTCGCAGCAAGAGTTACAAACCAATAAATATAATGACTTAGGTGAAGCCCTGCGTTCTGTTGAAGGGGTAGATGTTGAAAGCAGCACCGGTAAAACTGGCGGTCTGGAGATCAGCATCCGTGGCATGCCCGCCAGCTATACCTTGATCCTGATTGACGGTATTCGTCAAAACGGCAGCAGCGACGTGACGCCAAACGGCTTCTCTGCCATGAATACCAGCTTTATGCCCCCGCTGGCGGCAATCGATCATATTGAGGTTATCCGCGGCCCGATGTCGACGCTTTATGGCTCCGACGCAATCGGTGGCGTGGTGAATATCATCACCAAAAAAAGCACCGATAAATGGAGCACTTCCATCAATACCGGCGTTAACCTGCAAGAGAGTAATAAATGGGGTAACAGTACGGTCGCCAACTTTTGGTCAAGCGGCCCGTTAATCGCGGGCGTACTGGATATGCAGGTTCGGGGGAGCACAACCCAGCGTCAGGGTTCCAGCGTCACTTCGCTGAGCGATACCTCCTCCACCCGCGTACCTTATCCAACCGAGTCGGAAAACTACAATATTGGCACGCGATTCGACTGGAAAGCCAATGAAAGCAATACGCTGTGGCTGGATCTCGACTCCGCCAGACAGCGTTATGACAACGATGACGGTCAGTTGGGTAACCTGACGGGAGGTTATGATAAAACGCTGCGCTATGAGCGTAACAAAGTGACCCTCGGCCACGATACCGCCTTAACGTTCGGCACCTGGAAATCCTCCCTCGGCTGGAATGAAACCGAGAACAAGGGCCGACAACTGGTCTCCTCCGCACTCACGCCAGAGAACGCAGGTCGGGCCGGTGACGCGCGTGAACTGAAGAACACCAACGTCATTCTGGACTCCGTGCTGCTGACACCACTAGGTGATTCGCATCTGTTAACCCTCGGCGGGGAATATTGGGATGCACGGATGAAAGATGGTGTGGTGCTGGCCAATACCGGCGAGACGTTCCACCAAAAAACGTGGGCAGCCTATGCCGAAGATGAATGGCATATTCTCGATTCGCTGGCCTTAACTGCAGGAACACGCTATGAGCATAACGATGTCTTTGGCGGTCATCTCAGCCCACGTGCGTATATGGTCTGGGATGTTTCCGACGAATGGACGCTCAAAGGCGGCGTAACGACCGGTTATAAAGCGCCATCACTTAGCCAGTTGCATAACGGGATCAGCGGCGTAACCGCACAAGGAACGGTGAATACGGTCGGGAACCCGGACCTCAAACCAGAGGAAAGCATCAGCTACGAAACAGGGCTGTATTACGAGAACAACGCCGGGCTTAACGCCAACATTACCGGCTTCTATACTGAATACAAAAATAAAATTGTCTCGTATTCTATCGATGATAATACCAACAGTTATACCAACAGCGGCAAGGCGAGGACCGATGGCGTTGAATTTGCCAGCACCTTCCCTCTATGGTCGGATGTGCTGACCTTATCTCTCAACTACACCTACACTCAGAGCAAGCAAAAAGATGGTGACAATAAAGGCGCGCCGTTAAGCTATACACCAAAGCATATGGCTAACGCCCGTCTGAACTGGCAGGCAACGGAAGATATGAACGCCTGGCTGAGCGCACGTTATCGCGGTAAGGCCCCACGCTTCACGGAAAATTACGACAATCTCAGCGCAGTACAAAAAGCCGTCTATGACGATAAAGGTGCTAATTTAAAAGCCTGGACCGTCCTGGACATGGGAATGTCTTACAAACTGACCAAAGATCTGACACTTAATACGGCAGTTAATAACGTGCTGGATAAAGACTTTAGCGAGGTTAAACTTTACCAGGTGGGCCGTAATAGCACCTACGCAGGTGATTATTATCAGACTGCACAATCCACTACCGGATACGTAAACCCGGGCCGTAACTACTGGGTATCGTTAAACTATCAGTTCTAATGTTGTTTTCCCTTCCTGACGGACTGGAATTGATAGCCCGTCAGGAATTATGTTACATCAAATAACAGGCGGATGATGTTATAAAATCGCACTCTTTATAAGGATATGATTAAAACACTCTCAGCCACCTGTAACTAAAAGTAACTAATTTTCATGTTAAATTCTTACCAGGCAAGAACACCAGAATCAGATTTATTCACACAACAAATGCCTGGATTTTAAAAACCGAAAAACAAAAGCCAACATCATCATATTTTTCTGAGTTACCAGACCTTACTCTCAAATAAACATTTATCAAAATAATAATAAAAATACATTCACATAATCAATTCTTCAAGTTTAAAAAACAAAAAGAAACATCTTCTTTGATTTGGAACGGATACTCAATGTTATTATTTCAAAAATAACATCCACGGTAACCGCCATGCTCATCACACACGAAATACTTAATGGAATAATGGGTGAAAGAGTTTCCGATGATTGTATTATTTACTTGTCTGGACCTTCATCATTAGATACGCCCCTTGAGATAATGCGTAGTAAAAGCTGCATTTGCGTAAATGGTAGCGCAGGCTATTTAATTAACAACAATATCCCTGTATTTCTTTATGTTGTTTGTGACGGTTCTTTTTATGAAAACAATAAAGACTTATTTTATAAGTATTCCGCCTATGCTCAGCATACCTTTATTAGTGAAGATGTTATTAAAAGAGCTAATTCAACAGAGGCAGAGAGCTTGCTCAACACATGTTTTCTGTTAAAGGACATTTGCAAATCCAGAGGTGGTATCGGTAGAAAGATTCGCTATAAAATAAAAACAATGACTAACAAGAATCTTCGAATTAAATGCTCTGCATTCAGAAAAGTGAAAACAATTGCATTTTCAACTGATGTAACACATGGTCATTTTGGTAGTGCTACGGTCGCATTTAGCGCGTTACAAATAGCCATTAGTCTAAAATTTGGAAGAATAATTTTTTCAGGTTTAGATTTGAAAGGTAGCTGTAAACGGTTTTACAATGAAGTTAACGCTCAACCCACGACTCTACCCGCTGATCTTAGCTTTATATTAAGATCATTTTCTTATGTAAGTAGCCACTATGACGGTAAGATCTACAATCTTTCTCCACAAACAGCTATTCCCTACGATGTTATTCCGTTCATCAATACAGAAGAAGTAGCTTGTTCCACCTCCTACTAGCAATACACCAACGATAAGAATATTTAAATGATTAATACAAAAACACCCCTTCATGCACCATTAGATACAATGCCAAAACAATAACCCCGACGATACCACCTAAAAACAGTGCTGCGGCAATCACAAGCTGGTTGCGGTTTGTGTACTTCGTGTTGTTTCGTACATCCAACTCTTTTTTCGCTGCACTGTGACTTGAATCACGCTCCATCGCGAATGTTATATCTGCCATGCCATTATCCAGTTGCTGTATATGAAAACACAAATAACCACTACATCGATAAGGGTATAGATTTTAAATAACATAATCTGAGATTTGTCTCACAATAAAGATAATCATCGGATTTTTACTCCCGAAGCAGATTTCATGCCCCCTTTTCATCAATAAGGTTATCCTGTATTTATTCGACAAAAACCTTCACTTTAGGCTTTGCCAGCAGAATCATGACAAACTCAGTGAAGGTTACTGGTTTATAGAAATAGTACCCTTGCAGGAAAACAATGTTGTTTTTGTTGAGATAATCGAGCTGGGCCTTCGTTTCAACTCCTTCTGCAACGATGCTTAAAGACAGCTTGCGCGCCAGATCGAGAACACAATCCAAAATTCGGGTTGAATCGGGAAGCTCATTAACCCTTCCCACAAAGCTCTGATCGATTTTAATGTAATCAATGTGCAGGTCATGCAAATAAGAAAGCCCAGAATAGCCCGTACCAAAATCATCAAGCGCAATCACAAAGCCATTTTCATGCAGGATATTGAGCCTCTGCACAAGTTCTTCATCTATATGTAATGGCTCACGCTCAGTAACTTCAATCACCAGGTTGAGATCATGGCGGCTGAAGCTATCTTTGAATTTCAGACACTCTTCAACAAATGTAGGGGTAGTGATATGGGATGCGCTGAAGTTAATACCGACATGGAATCCAGATGGCAGTTTGCTGGCAATGGCGTTCATATTCGCCGCAACCTGCCTCATCAGACTTTGAGTTAGTGGCACTATCAGGCCTGATTTTTCGGCGACGGGAATGAAAGAGGCAGGAGAGATATATCCGGCTGTTGGATGTTTCC
>OLQX01000021.1_pt1 | contig 221282 bp, 138 predicted proteins | sample 1672581 | NCBI WGS metagenome assembly OLQX01 (sample SAMEA3136701, study PRJEB25190) | human gut metagenome | reverse complement strand
TTTATTCACGCAAACAGATGACATGGTTCAAAAGGGATGAAGAAATACGCTGGTTCCATCCGGAACAAGAAACGGAGATACTTGAGTACCTCCGTCTACAAAATCTGACTCATTTACCCAGTTTGGATACCTTCTGATAAACTTCCCGATAGACATTATTGCCCAACCGGAACAGAAGCGTCATTTTCTTTCCGTCAATCCGGTAAGATATAGGAACGATAGCATTTGCCGATCTGCCATGTTCATTACGCAGTTTCTCGCAGTAAAGGCCTTTTGCAATGATGCTGTACTCCCCCGAACGGGTAATTTTGTACGGGCAAAATACATCGTCCGAACTGCGGCTGCCTGAACTCACGTCTACAGCATCTTTGATATACGCATCCACATTGAAATAATTGCCATCTTTATCAAGTACCTTATATCTGACCACTTGCGAAGAGCCTTCACTCTGAACAAGTTTCCAGATTCCTTTTAAGTTTTGACTCATACAAAGTGCAGGTACAAGAAAAAGAAATGAAACAGCTAGTAAAATCTTACAAAATTGTTTTTTCATAATAATAAAATTTTAAGTTCAACAAATAGTTAATAATAGTGTATATCGCTTTTATTCCATATTTTTATTTCAACAGGATATAACTGCTCATTTTTAATCAAATAATGTATCCTCTCATTTATCTTTCAAAACTACTTTAAGCATAGGTTTTACTTTCACTTCAGCAACAGACTTATTGACATCAGCAATCCGAAGTATCCCATTTTTAGGCGCTTTCAAATTAAAACGACCATCTGCGTCAGCTACAGTATAATCATTTGTTCCTTTTACTAACACAGTAGCCGCAATCGTTTTTCCTTCTTCATCAGTCACAACTCCAGTTACAGAAATCCAATCAGAACGATATTTATCGGTTTCCAATCTTACAATCTTTGTTCCATCCATTTCATTTACAGACACCGATCTTATATTTTTGGTAGACATACCTTTCAATTTAGACTTCTTAATCTTTTCATCGTCTATACAATAAATAATTTCTCCTTCTACATCTTTTGCCATGCTTTCTGCCAATTCCAAAGCATCTGCATAAGGCTTTTTCGGATTAGCTTTATTAAACTCATATTCCGCATCTGTAAACAAAGTGATAATCAGCACTCCATTTTTCCCTCTTTCCCCATAAATATCCGTAGCTGATTTATCTTTCAATATAGTAAAGTTTTTAATACGATCAGGAGCAAGTTTGGAAATAGCATCTTCTTCCAATGCTTCTTTACCGTCAATAATAACCAAAGGCTTTTTTTTAGCTTGAGCAACATGCCATTCCTCATCATGAGATCCCCCCATATAAAAGTGTGATTTTTTAGGTGATTCGCTCTCAGTCCTTACCTTTGCAGGTTTTGGAAATTTTTGTTTATTCTGATATTCTTCTTCCGTCAACAAATCAACTAAAACTACTCCATCTTTCCCCCTCTCTCCATAAACCTCTACAGCTGCTTTGTCTTTCATTACAGATATACTTTTAATACGTTCCGGAGAGACACTGGATAAAGCTTCTTCGCCAACGGCTTCTTTGCCATCTATATAAACTAACGGCTTCTTACCACTTACTGAATGAAACGTTACACCCCAATTCTTACTTCCACGATTGAGAGCATCTAATCTCGTTTTTGAAATAGCATCAATCTTGTACTTATTCTGCAATATTTGTTCTGCGGTTGAATGTAACTGAATAACCATAGCCCCGTTTTTCGCTTTATCTCCATAAATATCTGTAGCCTCTTTTCCATCTAATATAGAAATACTTTCAATACGACTTGGATCTAAAGCATCTACCACAGTACGAGAAGATTCTTTACCATCAATGATCACCAATACATCTTTATCTCGCAAATCCACCGTAGATATCCCCCCAATATGGGTACCCATAAGTTTCGATTTATCTACAGATGTATTCATTCCCGGCTTTATTTTTGCTTGAGTTTTGGTTATTTTAAAATGATTATCTTCATCCGGCAGTAGTTTAGTAGCCAACACCCCATTCTTTCCTTTTTCTCCATAAATAGATATTGTTCCCTTCTCCTTCAATATTGAATCACCCGTGACTACCAACTTTTTCAGTGAATCTCCAGAAGTAATATTCGACACATCTTTGGTGATTTCTTCCACTTTTGCTTCTACAATTGCAGCCAAATCATTAACTTTGACGGCAGAAATCTCGTCAGCCTTTTCAGAGATTTCGGGACGGGCAAAAGCGGTTACTGCAATAGCAGCCAACGGAAGTACATACAAGTACTTCAAACGCGCCCAAGGATTCGATTTTTCTTTTAACATCATAGTGATACGTTTTTTAAGTTTACTGTGATTAAAGCTGTTGGCCATAGAGTAGAGCCTTGTGCCAACGGCTTTTTTTATTAATAATAACTGATAATCTTTCGCATCAATACCTTCATTAATAACTGTTTCATCGGCTTCATATTCATGAATATTCTGTAATTCCTGTTTCAGCAGCCATATACCGGGGTTGAACCATTGAAAAAAGATACAGATATCAGCTACCAACAAATCGATGGAATGACGATTCTGAATATGTGCCATTTCATGAATCAGAATCTCGCGTCCATCCTCTTCCAAATCTTTCCGGGAAATAACGATATATCTCATCCAACTGAAAGGAGCGACCTCCCGTTCCAGAACAATCAGTCTGACTCCTCCTTTAAGCCTTTCCCGTTTACCCGATTTAATCAGTAATAGTAAACGGGATAAAGAGTAAAGATTACGGCATGCAAAGAATATAATACCAACCAGATAAAACAGCAACAGAACTTGTACCCAGGAAATGGAAAGTTCCTCCGGCTGTGCAACCGACACCTCCGCGGGATCCATAGCTTCCGCCATCATCAATAGTTGCTCAACTGTCAGTACGGTCTGACTCAATTCGGTCTGATGAGCAGTAGTCACCTCTATAAAGGGAATCAGCAGGGATAAAAATAATATCCCTAATAAGGCTATCCTGTTGAACCGATGGAATGTTTCCTTACTTAACAACAATCTGTAAAACAGATAAAATAAAGACAGACAAACCGCCGATTTCAAAATATAGATAAGAAAGATTCCCATAGTCATTGATATTTAAAGGAGACAAATATAGTTTTAACCCGGATTAGTATAAATAATAAGGACGCTGAATGACCATTTTATTAAGTATATTGATTCCTAAGTTATTTATCCAATACGATTTTTATATCTTTTGCAGCTTTTGTCCTGAAAAGCACCTTCTCACCCCGAGAAATCTGGAGAGAGGCGTCTTTAGGAGTTTTCAGCTCAAAGTGTCCAGTTGCATCAGTCTTTGTAGACGATGAAGTTCCATACATAGTAATAGTGACTCCTTCCATAGGCTTTCCTTCCTTATCCATTACAATACCCGAAGCCAATACCCACTTATCCGAATTTCTTTCCGTTTCAACACGGATCGTAGTTTCACCCTCCCCGCTATTATCAATACGTGATACTCCACGCACTTCATTTGCCGGAATATTTTTCAATTCTTCTTCCGAGGCTTCCTTACCATCAATAAAGAATAATACCTTTCCTGTAGGAACAACTTTATTATCGTGGATATTCATTGCCATCTCCCAAGCATTGTTATAGGGACGTTGCGGATTCTTTTTAATGTCTTCATATTCCTCCTCAGAAAGCAAGTCTATCAAAATCACTCCATTCTTCGCCTTCTCACCATAAGCCTCCAAAGCAGCCTCTGATTTCAAGACAGAAAAGCTTTTTATACGATCCGGAGAAATCTTAGACAAAGCATTAGGTTCCAAAACTTCTTTACCGTCAATCACTACTAGTGGTTCCTCACCATCATATACACCACGAATGGGAAGTCCGCCAATGCCAGGGACAGAGTTCAGTTTAGGAAATGATCCGGTTTTAGTCTTAAATTTAGCCTGAGTTTTAGTAATTCGAAAGTGGTTATCCGCATTCGGCAGTAATTCAATATCATAAACACCATGTTTTCCTTTCTCGCCATAGATAGAAAGAGCCGCATCGCTACGTAATATAGACACAGTCTTTATTCGATTCGGGTTGGCTTCATCATTCATTATCGAATACAATGTATCTTTAGATACTTCCTTACCATCTACCAATATAAGAGGCTTATTTGATTCCGATATCCGTTCAAAACGGCCACCATATAAAACAACCGAACTTCGCTTGGAAGCAACGGAATCATTGAATATTACAACTGAATCTGCTGAATATACAATCGATGAATCCTTAGAAACCCAACGTCCTCCATACATTTTTGATTTCTCAGGCACTACATAGGGCTTAGCTTTCAGGGAGTCTTTCAGCACATCTTTGGTGATTTCTTCCACTTTTGCTTCTACAATTGCAGCCAAATCATTAACTTTGACGGCAGAAATCTCGTCAGCCTTTTCAGAGATTTCGGGACGGGCAAAAGCGGTTACTGCAATAGCAGCCAACGGAAGTACATACAAGTACTTCAAACGCGCCCAAGGATTCGATTTTTCTTTTAACATCATAGTGATACGTTTTTTAAGTTTACTGTGATTAAAGCTGTTGGCCATAGAGTAGAGCCTTGTGCCAACGGCTTTTTTTATTAATAATAATTGATAATCTCTAGCGTTTATACCCTCATTAATGACCGCTTCGTCGGCTTCGTATTCATGGATATTCTGCAATTCCTGTTTCAATAACCACGCTCCAGGATTAAACCACTGAAAGAATATACAGATATCTGCTATGAGCAAGTCCCAAGAATGGTGCTTTCTGATATGCGCACATTCGTGAATCAGTATTTCACGTCCGTTCTCCTCCAAATCAGTTCGTGAAATCACAACAAACTTCATCCAACTGAAGGGTGCCACATTCCGGTCATGAACCAACAAAACAGTATGTTTATCTATCTGTCTCCGTTGCGCCGTATTCATTAACCGAACAAGACGGAATAAAGAATAGACATTCCGGCAAACAAGGAAAAATATGCCCGCTATATAAAATAGAAGAACTATTTCTATCCAATGCACTGGGCTTCTCCACGTATCTACCAAATCATCTCCTTCCACTACTGTTGTCACCTGGGTTTCCTGATGATTCTCTGCCATAACAAGTAGTTGTTCAATTGTCAGTACTGCCTGATTTATTTCATTCTGCGGCGCCTTGGTCACTTCAATCAGCGGAAGCAACAAAGAAAACACGAGAATGCCCAACAACGCAATCCGGTTAAAACGGTAGAACGTTTCTTTACTCAACAGCAGCCTGTAAAACAAATAAAACAATGACAGGCACACCCCCGATTTTAGTATATAGACGAAAAAGAATCCCATATATAGATTAATTCCAGTTAGTTCTCTGCCAATTTCTTCTCAAACTCCTCCAAATAGGAAGGATTCTTTTTAGATGCCAACACCCAAATGCCTTTCTTGGCTTTACTACCAAACTTAGATTCCAGATTCGTCGACTCCGGCAAAATTTCCCATACATCATGCAACAGATCATCCGGAGATAAGCTCTTCAACTGCTGGTAAGAAATTTCTTTTCCATCCAAAAGAATAAGCTGTCCATCATGCCCGGTTCCTCCATCCGTACAATAAATCTTAAAGAAATCCTTCACATAATAAATGCACTTCACAGTATGAGAGGTCTTCACTTCATGAGCAAGTGCAGGATGAGCGTTCTGCTGCTTTTTAACTCCATAGAGTTCATTCAACGATTTAAGCATTCCTTTTTTTACCCGATGAACAAAATCCGCCAAGTCACTTTCTGTCCACGGAGTAGTGGAAGACAAACGTAGTATTCCTTTCTCCTTTTGGTAAACACCTTTCCGATAACTGATGACATTATCATCAGAACTTGATTCCGAAATTGACCATCCTGCATATCCCACAGGGATATGCATTTTTAGAGTATCGATTTCTATAATTTGTACAGTGTCCGATTCTGCATAACTCTTAGAAACCAGAATCTCTTCGAAATGTCTCACATCCAATGTATCCTGTATGAATGCATTTCCCTCCTGATTATTCATATTCAGAAGATTCGGACGGGCAAAAAGAACAGCTGTAATAGCTGCCAACGGAAATACTATCAAGTATTTTGATAATTTCCAAGGATTTGATTTTTTCTTCAACATCATAGTAATACGTTTTTTAAGTGAACTGTGATCAAAACTATTCACCATAGAATACAGCCTTGTTCCAACAGTCTTTTGAATTAATAAAAGCTGATATTTCTTTGCATCAATCCCTGCTTTCAGAACTGATTCATCTGCTTCAAACTCATGTACAGTTTTCAATTCTTTTCTGAATAGCCACATTGCAGGATTAAACCACTGGAACAAAAGGCAAATCTCCGCCAATAATAGGTCCCGGAAATGTTTGTGCATGATATGCGCATACTCATGAGCTATAATTTCTTCGCCATACTCCTCCAAGTCCTGCCGGGATAGCACAATATAGTGTCTCCAACTAAACGGTGCCACATTTTGCTGATGGACCACCAATCTGATTTTTCCTTTCCAACACTTCTTCTCACTGTTACGAATCAAACGGTATATACATGCTATGGAAAATATGTAACGCAACAATAACAGCAATGCTCCACCCAGATACAGAAATCCCAAATTGCCAAGGGTCAAAATAGTGAAATCAGACCTTTCTTTCTCTAATTGTGTATGTAACGTAGTTGTTGTGACCTGCTCCATTTTCTGCAAATCATGTTCTTGCTCCGTTTCTTCTTCCGGAATATTCAGACGTTCAAACACTTGCTCAATCTGTGGTAAATGGAAGTTCTGTGAAACTTTGAGCGAAGGAATGACAAATGCAACCAATATAAGCCCGATCAACACCATCCGGTTGAATCGATGAAATGTCTCCTTGCCTAGCCACAAGCGGTAGAATAAATAAAAAACAGACAGACAAAGCGCTGTTTTCAACATATATATGAGGAAGAAAATGTGCATAGTATTGTTTTGTATTAGATTGTGTTATTCTTTATTATTTCTGATGAGCTTGTTCCACCTCGTTTATAAGCCTTTTCAAGTCATCCAAAGAAATATCCTCCTCTTTGACCAGAGATGAAACAGCGCTCAAATATGAATTATTGAAATACTTGCTGATTACATTCCGCAATGTCCCTTTACGAAAATCTTCTTCGCTGACAACGGGATAGTACTGATAAGTATTCCCAAAAGTATGATGAGCCAGGAATCCCTTATCTTCAAGCCCGCGAACAATTGTAGATAACGTATTGAAATGAGGCTTCGGTTCCTCATAGAAAGCCAACATTTCTTTCACAAACAAAGGGCCTTTCTCCCAGAAATACCCCATCAATTCCTCTTCTTTTACTGTTAATCCTTTCATATTTACAACATTGTTTACTGCAAATAACGAGAAGTTTTAGTTCATAAACTAATTTTCATAGTTAAAGTAAACTAAATGCTTTAGTTTATCTTCTTTTCTAACAATTGCGGCAAGGTATACCTATTTACATATTGGCATTAAACTCAGATTCTATCGGGATTTATCCATCCATTCCCCCAGCCTCTCAGAAAAGAATTATGTTTTTATCTCTCATACTCTCATTCTTTTCTTATAAATATCAGAGAACTAACAAGATACAAAATGAGAGATACTTTCATCATCGGTATCTCTCATTCTATTTCAACTTATCTCTCATGATTTTTCGGACAGTATACCGTTATCTTACCTTCATCCGGCTGTCCTTTACAGATGATACTACCTATCTTCTTAGCATCTCTTACCTACATCCTTATCTTATCTCCCTTACATACCTCTGTTTTCTTACCGACATCTTCATCGTTCCACTAGAGTGCACAGGCCTGTGCACTCTAGTGAACAGATCGTGCCACCCGGGTGAAACGATCTGTTCACCCGAGTGGCACGATAACAATTGAACTTATATCACACGACCTTATCCGATAGATAACACAAGAATATAGGGTTGTTTATCTGAAAAGTAAGGCTACATCTCCCTTATTATCCCAGTAATTTATCAATGATAAAATGGCCGATGAAGAATAAATCGCCCATGAAAACAATGCTGAATATCAGAAAAGCAAAGCAGGTACTCCAACGGGAACCTCCTGCTTCCTCGCCACGTTTAATACGGAGCAGGGAACTGTGCAGACAATCACCCGCAATGAACAGCACAAACAGACTCGGTATCAAGTCACCCCATGATATCAACCACAGGTTATCACCTTTTCCCATCAGGAATGTCAATGCTACGGCCAACAGGAAGACAGAAGCATACTGCAAATCTTTTCTCTTCGAATTCATAGCGGTAATATTTAAAGTACTTTTCACAAAGATATCGAATATCTTCCAATAATCCTTATCAATTCTATCTAAAAAAGGTTATGCCTGATCGGAAGATTCGGACGGAGCATTCCCTGCCTTAGCGGATTTCTTTTTCAGCCGACCGCTCTTTCTCAGCGCTTCGGCAATAATCCACTGAAGTTGTCCGTTGGTACTGCGAAACTCATCGGCTGCCCATTTTTCGATGGCATCCATTGTCTCGGCATCTACACGCAAAACAAAACTCTTTATTGAAGATTCTTTTTTAGCCACTACCTTCTTACCTTCTGTTTTTATTTATTAATGATTCAACGTACCTGTATTGACTACCGGCTGTGCAGCCTCATCCGCACAAAGAACTACAAGCAGATTGCTGACCATCGCCGCCTTCTTGTCCTCGTCCAATTCAACAATTTCTTCTTCAGAAAGTTTATGCAAAGCCATACGTACCATTGATACGGCACCCTCCACAATCTTTTCACGGGCACTGATAATGGCCGAAGCCTGCTGACGACGCAACATGACGGCTGCAATCTCCGGAGCATAAGCCAGATAGTTAATACGGGCTTCCACTATTTCCATTCCGGCCATCGCCAGACGTTCGTTAAGCTGGTGTTCCAACTGATCATTAATTTCATCGCCACCGCTCCGCAATGTCAATTCATCCGAATTCGCTTCGTTATCATCGTAAGCATACAATCCTGCCACCTGACGGAGAGCAGCGTCACTCTGCACACGCACAAAATCTTCAAAAGCATTCATTCGTCCGGCAACGGTTACGCTCATCTGTCCGGTTCCTTTATTATCCGCCATCGTCTGTGCATCGATTTCGAACATGGCCTTATACGTATCCTTCAGTTTCCAGACAAGCACCAGTCCTATCAGAATGGGGTTACCAATCTTATCATTCACCTTGATAGGTTCTATATCCAGATTACGGGCACGCAAAGAGAGCTTTTTCTTATTCATAAAAGGATTCACCCAAAAGAAACCGGTTTCGGTAAAGGTACCCTTGTACTTTCCGAAGAATACCATAGCCCGGGCTTCGTTCGGTTCCTGAGAAAAATATCCGGGAATCATCAGAATAGCTGCCGCAAGAAAGAGGATCAGCAGCAGGAACAAAACAATACTTCCTTTAAAAAGGATAAAGCTCATCACAATCAGAAGAGGCAGTATCGCCAAATTAACAAACAAGGCTACAAACCCATTAATAACCACGTCATTGTACTGAAATTCTTTTGCATTCATAGGACTAAATTTTGATATTATTTTGATATCACAAATATATCACTTTTCATTCTGATAATGCAAGGGGAAAGACTCTTTTTTCTCCGCAATACATCATTTTTAACTAAACAGCAGTCATCCGATACTAAACAAATTTAAAAGGCGTAAGAAAATAAGGGTTTAATTCAAACAAAAACAGGATGTACTTTGAGGTATTTAAGTTTATTGTTATTTTTGCAGGGTATGAACTTAACCCCCTTAAACAAGTAAAATATAAAACGATTTATAAAATGAGAAAAGTAAGTTTAGCCCTGCTCCTCTGCCTTCTCTGCCTCGCCGGAATGGCACAAGGACAAAAGGCACTTGATTTAAAAGATATTACCTCCGGACGCTTCCGCCCGGAAAATATTCAGGGAGTCATCCCCACACCAGATGGAGAGCACTACACACAAATGAACGCCGATGGTACGCAAATCATCAAATACTCATTCCGCACAGGAGAAAAGGTAGAGGTGATCTTTGACGTGAACCAGGCACGCGAATGTGACTTCAAGAATTTCGACAGCTATCAGTTCTCACCCGATGGTGACAAATTACTGATCGCTACCAAAACGACCCCGATATACCGGCATTCATACACAGCTGTGCATTATATATACCCTTTGAAACGAAATGATAAGGGAGTTACGACAAACAACATTATTGAACGGCTGTCCGACGGCGGACCTCAACAGGTCCCCGTCTTTTCTCCAGACGGAACGATGATCGCTTTCGTGCGTGACAATAATATATTTCTCGTAAAGCTGCTCTACGGTAACAGCGAAAGCCAGGTGACCGAAGATGGCAAGCAAAATATGGTTCTCAACGGTATCCCCGACTGGGTATATGAGGAAGAGTTCGGTTTCAACCGCGCCCTGGAGTTCAGTGCCGATAATACCATGATTGCTTTCATCCGCTTCGACGAGTCGGAAGTTCCTTCCTATTCTTTTCCGATGTTCGCGGGAGAAGCACCGCAGATTACTCCTTTGAAAGATTATCCGGGAGAATACACCTACAAGTATCCGAAAGCCGGATACCCGAACTCGAAAGTAGAAGTACGTACGTACGACATCAAATCGCACGTGACCCGCACCATGAAGCTTCCGATAGATGCAGACGGATATATCCCCCGCATCCGCTTCACGAAAGATGCCAGCAAACTTGCCGTTATGACATTGAACCGCCATCAGGATCGTTTCGACCTTTATTTTGCCGATCCGCGCTCAACGCTCTGCAAGTTAGTGTTGCGTGATGAGTCACCTTATTATATTAAGGAGAACGTGTTCGATAATATCAAGTTCTATCCGGAAACTTTCAGTTTGCTTAGCGAACGTGACGGTTTCAGCCATCTTTACTGGTACAGCATGGGGGGAAACCTTATCAAGAAAGTAACCAATGGCAAATATGAAGTGAAGGATTTTCTGGGTTATGACGCAACAGACGGCTCTTTCTATTATACCAGCAATGAGGAAAGCCCCTTGCGTAAAGCAGTCTACAAGATTGATAAGAAAGGCAAAAAGACAAAGTTGTCTCAACGTGAAGGAACCAATACGCCGTTATTCAGCAAATCGATGAAGTATTATATGAACAAATTCTCGAATCTGGATACTCCTATGCTAGTTACGCTGAATGACAACACAGGCAAAACCTTAAAAACGCTTATCACCAACGACCAGTTGAAACAAACGTTAGCCGGCTATGCTATCCCGCAAAAAGAGTTCTTTACCTTCCAGACTACGGACGGGGTAACTTTGAATGGATGGATGATGAAGCCTGTCAACTTCTCCGCATCCAAGAAATATCCGGTGCTGATGTACCAGTATAGCGGTCCGGGGTCACAACAAGTTCTGGATACTTGGGGAATCAGCTGGGAGACTTACATGGCCAGCCTCGGCTATATCGTTGTATGTGTAGACGGTCGTGGTACAGGAGGCCGCGGAGAAGCGTTCGAGAAGTGCACTTATCTCAAAATCGGCGTGAAAGAAGCCAAAGACCAGGTCGAAACAGCTCTCTATTTAGGCAAACAGCCGTATGTGGATAAAGACCGTATCGGTATCTGGGGATGGAGCTATGGCGGATACATGACATTGATGAGTATGAGCGAAGGAACTCCGGTATTCAAAGCCGGTGTAGCTGTTGCCGCACCTACGGACTGGCGTTTCTACGACACTATATATACAGAACGTTTCATGCGCACCCCGAAAGAAAACGCAGAAGGATACAAAGAATCATCCGCTTTCACACGGGCTGACAAACTGCACGGCAATCTGTTGCTGGTACATGGTATGGCAGACGATAATGTTCACTTCCAGAACTGTGCAGAATATGCCGAGCATCTGGTGCAGTTGGGTAAACAATTTGATATGCAAGTATATACCAATCGTAATCATGGCATATACGGCGGCAACACCCGTCAGCATCTATATACACGATTGACCAACTTCTTCCTGAACAATTTGTAATGGCTGACAGAGTGCGCAAGCCTGAATGGCTGAAAATAAATATCGGTGCCAACGACCGTTACACCGAAACTAAAAGAATTGTCGACTCCCACTGCCTGCATACGATATGCAGCAGTGGGCGTTGTCCCAACATGGGAGAATGCTGGGGAAAAGGAACTGCCACATTTATGATCGGCGGTGACATCTGTACCCGCAGCTGCAAATTCTGCAACACACAAACCGGACGCCCGCATCCACTGGATGCCAACGAACCGACACACGTAGCGGAGTCTATCGCTCTTATGAAACTAGATCATGCGGTAGTTACCTCGGTAGACCGTGACGACCTTCCCGATCTGGGAGCCGGACATTGGGCACATACCATTCGTGAGATCAAACGACTGAATCCGCAGACCACAATCGAAGTACTGATACCCGATTTTCAGGGTAGAATGGAACTGGTAGACCTAGTGATAGAAGCCAATCCCGACATCATTTCCCATAATATGGAGACGGTAAGACGCATCAGTCCCCTGGTTCGCAGTGCGGCCAACTATGATACCAGCCTGCAAGTGATCGGTCACATCGCCCGAAGCGGAACAAAATCAAAAAGCGGTATTATGGTGGGGTTGGGAGAAACTCCACAGGAAGTGGAAACCATTATGGACGACCTGCTGGCAGTCGGCTGCCAGATTCTTACGATAGGACAATATTTGCAGCCTACGCACCGTCATTATCCGGTTGCCGAGTATGTGACGCCACAGCAATTCGCCACATACAAAACCATCGGTTTGGAGAAAGGATTCAGCATTGTAGAGAGTGCTCCTCTCGTTCGTTCGTCTTATCATGCAGAGAAACACATTCGATAGAAAACAAAACACATTCACTATTTGTTTTATAGGTAAAACCGGCAAATAAACATAAAGATGGATCATAAAGGAACACTTTCTTCCGCGTTTAACATGTCATTGGGTTTTATCCCCGTTATTATTTCCATTTTATTGTGTGAATTTATAACGCAAGACACGGCTATTTACATCGGTACTGGTATAGGTATCGTAGGGATATACCTATTACTACACCGTAAAGGTGCGCTAATTCCTAATTTTATTCTTTATATTGCCACCGGAATGCTGGCACTGCTGTCACTTGCAGCCTTGATTCCCGGTGACTATGTTCCGCCAGGTGCTCTGCCTCTTACCCTGGAAGTCAGTATCCTCATTCCGATGCTGATACTCTATATGCATAAAAAGAGATTTATCAACCACTTTCTGAGACAGATAGGCTCCTGCAATAAGCGCTTGTATGCGCAAGGAGCAGAGGCGGCAGTTGTTTCGGCCCGTTTTGCATTGATCTTCGGTATCCTGCATTTTATTATTATCAGTATTGTCGTTGCCAGTCAGGACCCTTTAAGCCAGACAAGTATGGTGATACTTTATAAGGTATTTCCCCCTGTCGTATTTGTGATGAGTATCCTGTTCAATCAGATTGCTATCCGGTATTTCAACCATCTGATGTCGCACACGGAATACGTGCCCATAGTCAATACGAAAGGAGATGTCATCGGAAGAAGTCTTGCCATAGAAGCACTCAACTATAAGAATGCCTATATCAATCCGGTCATAAGAATAGCCGTATCTACTCACGGGATGCTGTTTCTTTGTGACAGACCGATGAATGCCATCCTTGATAAAGGGAAAACTGACATACCGATGGAATGCTATCTCCGTTATGGTGAGTCCCTCACCGAAGGAGTAAACCGCTTGGTGCACAATGCGCTTCCACACGCAACGGAAGACTTCAAGCCAGAGTTTAACATTGTCTATCACTTCGAGAATGAAGCAACCAACCGGCTCATCTATCTTTTCATCGTCGATATCAAAGATGATTCTATCCTTTGCACTCCCCGCTTCAAGAACAGTAAGCTATGGAGTTTCAAGCAGATAGAAGAAAATATGGGCAAAGGCTTTTTCAGCAGTTGCTTCGAAGATGAATACGAACACCTGAAAGATGTTATTTGTATAAGAGAAAAATACAGGGAATCTTAGACAATTCGGGAATATGCCCTTTCCAGTCTTTCACCGTGCGGGTTTGTATAAACTCGCCTTCGCAAGTTATATTGGCAGCAATACATAGTTTTGTCTGCGGACGGCAATTCTGCAAGATATCTTCTATCATCTTATGATTCCGGTAAGGAGTTTCGATGAATAGCTGTGTCTGACTTTCAGCATAGACACGCTGCTCCAGTGTTTTCAGTTTCTTAGCCCGTTCTCCCGGTTCTATCGGCAGATAGCCATGAAAGGCAAAACTCTGTCCATTGAATCCCGAAGCCATCACAGAAAGAATAATAGAGGAAGGTCCTACCAGAGGAATCACTTTCAGTTTCTGGCGCTGGGCAATGGCAACCACATCTGCTCCCGGATCGGCAACGGCAGGACAGCCCGCCTCCGAAATCACCCCCATTGAGGCTCCACCCGCCAAAGGTTTCAGATAACCGGATATATCTTCAGGAGAAGTATGCTTATTCAAAGGATAAAAAGTCAGTGAATCAATATCTATTTCCCGATCAACCTTCTTCAGAAAGCGACGGGCAGAACGAACATCTTCGACAATAAAATGCCGGATACCACGAATGATCTCCGTATTATAAGAAGGTAACACCTGTTCAAGAGGTGTATCGCCCAATGTAACGGGCAACAGGTAAAGAGCAGTTTCCACTTTAGGTAATAGGTGATAATAATAGGTAATAAGTAATAGGTATGGGCTAGAGTTTCAGGTAGCCGGACTCTTCGAACATACTCTGATAATCGGTAAGCTCTAACAGATCCTTTATTTTAAGATCTTTATGCTTTTTCATGTAGGATGCGATAATCCGTGCTCCCACCCACGAACCGATCAATGCAGGGGCTTGTCCTCCCAGCATATCAACAGTCGGCGCCGGTTTCATATAGTAGCGGATCACCATTGGGTCACGTGCGTGCAGATGATCGTTTGCACAGATATACTCCCAGATATCCTTCTCATTCTTCCTGCACCATTCGTTCTCCTGATCCGAGTATCCCATTGCCTGACCAATATCGTCATAACCAAGCAAATGCTGCACCACATAATTGATTTTGCCGGAATGCATCATCAGATCGACCAGACAAGTACCTTCATGATAGTTCATTTCGTAACGGCTAAGGAGATAGAATGCGAAACAATCCGGCACAATCCGTTCCGGACGCATCGAGGTACATTGATAGTCATAGTAGAAACGTTTGTAGAGAGGATAGTCTTCTCCCATATACTTATCGAGGCTGATTCCCAGCAATGTATCTACCAGAATGATTGATTCATTGAATGCGGATATCTGCGAATAAATAAATGGTATTTTCGTATCGGGGACTTCCTTCTTCAGCTTCCGGAATCCTTTGGTGAGTCCTTTTTCTACTTCGTCAAGATTGGGATATTTAGCTTCTACATCGCTCAGCAAACGAAGCAAGGTGCTATCCGAGTAGAATTTTTGCAAACGCTGAGAAATGGTGTCGTCCTTCACCGTACCGATAGACAGTACATCTTCTATCAGAATCTTTGTCGGCTGGCGATAGTCCATTGTCAGTTTCTGCATAGCGGAAAAGCTGTTGGAGCGAACATATTCGCTCAACAGCTTATCGTATCTCAGAACAGAAATCCCTTCTTCCTTCTGCTCCGCAACCTTTCCTGTGCTTAAGCCGCAGGAGGCGAAAAGCATACCTATTAATATAGTAAGAAGAGAGATCCGTAGTTTCATAACCTTTTATCCGTAAATGATATTACCATTTTCGTCCATGTACTCATCCAGTCCTTTTTCGTAAGTAGCCATTGCACGAAGACTCATACCTACGCTGGAGAAACCACCGTCATGGAATAAGTTCTGCATAGTCACTTTACGGGTAAGGTCGGAGAACATCACGATACAATAATCCGCACATTCGTCAGCTGTTGCATTTCCAAGCGGAGACATACGGTTAGCGAAATCATACAGCTTATCCATACCTTTCACTCCCGAACCGGCAGTAGTAAAGGTAGGCGACTGTGAAATCGTATTCACACGTACGCTATGCTCACGACCGTAGATGTACCCGAAACTGCGTGCGATAGATTCCAGCAGGGCTTTAGCATCTGCCATGTCATTGTAGCCGTAAAAAGTACGCTGAGCAGCGACATAACTCAAAGCTACGATAGAACCATATTCCGCAATAGCGTTCAGTTTCTTGGCGGACTGAATCATTTTATGGAACGATACAGCCGAAATATCCAATGTCTTGTCCAACATTCCATAGTCAAGGTCATCATAAGTACGTTTCTTGCGCACGTTAGGAGACATACCGATAGAGTGCAATACAAAATCAATTTGTCCGCCCAATATATCCATAGATGTCTTGAATACATTCGTCAGATCTTCCACACTGGTGGCATCTGCCGGCACTACCTGACAGTTTAGTTTTTCAGCTAATGCATTGACTTCACCCATACGGATAGCCATCGGAGTATTTGATAATGTAATAGTTGCACCTTCTTCCACGGCGCGCTCTGCTACTTTCCAGGCGATAGACTGGTCGTTCAGTGCACCGAAGATAATTCCTCTTTTTCCTTTCAACAAGTTGTTACTCATATCTTCTAATAGTTAAATTTTGTGCAAAGATAGTATCTTTCTGCATAAAAACACGAGAAGTGTGCAAATATTAGACATAAATGACAAAAAATACACGTATTCTATCAATAACTCCACATCTGCCTGAAGTTTCCCCCTTATCTTTGCCAATGATAATTAAGAGGTTTTTTCATAATATTTATTTTAAGGTTAGAATTAGGTTAACATGAATTTGTCTTATTCCTTTCCGGCAGGCTGCCTGCGAGAGGTCGCCTGCGGAGGGAGATAAGAGTTATGAGAAGCCATCTTAGAAATCGAAAGAGAATACCAGAAAAACAATAAATGTATAACCCTATAGAAAAGTTACTAAATGAACACAATGACAAGAAGACTCCTCTGGATGGTCGTATGTTGTTTGCCGTTTGTCTCGGGATGCAAACAAAGTGAGTGCGCAATAAGCGAAAACGCAATAGATGACACCATTTACCAGAATTTACCTTTCGAAATGCCGAAAGTACAGCAGCCGGTTTTTCCTGCTTATGAGGTAAATATCTCTAAATTCGGAGCCAAGGGGGATGGGATGACCCTGAATACGAAAGCAATCAACGATGCTATAATAGAGGTAAACCAACGTGGCGGAGGTAAAGTTATCATCCCAGAAGGCACTTGGCTGACCGGACCTATCGAACTGCTCAGCAACGTGAATCTTTATACAGAACGCAATGCCCTGATACTCTTCACCGGTGACTTTGAAGCATATCCTATCATCCCCACTTCTTTCGAAGGATTGGAAACACGCCGCTGTCAATCACCGATTTCTGCTCGTAATGCAGAGAATATCGCTATCACAGGATATGGAATATTTGACGGAAACGGAGACTGCTGGCGTCCGGTGAAGAAGGAAAAACTAACAGCTTCGCAATGGAATAAACTGGTAAAATCGGGTGGTGTACTCGATGAACAGGAAAGAATATGGTATCCTACCGCCGGTTCGCTGAAAGGCGCAATGGCCTGCAAAGACTTCAATGTGCCCGAAGGCATCAACACGGACGAAGAATGGAATGAAATCCGTGCATGGTTACGCCCCGTATTACTGAATTTCGTGAAAAGCAAGAGGATTTTGCTGGAAGGAGTCACTTTCAAGAACTCACCGAGCTGGTGTCTGCATCCGTTGTCATGTGAAGACTTTACAGTGAATAATATTCAGGTAATCAATCCCTGGTATTCTCAGAACGGAGATGCACTCGATCTGGAATCTTGCAAGAATGCACTGATCCTGAATAGTGTATTCGATGCGGGTGACGATGCCATCTGTATCAAATCGGGCAAAGATGAGAACGGCCGCCGCCGCGGAGAACCTTGCCAAAATGTAATCGTAAAGAATAATACGGTATTACATGGGCATGGCGGATTTGTAGTAGGCAGTGAAATGTCCGGTGGTGTGAAGAATATCTATGTAGAAGATTGTACATTCCTGGGAACAGATGTAGGTCTGCGCTTCAAAAGTACCCGCGGACGTGGCGGTGTTGTAGAAAACATCTATATCAATAACATCAATATGATCAATATACCGAACGAACCGTTACTTTTCGACCTGTTCTATGGTGGCAAAGGAGCCGGAGAAGAATCGGAAGAAGATCTGCTGAGCCGTATGAAGACGGCGATTCCTCCTGTAACCGAAGAGACTCCTGCGTTCCGTGATATTCATATATCAAATGTCATTTGCAGAGGTTCGGGACGTGCGATGTTCTTCAACGGACTTCCGGAAATGCCTATCCGTAACGTAACTGTGAAGAATGTTGTGATGACGGAAGCTACTGACGGAGTCGTTATCAGTCAGGTAGACGGTGTCACACTCGAAAATATTTATGTAGAATCAACCAAAGGAAAGAATATACTGAATGTCAAAAGCGCCAAGAATCTGAAAGTCGATGGAGAGACTTATGAAGAGATTGACGCCAAAGGACAGATATTGAATTTCAAATAAGAGATTCCACCACAGAAAACCACAAAATCATTATATAGAGTAAAAAGCTCAAATAGCAGACTAATTTATCTTCCAAAGATAAGCCGGTCTGCTATTTTTTCAATTACTTTTGCAGAAAGAAATACGACGTATAATATCATGCCTTAAAATCATGAAGAAGAATATTTTTATCATCACACTCCTTGTCGGGTGCTGCTCTCTGTCCGCCTGGGCTCAAAAACAGGAGAAAACCATTACTGTAGAAGTAAACAATAACTGGAACCGTGCCAAGACGGATGAACCGGTAGTAATCAACTTGCGTGACTTGCATACCGGATTTAAAGTAAAGTCTGCCGTAGTAATGGAAGGAAGCACTGAAATTCCTTCTCAGCTGGACGACCTGAACAGAGACCGTAAGATGGATGAACTGGCATTCGTTACCAGCCTCCCTGCTCACGGAAGAAAAACATTTCAGGTAACCCTGTCTTCTGAAAAGAGTACGAAAACCTATCCGGCACGGGTTTATGCGGAAATGTTCATTGCTGACCCGAGAAAAGGAAAGCATCAGTCAGTACAGGCAATCACTGTCCCTGGTACAAGTAATATATATAGTATGGTCCGTCCTCATGGTCCTGTACTGGAATCGGAACTGGTAGGCTATCGTCTTTACTTTAACGAAAAACAGACACCGGATATCTACGGTAAGTTCAATAAAGGACTGGAAATCAAAGAATCTCAGTTCTACCCTACTGATGAACAGTTAGCAAGAGGATTCGGTGACGATGTCCTCCGGGTATTCGACAGTTGCGGTCCGGGTGCTTTCAAAGGATGGGACGGAAAGAAAGCAACTCATATCACTCCGGTGGCTACCCGTACGGAACGTATCATCTCTTACGGTCCGGTGCGTGTCATCGCAGAAATCGAAGTGACAGGCTGGAAATATCAAAATGCGGAATTGGACATGATGACCCGTTACACACTCTATGCCGGACACCGTGATCTTCGTATCGAGGCATTCTTCGACGAGCCGATTAAGAACGAAGTGTTCTGTACAGGCGTTCAGGATATTGTCGGTACCGCAGAATCTTACTCGGATCACAAAGGGCTTGTCGGCAGTTGGGGAACAGACTGGCCGGTAAACGATACCGTGAAATATGCCAAAGAAACAGTAGGTCTTGGGACCTGCATTCCCCAACGATATGTGAAATCGGAAGAGAAAGACAAAGACAACTACCTCTACACCATCACATCTCCGGGAAGCAAATACTTACAGTATCACACCACTTTCACTTCCATGAAAGAAACTTTCGGCTATAAGACACCGGAAGCATGGTTTGCTTACCTCCGTGAATGGAAAGAAGAACTGGCACATCCGGTAACGGTCAAAATAAAAGATATTCATTAAACAAAGCATACAAATACAGTTAAACAATCAAATACTGGAGTATTTACCAGTTTTTATACCGACTCTGCACAATTATTACTCCTTTGTGCGGAGTCTTTTTTTTACCTTTGCCCCATTGAGAGACTTCAACTGAATCTTTAATATCAAACTATTATACCTATATCATGAAACGATTGACACAGACTTTAGCTTTTTGCCTGCTAACTGTTTTCACTGCGGTAGCACAGAAAAACTATGTATCCGAAGTATGGGTTTCCGATCTCGGAAATGGTAAATACAAGAATCCGGTGCTCTATGCCGATTATTCCGATCCGGACGCTTGCCGCGTAGGAGATGATTTCTATATGACTTCTTCCAGCTTCAACTGTCTGCCGGGATTGCAGATTCTACATTCCAAGGATTTAGTGAACTGGACGATTATCGGAGCTGCTGTTCCCTATGCCCTCACCCCTATTGAAACACCGGAACGTCCGGAACACGGCAACCGTGTCTGGGCACCCAGTATCCGCCACCATAACGGAGAGTTTTATATCTTCTGGGGAGACCCGGATCAAGGCGCTTTCATGGTAAAAGCCAAAGACCCGCAAGGTCCGTGGACGGAACCTGTTCTGGTTAAACCGGGAAAAGGAATCATCGATACCTGCCCGCTTTGGGATGAAGACGGAAAAGTATATCTGGTACACGCCTATGCAGGAAGCCGCGCCGGACTGAAAAGTGTAATCACCATCTGTGAATTGAATAAGGAAGCGACCAAAGCCATCACCCCCTCACGCATTATCTTCGACGGTCACGAAGCACACCAGACGTGTGAAGGCCCGAAGTTTTATAAAAGGAACGGCTATTATTATATCTTCCATCCGGCAGGCGGTGTGCCAACCGGTTGGCAGGTAGTACTCCGTTCTAAAAATGCGTATGGTCCTTATGAATGGAGAACTGTACTGGCGCAGGGTGATTCTCCCGTCAATGGACCTCACCAGGGAGCTTGGGTAGACACTCCTTCCGGAGAAGACTGGTTCTTCCACTTTCAGGATGTAGGCGCTTATGGTCGCCTTGTTCACTTGCAACCGATGAAGTGGGTGAATGACTGGCCTGTAATCGGTATCGACAAAGATGGTGACGGTTGCGGCGAACCGGTAATGACCTACAAAAAGCCGAATGTAGGAAAGATATATCCCATCTGTACACCGCAAGAAAGCGACGAATTCGACGGATATATACTCTCTCCGCAATGGCAGTGGCACGCTAATATCAATGAGAAATGGGCATATTATGCCGGAGACAAAAGTTATGTCAGACTATACTCTTATCCGGTAGTAGCGGATTATAAGAATTTGTGGGATGTAGCTAATCTGTTGTTGCAAAAAACTCCTTCGGACAATTTCACCGCCACAATGAAACTGACCTTCATGCCTAATCCAAAACTGAAAGGTGAACGTACAGGTTTGGTAGTAATGGGCAGGGATTATGCAGGATTGATTCTGGAAAATACGGACAAAGGTCTTGTGCTGTCTCAAATTGAATGTAAAAAAGCAGATAAAGGAGAAGCGGAACAGGTAAACTCTTCTGTCGGTCTTACCCAAAACACGGTATACCTAAAGGTACGTTTCAGTTGCGACGGCAAGAAACTTAAAGCCAGTGAAGGAGGTAACGACCTCATTGTGATGTGCAACTTCAGTTATAGCCTTGACGGAAAGAAGTTCTTGCCATTAGGCAACCCTTTTCAGGCAAGGGAGGGACAATGGATTGGCGCCAAAGTCGGCATGTTCTGTACCCGTCCGGCTATTGTTACCAATGATGGAGGATGGACAGATGTAGACTGGTTCCGAATTACAAGGAAATGATTCGTTTTTTATTCCTATCTTTGTAAGCAGAAAGAAAGGAAAACAGGATTAACATAAAAAAACAAGAAGTTCAATGAAGAAACTAGTCATTTTCGATTTGGATGGTACATTACTGAATACCATTGCCGACCTTGCACACAGTACAAATTATGCCTTGAATAAGTTAGGATATCCCACACATGAGATCGAGAAATATAACTTCATGGTAGGAAACGGCATCGACAAACTTTTTGAGCGTGCCTTGCCGGAAGGAGAAAAGTCCAAAGAGAATGTACTGCGCGTACGCAAGGAATTCGTCCCTTACTATGACATTCATAATGCCGATGACAGCCGCCCTTATCCCGGTATTCCGGAATTGCTCTCATACTTACAGGATGCAGGTATTCAAATTGCTGTGGCTTCCAACAAATATCAGGCAGCCACCCAAAAATTGATTGACCATTATTTTCCGGAAATCCATTTTACCGCTGTGTTCGGGCAACGTGAAGGGATAAAGGTTAAACCCGATCCAACCGTTGTATTCGATATTCTGGAAGTTGCCAAAGTAACCAAAGAAGAAGTGCTGTACGTGGGTGATTCCGGCGTGGATATGCAAACGGCTGCTAATGCAAGAGTGACAGTTTGTGGAGTAACATGGGGATTCCGCCCACGTGCCGAACTGGAAGAATTCAGTCCTCAATATATTGTAGATACCGCTGAGGAGATCAAACGTCTTATTCTCTAATATCTGAATCTACAGAAAGATCTCATTCTTCAAGCTGTACGATAGATCTATGCGGATTATATCAACATAGATCTATCATGCAGCTATTTTTCTTCAATAACAGAACAATATTTTAAAGATTCTGCGCAGAGAATTGAAAACCGATTCCCGCATCATATAATTTACTATTTCTTTTTAACTTCAGAAAATCAATATCCGGCAGACTTCCATCCGCTTTGCGAGGCAATGTTAACTGAGCAGGATCCAAACTTACAAAATCATCCTCACCTACGGTCATATCTACAGGAAGAAAAGAATTATTGATAATCATACATTCCTCCCGATTCACATCGACAATATGTTTTCCTGCAGCCCTCGGCTTATATGACAAATTATTCCGAATAATATGATCATATCCGTCCACGTCCACTATTTCTCCGGCAGACTTACGATTCAGCATACAGAAATTAGACGGATTCTGATAACCGGTATTATTGAACCAGGAAATTCCTCCCAAATGGTGATTGGCATAAAATCCTTTGTTCTTGTTTTTATATGCCAGACAATTCTTCACTACATGGTGTGGAATCTCATTCGGCATCTTCACTTTTGAGCGCATACCATAGCCACCCGCTTTAAACCCTGTACCATCTCCCGCACCCACAAATCCTCCGGGCTTATATCCATTATAAAACGCCCAGCAATCTTCAATCGTATAAGCTGCTTGTGCCTTTATCAAATCAAAACCGTCATCACTGTTGTACCAGGCCCGACATCCTTTAAACACATTTCCCGTATAGGAGGCAGAAGCCGGATGCCCACCGAAGCCATCCACATTTCCACCGGTACCATTCTCAGATACAGGGTCATAATTATTATAAGCATCACAGTTCAGTACGAGATTATGACTTCCCCGCACCAAATAAAAACCAATAGCCATGCCATCGTGCATCGCCAGATTCTCGTAAATATTATGATTTCCACCTTGATTGTATATACACTCCGACTGAGTATGCTCCCGGATAGTAACCTGTGTTTTGATAATCTCAAAATTGCGGAAATGGAGGTAAGAGCCTGATACATAAAAGACAGATACCCGTTTACCCTCCGGCTTTACTTCAGTCAGATTGAATATCGGACGTTCATCCTGATAACCTGTATAGCAGATTCTCTTGGCCTGAGTGCCACTTTTATTCATTTCAAAAACATAAGCGCGCAAATGATCTCCTCCCATCATCTGCTCTTCCCGTATCCGATACTCGCCTCCGCGAATATATACCGTATCTCCGGGAACGACTTTTGACTGCGCTTTTTGTAAAGTAGCGAAAGGTTTGTCAAGCGTGCCCGCATTTGAATCATCACCATTGGTAGCTACAAAATAATTCGTAGCCGAAAGAGACAGGAAACACCCCATAAAAAAAAGACTAATACCTATATGCTTTTTCATTATGCTTATATTTTAAAACCTATTGAAAACTGATTTCCATTTTACTGTTGTTAATGTGCTTCTTTATTACCTGACTCTTATCTTCTACCTCTAAACAAATATTCTGTAACCGGAAGTTTTTTCCAGTTACCGTTTTCATGCCGCTAAATTACAGCTTTCTTTATAGTTTAGAATGTACATGCGTACACAAAGCCTAGAAAATCGTATTTCACCTGAGATTTACATCAAGAATGAACGATAATACATCGTTTCTTTGTTTTTCCGTACGCTATTACATCCTCTATTCTAAAAAGAAAATTAACTTTGTAACCATTAATAATAATGTAGAATCGTAGAAATCAAATATGAAAAATGCACTGCTGATATTCGCATTCTTATCTTTCTATCTCAGTTCAGTACATGCATCTGTCGAGATACGTTCGAACAAACTGACCACCGGTGACGGACTGGCGAATAATTCAATCCGATATATGTTTCAGGACAGCAAGGGATTTATGTGGATGGGAACCGTCAACGGATTAAGCTATTATGACGGCAACTCTTTTGTCAGTATCTACCCGGACCCTAATCTGCCGATTTCATTGGCCGACCCACGCATCCGGAATATGGAAGAAGACTCTAACGGTTTTTTATGGATCGCCACCCTCTCTTCTTTATATAGCTGTTACGATTTAAAACATGGGCGCTTCGTCGATTTCACCGGTTGCGGAGAATACAAACAGAGCTATTCGAAAAAAATCATTGCATCCGACCAGTCTATCTGGTTGTGGGATAACAATAACGGATGCCGTCGTGTCGTCTATCAGGATGGCCAGTTCTCGTCGCAGGCATACAAAAAAGAATTAGGCAACCTATCTTCTGACAAGGTACTGTTTGTCTACGAAAGCAATGACAGCCCCGGACATGTATGGATAGGAACCAAGCAAGGATTATGGAAATACCATGACGGCAAACTGGAAGCAATGGATACACAGGGAGAAAGCTGGGAACATATTTTTTCTTATGACCAATATACCTGCATCATTACCGGAAAAAAAGAAATCTACCGCCACTCTCTTTCCAATAACCGACTGGAGAAAATCGCTTCATTAACCGAACTCGGAGATACAGGTGTAATCACCGGAAGCCTCCGCCTGCAACATCAATGGGTGATGTTTACCGCCACTGGCAGTTACATCCTAGATCCCGTTACGGGAAAGCTGCGCCGGTTCTCCCGCCTGAATATTAAAAACGGTAACGTCACCAGAGACAATAAAGGGAATGCATGGGTACACAACTATACCGGCAACGTATGGTATGTCAATACCAGCACTGGCGACATCAAACATTTTCAGTTTCTTTCATCCGAGCATTTGGGATATATCGATGTAGAACGTTACTCTATCATTCATGATTCACGGGATATCATCTGGATTACGACTTACGGAAACGGACTCTTTGCCTACGATCTGAATACCGGCGATCTGCAGCACTTCACTTTTGAAGTCAGTCACTCCAGCCATATCAATTCCAATTATCTGCAATATATCATTGAAGACCGTTCCGGGGGTATCTGGGTGAGTTCCGAATTCTCCGGATTATCTCATCTGGAGATTCTGAATAAAGGAACGTTACGTATCTATCCGAATGGCGAAGATGCTTCTGACCGCTCCAACACGATACGTATGCTTTTACGTGGCAAAAACGGTAATGTATATATGGCAAACCGCATGGGTACCCTATATGAATATGATGCCGACCTGAAAAATATACTTCGTAGAGAGAAGTTTACACATAACGTATACAGTATGTGCGAAGATAATGAAGGACAGTTATGGTTGGGTATGCGTGGTATAGGATTACGTATCGGGGCTGACCAATGGTACCGATATAACAGTAAGGATAATAACTCCTTATCAAACGACAATGTCTACTTAATCTACCGTGACCGCAAAGGGCGGATGTGGATAGGAACATTTGGCGGAGGATTGAATCTGGCTGTCAAAACAGGCAACGGTTATCAATTCAAGCATTTCTTTCAAGACAGTTATGGAGAAAAACGGGTACGCGTCATACAGGAAGACCGCAACGGTATGATGTGGGTGGGTACCAACAACGGTATTTATATCTTCCATCCGGACTCACTGATCAACTCCCCCAAGAATTACGTACTTTACAATCATGTCAATGAAACATTCCCCAGCAATGAAATCCGCTGTCTGGTGAATGATCATGAAGGAAATATGTGGATTGGAACAACGGGAGCAGGCTTTGCCATCTGCTATCCGGGAAATGACTACCAACATCTGACTTTCGATTGTTATAGTATTAAAGACGGATTGCCCAACGGAGTCATACAGTCGATTGTTGAAGATCAGGACAACAAAATGTGGATTGCGACCGAATATGGCATTTCCCGCTTCACCCTCGCCACCAAGCAAATAGAGAATTATTATTTTTCTTCACATACACTGGGGAATGTATACTCTGAAAATACGGCTTGCATAAATGCTGACGGAAGATTACTTTTCGGTACGAACTACGGCCTGGTAGTTCTCGATGCCAATAAAGTGGAAAACATGGAAAAACTTGCATCGACCGTATTCACAGGGCTTCACATCAATGGAGCGCATATGCTGCCCGGTATGGATGCTTCCCCTCTCAACGAAACCATGTCCTATACAGGGCAGTTAAACTTGAAACATTATCAAAATTCATTTGTCATTGCCTTTTCAACATTCAACTTTTTAAGCGGAGCATCCAAATATTCTTATCGGATGCCTCCATATGATTCGGAATGGAGCATCCCTTCAGCACAAAATTTGGCAACGTACCGTAATCTTCCTCCCGGTAAATACCAGTTGCAAGTGAAAGCCTGCAATGTAGCCGGCGTATGGGGGGAAGAAAGCACTATGGAGATTGTCATAGCTCCTCCTTTCTGGCAGACGACCTGGGCCTATCTGATTTATCTGGTATTCATTGGAATCGTCTGTTATTTCAGTTTCCATATCATACGAAAATTCAACAGATTACGCAATCGCATCGCTGTTGAGAAGCAATTGACCGAATATAAGCTGGAATTCTTCACCAATATATCCCACGAATTCCGTACACCGCTTACTCTGATTCAAGGTGCTCTCAACAAGCTAATCAATATAGAGAATCCTCCCAAAGAGATGCAACGTCCTTTAAAAACCATGGATAAAAGTACTCAGAGAATGTTACGCCTCATCAATCAGCTACTTGAATTCAGAAAGATGCAGAAAAACAAACTGGCCTTATCTTTGGAAGAGACGGACGTCATTGCTTTCCTTTATGAAATCTTCCTGAGTTTCAAGGATACAAGCGAGTCCAAAAACATCGATTTCAGTTTTGAGCCGTCACAACCTGCTTATAAAATGTTTATTGATAAAGGCAATTTAGACAAGGTTACCTACAACCTCCTATCCAATGCTTTCAAGTATACTCCTTCTAACGGAAAGATTATATTCAAAATAGATATTCAGGAAGACAAGCAACAGCTTCGTATACAAGTCATAGATAACGGGATCGGCATACCCAAAGAAAAACGTTCTGAACTGTTCAAGCGTTTCATGCAAAGCAGTTTCTCTCATAGCAGTGTCGGAGTAGGTCTCCACTTGACACACGAACTGGTACAGGTACATAAAGGTAATATCAGTTATGATGAAAATGAGGGAGGCGGTTCTGTCTTTACCGTCCTATTGCCGACTAATTCTGATATCTATCAGGAGAAAGATTTCCTGATTCCCAATCAGTTATTAACCGAAGAAGAGGAACAGCACTCCAAAGATTTTCTCAGAAATGAAACGTCAGAGGATACTTTCCAGCCTCCTGTCGATCCTTTGAACAAACGCAAAGTTTTGATTATAGAAGATGATACTGATATCCGTGAATTCCTAAGAGAAGAAATAGGAGTTTACTTTGAAGTTGAAGTAGCTGCTGACGGAACATCCGGTTTTGAAAAAGCAAGTACGTATGATGCTGATTTAATTGTTTGTGACGTTCTGATGCCGGGAATGAATGGATTTGAAGTGACACGCAAACTTAAAAATGAATTTACCACCAGCCATATCCCCATCATATTACTGACTGCCCTCAATATAGAAGAGAAATATCAGGAAGGAATTGAATCCGGAGCTGATGCGTATATCACGAAGCCATTCAATGTCTCTTTACTACTGGCAAGAATCTTCAAGTTAATCGAGCTACGGGATAAACTGCGCCAAAAATATTCTAACGAACCGGGATTGGCTCATTCCATTATCTGTACCAATGACAAGGATCAGAAGTTCTCGGTAAAGCTGAATGAAGTATTGAATGAGCACATGACCGATACCGATTTTTCGGTCAATGACTTTGCCGGAATAATGGGACTAGGACGTACTGTATTCTATAAAAAAGTACGGGGAGTGACCGGTTATTCTCCTTACGAATATTTACGTGTCATGCGGATGAAAAAGGCTGCTGAAATGTTATTGACAGAAGATCTCACCATAGCCGAAGTCGCCTATAGCGTAGGTATCAACGATCCGTTCTACTTCAGTAAATGTTTCAAGAACCAATTCGGGGTATCTCCATCTGCCTATCGGAAAAAGCTGTCTGAAGATGAAAATGAACCCATAAATGATGCCGACGTATGATCTTACAGGTTTTCCGTACTAATTTAAGGGGTGTTTCTTTCATTGATGTACTTTCTTTGCCAATGAAAAATTAATCATTAAGAAATCATGAGAAACAAACTCTTTCTATTTGTATTTCTGTTTGCAGTGCTGGCTATTGTTGATAGTCACGCTTTCGAACGCAAAAAATACAATTTCAACAGTGAATGGCGTCTGCAAATCGGAGACTTTCCCGAAGCTAAACAATCTCAATTCGACGATAGCCGGTGGAAAGCGGTCACTTTACCGCATGCCTTTAATGAAGATGAAGCCTTCAAAGTGTCCATCGAACAGCTGACGGACACAGTGGTATGGTATCGGAAACACTTTCGGATTCCGGCTTCCGGTAAAAAACAAAAAGTATTCATCGAATTTGAAGGAGTGCGCCAAGCCGGTGACTTCTATTTGAACGGACAATATCTGGGAAAACACGAAAACGGAGTAATGGCGGCAGGCTTCGACCTGACACCTTATATTAAAGAAGGTGACAATGTACTGGCAGTACGTACGGACAATGACTGGATGTATCGCGAAAAAAGTACTAACTCCAAGTTCCAGTGGAACGACCGTAACTTCAACGCAAACTACGGTGGTCTGCCCAAGAATGTATTCTTGTACGTTACAGATGAAGTGTATCAGACTCTTCCTTTATACAGTAATCTGAAAACTACCGGAGTTTATATTTATGCTAAAGACATCGACGTAAAAGGACGCACTGCCACCATCCATGCAGAATCGGAAGTAAAAAACGACAGTCGTGAACCACGCCAATTTAGCTACCAAGTGGTCTTGCTGGATGCTGACGGCAAACAGGTGAAAAGCTTCGAAGGTGAGAAAGTAACCTTACAAGGTGGCGAAACAAGGGTAGTGAAAGCTGCTTCCAAAGTAAATAATCTCCATTTCTGGAGTTGGGGATATGGGTATCTTTATACTGTCCAGACGATTCTAAAAGACAATAAGAATCAAGTCTTTGATGAAGTAAGTACTCGTACAGGTTTCCGCAAAACACGATTTGCAGAAGGCAAAATCTGGTTGAATGATCGTGTGATCCAGATGAAAGGATATGCACAGCGCACCAGTAATGAATGGCCGGCGGTAGGCCTGTCCGTTCCGGCATGGCTTAGTGACTACTCCAATGGCCTGGTAGTAAAAGGCAATGGTAATCTGGTACGCTGGATGCATGTTACCCCATGGAAACAAGACGTGGAATCCTGCGACCGCGTAGGTCTGATTCAGGCAATGCCGGCAGGAGACTCCGAAAAGGACCGTACAGGACGCCAATGGGACCAACGCACAGAACTGATGCGCGATGCAATCATCTACAACCGTAATAATCCAAGTATCTTATTTTACGAATGTGGAAACAAAGGTATCAGCAGAGAGCATATGATAGAAATGAAAGCTATCCGCGACCAATACGATCCTTTCGGCGGACGTGCTATTGGTTCTCGTGAAATGCTGGACATTCGTGAAGCTGAATATGGCGGAGAAATGCTTTATATCAACAAGAGCGTGCATCATCCGATGTGGGCTACAGAATATTGTCGTGACGAAGGTTTGAGAAAATATTGGGATGAATACAGCTATCCTTTCCACAAAGAAGGAGACGGACCGTTACATCGTAACCAACCTGCAACAGACTACAATCACAATCAGGACATGCTGGCGATAGCAATGATCCGCTGTTGGTATGATTATTGGCGCGAGCGTCCAGGAACAGGTCGCAGAGTCAGTTCCGGAGGGGCCAAAATCATTTTCTCAGATACCAACACACACCACCGTGGTGAAGAAAACTATCGAAGAAGTGGAGTAACGGACCCTATGCGCATCGAAAAAGATGCTTTCTTTGCACATCAGGTCATGTGGAACGGATGGGTAGATACGGAAGAAGACAATACCTATATCATCGGTCATTGGAACTATCCCGCAAATACAGTAAAACCGGTCTATGTCGTTTCTACAGGTGAAGAAGTAGAACTGTTCCTGAACGGTCAGTCACTAGGAAAAGGCAAACGCGAATACAATTTCCTGTTCACCTTTGACAATGTGGCTTTTAAAGCCGGTAAACTGGAAGCAGTCAGCTACAACAAGGCCGGTAAGGAAATAAGCCGCTATGCTGTAAGCACGGTTGGTGAACCTGCCGGACTGAAACTGACAACGATACAAAATCCGGAAGGATTCCACGCGGACGGAGCTGACCTGGCATTAATACAGGTAGAAGTAGTAGATAAGGACGGGAAACGCTGTCCGCTTGATAACCGTACCATTCAATTCGACCTGAAAGGGAATGCCGAATGGCGCGGAGGCATCGCACAAGGAAAAGACAATTATATTCTTAATACCAATCTCCCTGTGGAATGTGGTATTAACCGTGCTCTTATCCGCAGCACTACCCAAGCCGGCAAGATCACTCTGACCGCTAAAGCAGAAGGGCTCCCCAGCGCTACAATTACATTAGAAACCCTTCCCGTCAAAGTTAGCAACGGATTGAGTACTTATTTGCCTCAGATGACTCTGAAAGGTAATCTGGATAAAGGTAAGACTCCCCTTACCCCATCTTACAAGGATACGAAACGGGATATACGAATTGTATCCGCCAAAGCCGGAGCCAACAATGAGACTGTAAACCAAAGCTTCGACGATAATGAAAGAAGCGAATGGATGAATGACGGAAAACTCAGCACCGCATGGATTACATATACGCTCGAAAAAGAAGCTGCAATAGACGATATCTGTATCAAATTGAATGGATGGCGTTCACGCAGTTATCCTTTGGAAGTGTTTGCCGGCAATACTATAATCTGGAGTGGAGATACGAATAAAAGCCTGGGATATGTTCATCTTAATGTGGAAAAGCCGGTACGTTCCAAACAAATTACCATCCGTCTGAAAGGTAATACCAGCGATCAGGATGCTTTCGGACAGATCACTGAAGTTGCGGCAAAAGCAGCAAATGATATGGAACTCGAAGCAAAAGCGAACAAGAATAATGCTAATCTGAGAATTATTGAAATAGAGTTTCTGGAAGCAATCAAATAGAATAAAACATTTTCTCCCACCATAAAGGAGATATGTAAAAGAAGGTGTCACAAAAACCGTATTGCCCCATAGGAACAAAAGATTAGTACGGAGAAACAACCGTCAATGAACCGTTCAGTAAGCTATTATGCAGGCTAGATTAATGTATCCGGTCAGTAACAATAGATTGTTTCATGTACGTGGTCCCATCAGTCTACGTACATGAGCCATTGGGTTTACGTACGTGAGCCGAACGGTTCATGAACATGGAACGAAGACATAAAACCGACTTAACAGATTAATCAAACCTTGCTTGCATATTAAGGTTACCGGGCTTTGTTCTTAATGTAAGCAGCATACCTTGGAAACATTAAGGTGTAAACAGCGTACATTTACGCCCAAAATGATGTTTTTAACACATGCAGGCAAAATCCTCAAGCTGACTATCTATCAACTGATAATCAAGATTTTAAATAAAAGATTCATCAAGGAGAGGTGACAATAAGAATGGAAGATACATTCTATTGTCACCTTATTATCACCCTCTATTGTCACCCCTATCTTCTTTATTATAAAACACTTAAATCAGAAAAGTGACAAGTGACAATAACAATGGATAAATATTTCCTATGTATATGTTTAAACAGAAATGAGTGTAGTTTGAAACTACCAGCTATTTCTTTATTAGTTTCTTAACTTCTTTAGCATAGCGTTTGCCTAAAGTAATCTGGCTTGCTGCATCAAAATGAGGATCCGTTTCATCCTTCAACGGAGTAAGTCCTTCGGAAGACACACAAGCACTATGGGGCAAAAAAGTGGAGATCTCTTTTATCATGTCATTAAAGGGTTTTGTACCTTCGGGAATATGAGGTTTCTTTGTCCAGTTCCATTGTGCTATTTGTCCTACGACAACTGGTAAATCAGGTATTCCCAGGTCATTACGTAAGTCTGTCATCAACTGAATAATCTTCTCTTTATATGCTTCCGGATGATGACAATCGGCTTCTCCCTGATGCCAGATAATTGCTTTCAATGTACCATACTTCATTGCTTCTTTTGCACGTCGTATTGCTTCATCATAATATCCGCCGGACTGTTTGGCATTCTTAACCCATGAACGAATCGAAGATCCTCCCCGTGCATTGACGATTAAGCCTACCGGATGTTTTTTAGTAGCCATCGTCTTGGCAAATCCATATGCAGGTCCTACTTGTTGCCAGCTAAGTCCTTTTCCTATCGTAGAATAGCGGTTCAAGGGATTCACTGCGGGTTCGAACTGATCATCTGCATTCAGCAGGTATACATTTTGTAAAGTGTCCATCACTTCCGGTGATAATTTCCCTCTCCCTGCCATATTCGACTGTCCAATGCAAAGATACAGATCCAAAGTCTTCAGCGGTTTCTCAGCGTGTGCTTCCGATCTTCCCCATACTAGCACACATAAAAGGAAGAGGCCACATAGATAATTTGTTTTCATTATTTTATTGATTTTATTATCAGGTTAAACTTTATTCGTACACACCCCTAATTAAAATGAATTTTAATAGTTCCTCCATAAGGATTAAAGTCAAACATAACTTTATTCCCATTTATATACACAGGTAATTCTTTCCTGCCTTGCTTCACCAGAATTCCATTCATAGTTTCCCCTTGAATCACCATCGTCAATGGCTCAGCAAACAGTTTTCTATCTAATTTCAACTTGGGAGTAATTGTCATACCATTCTTTTTATTAGAGACTTTCAATTGTATCTCCTCCCTTTCTTTGATATAAGATGCCACTTCACAGAAGGTACCTACCCAAATCTGATCTTCCATACTTTTCACTTTATCCAAATGTTCCCAAAATAAAGAAGGCGATTTGAAAGCATCATATCCATAATTAATGCCGTGCGTCATACCTACTCCCCAATCTTCCGCTTTCATCAAATCCTTCAACCATTTGTCAAACCGTTCGGGAGTTGACTTTCCTCCGATTGAAATTTGTTTAGTACGTGTAGCGACCCTGCCTTTAGAAGCCATACTGACTATTTCTTCTGTCTTATAATTATATGGGTAACAATAGGTACGAGGTACAATGCCAATATTAGTATAAATAGCACCATCATTCTTTTCTATCTCCGATTTAACTTGCTCTATAGTCAATCGTTTGGCATTCTTATGTGCCCAGCTATGGCTGGAAACCTCATGTCCTTTCTTTGACATTTCACGCAACTCATCCCAAGTCATTCGAGGTACCTTTGCAGATGCACCTTGTTCCGTATAATAGCCGCATACCCAGAAAGTACCTCTAAAACCACGTTTCTCCAACTCAGGGGCAGCTACAGTTGAATGTTCCGCCAACCCATCATCAAATGTATAACTGATAGCACAAGCTCTGTCTCCTTTATATTTGGCGACATATACATGAGGATCATCCGAAAGAGTCTTTTTAATTTGTTCATATACCTGTTTACCCATATACTCGGCAGAAACCTGATTAAAATGAAGTTTATCTCCCATTAGTTCCGCTTCCGACATATCAATCAGATAAGCGTTCTTATCTTCTTTTGCATAGCGACGCATTCCTTCCTCAACATCACTATTATACCGTTTGTTTTTCCTGGATACGGTACCAAATATAAATGGAAGTTCAGAGTAATCTTTTCCGGTTTTCTCCGTCAAGTGGTTACGCACATAGGAAACTACTCCTTTCAGATTCTGATAATATTCTTTTCCGTGCTCATAATCACTTTCTCCCTGATGCCAAACGAAAGCATCAATCTGATAACCTTGCTTTAGTTTGGAAAGTGTCTGATCAATACTCGCATCAATATTGGCAATCAAAGAAAGTAATAAAGATTTTCCTTTCTCACTGGTAGCTGTATTCTCTGCCAACCATTTCGGGTCGGCAGACCAGTAAGTTCCCCGAAAAGGAGTAGTAACAGGAGCAGCTATGGCAGTGCCACCGATAGCCCACTTGATAACATAAAAATCTTCCTGAAACAACTGTTCCAACCAATAATAAGCAATCGCATCATATCCCCACGTATAAGGCTTACTTTTAGGATGACTCAATGGCCAAAATGGAACAAACATACCATCTGTACGATTATGGGCAATATGGCAATATTTGTAGGCTCCCGCAGTATACGTACTATCCACAGCCATTGCCTTTATATAATCCGGTAAACGATTGTTAGGTACTCGTCCATCCGTGTTTGACTGACCAGCTGTTATTATAACATGTGCAGGCTTCTGCCCTCTCGCCTGAATATAACAAAAGCCTAATACAAAAAACAAGATAAAAAAGAGTGTTCTCATGATCAATGATCCTTTAATTTTATAGTAATATTCTCCTGCAAAAATAAGGGTACTTTTACTATTCGACCATAGACTATTGTACACAAATACAAGGTCGATCATTCACATCGGGCACTACAGAGAAGATTTAAACTACCATTTAGAAAGCTTGGTTACTCAGGCTTCTGCCGTCTCATTTTCTCCCTGTTCTTTCATTTCACCGCGTTGATATACGGACGGCGCTACCCCAAACTGAGTCTTAAAGCACTTACTAAAATAGAACGGATCGCTGATGCCAACCTTGTAAGCAACTTCCGCAACAGTCAGATTCTCACCAGACAATAACAACTCAGCCGCTTTTTTCATTCGTACAACCCGCAAATATTCATTGGGAGAATACCCCGTCACTCCGCGCAGTTTTCTATAAAATACCGTTCGTCCTAATTTCATCAATTGAGCAAACTCATCAATAGAGAATTCCGGACGAGAAAGATTCTGTTCCAGTACAACAGCCAATCGGTCGGCAAACTCCTTATCACGGTCAGTAGAGCATACGGCAGCACGAACAATTCCCGGCTCACTGGAGAATTTCTCCCGCAACTTATCACGCTGTTCTATCAAGCGGAATACGCGTGCCAACAGAAGTTTTATACTGAACGGCTTCGCAATATAGGCATCAGCACCGGCTTCAATTCCTTCCAGATGTTTTTCCGGAGAATTCAATGCTGTCAGCAAGATAATCGGGATATGACTTGTCGCAAAATCAGATTTCAATTTCTTTGTCACTTCAAATCCGGTCATTCCGGGCATCAGTACGTCACAAATAATCAAATCAGCATCATAGGTACGAGCCTTCTCAAATCCGGAAGTTCCGTCAGCAGCTACTTCAACTTCAAAATAAACTCCTACTTCTTCTTTCAAAAATTCACGGATATCATTATCATCTTCTATAATCAATACTTTACGCTTATTCAAAGGCTCTGCTATTTTCTCCGGTTCCGGTAGTTCTTCCGAAAGTTCCAGTAAATGATGTGCCTGCCCGCCTGCCTCTTTCAACAAGACATTACCGGGAATAAGGAAATCTTTCTCCGAATAAACACTTTTGTCCGTCGGGATACAAACGGTAAAGACAGAACCTCCGCCGTCATTGTCTTTATATTCAATCGTACCTTTATGCACCTGTACCAATTCATAACTCAGATGCAAACCAACTCCGATACTATCACCGGAAAAACTACTCTGCATAAATCTCTTGAACAACTCATTTTGCTTCTCTTTTGGAATACCAACACCTGTATCTGCTACTTGAATCTGCAATGTCTTCTTCACTTCATCTACCGTAACAGAAAGTATAATCGTACCGTTCGAAGGGGTATATTTAAAAGCGTTAGACAACAGGTTATAAGTCACTTTATCCAGATTACCCTTATCAAGAAACATCTTGTAAGACGGTATAGACGGAATAAAACGGAAATTCATATTCTTTTGCTCCGCTACATCACCGAAACTCAGGAAAATTTCATAAAGGAAAGCAATCACATCCGTTTCTTCCAAAGAGAGCGCCAACTTATTATTCTGCATCTTGCGGAACTCCAATAACTGATTGATCAGCCTCAACATTCGCTGAGTACTTTTATCCATCGTTTTGAGCGGGTGTATCAGATCACGGGGAATATCAGCAACCCGTTGAATCTTTTCCAACGCTCCTTGAATCAAAGTTAACGGAGTACGAAATTCATGGGAAATATTAGTAAAGAAAACCAGCTTATATTCCGTCAACTGTTTTTCCACATTAATACGATTACGCAGACTGTTAAAGTTACGCACAATACGGAAAGTAAAATATAAAGTTACAATCAGCAGCAGCACATATCCCAACATAGCCCAGTTCGTCTTCCAGAAAGGAGGCACAATGACAATCTTCAAGGTTGTTTCACTTTCATTCCAAACACCTGCTCCATTACATGACTTCACATGAAGTACATAAGTACCTGGGGTCAAATATTTAAAAGAAGCAAAATTCAACGGAGAAGGTGTGCTCCATCCCTTATCATAGTTTTCCAGCCAGTACATATACTTTGTACGTCCGCTGTCCGAATAGTCAAAAGTAGAGAAATCTATCAAGAATGAATTCTGAAAATACTTCAAAGTAATTTCATCCGAATAAGCAAGCGATTGTTTCAATGGAGAATCCCCCATAGTAGGATTTATCTGGGTACCATTCACATGCAAATCTGTAAAGACCACCGGAGAAAAAGTTTCGCTATCCTGAATTTTATCAGGATCAATGACAAGCAGACCGTAATTTGTGCCGAAAAGCAATTTTCCATCTACTCCCACACAAGCACTATTCTCACTATAAACATTACCCAAAGTATAGGAAGAAAAGAAATAATTTTCAAAAGAATGATTAGTCGGGTTAAACTTAGAAATACCATATTCCGTAGCTACCCATAAGTTTCCGTTATTGTCCCCCAAAATTGATTGAATCACATCATTAACCAATCCTTCAGAGGTTCCGTAATGTTCATATTTCAATGAACGGTAATTATCTTCCGGCTCACAAAGATTCAAGCCGGAGCCAGATGTCCCCACCCACATACGTCCTTTCGTATCACGGTAGATACATCTGATTTCATTGCTGCAAAATGTACCGTTTGTATAATTGAACAGATGATAATCGTCACTGTCAGCTATCAATGAATCCGGATGAAAGATGCACACACCCTCACTGGTGCCCACCCAGATCATTCCATTATCGTCTTCTTCTATTACTCGCACCATACGCAGACCAAACTTCTGCTGTAAAAAATGACGGAATTTATACTTGCCATCAGTCGTCGGTTCTGCCAGTTCAAGCCCACCGCCAAAGGTACCTATCCACATACGGTCTTTCCGGTCACGAAAAAGAGAAAAGACATTATTTTCTGATAACGAAGCCGGATCCGAGACTTCATTGCGATACCATGAATCTCCGATCTTCAATCCATTTCCACGGGTTCCCACCCACATTTCGCCTTGATTATCTTCTGCTATCGCATAAATATTGGAATGGAAATACTGATTGGACATTTTGGAATGAAGATTCGAGTCAAACGTATATAATCCGCCTTTACGTGTTCCGACCCAAATATCCCCATCCGGCATTTTAGTCAACATACGAATCGTATTCGAGCGGTCAAATAATTCACGGGATTCGGGATAAATACGCGAGGTTCCTTCATTCAGAACTGAAATACGGGATAAACCGGAATACTCTGAACTTACCCAAATACCTCCGGCACGATCCTCCATCACATATAACAGAAAATCCGAACTTATATGACTCTGATCATTTATATTAGCCAGAAAATGTTCTAACTTATCCTCTGTCGTGTCATAGGCAAACAATCCGTTACCATAAGTAGAAATCCAAATGATTCCCCGGGAATCATGGACAATATGGTAACGTTCATAATCAATGTATCCCAGTTTATCTTCAGGTATCAACTGAAATTCTTTTCTTGCTCCATTCTTGGCCAAAATATAAGTGACACATCCCGTATGATTATATATCCAGAAGTCACCATGATTATCACAAATCACTTCACCATTTCTGATGTTCAGACCAGAGTCCACACTGATCTTGCGTGTATTGAAATCATAGTTAAAAACCCCGGTATTGGTAAGGATGACCCATTTATCGTTCAACAGGAAGTTTCCCGTAGGTGACGTCTTACCCGCAACAGCAGAAAGCGAACCGACTTTTGTCAGTTTTTGCTTTGTAGTCTGATAGCAGTAGATGTCTCCGTCCACTGTCAGAAAATACATATCATTCTTGAATGCCAGAGAAGAAGTAAAATGGAGTAATCTGTCTTCTACCTTATACTGTCCATCGGATACGGAAACTAAGCCACGCTGTGTCCCGATCCAGATTCGTCCGCCGGCATCTTCATTTACAAACTGTACCCGGTTATCCGGAAGATTTCCACGCTCCGTCTTAAATTCCGTAGACACCATCTGTCTGTCTTTCTGATGGACCATTCTGAGACAACCATTGCCGGAATGTCTGAGCCATACATCCCCATTAGCAGCAACAAATATAGACGAATAATTCTTTTCCAGCGCACCAGTCCCCGTATAGTCTACAAAACAGGCACGTTGCAAGTCATAACAACTGAACAATTCCGGAGTTGTAGAGATCCATAAAAAACCATTTTTGTCTTCGGTAAGGTCATAAATCCGATTATCAGCCAAAGAGACTTTATCACCAATTTCCGGACGGAAAGTCAGAAAAGAGTTGCCATCATAGCGGCTTAACCCATTTAGGGTAGCCAGCCACAAGAAGCCTTTGCTATCCTGATACAGGTACCGAACTGAGTTATTCGGAAGTCCGTCACTTGTTCTCATTTGTTTGGAACGGAGTTCAATGCCGCCGTAAGCCGCATTGAAAACAAGAGTCATGAACAATGTGAAAAGTAATATGCGCCTCTGTGTCATATAGATTCTAAGATTAATGATAAATGCCAGACAAAAATAGTCAAGATAGTTGAAATAATAAAGAAACAATCCATAAATAGTATCAGGAGGATGCTTGTTTTTTAATCAAACATCCCCCTGATATCAATTCTTTCTAAGGGTTCTAGTCCATATGAAAGACTTCAGGCAATGGTATTGAAACCGGTGAATTGTCCGGATTCACTTCCATGATATCTGCCATATAATCCCACCATTTCTGTACAATCTCTGTGTCGCCCAAGTCCTGCGAACCTCCTTCTCCTTCCGTTTTCTGGAAAGCAAATAGAATATTGGTTTCTTTATCCCAATATATAGAATAATCCGACACCCCATTTTTTGAAAGCAGTGCTTTTAATTCAGGCCAGATAGCGGCATGTCTTTTTTCGTATTCTGCTTCATAGCCTGGTTTTAAATACATTTTGAATGCTTCTCGTTTCATGGTTCCTATATTTTAAAGTTAATTTTTTATTTATTCACTATCCACCGCAAAGATAGGAGCTGTCGTCTTCTGCTTTTCCTGATAATATTGCACGGCACTGTCATTCATCTGAGGATGCTGGGTGCTGAGCAAACGAATCATTTCCGCACCTGCCCAAAGCACCGGTCCGTATCCATGCGCCGCATATACATTGACCGGACGATAATAATAGAAAGCCGGATCGAAAGCCATACCGGTGCCTACGCAAGTGCCTTCCACCTGTCCTTCTTCATTTATCTTTCCGGCGACGGCATGCCATCCCAACTGGGCAACAGGACCATACGCTATCGCATCAATCCAGCCTTTATTAATGGCGTGTGCCAGACAATATACATAGATAGCAGTTGCAGAAGTTTCCAGATAAGAATCATTGCGGTCGAGCAACTGGTGCCAAAGTCCTTCTCCACTTTGCAACGCCGTCACTCCGCGCACATGAGCACGGAAATAATCCATCACCTTCGGGCGTTGGGGATAATTTTCCGGCAATACGTCCAGCAGTTCACAAGCTGTCAGCAGCGCCCATCCATTGGCACGTGCCCAGCAAAAAGCCGGATGATCCGTACTGCTTTCCACCCATCCGTGTCTGTACAATCCCTTTTCGGGGATAAACATACGGTCTGCAAATTGCAGGAATTGCTTCACGGCTTCTGCCAGATATTTATTCTTCGCTTCCTTATCATAACGACTCATCTGCGCTACCGCCGGAATGCCCATAAACATATCATCCAGCCAAAGAGTATTCCGCTGAGGACGATTACGGGCAAACGTTCCGTCTGCCAGACGGTATTCTTTGTTGATGATAAAATCAAAGTAATTCTGAATTAATCCGTCAACCGGAAGAGACTCGTCTTTCAACCGTAATTTAATCATGGCAGTACAGACGGCTCCCGCATCGTCCAACGCATGAGGAGTCAGGATTTGCAACAATTGCGAATCAGTCTTCCCTTTTTCTTCATAGACACGTTTGAAATGCGGAGCGACTTCCGCCAAAAAACGGAAACGATTCTGAACATAGTCAGTATAACGCTTATCACCAGTTGTTTCGGCAGCCGCTATCAGAGCGGAATAAGTGACACCCCATTCATAACTTGCCAGACGAAAAGCCCCGCGTTCCAGCTGCGCCTCATCCCCCATTGCAGTATAATCCGTAATCACCTTACCGGTATTCTTATCCACTACACGAGCCGGTGTCTCCTTATCTATATACGCAAAAACACGATCGATGTCTTTTTTAACCTGTTCGGGGGTCAAATCACCATAAGTACCCTGATAAGCAGGTTGCAGTAAATGCAAGGGGGTATTTGAATCATTGATTACTGTTTTCTTTTTCTGCGCACAGGCAGGTAGTGCTAGCAATAACGCAGCAACGGTCATCATACGATAATTCATAATTTACTTTTTAGGTATTTTACATCCTCTGAATATAGTGCCACGCAACTCCGGACCAAAATAGAATCCGGGCTGAGTAGGCTGATTATAAGCCACATTTTGAGTCGCAATACTGATACGGTAAACCGGATCTTCCAGGAAAGTATGGAAACGGTAGTCCGTAGGAATGGTAGAGACATAAAGCCTCAAAGCTGTATTATCGGCTGTACGTAACAATACTTCTTCTCGCCAGTCTCCTACAATATCTCCTTGCAGACAAGGAGTTGACTTTGTTCCGTTATTAGAAAGAGCACCTTCAAAAACAGCGATACGTTCACAAAGTCCTTTCTCCCAATTATATTTACTGACTACATTACGATCCAGCAACTCACGCAAGAGATCACCATCCCACCAGACAGCCATATTCGTAGACAATCCTCTGACTCTGGAAGCAATCACTTCTCCTTTCACATTTCTGACACCTTTAGAATCTAAAGACCACATTTCAACTCCGGGATGATTAGGATCAATATCAGCAGCCATACAACGACCTACATCAGTATTACTCTTTATCTGGAAAATAATTTCTCCCGTAGCTGCATCCCGGAAAGTTGAGCCATCTCTTCTATTCTCGTGGCAACTCCAAACCTGCAATCCCGGACGGGAAGGATCAAAGTGAGTCAGATGCATAGCATCACCATGCCCCATGCGGGTAGAATAAAGTCCGGTTCCATCGTTATTGATCGTACATTGTCCATATACAATCTCATCGCAGCCGTCACCATCTACATCACCTACACGAAGATTATGGTTTCCCTGTCCGGCATAAGCTCTGCAACCGGGATTATTACTGTCGAATACCCAGCGGTTCTTCAAATTCTTACCATCCCAGTCATAGGCAGCCAATACAGTACGTGTATAATATCCACGGCACATCACCACACTCGGATGTACTCCATCCAAATACGCAATACAAGCCAGATAACGGTCGCTACGATTGGCACGTCCGTCGCCCCAGTCCATCAGATTGCCACGTTCGGGCACATAATCAATCGTTTGCATTGCTTCTCCGGTCAGTCCGTTAAAGATGGTCAGATACTCCGGGCCTGTCAAGATACGTCCTCGCTCATTCCGATAATCCGCATTCGCATCACCGATCACCTTTCCCGTTCCGTCCACTGTTCCGTCTCCGGTCTTCATTACCACTTCCGCACGGCCGTCACCGTCCAGATCGAAGACCATAAACTGTGTATAATGTGCACCGGCGCGTACATTGCGTCCCATATTGATACGCCACAACTGCTGCCCGTTCAACTTATAACAGTCAAAAATCACCGGTCCCGTATAACCGTCATGAGCGTTATCATGTGCATTGGACGGATCCCATTTCAGAATAATCTCATATTCACCATCCCTGTCTACATCACCGATACTGGCATCATTCGGAGCATAAGTGTATGCTTGTCCGGACGGAGTAGTACCTCCCTCGGGGCGTACCAAAGGAATATTTAAATATCCTGTCGGAGCATCTGCCGGCAGTTGATAATTGCTTTCTGTTTTACCTTTTATAGCTTTTACCGTATAGAGTGCAGGTTCTGTTCCCTGATAAGAATCCTGGAAGAAAGTTGCATTTTTCAGCGGATGTTTATTCACCTTTTTACCATCCCGGTATATATCAAAGGATTCGTCCATCGGATCAGAAGAAAGATAGCGCCAAGAAACGACTACGGTTGACGGATTCTCACGAATGGCGATTACGCCACGTCCTAAATGTTCTCGTTTCAGTTTAGTAAAATCATAGTTTGGCTGGGCAACTACAAAAGTCGCTATTACCAACAAACTAAAAAAGATGCTTGTACATTTCATAGTTTTATCATTAATCAAAGTGTTCTTATCATATTTAGAATAACGTCGTGCAAAAGTAAGCGATATGGTCTACCCATAAAATAGAATATCGTACAAATCTATGTATAAATTGCCTTTTTAACCATCGCACTCCCTTTCCGAAAGCATTATGGACAAATTTAAATACTTGTGGACAATATTCCATTGAAGAGGAAAAAAGATTCCCCTATCTTTGCCCGTGAAATCAATTATAGTAGCTAATTTTATTTATAAACAGTTTTTATACCATGAAGAAATTACTCCTCTCATTTATTACAGCAACTCTCCTGAGTAGCATGTCTGCCGGTTCAGCCGGTGCGCAAGAGTTGCCCGAACAAAAGGAGACTTTGGCAACCATCGTAAAAGTAAACGACTACTTTATGAAAAAGTATGCCGATTATACCCTACCCTCGTTTTTTGGCAGAGTTCGCCCCAGCAATATCTGGACTCGCGGAGTATATTATGAAGGGCTGATAGCTTTATATAGCATTTACCCGCGCGAAGATTATTATAGCTATACATACGATTGGGCGAATTTCCACAAATGGGGAATGCGTAATGGAAACACGACCCGCAATGCGGATGACCAATGCTGCGGACAAGTTTACATTGACCTATATAATATGTGTCCCTCCGACCCTAACATGATCCGGAATATAAAAGCCAGCATCGATATGGTCGTAAATACTCCGCAAGTAAATGATTGGGACTGGATTGATGCTATACAAATGGCAATGCCGATTTATGCCAAGTTTGGTAAGATGACCGGAGAACAGAAGTACTATAATAAAATGTGGGACCTGTACACATACACCCGTAATACCCATGGAGAAGCCGGTATGTACAATGCCAAAGAAGGATTGTGGTGGCGCGATCAGGATTTCGATCCTCCTTACAAGGAGCCGAACGGCAAGAACTGCTACTGGTCCAGAGGCAACGGTTGGGTATATGCAGCCCTTGTGCGTGTATTGGATGAAATTCCCGCTGACGAAACACATCGTCAGGACTATATCAATGACTTCCTGGCCATGAGCAAAGCCTTGAAACAATGTCAGCGTACAGACGGCTTCTGGAACGTAAGCCTCCACGATGAAAGCAATTTCGGAGGTAAAGAAACTTCGGGCACAGCCTTGTTTGTATACGGAATGGCATGGGGAATCCGCAACGGATTACTCGACCGTAAAGAATATCTCCCTGTTGCACTGAAAGCATGGAATGCAATGGTAAAAGAGGCAGTTCATCCGAATGGTTTCTTGGGCTATGTACAAGGAACAGGCAAAGAACCGAAAGACGGGCAGCCGGTAACTTACAAAAGTGTTCCCGATTTTGAAGATTATGGTGTAGGATGTTTCCTATTAGCAGGTACAGAAGTTTACAAGTTAAAATAAGAGCATTATTTATCAGGTAAATGAAAAACAAGGTATTTCACTGCTTATGCTGGCTCACAGCCATCATATGCAGCTTGCAGATGCAGGCACAAAACAACATTGCTTCTCCAATGAAAGATGTGAATCAGGTGGTAGACAACACACTGGACAGTCTGAATAAAGCACGCACGGCACGCCCCGTTGCCGGAGCAAGCCGTAAAGGTAACAATCCGGTCTTATTCCTGATCGGCAACTCTACCATGCGCACCGGTACTTTAGGAAACGGCAACAACGGCCAATGGGGCTGGGGATATTACGCAGGAGATTATTTCGACTCCAACCGAATCACCGTTGAGAATCATGCTTTGGGAGGAACTAGCAGCCGCACCTTCTACAACCGCCTCTGGCCGGATGTAATCAAAGGCGTGCAAGCCGGAGACTGGGTAATCATCGAACTGGGACACAATGATAACGGCCCCTATGACAGCGGACGTACCCGCGCCTCCATTCCGGGAATCGGCAAGGACAGTCTGAATGTGACAATCAAAGAAACCGGAGCACAAGAGACCGTATACACATACGGCGAATATATGCGCCGTTTCATCAACGATGTAAAAGCCAAAGGAGCACACCCGATTTTATTCTCCCTGACTCCCCGCAATGCATGGGCAGACAAAGACAGCACCATCATTACCCGTGTCAACAAAACATTCGGTTTGTGGGCAAAGCAAGTAGCGGAAGAACAGAATGTTCCTTTCATTGATTTGAATGATATCAGCGCCCGCAAGTTTGAGAAATTCGGCAAGAATAAAGTGAAATATATGTTCTATATCGACCGCATTCATACCAGCGCTTTTGGTGCCAAAGTGAATGCCGAATCTGCCGCTGACGGAATACGCGCCTGCGAAGGGCTGGAATTGGCAAAGTATCTGAAACCTGTTGAAAAGGATGAGGCTACCGGTTCGAGCCGCAAAGAAGGACGCCCGGTATTGTTTACCATCGGTGACAGTACGGTTAAAAATAAAGATAACGATAAAAACGGTATGTGGGGATGGGGCAGCGTGATAGCAGATGAGTTTGATCTGAATAAGATATCTGTTGAGAATTGCGCTATGGCAGGACGCAGCGCCCGTACATTCCTTGACGAAGGTCGCTGGGATAAAGTATATCATGCACTCCAACCGGGAGACTTTGTTCTTATCCAGTTCGGACACAATGACGCTGGAGAGATAAATACCGGAAAAGCCCGTGCCGAATTGCCCGGCTCCGGAGAAGAAAGCAAAGTATTTTTAATGGAGAAAACAGGTAAATATCAAGTCATTTATACTTTCGGCTGGTATCTCAGGAAGTTTATCATGGACGTTCAGGAAAAGGGTGCGATACCTATCGTTTTAAGCCATACCCCACGCAATAAGTGGAAAGACGGAAAGATAGAACGCAACACTGCCTCCTTCGGCAAATGGACACGCGAAGCTGCCGAAGCTACCGGAGCCTATTTTATCGACCTGAATAAAATAAGTGCTGACAAGCTCGAAAAGAAAGGTATCAAGAAAGCGGCAGATTATTATAACAATGACCATACGCATACTTCTTTGAAAGGAGCGCACATGAATGCCAAAAGCATCGCAGATGGACTGAAAATGGCTGATTGCCTGTTGAAACAGTACTTGAAATAAGAGACAGACTCATCTGATATATTCATAAAGCGGTTAATGCATTTCACTGACAATGCATTAACCGCTTTCTTCTAACTATTATTCATCCATCGGAATGACCTCCTGCATATAGATAGCATCAAGGCTCCAAAGTGCCGCATCATTTGTACTGATGCTGACGCATTCATCCAAAGGGGCCGGAACTTCGGGTGGAAACAGTTTAGTGATCCGGAAAGGAGGTGCAGGTGTATGTTCCAGTCGGGTGAATAAATCCTCCCATGCTTCTTTTGTCATTAGTGCATCCCGCTTGTGGTAAGCAGCGTATGCCATCAGACGGGAAATTCGGAAACGGCTATGATTCAATTCCCACGCCTTTTGCTTATAACGTGCCGCATGGTCCAGCCACGCGTCTTTCCATTCGGGAAGGTCAATCATACGTATCATTTCGTTCATTACCTCAAAACCACCCATAATAGTCATTAAATGATTCGAAGATTCCAGCTTGGGATCACATTCACTGGTGATGATTCCCGTTGCCGGATCAAAACCCAGCGCTTTGGGTCCCGTAAAGATACGGTTGGGCAGGGCTGCTATACTTTTCATTCCGGCTACGATCTTATCCCGGTAAACAGTGTTGCCTGTACGCTCCCACTCCGTCATCCAGTTTCCGGCATACGCCAGCCAGTCCGGACCGATACGCAGTCGGGCAGGCGCCGTACAGGGATATTCACTGCGAGGCTGTGCCAGCCGCATAGGGTCTAATTCATATAGTTTCTGATCGGCATCCTTTACTTCAGTCATCAAGTCACCGCAACGTTCATCGGTAGTGAGATAATAATAGAAACGGTTCCATGCAGCCTGACTGATCCGGGCTTCTTTGGCACCGCATCCCCAATGGCTGACATTATGTCGGCTGCCTAATCCCGCGTTCGGTCCGATATGGTAAACGTCCACTTCGGCTGTATGACGGGTCATAGCTTCTGCCATACGCCAGATATCTTCACGACCTGTACGTAGGAAGCTGTACCACAACCACATATTAGAAGCCAGTTCCGTATTGTCCCAGGCAAATCCACCTATATCATAACGCCAAGTATGACGGACGGGGTCATAAGCATGCATCACATCTCCATAATTCCAAAAGCCATACCATTTACTCTGCTCTATGGCTTTACGATAAAAATCAATATATGCATCCAGGCGATCTTCTACCCGCGCACGAAAAGAAGTACTCCGGTCCGGAAGGCTCCATACGCCGAAAGCCTGTTGTGCATGAAGATAGTCTGGTGTGGGCAGCAATATTCCCGGTTCTGAAAGTGATTCAGCAACATCGGCAAAAGCTTCTTTTCCTGCATACCCTTTCTGTGGAATAAGTGTGAGTGTAGTGGTGCGGGCAATGCCATAAGGAGTACTCATTCCCTCCTGAACATCTTCGTAGCTGGCATTCAGATCATGAGCGACATTATCGTAGTGACGTAAGTCCATCGGTTCTCCTTCGGGGCTCCATAACCATGCCGTGATCGTTGCAGATGAAGTTTTGGCGCCCGATATTTCGAGGGATGAAGGATATGACTGCCAAAAATCATGCAGGCAGAGTCCCAAACCTCCCGTAATATCACCGACAAAAGCATAGCCTCCGCTACGGGTGCCGGAGAAAGTTCCTATCCAAGGATTATTGTCATTGGCACGTTTGCGAATGGAGAAAGCATCAGCAGAGAGTTGAGACAAGCGATAATCGTTCCATGAAGCCCAGTTATCAAGAAGATCACGATTCTTCCCGTCAAAAGCCTCGTAAGGCGGGATGCGTTTGCCATCCATCTGTTGCTGTTGCAGAGAAAGTGTATCCTCTTTGCCGAGTGTCAGTTTACGCCGTCCTGCCAGCGGTTGTACCGGTTCACTCCAGACGCCTCCATTGGCACAAGAGAAAGCGACATGACGGTTATAAAGAGCTTCACGCATAGGAGCATCCATACGAATGCCCAAGGCACGAATAAAATCCTTATTTTGATCTCCGTCGTACACAAAGCTATGTACGATCTTGATCTGCTCACTTCCGGCGTAGAAGTAGAGACGGACTACGAACGGAAGCCACTCCCGTCCGGTTTCACTTCTGTGGGTGCCTTCCAGTTTGACGAGTGTCCGCACCTTACCTATACGTTCTACTGTGGCCGATGTCAATCTTCCGGTATAGTTAGTAAAAGTGATTTGAGAAGTATTTTCAAGGACCGGTTCGCTTTGAGTGTTGCATACAAGACGTGCTTTTTCACCGACTTTCACTCCTTCACGGAACAGACTGTCAATCATAAAATCTCCCTGACGAGGGATGTAAGCGGAAATAATTCCTGTCTCTATGCGGATACTTTGAGGTGTTTCAACAACAGATAGGGATAATTTATTGCTACGATCATCGGCAGTCCTTGAAGATGCTTTTTCTTTTGACTTTTTTCCGGTCTTTTTGAGTAGCAGTTTCTCCGTATTTTTCGGAATAACTCCGGCTATCCCTTTCCATTTCACAGAACCATCGGGCCAGTAGGCCAATGCCCAAGTATCTGTCGGAAGCATTTCACCTTTATCGGTCATCAGCTGCAAAGTGTGCTCCGGGTATAATTCTCCTTCATTGAAGGGAACTCCCAGACTTACCGCTTTGTTTTGCTGCGGAGTATTACCGATCCAGTGTAATGGTATTTCAGAAGTTTCCTGCGACGAACATTCATAATGAAAATTGGCGATACGAGTTCGGGACAAGGTGGTACGAAAGCCAAACCAACCTTCCGTAAGGGGTTCGGCATCGCGGAAATCCACCAATCGCACTCCATTTATATAATAACTAACCCTATTATTTTCATTCGTTATCTTGATATGATACCACTTGTTTGCCTCCAACAAATGGTCGGCATCTGTATATTCTTTCAAGATTGCGGGACGGGCTTTTGCATTTGTAACAGCCGCTTCGTTGCCGTCATAACGGCGAAAACGTGTAGTAGAATTATGATTCCCACCGTATCCCATATAGTAAAGTTGCAGGGAATAACAGTTCAGAAAGATGCCATTACGCCATTTCTCACGTTTCCAGATATTATCGGGGTATTGAGGGTCCGAAGCCATCCAAAAACAATTCAAGTCACTCAAGCGATCGCCTTCTGCCTCAACAACGACACACGCATCGTACTCAATGGTTACCTTGCCACTCATCTTTTCTTTTCGCCAAAGAGTTAAGCCTTTGGGAGAAAGAATTTCAGCAGTATCACCACGAAAGGTTACTTTATAATCCGGAGATTCGGACTCTACTTTCCAGTATTTATGAAACTGACGGGCGTTGAGTCCGGAGGTTTTATTATCTTGGGCGTTCGATGCCAAAGTAATAAGCAAGAACAAAAAAATAGATATGCTTTTCATATGCTAATTTAGGATAAGGAGTTCCATTATAAGGAACATTCTCAATAGTTTCACATCACAAAATTAGAAAATACCACCCGAATGATAAATAGAATATCATTCATTTAAATGGATATTTGTTCAACAAACGGTCTTCTTCCAGCAAACAGCAATATCATTAATTGTATTAAAAGTGACAAATACAAAAAAAACGATCTGATAACCAAGCCTAACTTGATATCAGATCGATTCATTTATCTTCAGCGTATATATCTATTTTTGAAACACAAGCTCACCCATACGGTCTGCCGTACTAAAGACTATGGAACAAAGGCCATCTTTTATTTGCAACACTTCCATTCCAGCCAGTTGAACGATCTCCGGTTCAGCTCCGGTTTTACTACTCAAGATCTCTAACGTGGCATTCGACTTCACACCAACCGACAAATCACCGTCACAGGATAACACATATTGTCTTCCTTCCATTACGTTGGTAATAGCAACACTATTGACATCAGTGAACAAACTCCAATTATTGGCTTTATTTAATTCAATCATGTTTCCCCATACAAAACGCTGATTATCGGTGCTCAATACACTTGATACAACCACTACATCAAGTGATACGCTGTGTCCTTCCAAATCTGTTACATTCAAGACGACTTTGCCGTATTTCACTCCCTGAATGTATATCAGATTTTCACGATACTTGGCGGTAGCATAACCTTCTTCAGAAAAAGAAAACTGGTATCCACCGCTTCCGCTTTCAATCTTTAGTATACCTTCACTTCCTTCTTTGATTTGAATAGCTATACGATCAAGCTTCAGTTCAGCAACCGTATCTTCGTCTTTGCAAGACGAAAAGAGGCTGAGTTGAGATAATATCAAGACAAAAGATATTATATAAATATTAATAAACTGTTTCATATTATTCTAAGTTTATCCGTTTTATCTTTTAAATTTAAGCGCAATAGATTTTGTAATGTTTCCGTTTGCATCTTCAATGACTGCCTTCACTTCAAGCACGCCGCTAAAATCAGACAAGTCTATTGAGTTCTTATCAAACTCCGTCGTTTCTTCGCCATCTACAATCACATACATCTTCGTGAACGATGCAGCTTCGGGTCCCACTACACTGGCTTTACTTCCAACTACAACAATTGTCGGCTTCTTCAACCAACCAAAATCAAGATCAGTAGGTTCACCTGTAGCAAAACATCCCATTCCCCAAAAACGTAATTCCGCATCAGTAGTCAGCTTTCCGAAATTAACATCAGGCAAATCTCCGTTAGGCTTGCGGTCTCTCATCAATTCCGCTTCTTCCAAACTAATAAAATCGGTTTCTATCACTTCCTCGCTACCATCAAACGAATTGTTGGATACTTCGCTCTTCGCCCTGTTCACCATTACAATATGCTTACTACCCGATCTTGTAACCAATGATAAGTTGTTCTTAACCATATGATCATATCCATTGACATCAGTCGGAGGAAGCGCCAGAGGTGACTCACGGTTTGTCATATTATAGTTTTCTCCGCTATTGACAGCCGTATTGCTCTCAAATATAATTCCACCTAAATGATGATTGGCATAAAATCCTCTCAATCTATTGTAATAAGCCAAACTATTCCGTACCTCATGTTGAGGGATCACACTGGGTATGGCAGGCAGTTTGTCGGCAGCCATTCCATAGCCTCCGGCTTTAAAACCGGTACCGTCACCAGCAACTTCTTTGGTTCCGGGTTTATACCCATTCAAGAAAGACCAACAATTAATTATCTTCACAGCCTCGAAGCAATTGATCAAATCGAAACCATCATCACTATTGTACCATGCGCGACATCCTTCGAACACATTTCCCGTGCCTTTGCCTTCGCCAACTGAAGATGAGTTAATGTGACCGCCAAAACCATCAACATTGCCCCCCTTACCACCTTCGGAAACCGAATCATAATTGTTGTAAGCATCACAGTTCAAGATGTGATTATTGCTTCCTCCAAGCAAATAGAAACCAATTGCCATACCATCATGCGTTCTCAAATCTTCAAATTTGTTATTATTGGCTCCTTTTACAATACGGAAACACTCTGATTGCGTATGACCGGTAATAGTCACTTGCGTACCGATGACATCAAATCCCTTTAGATAAAGATTGGAACCTGTAACATAAAACACCGTAATACGCTGATCTTTCGGTTTTACCTGCGAAAGATCAAAAATGGGCCTCCCCTGTTTATTCGGATTAGCCAAATAAGAAATAGGTTTACCTACTTCACCACTTTTATTCATATGAAATACACAATGATAAAGTCCGCTATTGGTAGTTGTCATCGGCACTTGATTGGCGGGAACCACATATGTTCCCGGATTGATATAAACTACATCTCCCGCAACTACCACTTCCTGCACTTTTACTAAAGTGGCAAAAGGTTTATCTGAAGTTCCCGGATTAGAATCACTTCCCTCAGGATCCATATAATATGTCTTTTGTGCGGCTAGAGGGACTGATAACATCAGTCCCAAAAGTAAGTACGTTATTTTTGTTATATCTTTCATAATTATCTTTTTTTGATTGAAAAACATGCTATTTAATGAGAAGAAGACTTACCTTGCAAGTCCCAAGGTACGAAATAAGCACCATTCATAATCTTGGCTTTTACTTCTGCTTGTTTAGCCTGATCGGATTCATATTTCTGCCCGACAAAATCTGCTATGAATGAATAGTCATTCCAACGTTTTGCCACACGAATCATAAGCGGATAAGTTTTTCCTTCACAAGGGAATTCCAAGAAGGCTTCTTTCACCAATTCAATATCATTATGCTTTTTGATCTTGTCCTCGTCACTCAAACCGTCTAATTTTTGTTCTGCTACAATCTCCTCTTTGATGTCTTCCGGGGTCTGCCACATATCGCGCTTGCCAAGTCCTAAAATACCGCGAACACCGTTATCGGCATACGTGCGGCGGAATCCCGCATAAAGTGTTGTCCACAATCCCCAGTTGCAATTCAGTCCTTGCCATTGTTCGCCCAATACTACACCGGCTCCGTAGAAGGGATCCACACCAGTATTCATCAAGACGGATACCGGCTCAAAACGTCCCATATTATTCAGCGCTTCAATCGCCATGAAATAAAGATCAGAAGTGTGATAAATCATTATATATGTATCGTCATGAGCAACAGAATGTCCGCTCTTTCTAAATCCACGGTATTTGCGTATCGCATATTCCACATCTTTTTCGATTTCCTGAATGGCTCTGAAACGCGCATCAGATGTTTTAATAGCCGTTGCATCGGCAGACGGATTGAAAGTAATATCTTCAAAACGTTTTGATCCTGGCACAGAAGCACGCATCATATAGCTTCCGCTACGGTCGAAATGATTCAATAACGAATTCTGCTGATTGTATTTGTAATCATACATAATAACAGATTCAGCTGCTGTCAACACCGGCATCTCAGAATCATATTGCTGACCGTAATTGCTACCGTAACTTCCCGAACGCATATACTTGATATTAGCAACATTTCCTTGATACTCAGCCAACGCAAAAGTTCTGCTCATTTCTCCAAGAATCGTTGTAGCCGCTTTCTGATAATCCCCTTTCCAAAGTGCGATTTCTGCCTGTAATACGAAGTATCCGGGAACCATCATATTCCATCTTTTATATTCATCGTTTGTGGAAGTAGCTCCGTTAGCTGGATCAAGCCACTCATTCCATGACATATTGTATGTACCGTTTATTCCATCAAAGCCTGTATTCAACAGTTTGTCGCATTCATCGACAAGCTCACTCAGGTTCTTAGGAGTCTGGCTGACGATATCTTTCATGCTTTGCATCGGATCGTCGAACCATATAGCTTGTCCATATATCTTTGCCAACATGAGATAAGTCCATGTTTTCAATCTCACCGTACTACTAATCAGACCTCTATAATCATCGTCATCTACGGTAGTAACATGTGTATCCCTGTATTCTTTTGCTTTCTGCAAATAATCATTGCAAGCAATAATTACATCATAATACTTAGCAGGGTCGGCGTATGTGTTACCGCTCAAATCATCATCATAATTATAGATGCTGTAAAGGTCTGCCGGTGTATTTTCGGTAGGTTCCAACAGCTCTCCACGCATATCGGTCAGATAAATAGCTTTGTCTCCGATAGCTTGTATCTTTGTGATGATACCCAGAAAACCGGAATAAAGCTCGCTGCCTTCCTTGATATATCTGTCACCATTCAAGGTCGTATCATTGTTTGGCTCAAAGAAGTCACTACACGAAGCGAATATCATCGCCAACACCCCCATAAGTATTATTTCTATCTTAAACTTTTTCATTTTCATTAGAATTTTAAATTAACGCCCATTTTCACTGTTTTGGGTTGCATTAGCTTTGCATTATCAAAACCTTGCATATTCTCAGCATAAGAATAAGAGAATTCAGGGTCCATTCCCAAATAATCGGTGAAGGTCAACAGGTTCTCGCCTGTCACATATATTGTTCCCGAACGGAAGAAATTCCAAAGTGTTTTAGAGAAAGTATAGCTTAATGTCACATTCTTCATTCTCAGGTAAGATGCATCTTCCATCCAGCGAGAAGAGAAATAGCTGTTGCCCACAGGATCTTTCCATGTTGCCTTCGGCATATCGGTCTTCTGTCCTTCTACTGTCCAACGGTTTACGGCTGCAATACTTTGGTTGTTGGTAGTAGACACAGCCTCCAATTGTTGTCTGACAGCATTGTATGCGATGTTGTCTTTTGAATATGAGAACTCTGCAGAAAGAGCAAATCCTTTATATTTCAATTGTGTATAGAAACCTCCAAAGTACGAGGGAGCAGCACTGCCAAGAAGAATACGGTCTTTATCGTCAATACGGTTATCGCCATTCTGATCTACAAAACGTACATCTCCGGCATTATAACGACGTCCGGTACGGTTACTGAGATTTGCAGCGTCAGCTTCAGCTTGTGTGGAATATACTCCGTCAGCCTGATAACCGTAGAATTGGTAAGGAGATTCTCCCACACGGTTGACCATCTGCACACCATTATCGTAACTCAACACAATTTGTTCTTCACCACCCAATGACTTGATCTTATCTCTGGAGCGAGTGATGTTTCCACCTACGATCCACTCGAAATTACGAGTGCGCACCAATGAAGCCTGCACTGACAACTCTATACCTGTATTCTCCAACTTACCTACATTCGCATAATAAGGAACCGATCCATAAACGGATGAAAGAGGCATGGCTGAGATCATATCGCTGATTTGATTGTTGTAATAATCAAAAGATACGTTCAGGCGATTGTTTAATACAGACAAATCCAATCCGAGATTCAAAGAAGCATTCTTCTCCGGTTTCAATGATACGTTCGGAATATTAGAACGAACGATGGTTGACAACTGCATGTAAGGCACTGTAGAATAATAGTATCCACCCATCTGTGAAGAGAAGCGTGAGTTACCTGTCAGTCCGTATTCGGCACGTACATTCAACTTATTGAGCCATGTAGCATCAAGAAGCGGTTTCCATCCTTTTCCCAGCAAGGTTACTCCTACTGACGGATATGTATAGAAACGAGCTACATCCGTACCGGTAGAAGAAGCTGCATCAACAGCTATATTCACAGATGCCTGTACCATATTATTGTAAGTATAGTCGGCGTGTCCGTAAAAGTTTGTCCAGTTCCAGCTATTGATATAACCCAAGAAGCGTCTTCCGTCAATCGTGCTGCCTAATGTCTGGTAAAAGTCATTGCCAGTGTTGCGCCCTTCTCCTGCATCATATTCGTTTTTAGTAGTCATCAACTGCCATCCGGCTATTGCATTCAACTGATGAACATAATTGAATGTTTTCTTATAACTTGCATTCAAGTTGGCGAAAAAGTTTGTTGTTACAGCTACTCCGTCGCTTACCGCATTATTTCGCAAACCATATTTATCGCTTAGCGGCACTATAGTGGCTTCGCTTGCTCCGGGGATAAAGAGATGTTCGTTATCGTAATTATAATACAGACCTACTGTTCCGGTCAGTGTCAGTTCACGGAAAGGGTTGTATGCGATACCGGCTTTCATATTCAGATCATATTGGCGATTGCGAGAATCCAACGTGTTAACGATAGCTAAAGGATTGCTGACACTGTAATCTCGGCTCTTGCTCCGTCCATAGAAATGCGATGCGTAAGTCTTTAACGTATTTCCCTCGCGGTCTTTTTCATATGGACTCAGGAAAGGAGATCTTGCGTAAGCTGCCAATATAGGATTCGTCGTAATATCCATGCCCTGCATCTGATAATGTCCGTTCATATAAGCCAAACCTACCGTTGCAAAAATATTCAGTTGTTTATTGACCAATACATTAGCATTCAATAATGTATGAAAACGTTCCATACTTGTGTTATCCATCAGGCCATTCTCGCGGTAATACCCTAATGATAGGTCGTACTTAGCAATATTATCACCACCTTCTACTCTGAAAAGATGATCGGTGGAAGCGGTGTTCTTGTAAATCAAATCCTGCCAATCTGTATTATTGTTATACAGATAGTTGTAACGTGGATCGTTCGGATTCTGCATGAAAGGAAAATTGTTATAAAAGTTCTGCGGGTCCTTAGAAATAGTCATTCCCATATCTGCCAGATACTGTTTGTAGTCATCCAGTCCCATCACCGGCATCCGCTTATCATTCCAGTTGATTCCGTATGATCCATAATAGCTTACTCGCGTCTCCAAGTCATTGGATGCCGTACCGTCTGTTTCGATCAAGATTACACCATTGGAGCCCATAGAACCATACATGGCCGCCTCAGCACCTTTCAATATAGTGATATTCTGTATATCCTGCAAATGATAAAACTGGAAGATATCGCGTGTAAAGCCATCAATCAGTGCCGAAGGTGTTTTATCGGGCATGTGGGGCACACCGTTTATCACAATCAAAGGAGCGTTATCACCAGTCAATGTGCGGATCCCTCGCAAGTTATAATAACTGCCTTCTCCCGGCATACCACTACTGCGTTTCACTTGTAAACCGGCAACTTGTCCTGTCAATGCGCGATCAATCTTCGTAGTTCCCGGCATAAAATCTTTCTTAGCGATATTAGTAGCAGCCGTATAGTCTTCCAACTGCATTTCCCCTTCCCGACGGAAGGGGAGAATCATAGTTTCATTATATTTATATTGATTTTCCGGAATCAAAGTAATCACAATATTCGAACGTTCTCTGATTAGCTGTTTCACGGAGAAATACCCCGGAGCCCATACAGAAATCTCGCCAGCTTTAGAAAGATCCTTCACTTCAAACTGGAATGCACCTTCTTTGTTTGTAGTTACATTCATCGTATCCAGTACTGTGACAATGGCGCCTTCAACCGGCTGATTTGTCGCTGACAAAATCTTACCTGTTAGTTTCTGGCCTCCTTGTCCCCATGTATTTGCCACCCCACATACGAGTAGCGCAGAAATACTAAGTATTCTTTTTATCTTTTTCATATCCTGTTTATCAAGGTTAATACAAATCTACTGTTGGACGGAAACACCAAGTGGTGGGTTCCATGTCACTTTTTGCACCTTTCGTAAATTCAATCGTTACTTCAAGTTCTTCCGTTTTGTCAAATATGACAACCCCAAGATCCGTAGATCCGTCACGGTCGTACCTGCTATCTTTGTAAAGTTCGCTATATCCACCGCCACTACGGTCATGATTGGAACCTTTCATGGTAGAGGATGGAATAGGGCCGCTTTCACATTTAGGAATCTTCTTGCCATTCAAATAAAAGGTTGCATTTACTTGCGAACGAGAGCCGTTGAATCCCATATAGAAATTGTATGGTCCGGCAGGTATTTTATAAGGCACAGCCGTAAAGCCTGTAGTAGAAGCCTTGTCTTCAACCAGTCGATAGCATTTGAACTTAAAAATACCTGGTCTGTCGGTATCCACAACCCACAACATCATAGATTTACAATAAACAGCCGGTAGCCACGGTTTGGGCTGATTGGCACCTACATATTGTTTTACACGATTCATTTGCACATTCTCGCCGATATCTTTCAGATAAGTACTGATGTAATTATATCCGGGATAATAGTACTTTTTATCTTCATCCGTCAATTGGTCAAACGTCTCAAAACGTTCCTTGATTCTCCAAATCAATATCTTGTTGGTCGGTATTTTCAATGAAGTTATCTTGTAAGCAACGCCGTTACTCAACTCTACCGGATTATCAAGATCTACCTTATTAACTGTTGTACGCCATTGTTGATCAAAAACAGAATAGAAGTCCTGCGTTGAAGCCGGATCACTCTCATTATAAATAAAGTCTTGTTTTACATACTTTTTACTAAAGAAAGCTGTCTGGAATATCCAGTTGTTCAAAATAGAGTCTTCACGTTCCATATTCCACGATTTCAACTTCTCTTTTGCTTCTTTCAACGCATTTTCTATCAAGTCATTAGATGGTACCAGCAATGTAGCGGTAATGTTCTCTGAATAAAGATCTAACTTCTTATCTGCAAAATACTGACTCTTTTCTGTGAATACAGAGTCATATACCGTATTTCCTGTTTTATCAATTCCTATAGGTGTACTTGCAGCTTTATCAAATACTCTTTGTGTACGGCTCAATACCATTTCCTTAAAAATAGAGTATTCTTCATCCGGCAAATCTTTCAGATATTCCATTAATGCCTTAGGAGTATTGATATAATCTTCCAAATCATAAATGTAGGCATTGTTAGTTTTAATCACCTTTTTCACCTTCGAACCATTGAAATAAATTCCCGGTTCCATGCCATCCACAGGCTCATCGTAGATTCTTACAGTCACATACTTACCGTTCCACATCAACAGACGCTGTCCATCTTCCAGATTACTGGGTGAAAGAAGAGCATCAGTAATGTGTGCTTCCGCCTTAAATATCTCTTCAGCGGTTGCTTGTCCTTCGCTACCTTCTGCTTTTGTAACAGGTTGGTTGGCATTAGCGGTAGATTCATTACCCACCACCATAATAGTATACATCAGGTTTTTCTCCTGCCAAGTTTTAATCACGCCTGTTTTATCAAACAGTTCATACATTTTACTATAATCCTGAGCAGTCTTTAAAAAGTCGGCTGCCGGCTCATCCACCGCTTGAATCTCCGTGTTGTCAATCACCGTTTCCCACTTGGAATAATGCGAATCCCAAGTATCCGTACAGGCGCAGAGTCCAATCGAAACCAAAGCTGATGCTATGATATATCTAATTTTCTTCATGGTTGTTATTCTATTACAGGTTCAAACAATATATAATCAAAATACATACGGAATTTATTATGCGAGCTGGCTGCAGGATCTACCACAACTACATTCAATGTGTGAGAAGCAGTCGTTGTAAATTCAAACGCAGTTTCCTCTCCGCTCAAATTGGATGTTAACGGTGTATTGAAACAATCTTGTACATCTCCCGTCTTTCCATCGTAAATACGTTTGTTATCACCACCTGCCAGTCGTTTAGAATCTAATCTAAAATTGGTCAAACCAGCTTGACTCCCTTCTCCTCTTTCACCGATAAACTTCATAGACGGATCGTATGCGTAATACAAAGTAATTCTATACTTTCCGGCTAAAATGGGAGGAATAGTCAAATCTAATGTACCGTTGTATCCTATATTGACCACCAAGGCATCATTGTTCATCAACTTAGTCCAGTTGCCCGAAGTGTTAGCACCTTTGGTGCAATATGACAAATAACTCCAGTCGCTTGCCAACGTACCGCTAGGTCCCATTTCTATTTTGTAGGATGAAACTTGTGGAACGATCTCTTGTCTGCCGATGAATTTCGTTAATGCAGTGTACGTATCATCATCGTCACGTGAAACCTGCTGATAAAGTTGTCCTTTTCCTTTAGCAGCAATGTATGAAGATACTTCGGGATAATCACAGAAATCAAAAATAACAGGTATTGGTTCAAAATCGGTTTTCACTGGCAGATATCCGTCAATTGGTTGGATATATCCGTTTTTCACAATCTCGTCAGCTTGTTCCTCTATGAATTTAACTCCATTATTTAATCCGTTTTCAGAAATCAAGATCAAGTCGTTTGTAGCTCTGGTATTCAACATCTTTCTATATTCCCATGTTTCTCTGTCAAAAGGTTTGGAGAATGTGCGAAGAGATTCAAGAGTATGTTCTCCATCCATTATATGGTAAGCTATAAACCTGTTCAACTCATTATTGGGAAGTTCATAATCGTCGGTCAATGCTCCAACCTTGGCAGCCAAAGCACTAAAGCTGGTGATACCTTCCTGTGCAAATACAGCATCGGATACGGCAAATACTGTGAAATATTTACGCAATTCTACTCTCATGCCTAACGGACCTTCGAGTACGGAATTCACAACACTCAGCGAATCGCTCCATGCTGTTTTCTCCAACGCTTCACAGAATATCTTATAATTACCCTTGTCTGAAAGACGTGCGTAGATAGTCTCTACTGCCGGACTCAACACATCATCAAGCACATATATACGCCCATTGGCTGTGCGTATAGCTAATTCGCTAACATGAGCTTCTTTGTTAATGTAAACAGATTTATCGCCACCTTCGTTACCGAAAGATACTTTCAATACATCTCCCGAAAGTGTTCTGCCAGGCAGTTCACCGCTTTTCACAAAATCCTCCCGATCAATGGAGTCATTGATGACATGATATGTAACAAGAGTGCGGGCATATTCATATCCCAAATCTTCGATAGAAGTGACTCCCTTCTTTTCATAAAAGCGGAGAACTGCATCGTTAGTAGGTGCCAACACAGTGAAAGCATCCTCTGCACGATTTACAGCGTTGAACAAATCTCCATATTTCAACACTTTCACCCATTCGGAGAAATCGTCAGGACGGTTCTGGAGATAGGTTGCCGCAGGTTGTACATCATATACTTTAAATACCGTATCCTTGTACGGATCATCACAGGAATAACAAGTGATGCACAAAATCATTAAGCAAAATCTTACAATATTCTTCATAGTATATATTAATTTGCAGTTACATCATAATAAGGATTCTGTATTAAATTCGGGTTACTGTCGATCTCACCCTGACTAATAGGCAAATACCAAGCATCGGTATTCTTCAGTACCGAACGTATCCAACTGGCGCTAACCGTAGAATTGTTCTCAATGATCATATTGATAAACTGATCTTTATATTTAAAGTTCTGTGACCTGCCGAAGCGTAAAAGATCATACCAGCGTTTTCCTTCCGCAGCAAATTCAAGATCACGTTCCTGCAACAAGTATCCGAGCATATTTTCTTGTGATACAGCATTCGTCTGAACACTTAATGTAGTGACGTTGGCACGGGTACGTATTTTATTGATAAGTTCCAAAGCTTGTGCGAAATTTGCTTCGCCGCCTTTCCAGATCAATGCCTCAGCTTTCATCAGCAATACATCTGCCATGCGATAGAGAATCCAGTTGGCATCTTTATAAGAACGAGTCGTAGACAATCCATCCTTTCCGCCGATTCTAAACTTAAAGGGAAGATAGCCTTCTGTATTGGAGTTACCAATAACGGTTCCCGAAGAAAGAACAAACGTATTGCCATAGCCACGAACAGTGTTGGAAGTCACCCATTGATCAGTTTGTTCGTCAAACAAACGCTTACACATTGCGTTCGAGAATTGAAGACTGGCAACTGTCGATTGTGTCCAAGGATAAACGTTAGATGGCGAAGGATATGTACTCGCTGTAGCATCATCGTCAGGAGATTGATTGCGTGACTGATCAAAGTTTAGTTCAAATATAGAACCGTTGCTGTTGCCCGGGAAGAAGATATTGTACCATTGTTCGGGGTCTTCCACAAATGCCGGACGGAAAGCGGAAGTTGAATTAATCAGCATATCTGCATATCTTACACAACCATCGTAATCTTCGCTCCACAAACACACGTCTGCCATCAATGCATACAGTGCCCATACAGTGACGCGTCCTTTACTCATGCCGGTCCAGTCTTCATCATCATACATTTCTTTAGCTGCTCCTGTGGAAAGTGCATTCTCGATATCCAGCTTGATTTGTGCGATAATCGTCTCTTCCGAAGATTTGGGTATATCGACAGCATACTCGTCTGTCATATAGGGTTCCAGAATCAACGGCACTTCTTTAAAGTTACGTACCAGCGTAAAGTATGTCCAAGCGCGCATAAAATATGCTTCCGCCATATTTGAATTCATTACTGCCTCATGATATGTTTCATCCTGCCTCTTTACTTCCGGTGCATATTTAATTATGGAGTTCGCCACATTCAATATAGAATAGAAACCTCCCCATTTGCATTCGCCGGATGAAGAATTCAACTGAAAATTCTGTAATTCCTGTTTCGATTTACCTGAATAAGCATAAATGGATGCCCCGCGAAGTTCGCCCCAATAAATTAATGTAGGAACCGTCAGACGCATGTTTTGATATCCTTGTGCTAGTACCTCTTCCACCTGCTCTTTTGTTTTCCAGTATTCCGGAGATACCTGTTCGTTCTTAGGCAGTACGTCTAGCCAATCATTACAACTGGAAGTCAGCAAAGTTGCTCCGGCCATTGCTATGTATATTAATAATTTCTTCATTTTGTTATCGTATTAGAAACTTAAGTTAAAACCAAAAGTATATCGTCTGGACACAGGTGTCGTTGCACCGTCCGTAGCCAGGTCTGTCGGTCTCGACGGTAGGTTTACTTCCGGATCCTGACCGGTGTAAGAAGACCAAGTAAACAGGTTGTATCCTGTAACGAAACATGTCAGTGAAGTGATACCCAATTTATTGCAAATGCTTTTCGGAAATGCATAATTCAGTGTCAACTGTTTCAAACGAAGGAAGGAAGTATCTTCCACAAAACGATCAGAACCTAAATAGTTGAACCCTTCGCCATACAATGCACGCGGTATATCTGTAATATCACCTTCGTTCTTCCATCTTCTCAACACAGCCGTACTCTGATTGGCGTTACCGTGCATGGACTCATTATTCATACGAGCCGTATTCACGACTGACTGTCCGAAACGTCCGTGGAAGAAAGTATTGATAGAAAATTGTTTATACTTGACAGTCAATCCCGCACCACCAGTCAATGTCGGATTGGCATTACCCAAATAGACAATATCATATTGATTGATAACACCGTCATGATTGATATCTTCGTACATCGCATCTCCCGGCTGACAGGTAGCTGTCAGGTTTTTCATTACGATTGGTCTACCTTTTGCATCATTCATTACATTTCCTTCAGCATCACGTGCATATGTTGCATCGGTGTTTTGATATACTCCCTTGTAACGGTATCCATAGAACGAACCGATAGGGCGTCCAACTTCCGCACGGGCAGCATATGCCCCATTCTTTGGTGAATAATTCTCCTGTACCATATTGGCAGGTAGCTCAGTAATCTTATTTTCGTTGCGGCTAAAGTTCACATAACCGTTGATACGCCAGTCTTTATTCTCAAAGATTACGACATCTGTACGGAACTCCCAACCTTTGTTCTCCATTTTACCTGAATTAAAATAACTAATCGATCCGAAACTAGTGGTTGAAGGTAGTTTGTAGTTCTTTTGCAGCAAATCTTTCACCGTCTTATAATAATAATCGAATGTAAATCTTAAACGACCTTTTAATACGGAAGCATCCAGACCATAATTATATTCGGTAGAGGTTTCCCATTTCAAATTATCCAACTGCATACGAGCCTGCTTTGTAGCCGACATGTTCATATAGTCTGTTCCTTTCACGTAGGCGCCCAGATAAACAGAAGCACCGCTGGGAGCACGTCCACTCTGCCCGATACTGAAACGGAATTTCGCTTCGTCCAGCCATTTATCTCTTGCTTTTTCCAGTAAAGGCTCGTTCTGGAAGTTCCATGCAAGACCTACAGCAGGGAAATAACCCATTCTTTCATTACGTCCCATAGCAGAGTTACCTTCAGCATTAAGAGATCCGTGTACCACATAACGATTCAGCAATGTATAGTTCAATACCCCTACAAAAGATACATTACGTGTTTCCGATTCGCTTGAATTCATGTCACTAATAGTAGTTCCGACTACCGGATCGGAGAGATCGGAAGAAGCATTACCGTATACTTCGCTATTATAGCCTGAATTGATATACTGACCGGTACGAACCAATACATTCGCAATAATATTATGTTTGTCATTCCAGTTCTTGATATACATCAACTTATTCTCTGTCTGCAAAGCCAATTGATCGGAATAAGCGTCCGCACTCTGATTGGCATATTTGTTGACTTGTTCCACTCCTGTTACAACTTGTGGCAGAAAGCGACGTGTTTTAATTGCACGCATATTGATAGAAGCCCAACCTTTATAATAAAATCCCGGTAAAATCTCATAATCGGCACGGAATGTTATCTTACCTTCACGCTGCACAGTTCTGTTGATAGCTTCATGTGCCATAGCAACAGGATTATAATTACTTTTTCCATTAAACGAACCTTCAAAATTAGGATCGTGGTAAGTAAAGTATTCATCAGTCAATGCACCTGTCAAGTCATTTACAGTAAATGGCGATTTGTTCGGCATTTTACTCAATGCTTCCGAGCGAATAGTGTTTATCCAGTTCGCATCCGTATTGGTCTGCGAATAAGAAAAGTCTGCGCCGAATTTCAACTTATTAGAGAACTGATAGTTAATGACCATAGAAGTATTTAAACGGTTCATAGACGTACCGATAGTAGTACCGATATCACTCATATATCCTAACGAGAAACGATAAGTTGCTTTTTCACCACCACCATTCATTGAAAAACTGTTATCAGAAACCAATGCTTTTTGGCGTACATAATCCAACCAATTAGTATTTTGATTATACTCATCATAATATCTCCAGTCCGGATTGTCACCGATTGCAGGAGCATCAGACAACATATTGAGGTATTTATTTCCCGGATTATTCAGACCGATGTATTTGGCAGAATTCCAGATAGATTCCTGCATAAGAGAAGTATATTCCTTACCATTCAACATCGGGATAGTACTCGGATCTTCCTTCATTGTCCATTTGGAGGAGAATGAGAAACGAGTTTTACCAACCGTACCTTGTTTTGTCTTAATAACCAATACGCCATTGGCACCCTGAGTACCCCAAATAGCAGTAGCTGATGCATCTTTTAATACTTCAACTGAAGCAATATCATTAGGTGAGATATTTAAAAGAGCACCCAAATCTTCTTCCGTAGCTGTGCTGAAATTGAAATCATCACTGATTTCAGTCGGATAAGGCACACCATCAATAACAATCAACGGATCGGAAGATGCATTTAACGTACTTGTACCACGGATTCTGATAGCACTACGGCTACCGGGGTCTCCACCCAATACAATATCCACACCACCCAATTGTCCTTGCAGCGCTTCCTCTATAGATACAACAGGTGCAGCGGCAATCAACTTTTCCATATCAACTTTCTGAGTAGCCGAAACCATTTCTTTATCCGAAATACCCAAATCATTTCTATTTAACCGACGGGCCGAAACTACTACTTCATCCACCGCCATTGATTCTGACTCCAAAGTCACATTGAGCAGAGTTTGCCCTGTATACTTTATACGCTTTGTTTTCATTCCGATATAGGAATAAACAATTGTCAGATCTTTCTCTCCCTCTGGGACTTTCACATTATATTGCCCGTTCAGGTTTGTGATACCACCACCCAACGAACGGTTCTGGTTGTTTACTAGATTGACATTTACACCAACCAGTGGTTCAGCAGTTTTTCCAAACAATTCGGTAACCGTACCGGATATAACCTTCTGTACCTGCCCTGCCATTTCTATAGAACAGGACAGAAAAATGGCTACCAATGTATAAAAGACTTTATTTGTCTGATTCATGATTAATTAGATATTCAGTTAATTAAAAACAGCGTCTATCAGGTGGAAAGCACCGTCCATAAAAGCAAATGGGAAATTCTCGTATGATACTATCTTACATGCATTTCCGTACTGACCGGTGGTCTGGTTCTGCAACTGCAAGGTGATGAAAGCGCCGTTATCAGTATACTTCACAGGAATATTATTGCTGTTACGATATTCTCCCGATAGCCAGTCAGGTGATCCGAGATACGGACAGCCTGATGCAACCGGAGCATTGGTAGGCGTAAAGAAATAATTGAGCAGATATTCTCGTAATAAGTATTGATTTGTAATCTCTCCTTGAAGAGTTGGTGATGGCAGACTTAAATCTATCGTACCTTTCACTCCCGGAATACGATCATTATCCAAAGCCTCTTTTAGTGCTTCATTTGTCGGAATGAACCCGATAAGACGTCCTGCCAATCTGTAATCCCAAGCAAGTACACCGTCTATAGTAGCAAACAGTTCGGCTTGTCTCATTAAATAGGCGAATACAAAATTCGGATATTTCGTTTCTCCAATAGAGGTCAACATTGTCCTCAGGCTTGTATATTCCAATCCATCCAATTTCCCGAATACACCGAAGTCACTTTCATATTCATATACTTTACCGTTTGCCCAAGATCCTCCGGCATCATTGGTCACCTCTTTTACTTCGATGAAAAGTGTAGGAATAACAGTTTGCGGATCTTGACCTAATACACTGTTAAACACATAGTTCGTTGTCATTTTCCCATCTTTCACAAACCAATATGTTCCACCATCCTGAGTAGCATAAACAGCCCAAGGCGTATTAAAGTTAACATCTCCTACTACAGTTCCACCACTGACGATTCTTTTCAGGTCCGAAGTTGAAACAGCCACATCACCATCTTCTCCGGATGTTGCCAGTATATTACCGACTCCATCAGACATCAGACGCATGTCACTGATTTCATATCCGCTATTTTTAGTGATCAACATCGTATAGTTTGTAGCAGTGGTAGTGTACGCAGCCATCTGATTACTCTGAAAGATAGCATACAACGAAAGCAGGTAATCTCTTTTAAGGAAAGACGGTCCCATCACGGTACTGAATATTTCAGGCATCGGGAAATTGCTTAATCCATAAAAACTACCGTTCACACAGATACTCTTATCTTTCACATCGCTCAACTGGAAATCATAATGCGAACCCAAAGAGTTGGTAATTCCGCTAATTTCGTCAGGGAAAACGATAGAACCTCCATATACTGATTGATAAAGCAATATCTTAGTAATCAACGGGTCCAAATCAGTTAAAGAAGAATATCCTCCAGCTTTCCAATATCTATTGAAGAAAGTGTTGAGTGCCTGGTTGGACGGTGCAAAGATACTATAGGAGATAGAAGCTAATTCCGGATAAAGACGGAAGTTAGGTGTCGGCCATTCCAACGCGATATTCGGAAGCCCGTTTGGTGAATGTGCATGCAGAAAAAGACTATCTACTCCTACTGCTTTTCCATAATCGGCAGACAAGTCCTTATCATAGGCATAAGTACTGTACTGGCTATAAAAGTCGAGGAAATCGGAATAATCTGATTTTTTCTTTAAAACATCATAAATAGTTTCCAATGGTTCCAACACCCTGTCTACATTATATATATAGCCGTTATTGGTTATGATTTGGTATTCTTTAACACTTGCATTCGACACATTGAACCCGTTATCTCCCGTCCACGTAGAGTTAGGATAGAAAAATTCATAATTCTTCTTGGCATCTATACCTTTAGAGGCAAAGATGTGGTGAGAGAATACAGGCAAGAACCGCTCTAAATGATAGACGGTTACAGTATTGTTTGTTGATGGATCCACTTCCTTTGTAATAGGACTGGTGCTGTGTGTACGAAACTTGTAATACATTCCCGGTTGTAAAACTCCCAATTCATCATCGTCATCATCGTCTTTGCTTGTTGCACTGTCTTCCGGGCGGAAGTTTTCAAGATCACTCTTGCTATAAGAGTAGTAGATTAAATGATAACCAATCAGTTTCTTCAAATCATCTGTCGGTATATCCTTCACTGAAACATAACCGTGTTCTTCCAGATAAGCAGCAAACGCATCATTGTCCGGAGCCATGACAGTTGCGACACTCTTACCATCAAGAATAGGCTTAAAGCCTGATAACTCTGCCGCTTCTAGAAACATGGAGAACTTACCTCCATATTCATTAGAAAGAACTTCCCAAGCTGTACCTTTCAGCCATTCGGGTTTTTCATAATGCTCATCCATCTTGTCCTCACAAGAGAGAAAAAAAGGTGAGAGGAGCAATAATAGCAGCCAATGCCGCTTACGATTCATCACATTTCTCATAATATTAAAATCTGTTAAGTAACAATATAAATCTATTTTATCTATTTTTTAATTAAACAAAAGTTAGATTCTGTTTTTCTTCGGGCACTTTATCATAATACCTGTGAAAAACTGTTGCAAACTTAACGACTTATATAAGAAATAGCAATGAAGAATCGTACATAAACATGGAAAATACCGCCTTTTGAACGAAAATACATGCTCTGAACGCGTTTTTTAAATAAGAAAGAGTGTAGATAATACAATTTATTCCGGTTTTTCTTGAAACAAGAATAACCATATATAAAAGCAATATGGCAAACTTTTCAAATATAATTGTGTCGACAAAGAAGTTGACAAATTAAAAATATATGCGATAAACACAAATTCATGTTTGCGAAGTACAATCAAGAACTATAAAGATTATTTTGCCATTCTTATTGTCACTTGTCACTTTTACAACTTAAACAATTGATTATCAAAGTAATAAGAGTGACAATAGGCAGTGACAATAGAGTGACAATAGAAATAATAAAGCTTTCTATTGTCACTTTTACTTTTTCCTCTTTTATATCTTAACCACCAGATACACAGTCCCTTTATTCGTATGTTTGCAAGGAATCCCCTCTTTCTGAAGCAGCCGTCCAAAGTGATGCGCCTTGCCGGAAGACAGCGTAATGGTCGTTCTTTTTTGCAGATAATCCAATATTTCTACCGGAGATAAGTATTCTCCTTCCTTATCATCCCCTGCAACCTTGAAATAACGATAGAATAACTGAATAGCCGGCGGAGTCTGTTCAAACTCCCGATTCCCCTGTGCCAGGATAGCCTCATCCTTATCGTCAAACCAATACCGCTCGCCATGACAAATCTCGTACATAGCCTGTGCATACAACTGCTCATAGTCAATCGGGCGTGCCGTATCAATCGTACCCGTCACCTCAACGCACATAAAACGACGGCTACCGGACGGATCAGTCAGCAAATCCTTCTGATTGCTGGTCGCGATAAACGAAGCATAACGCCGCAACTCCTGCACCGAATTACTGTACGATTTACGAAGATTGACTACCGGCTTTTGCAGAATATGCTTCAAGAAACCCTGCTGCGTCAAAGTAATCTGATCAAATTCATCAATATTGATCAGCGCAAAACGATTCAGATACATTTCCGCATCCCGCTTCCGGCCGAAGTCAATACTGTCGGTATAATATCCGCGAAGCCCCGGCGGTATCAGATCCCGGCAAAAGGTAGACTTGCGTGTCCCCTGCGCACCTACCAGCAAAGGGGAAGTACTGTTCGCATGCTGCCGATCATACCCACGCCAATGAGCTACCATGTTGAGGAACCAGCGATGGAAAAGCATCGTCCAATGCGGATTAGCACATGGCACACGGTCTGCCAGTTCCGTAATGCGGTCTTTTTTGTCCCAATTAGGAAGATGAAAAATAAATTCTTCCAATGGATTATAAACAGATACACGGTTTGAATGCAGATAACGGTCCACATCCCGGTCCCACACCGCAATACCCTCACTTTGCGCATCCAGCAGAATACTATTCTGCGCCCGTTTATCCAACGGACGGAAACGAAAATAAAACGAGCATCGTTCCCGGTATTCCACTTCACCTATCTGTGTATTATAGCGGAATTCATAACGCCGGTTCATGAACTCCTCTGTCTGCATATTGAGATATTGCTCTTTTGTCAGCCCGTTTTTCTTGCCGAAGCCTTTGCATTCCTGATACACATTGCCTATCATCTCGCGAACCAGCACAGACTGCTTCGAATGATAATATCGGTGAATAGTCCTCCTCACCACTTCCTCTTCCGGAATACCGGAAAGGAAACAATTTTCCGCCAACCGGACTACCAGGGGCTGCAAATCATCATTCCGCCTCCACCCCTCTTCCATCGACTGAAAAGTCTTTCGCAAGGCAGCCTCATACATCAATGCCAACGCATCTTCCGTATCATATCCCGGAACAGCACGATTCAACGGAGACTTTTCCGGGGGCAGCTTCTCCTGATAATTCATTTCTTTCGGCATCCCGAAGGGCTGAGAAAGATAAAACGGCACGGAATTTTCCCGATAGAAAGGTTCAGGATCGTGACTCAGCCGTGAATATTGCTCCAAAACCGGCTCTTTCAACTGAATATCAAAGGGGATTTGCGGCTGATAACATTTCACCGCCAAACGATACGCATGTGCCTGAAAAATTTCAGCTTCTTCCTGCGTCTGCGGCAACGTACCATCCGGACGGGTAAAAAGAGTCCATATCTTCACGGAATTTCCACTTGATCCCATATATGCAAACATAGTCTGCGGCAATTCAGCCGCTTTCTTCTTGACCATCTCCACTTCTACTTTTCCCGCCAACGGACCTACAGTCAGTTCCACGATACCATTATATACTTTCATCCGCTTCACGCCATTCACACGTCCGAAAACGGCAGCAGGTATTACTTTGGGAAGTTTCCCGGCAAAACTGCAAGATTCTCCGGGTAAAACAAAATGCAGGGCTTGGCGCAATCCGGTCACCGGACGGGTCTTAATCTCTGTTTTTATCTTCTCTATCAACAAGTTAAAATCTAATACACTTAATGCTTCGACTCCATCTTTCTCCCTGATTTGTGTTATCTTCATTACTTTTCTTAAATATTTATGTATATCCCTCAAAGGTAGGCATAAAACAGACAGCAAACAACCTTTCTATTCATTATTATTACAGAATATTTATCCGCCTTTCCATTCTTCCGGAAGCTCCTTGAATTAATAGTAAATAAAACGTTCATTAAGTTGTTTAGAAGCTTAGATTAATGTATCTTTGTAGTGATAAGAAATCGTTTTACGTACATGGTCCCATCGGTCCACGTATGTGAACTATTGGGTTCACGTACATAGTCCGAACGGTTCACGTACGTGGAACGAAAACGTGAAACAGACAAAATATATTAGTCGAGCCTTGTCTACATGTTAAGGTTACTAGTGTTTGTACTAACACACGCGGTATCAATTGAGTAACAATCCTATTAACCAACAAAAAACAAGTGACGCTATGGCAGCAGATTATGACTTTCGGCGAAAACCGAATGAAAAGGGAGACGGAGAAGTACAGCCTCTGTATCCCCGAATTGTATCCAAAGGAACCATTGACAGCAAACGGTTATTTCGTGAAATAGCCGAAGCCTCTTCTTTCACCGAGGGAGATTTGGCAGGTATCATGGTAGCTTTTCAAGAGAAGGTATCCTATTATTTAAGTGAGGGGTATCATGTGAAACTGGGAGAAATCGGATATTTCTCCTCTAGTTTGAGGGCACGTCCGGTGATGGACAAGAAAGAGATCCGTTCGGTCTCCATCTCTTTCGACAACGTAAATTTCAGAGCCACTCCCTGGTTTCGCCGACGCAGTTCGGGGACGGTGACCCGTGCCAAATTCGGATTTCAAGAATCATCGAACTTGCCGGAAGAGACACGCCGTTCCCGACTGGAAGCCTTTTTAGCAAAGAATCACTTCATCACTCGAAGAGAATACTCTCAGATTACGGGTTTATTGAAGGGAAAAGCACTACGGGAATTGAATCTTCTGGTAGAAAACGGAGTTCTTAACACTCGCGGATATGGGAACCGGGTGGTGTATTTAAAGCCTAATAATCAGTAGATTAAATCAGTAAAAGATACAATAAGGGTGATAATAGAAAAGAGGTTACTATTCTATTATCACCCTATTATCACCATCTATTGTCACCCGTTTTTCATTGATAATGAACCGGTTAGTTCTACAAAGTGACAAGTGACATTAAAAAGCATCATTAAACTCCAGTGTATGACGCTCAATAACTTCTACCGAATCGAGCCCAAGCATATAGTCACCTTTGGCCGCCTCAATCATAGCTTTTTGTTCTTTCTGAAAGTAGACAGGGGCATCTTTACGTAAAGGTAAAATCTTTAGTTCCACCTTTTTGCCGACGAGATCTGCCATACGGACCCACATCTCCTTTCCATTCCAGAAGTTATCTGCTACAAGCCTGCCGTCAGCATACACACGGGCCACATCACCCCGATAATTTATACGGAGAAAAAGATTATCATAATTATTTATTCCAGATGTATCATAGTTAATAGTGTATACCGCAGCTTTTGCAAAGTCCTCTTCTACAGGTTGCGCAGCCACTGCCTGACGACCCATGGGGACAACACGGGGAGCATCCGCTTTTTTCACTTCCGTGACTGTGGCGGCAATGACAGGAGACTTTGTCCATACCTCCTCCACGATGCATGAATCACTCTTATACAGAATACCGCCATTCTTGGCATAAAGCAGTTTACCGTCAATTTTATAGGCAGTCTTTGCCTTTTCGTATGAGAGCACACAGACATTGAGCTTGCCCGCCTTCTGCTGCTTGTTAAGTTTACAAGTATAGACCTTGCCGTCAACGGAGATTTGAGGCTTTTTACCCCTGATTTCGATGAAATAGATAAGGTCATCCACTTTGCAGAATGGTTCTACAGTAGTCCAGTCAATGGTTGCACCCCCAGTCCGATAGTCTTTAAAAGTGACATGGGACGTCCCGCTCTCATTCTTGATACGCACATAGTCATTATAGAATTCGAAAGCACCCCGGCGAGCATAATGCCTGCTTAATGAGTCAACATTCATCTGCAAGAGTTCACTGCCCCAGTCTGTCAACATCTGATGGATAAAACGTCCTTCATGAAAGGGAGTCTCGAATACTTGTCCCACTTCGCCAAGAGGAGCCTGAAAATCATAGGTCATATGAGGCAGGTCATTATGATTAGTACCCGGAGAGGCTTGCGTTTCTCCCATAGTGTGAAGAGGATTGTATGGATTGGTGCCACCGTGATACATATAGTATCCCGGAAGATTGGAGCCACTACCCAGCTTGCATATAACCAGCGGTTTAAGCTCCTTTCCATTGATATTTATCCGACGATGATACGCCGGCATCATACCACCGCCCAACTCACAAGTAAAATAGGGATATGACAATTTTGAACTGAGAGAGGGGGAATCTTCCGACAATTCCTCTTTAGAGAATGTCTCTGTGGCAATAGCACTACTCATACGTTTGTCTCTCATAATGAAAGCATCGGCATAACTGCCCGGCATATCCTCCAGTTTCCGGTCCCAGAATCCGTCGGCATAGTCACCATAAAGCGGCAACAGTTGCCCGAAAACCTCTTTTCCCCGAAGTGCAGGCCAACCGGTACGTGTATAGAACGGGACATCAAATCCCGCCTTCACAGCAATATTTTTCAATGCCTCCAGATAATCCCAAGGACCGCGACTTTCGTTCTCGATCTGCACGCCGACCACAGGACCGCCATCTTTCCACAAAAGTCCGTTAACCTGAGCAAATATAGTATTATAAAGCTCCGTACAATCTTCAAGGAATCCGGGAGTACGGGCACGTATCTTATACTTAGGATTCTGCCCGGCTTTCTCATGTACCCATGAAGGAATTCCGCCTTGATACACTTCCCCATGACAGAAAGGACCAAGACGCAACACCAGCATCACATTTTCTTCTGCACAAATCCGGACGAAGCGGCGCAGGTTATGATTGCCGCTCCAGTTCCATTTTCCCTCTTCCGGTTCATGGTGAATCCAGAAGATATATGTAGAAATGATATTGATACCACCGGCCTTCATTTTGCGGATTTCCCGGCGCCATTCCGACTCCGGTACGCGGGAATAGTGAATCTCGCCCATGACGGGAATGATATGCTTGCCGTCAAGGATAAGCCCCTTGCTATCCACCAGAAGAGTTTTGCCTTCGGGTGTTGCAGATGTCCCAAACCGGAAAGTACCTTGTGCTGAAACCATTGACAACGACAGTACAAACATCAATAAAAATGTGATCTTCTTTTTCATGGTAATCTTTCAATTGTTAGTCTTTCAATTATTCAACTACCTTCCGATTCAAACGGAAAGTAGAGAGAACTTTCTTGCCGGAATAAATAGTCACAAGGAAGTTATAGTCCTCACCTTTTTCAAAATCAGCCTTTGTCGCAAAGCGGATGTCAGCTTTTTCATAGGGTTTCAAAGCAGGTACGGCAGCAGAAGCCACTTTGACCATTTTGCCTTCTTTCTTATACTCTATCTTGACCGAAGCCTTTTGTGAGCTAACTTGTCCGAAGTTCTGTACTTCAATATTCCCGTTCCAGCCTTTTTGCGATTCAGAGAATACAGGGGCACGTGCAGAAAGAATCGGTTCCACATAATCAACATACGGCAAACGCGCATATCCGTAAAGCATCTTTCCGTTTTTATATCTGCCTATCAATTTAGGAGCAAATTCTTTCTCTGTAATCCCATTTCCTTTTCCGTCGAAAGTAATGATCAGGTCATTTCCATCATTCTCTGTTTTCAATACTTTACTTCCTCTGCCATAATTCACTTCTTCGGAAGCGCCAAAACGCAAAGAGCTGATATCCATATCGGTTTGTGGATGAAAACCTTCTTCTGCCTGTACTTTCAGCCGGATAGTTTTCGTTCCAGCGGTAATGGGCTTATCATTCAACACTGTCAGCAATAGTCCCGGATTCAATGGAATACTGATATTCTTTGAACTGTGATTATCAAATGGCTTATCTTCATGTTTCAAAGTATCAATGACCGCAAAATTAGCCTGAATAGCACGGCCATACTTATCTTGATACATTTTCAGACGTTCATACTTGAACCAGCCTTCAGAATGTCCGTCCTCGTGTACGGCAACTCCCGGCATGTAGGCCTCTCCCGGATCAGTAACCCAATTGACTCCGTCCTTTGAACGAAGATAAAAGGCAATACGGCCCAACCAGTCATTGACAATCAGATGATACTGGATATGATCGCGCCAGATGACAGGGTCTTCAAACCGTCCTTTCACATCCGGATAAACACGACGGTCTGTCAATTGGTTATATTCCGACAAACCATCCCGGCTGATCCAGATTCCACCGCCACGACAGACCATTACATATGAACTGTCTTCCCGTTGGGCAAACGAAAGATTGGACAATCCTTCGATGATTCTACGATCGCGCGCATTGAAGTCGAATTTTCCATATTCCCATTTTCCGTTGATATCATCCGCAACATAACGTCCGTCTATGACATACAAAACATATCGCCCGTCTTTTGCCTGAAACATCTCCGGATTATGTCCTTTTCCGATGATATTAACCGGTTTGAACGGACCGGTCAGATTATCACTCACGGTATTGAACACCCATGAATTTCTCCACTCCATATGTCCTTTAGGAGAGGCTTCCAGCCATCCGCAAACCATCAGATGATATTTACCGTCTTCTCCTTTTCGGATATTTCCACCCCAATAGGACCAGACACGGTCTTCAATACCATTATCAACATAACGCGGACGCACATCGGAGGTTCCCCATGTGTCGGATGACAGTTGATTGCCTTTCATCGGCAGAAAACGATCCATAAACCGGGCACCTTTCACCAGTTGACTCCACTCTTTGGGACGTTCGCGTTCTGTTACTTGAGAGAAAGTGGCTTTACTCACAAGTAGCAACATTACCATTAATACTAATTTAAGATTTTTTCCGTACATGTTTTTCTTCTGTTAGTTAGTTTGATAGTTCGTTTGATTAATACTATTAGTATTACGACAAAAGTAAATCAATCCCTCATGAGTGAATGATAACAAACAGGGAAAAAGGTACGTAATGCTTTACGTAAATAATACGAACATATCATATCTGACAAAATGCTTGATACACTTTCAATAAATGCCAATAAAGTTTTAATGGCTTTATGAAAATGTAGCCTATTTAGTACAATACCTTTTTATCTGATCGCAAATCTGTTCCATCCCCTTGACTGAAGGATGGCCACTTTGTTTATCTATATTGTATAATTCAATGCAATCTATATCATAGTGTTTACAAATGGTTCTGACTGACTCATTAAATTCTTCTTTCAAATCGGAATTCAATAGAAAATAGATTTCGACATTAGGATAACGATCAATCATATGGTCGAGCATATAAGCCATAGCAGGACGAAACTGATACAAGTCCTCCTTTGCCCATCTTTCATATTTATATTCACCAAGCGGAGCACCTGCCCAACAGTCATTCGTTGCACCAAAAATAAAAATGATATCCGGACATCCCAGTTCATCCATACGAGTTATAAAGGAACGGTCGGAATAATCTGCTTTACGATATCCTGTATTACAAATAGTAGCTCCCGAAAAGGAATTATTAACACAAAGCCGATAATCATTTTCTCTGATCAATTGATGCCACCAAGTTTGACGTACAGAGACAACATCAGTCTTGTGTCTTGGAAGGGTATAATACCATATACTATTTGTATCAGGTTGCAGATAACCTTCAAATGTGGAATAGGAATCACCCAAAATAGAAACGGCTTTTTTACTTTGGGCAAAGTTGAAACTACTGCACAGGGTGATTATGAGCAAAAATACACAGAACTTTTTCATCTTTCGCTTATTACTTTTTATTATTTTTATCAATCAAAAATGGAACTGTCGGTACCCCCTCCAAGTTCACTAAATTAAGAGATGATAAACAACTACTTTGTCTTTATCATTTATATATGCTACGGTAAGGTGAAATCCTACTTCATCTCCCCTTTATTTAAAGTCACATTCTACCACTCTACACAGCAAGAACAAAAAAGATAATGCGTTGTAACATAAATAATCTTTTATTCATCATATTAAAATTAAAGAGGACTATTTTCTTTTAGATTAATATTGCAGCAGAAAACTCTCGGCAACTTTTAGAAAACGGTCATGTCCTTTACTGTTCAGATGCGCTGTATCAGTATTATTCTTGCTTTTCTGGAAATAGATTCTTCTGAAAGTATCATTATCGGCATAGATGCTTCCTTTTCTTGCGCAATCAAAAATAGGAATACTATAATTGCCGCAGACTTCAATCATAGCATCCACTACTTTTTCCGAGTCACTTCCTTTAAAGTTTTTGCAGTTCCAGCGGGTAAAGAAAAAGATTTTCGCTGTCGGATATTTCTCGACTAAGCCTTTGCACAGAATTTCCATTTTATCCTTGAAGTTATCAATACCTCCGATAGAATCCAGTTTAAATGCATCATTATGTCCGCCAATGACAATGACATAATCGAGGCTATCCGCCATCTCCGCATATCGCAGATACATCGCTTTTCCCCATCGCGGGCTGGAATAAGCTATGCTATTCCCATTCTTTCCATAATTAAAATACTCCATACCGTGCTTCTTTGCAAACTTATAATGCCATGTGTTCTCAAACGGCTCTTTATGATTTCTCACATAGCTGTCACCTATTACTCCGATCCGCTTGCCGTTAAGTTCGTCAGTAAGCGCTATACCAGTCTGTGCTTTCCCATCCAAAACGGACAACGCACAAACGATTAACAATAAAAAGATTTTTAAATGTGTCATCACTTTATGTATTTTTCATTTGCTAGCAAAGATAAGGGCAGTTGTAATGTCAGTACATGTAAATTCATACGTTTTCCTTTAAATTCATACACTTTTCATGCTTTAATCCGGTTTTTTACGCCCCAATTCTCCAAGAAACGGACGATTTTCCATCTTTCTATACTTATTTGCCATTGGAGCAAGTTACGACTTTGCATATCTTTGCCAAGAAAGTTATCCATTTCTACAAAAGACTACAAACGTATGAAAAAACATCTGATTGCCTGGGGCATTTTATCTACCATGTTTATGGCAAATACTTTTGCCCAGAAAGACATCGACCGTCCTATTATGGGATGGAGTTCATGGAACACCTATCATGTAAATATCAGTGAAGAGTTGATAAAACAGCAAGCTGACGCATTAATCAAACACGGACTGAAAGAGGCAGGCTACAACTATATCAATATAGATGACGGCTTCTTCGGGCATCGGGACGAAACGGGGAAAATGCATCCGCATCCCGACCGTTTTCCCAACGGAATGAAAGTGGTTTCAGACTATATCCATTCGCTGGGATTAAAAGCCGGAATTTACTCGGATGCAAGAGACAACACCTGCGGCTCTATCTACGACAACGACGCAAACGGAGTGGGCTCCGGACTATACGGCCATGAACAGCAGGATATGGATTTATATCTTAAAGAATGGAACTATGATTTTATCAAGATCGATTATTGTGGCGGACGCGAACTGGGGCTGGATGAAGAAAAGCGCTACAGCACGATTTGCCAGGCTATTGCCAATACAGGAAGAACGGATGTATCTATCAATATCTGCCGATGGGCTTTTCCCGGCACCTGGGCAAAACGACTGGCACGTTCCTGGCGTATCAGTCCTGATATCCGTCCCAGATGGAATTCAGTAAAAGGTATTATAGAAAAGAACTTATATCTTTCCGCCTATGCTACCGACGGACATTACAACGATATGGATATGCTAGAAATCGGGCGTGGACTGAAACCCAACGAAGAAGAAGTCCATTTTGGAATGTGGTGCATCATGAGTTCTCCCCTGCTGATCGGATGTGACATGAATACGATTCCCGACTTCTCATTGAAGCTACTGAAAAACAAAGAACTGATCGCACTGAATCAGGATGTATTAGGACTTCAGGCACACGTCGTTCAACATGAAAATGAAAGCTATGTACTGGTAAAGGACATCGAACGGAAACGCGGACTGACAAGAGCGGTAGCATTGTATAACCCTTCCGACCAGCCATGTGACTTTATCGTTCCTTTTGAAACCCTTGAACTGGGTGGTAACGTAAAAGTACGAGACTTAATCAAACAGAAGGATCTTGGAAAAATGAAAGAAGAAATACGGCAGACTGTTCAGCCACACAGCGTAATGATATGCAAAATGGAAGCTGAAAAACGACTGGAACCCGTATCTTATGAGGCTGAATGGGCATATCTTCCCTGCTACGACGATCTGGGAAAGAAATCCAAACCAATTGTTTATGTACCTGCCTCCGATTGTTCCGGCAGAATGAAAATATCCCGACTCGGTGGTCGGGAAGAGAACTTTGCCGAATGGAGCGAAGTATACAGCGAAAAGGGAGGTAACTATGAAATGACTATTTTCTACTCTTGCGACAAAAACCGCAAACTGGAAGTTTCTGTCAATGGGACGAAAACGGTCCTTAAAGATTTGAACAGCAACAATGAAGTGAAATCTGTGACGATCCCTGTCAGCTTAAAACAAGGTTACAATACGGTGCGAATGGGAAATAACTTCGGATGGGCACCGGACATCGACCGTTTTACAGTATCCAGACAATAAATTCCTCATAATATCAATTATAGAATGAACAAGAAATTTAGATGCTTACTGGTATCTCTGATTTTCACAGCAATGTGGAATGGGACTACCATACAAGCACAAGCTCCCCATCCCGAACGCATTTATCTTTCGGGAACAGGCATTGACAACACCAAGACCTGGGATTTTTTCTGTTCTGCGGGACAGAATAGTGGCAAATGGAAAAAGATCGAGGTTCCCTGTAACTGGGAACTACAGGGATTCGGAGAATATACATACGGTAGATGGTATACCATAAAAGGACAACGCCCCAGTGATGAAACCGGAACTTACCGCTATAAATTCGACGCCCCCAAATCATGGGCAGGGCAACGGGTAAAGATATTCTTTGACGGAGTGATGACTGATGCAGAAATCATGATAAACGGCAAGCCGGCAGGTGAGATGCATCAAGGAGGCTTCTATCGCTTCAATTATGATATTACCGAATTACTCAATCTTGGTAAAAAGAATCAGCTTGAAGTGAAAGTTGCCAAAGAATCAGCCAACAGATCGATCAATGCCGCCGAACGGAAAGCTGACTGGTGGTTGTTTGGCGGTATATACCGTCCTGTATGGTTGGAAGTTCTGCCACAGGTACACATGGAACATTTCGTACTAAATGCTGATCACCATGGGAAATTACAGACCGCCGTAGATATGGCAGGAGATGCCAAAGGACATGAAATCATCGTATCTGTCCGTTCATTAAAAGACGGGAAAACCGTATATACCTCCAACGGACAAACAACAATCACTCATCCAATCAATAACTCCGATAAGGAGCAGATGATTAGCGGTGAATGGGCAAGCATCATTCCCTGGTCTACAGAGAATCCCAATCTGTATGTAGCCAAATTGGAATTAAAGAATCCCGAAGGTAAAATCGTACAAACCAGAGAAACACGCATCGGTTTTCGTACTGTAGAGTTCTTCCCGCAAGACGGTGTATATTTGAACGGTACCAAACTAGTGGTCAAAGGAATCAACCGCCACTCATTTTCTGTAGACGGAGGGCGTACCACCAGTGCTGCATTAAGCCGAATGGATGCCCTGCTCATCAAAGAAATGAATATGAATGCTGTACGTTCGCACTACCCGCCCGATGAACATTTTCTTGATATGTGCGACTCACTGGGTCTTGTCTACATGGATGAACTGGCAGGCTGGCAAAACGGTTACGACTCTAAAGTCGGAGCAAAACTCGTAAAGGAGATGATTGAACGGGACGTTAACCACCCCTGCATCATTCTTTGGAGTAACGGAAACGAAGGCGGCTGGAATACACAAACCGATCCTTTGTTTGCCCAATATGACAGACTACAAAAACGACATATGGTACATCCCTGGGCCGACTTTAATGACTTGGATACGCATCACTATCCTACTTATCTGACAGGGGTAGCACGTTTCACCAATGGTTATAAAGTGTTCATGCCGACCGAATTTATGCACGCCATGTACGATCAGGGAGGAGGAGCCGGCCTGCGCGACTTTTGGGATCGCTGGTGTACCAATCCCTTGTTTGCAGGAGGGTTCATCTGGGTATATTGCGATGAGGCTCCCAAACGCAGTGATAAAGGAGGAATACTCGACTCTGACAAGTCCAATGCACCCGACGGAGTAGTAGGACCACGTCGAGAGAAAGAAGGAAGCTATTATGCCATCCGTGCACAATGGTCGCCTATCCAGTTGAAACCTCTTCTCATTACTAACCACTTCGACGGCAGTTTCCTCCTGACCAATGAATATACTTTTACCAATCTGAAAGATTGTCGTATGACTTATAAGGTTTTATCATGTGGCACTCCTCTCCAGGGAAACGCAGAAGCAGGAAAGGTGATTGTCGAAGGAAAAGTCCAACTTCCATCCATCAATCCGGGAGAAACAGGTACTGCCCGTTTTGAACTGCCCGATTCATTCCGGAAAGGTGATGTGCTCGAACTGGAGGCCTTTGATAGAGAAGGAAAAAGTATCTGTAACTGGACTTATCCGATTCATCTGGCAAAACAATATTTTGAACGTAACCTGGCGCAAACGACACTCACTCCTGCTCCTCAAAAAGCAGAAGCCCGACAAACGTCTGACGCCATCGAACTAAAGAGCAGCAAAGTCAGCATAACCTTCGATGCGGCAACCGGTATGATCCGTCACATTAAATCCGGTGAGACTGAGGTTCCATTCAAAGATGGTCCGGTAGCAATAGGTATGAAGATGCGATATGAACCTTCGCTCAGCTATACTCGTCATTCCTCCGACGGCGCCATTTATTGTGCCAAATATAAAGGTGCGGCAGATTCCATTGTCTGGCGTCTGACAAACGAAGGTTTGCTCTATATGGATGCAATCTTATTAAATCGCGGTTCCGGTGGCGGTGGCTTCGACGATGCTTTCATGGATGCACAGGTTTTCAATCTCGGTCTTAGCTTCTCTTATCCGGAACAAAACTGTTCGGGTATGAAATGGATGGGACGCGGGCCATACAGAGTATGGAAAAACCGAATTCCAGGAACGAACTACGGTATCTGGCACAAAGATTATAACAACACCATTACCGGAGAAAGTTTTGAGAATCTGATATATCCTGAGTTCAAGGGTTACCATGCCAATCTCTATTGGGCTACACTGGAGGGCGAGAAGACTTCATTTACCGTTTATTCACGTAATGACGGAACTTTCTTCCGGGTATTCACTCCGGAAGAACCGGCAGGGCGGGTAAAAGATACCATGCCTGCATTCCCTGAAGGTGATCTTTCATTTTTGCTTGATATTCCGGCTATCTGCTCGTTCAAGCCGATCGAGCAACAAGGTCCTAACAGTCAACCGGGAAATATCCGAATCAAATCGGGAGATGAAGGATTACATCTGAATCTGATGTTTGACTTCCGGTAATCCTGAGTAAAAACACTTTAAAATAAAGATAAAACGATGAACTGAAAATTGTTCTTGGAACTTAAGTTTGTTTGCGTTGTATCTATAGCATATAAATAAGGGGCTATTTGATTAAAACAGCCCCTTATTTATTATTTCATTTATTACTTAGTCATCATCTTCTTTTCCGCACTCTTCAATCCTTTCAGAGAAGCCTTGATCTTCACATTTCCACTAGTCTGACTGGAACGTAATATAGCCATTACAAATCCTTGATGTAACTTCTTGTGGTTTCCTGAGAAAAGCTCATCCGTCATATGATCACCATTATCTACGGCAATCAGTCTGGCTTCACCTGAGACTTCAAACGTAACTTCACCTTCAGTAGCAGGTACCACCCGTCCTTTACTGTCAACAGCATATACCTTTACATACTGTAAATCCATTCCATCTGCTTTCCAGTCTGCATTCTCCAACTCTATTTTCAGAGCTTTCGCCGTGCCTGTCGTTTCCAACATATGACGAGCAACTTCTTTTCCATTGTTACGGGCAATCGCTATGATGTTTCCTCCTTTGCCATAAGGTATATTTTGCCAGTAGATCATATTGCGGCTTTGTATATCATCACGTTTATTTTTCTGAATACCCAAAGATTTCCCATTAACCAATAACTCCACTTCATCAGCATTTGTATATGTAAACAGATTCTGCTTACTTCCTTCAGCTCTGTTCCAATGAGATGAAAGAGGCATACGACCTACTATGACATCATTCCATTCAATACTTTCTTTCTCACTATCGACTACTCCAATATGAACTAAAGGCTCATCACAGAAAGCACTCTTTATCAAATACGCTTGAGGATAGGGTTCCAAAGCATGATTAAAGAATGAATAATTCCACCCTTTTTTAGGCCAGCCATTCGATTCCCCCCAGTATTCAATAGCTCCCCAGTAGGCAAGTCCTACCATCTTATCCCGGTCCATACCGAAAAAAGGAGCAGTAAGTTCACTGCTTGTTGCTTCACTCTGATACACGATTAAATCGGGACAAGCTTCGAGATACTTCGCATAATCAGAATAACGATAATTGAAGCTGGCAACTTCGGTCACCGTAGACAATTCGGGAGGAAGAACTTTCTTATTGAAATCTGCATCTTTTCTACTGATGGCACCAGCTCTCGAAGGATACATAGCCACCGTTGTCTTACGTGTAGAATCGTATCGTTTTACAAGTACATCGAAAATTCGATAAGTCGTAACACCCCAATCACCGGTAGGGAACCCAGCCAGATCTTCCCGCATCTGCAATTCGTTACCTAAACTCCACATAATAACCGAAGGATGGTTTCTGTCGCGTTTAATCCATTCGGGAATCATCTTATACCACAATTGAGTAAAAGGAACCCGCCCACCCCAATATGATTTGTCGCTCCACTTATCAATCAATTCATCTACAATCAGAATACCATGTTTATCAGCCAACTCCATAAAGGATTTCGAATATGGATTATGTGATGTACGCACATGATTATAACCGAACTTCTTGAGCAATTCGAACTGCCGTTCAATAGCACGGTCGAATGCCGCTGCTCCTACAGCACCTAAGTCATGATGATTGGCAATACCCTTCAAGAATAGTTTCTTACCATTCAGTTTAAAGCCAAACTCCGGAGAGTATTCAAGTGTGCGAATACCAAATTTCTCAGTTACATTGTCGATAACTTTTCCATCACGGACCAATGTTATTTCTGCTCTATAGAGATTCGGTGTTTCACAAGACCATAGTTGGGGATTGGAAACTGCAACTACCGGAAGTAGGACTTCAACAGTAGCCAGTTTATTTTTTTTAGGAGCCATTCCCTTTGTTTCCGTCACCAATTCACCTTTCGGAGAAAAGATTCTGGCATTGATTTCCACATCCAGCTGTTTCCCGGAAATACCTTCCACCTCAACCTGTACATTGATATCTGCACTTTGTTCCGTTACTTTAGGAGTAGAAATAAACACGCCATGACGGGCTATGGAAACATAGTCTTTAACCAGCAAATGGACATCCCGGAACAAACCTCCTCCCGTATACCAGCGTGATCCTCCTTTTTTGCCGGTAGAAGCACTGACAGCTACCACATTATCTGCGTCATATCTTAGTAATTTAGTAATGTCCGTTTCAAAGCCAATATACCCATAGTCTGTACTTCCTACTTTCTGACCGTTTACCCAGACATCACCTATTAACATAATTCCTTCAAAATCAAGTAATACCCGTTTTCCTTTCCATTCAGGATCGGCTTTAAATGTTTTACGATACCAACCGGTTCCCATCGCTTTAAAACCACGAGCTCCCCCTGCACCCTTATCCCACGGCTGTTCTATTTGAAAGTCATGAGGCAGATCCAATACACGCCAGCTACTATCATCATAGTTTACAGAATAGGCATCTTTCAAGTCACCTGCATGAAATTTCCATCCGAAATTAAACAAGCGAGACAAACGCCCCTGCCCATCAGCATTTTGTGCAGCGAGCAAACCAAATTGAAGAGTCAATAAAGATAATAAAATCAGTTTTTTCATTTTGTGTATATTAATAGTTTCATAGTAGCACAAAGATAATCCCGGTTTCAATATCAGTACATAGAAGTTTGTACATTTACATAGATTATTTATCGTTTATCACCCGTAAAACAAAAAAAGTCTCAAGTAGAGACAAACTACTTGAGACTTTTATTTAAATATGATTACTTACTTTTTATACAAATCAGACCCTAAATAATAACCCAGCTGCGTAGGTTGATTATATCCTATATTTTGATTGAGAGCACTCATTTCATAAACATGATCACTCATCAAATAAGGAAATTTATAATCTGTCGGATACCAAGTCGTAAACAGGCGTAGTTCAGTCTGATCACTTGTTACCTGAATAATTTCCTCGCGCCAGTCTCCCCAGATATCCGCATAGAAACAGGGATTACTTTTACTACTATTGATAGTAGTCACTTCATATCTATAAATAGTAAATACACGTTTTTCTTTGGGCGCATCAATCTTACTCCGGTCTAATAATTGACGATTCAACGAATTGGAGAACCAGACAGCCATATTGTAAGACATACTGCTGGAACCGGCTCCATATCCGAGATCAGCTCCCGTACAGGAATGTGCATTACCTTTATACCACCACATCTCACAGCCCGGACTATCGGGATCAATATCGGCTACCAGACAACGTCCCATATCTCCACTATACGGAAAATCCCAGATAGTCTCTCCCGTTCTCGCATCTCTCAAAGCAGCACCTACTTTAAAAGGACAAGCCTCAAAGCAAGACCAGATTTGCAGTCCTTTTCTTGACGGGTCAAACTTACCTAAATGCAAGGCATCTCCATGTCCATGCCTGGAGTTCCACAAGCCTTTACCATTGTGGTCTATACAACAACCTCCATATACAACTTCATCACACCCGTCATCGTCCACATCTCCCACACTTAAACTATGATTTCCTTGTCCGGCATAATCACCGTGCACACCGTCTGAAGTATCAAATCTCCATCTCTTCTTTAACTCTTGGCCCTGAAAATCCCAGGCTTCCAATACCATCTTTCCATATACTCCACGACAAATCAGAATAGAGGGGGTAGTACCCGAAAAACATCCCACTCCTACACGATAACTGGCAGAACGTTTGTAATAGTTATCTCCCCAGTCTTCGCTTTTACCTAACGCGATATAATCAGTACGAGCCAACTCTCTTCCTGTCATACCATCCAATACCGACAGAAATTCCGGTCCGCCATGAATATGAGCCGAGCCTTCGACACGATAATCGACTTTACCATCCCCATCCGTATCTTTTATTTCTGTTCCATCTCCAAAGACAGTGCCTTCTGCGGTACGAACCGCTATTTCACATTTTCCGTCACCATCAAAATCATAGACAGCAAAAGAGGTCAGATTACCCACCGGGACATTCGGGCCCAAAGCTACACGCCATAAGAACGAACCATCTAATTTATATGCTTCCAGCAAGGTAGTATGCCAAGGTCCCATCTGTAAGGCTTCTGACTCATCCTCTTCGTCCTCTGTCGAAGAACTGCTTCTCAAAAGCCTTTTCAGTACAATCTCATAAACCCCATCTCCGTCCAGGTCACCGACACTGGCATCATTGGCATCATAATAATACTCTGAACTGACACCTGTGGTACCGGCCAATGGTATGGAAATATAGGGCAGTCCGGCCGATGCCTGTGCTGCCGTTATGGTATAAGTATCCAACGTTTCATCAGAACCGGCAAAACATAACCGATACGTATTATCCTTATTACGGTCGGCAGTTATATCCTGGAAGTTTGTCGACAAAGTAATCGGTTCTTCATTAAGTTTCACCTCTTCTTCATTACCGCTCTTCCGATAAAGGTCAAAGCCTGTAGAAGAATCATCGGTGGGAAACATACGCCAGCTCACTAATATCTTATTATTGTATTCGGGATAGTAAGAAGCATCTTTTCTTCCGTTAATCGAAGCCCACAATGCACGTTTCAAAGGAGGCTCGCCCCGCTCTGCCGGAGGAGTCGGTTCAGGTTCATCACCATTCAACTGGATTTGATTGTCAGTACACGAAACTGTAAGCAACAAAATTGCTGCCAGAAAAAACAAGGCATTTTTCATTTTAAAAGAATTTAGTTAAACAAATAATGATCTGTAAGTTCACAAAAAACACATCGCTGATCTTTCACCAAGCTTCCATAAAAAGTGCACAATGCCGACACTTCGAAAAGTGTCCTTTTTATTTCAGATTAGTAGTTCAGCGATGGTCAAAAGTACAGAATCATCCACATTTTCAACTGGAATTATGTACAGTTTACATGTAAAAAAACAGGGATGAACTCAAAAACAAATTAAAGTTCATATATGAACTTTTTTGCTTAGTCTTTATTACCCTCCATTTGATAAGTTACATTCTTTTCTACCACATTTTCAACATTACTTACTTTCTTCACAAACTTCTTAACCGAACCGACCTTTACATCCTTTATCCGCACATTTTTCACAGGAAGTTCAGCGTTTCCTTTCAGTTCATATACCGCGTCTGCCGATTCGCAAGTTACTTTATCCATATAGATGCCATCGATACGAGTGATTCGCTTTTCATAAGTCGGGACCAAGTCCTTCCACTGATAAAGTACCTCCGTATCTATTTCAAGTACCCGCTGGGCTGTTCCGGATGCTACATTTTTCATATAGATATTCTCTATAAATCCTCCTCTGCGATGATTCGTTTTCACGAAGAAAAGACGCATCACTGAATTAGGTGCCGTACAGTCATGCATATAGATATTCCGTATACCACCGGAGATCTCACTGCCGATGCCCAGTAAGGTATGTCCTTTCAATATCTGACAATGACGGATCACGATATTCTCACAAGGGGTATTCAGACGCCATGCGTCCTGATTACGACCGGCTTTGATTACAACAGCATCATCACCCTGGTCAAAAGAACAGTCTTCTACCAAAAAGTTACGACTCATTTCAAAGTCAATACCATCATTATTGTGTCCATGTGCCCGCACATCCAAATTACGGACGATACCTCCGTCACACATATAGAGGTGAATGGTCCAAAACGGACTCTCACGTATTTTAAATCCATCCAGCATCACATTCTTACAGCGATTGAAATGTATCAGATGCGGACGCAAATGATTTTCACCGGTAGCCATCTGACGTTCTATAACAGGTACATTAGTCGAAGCTTTGGTATATAATTCCTTCAGTGCCTCCAAATGAGGTTTAGGGCGTTTGAACCATCCTTTCCATGTACCCATCTTCGGCTGTAATGTACCTTTGCCGCTGATTGCCACATTTTCACATTCAAATGCATACAGTAGCGGTGAGTAATTATAGCACTCCAATCCCTCCCATGAGGTCATTACCGCCGGTAGATAGTCTTCCGGATTATCTGTAAAACTCAATACGGCATTTTCTTCTAAACAAAGGTTTATATTGCTTTTAAAGTGTACAGGTCCCGTCAGCCAAATGCCTTCCGGAACAATCACACGACCACCACCGGCCTTATTACATGCATCAATAGCAGCAGCGATCGCTTTGGTATTATCAACTTCTCCACCCGGCACAGCACCAAAATCCGTAATCTTAAAATCCCGGTCCGGATAAATAAAGACTTTAATCGGTTGCATTGGAAAAGGAGCTTTTACTTTGACAGTTTTATAATTACCGCCCGCCGTTACCGTAGCAACAGACAACAGCCCGAAACACATACATACCATCCATTTTAAAAAGTTCTGTTTCATTATCATCTCATATTAAAATTTGTCCAATCAATTTTATTTTTGAATTTTCAGTGTCACCTTAATCATACCGCCATACGGGTCGAAATCGAAAAGAACTTTATCGTCAGTGATCTGTACCGGCAATTTTCTTTTTCCTTGTTTCACAGTCACTTTCTTTATTTCCTTACCGGTAATCACCATTGTCAACGGTTCAACGAACAGTTCCTGATCCAATTTAAGTTCCGGAGTAATCAACAAGGTATTCTTTTTATTCACAACTTCCAGTCTAGTTTCCTCCCTTTCCTTGATATAAGAAGCCACTTCACGAAAGGTTCCTACCCATATTTCATTCTCTCTCGCTTTTACTTGATCCAGATGATCCCACAAACGTTGAGGATTGCGGAAAGCATCATAGCCATAGGTTAAACCGTGTGTCATTCCTACTCCCCAGTCATTGGTTTCAATCAAGGTATTCACCCATTTCTCCAAATCCTGCAGAGTCGATTTACTTCCAATCGAACGCTGGTGAGTTCTTGTCCCCACACGATTCTGTACGGCAATTCTCCGTCCTTCCGCTTTTTTATTATTATTGGGATAGCAGAAAGTACGGGGCATTACACCTGTATTGGCAAATATAGCACTATCATTCTTAAAAATATCCTCTTTTATCTCTTCGATAGGAAAACGTGCAAAGTTTTTATGCGCCCAACCGTGATTGGAAATCTCATGACCATTATCAGACATTTCCCTAAGTTGAGGCCAGGTCATTCGTGTAGTGTCGGTAATGTTCTCGTTATCCTTATTTATATTGGAACCACATATCCAGAATGTTCCCCGGAAACCTCTCTTTTCCAGTTGGGGAACAAGAAGTGTATAATGTTCTGCCAGGCCATCATCAAAAGTATAGCTGATAGCACAAGCCTTATCCTGTTTATATCTGGCAATTTGTACATTCCAGTCTGCACCAGACAAATAGTTTACACTGATTAATAAACTTAAGATAAAGAGTGAAAATGTCTTCATCGTTCTGTCGTTTTATTGGTTTATCTTCACATTATGCATCGTAAATGAATCGATTATACTCTGATCCACTTTTCCTTTCTTAGCCCGCACTGTGAGATTCTCAAAACAGAAATCTGACAATTTATATTGATCAGACTTCTTAACATTAAAGAATACATTACAATCAATGTCTATATTGCGCATCGTAATGTTATTAGAATAAGAAAGGGGAGTATCTTTACGATCTTTCAAATCGTAAAACTGCGTCCAAGGAGCTATATTCAGACAATTCTGTACATTCCCTGTTATATCCTCTACCAGAATATACTCATATTTTTGCGGTGTATCCGGGCGCATCTTTAGAGTTAGAAGAGCACGTGCTCTATCTACCTTACAACGGCGGACAATCACATTCCGGCTAAGGATAGACTCACTACCACAAGTAAAGGCGCTATGACAGAATCCGTAGGTACAGTCTTCAATAATAATATCATAGTTTTCTCCATTATTGGCATCTTTATCTGCCCAAGGTCCTTTTCCCCCTTTCAGCGCTACCGCATCATCATTGACAGACATATAACAATTCTTTATCAGCACATTATTACAAACATCAAGGTCCACTGCATCCGTACTAGGAGCTTTTACGGGACTGGCAGGCGAAGTAATGCGAAGATTCAACAACTTCAAAAAACTGCATTTATAGAAATGAGTGCTCCAGAAAGGAGAATTCATAATTCTGATTCCCTCAATCTGAGCATTCTTACAGTTGGACAAATAAATAATGCGAGGACGCATTTCTTCCATATTGGTGCAATCCGGATTTATAGAACGCCGTAACCAAAATGACTTCCAGTACCGAAGCCCGTTTCCATTCAATGTTCCCTTTCCGGAAATTGTAAATCCATCCAGTCCGTCTGCATTTACCAAAGCCATGAAGTACTTTAAAGTCTGTCCCTCCATACGGGTCATTTTCACCGGAAAATGACTAATATCATCGCTTCCCTTTAATACTGCATCTTCTTCCAGATGTAAATGAGTATTGTTTTTAAAGAAAAGTGATCCGCTTAAGAAAGTACCTTTGGGAATAACTATAACTCCACCCCCATTCCGGGCAGCCAGATCAATTACTCCCTGTATCTTCTTTGTCTGCACCACCGTACTGTCGTTCGCTACTCCATAATCGGTTATGCTATATTTCTTTCCTAAAGCATTCACATTCACTTCCTTGTTTTCCCTGAACCATTCAGGGATTGCCTTGCCATCAGGAAAAACCTCCTGAGCCACTATTTGTGTACAACACAAAATCAATACTAATCCTACAATTTGTTTCATCACCTATTTATCTTTTTACACTTATCTATTATTAATCAATACCTTACATTGAAAACACCAGTACTCCTGCGGTTGGGATCTCTTCAGTTCCTACCAGCACCTTACTTCCCTCCGGTATGTCGAATGTATAAGAACGATCTGAATAATTCAGCACAATCCCCAGCCCGTTCCGGTATTCCACCGTTATTCCATAAGGCAAATCCATCACAGGAATCTGTAGCTGTGCATATAATTTCTTCAAGATATCCTTTTCCAACGCACCATTGTGGCTGTCAACTCCGACATATGTAACAGTGCCTTTACCCAGTTTTCGGAACGTGACAGCAGGACCACCTTCATAGAATTCATTGGCATACGTCGCCCAAACCTGCGAATCAGATGCGGGAATCAGTATTTCTCCCCATGTATTCCACTCATATTGCTTTCCATTCATGACAACAGTACCCGGATCTTCCGGTAACAGCAGATCATAAAAGTTCATTTCATTTCCCGTCAGAGGTGTGATCATAGAACCGAAAGGAGCTTCCGGCAAACGGCCATAACGGTCTTTCTGTGCTGTACGGCAGGTCAACACAAGATTACCACCATTTTTCACATAGGCAATCCATTTATTTACTAATTCCTTATCAGCCAGTTGGTAAGCAGGAGCTATCACCACAGGATACTCCGTCAACTCCTTCTGTTCGGAGACAAAATCAACGGGAGCACCAAATGACTTCAAAGTCCGGTAATACTTCTCTATATGTGCAAAAGTATCCCATGTACGGTTCTGTTTCTGCCGCTCGATGCTCCAGGAATTCTCGTGGTTGAAAAGGATAGCGGTACGACGTGCCAGATAGTCGGCAGGCTTCGTTTCGCGCGGAGCATAATGTTTCCGGAGTTCTCTTATCTCTTTTATAAAGGTTTCATATTCCCTTCCGCCGGGAGTGACGGTTACGCCGTCCGTTCCTACTATCCCATAATGATACTGCTCTGTGCCGTACAGCGGCTGGCGATAGCGATACGTACAGATAAAATCGCTTCCACCGGCAAATACACTCCACATCCACAGACGGACAGCTCCCGGAAGCGGTTGCGGATTAATGCTCCCCCAATTCACTTGTCCCGGTTGCAACTCCATCACGCCATACGTACCCTGTATAGGACGGAAGAAGTCATTCGCCCATGCAATACGCAACGGATTTCCTACCCGATATCCACGGCGTCCGATACCTTCGTTATCGCCATACACCATATAGCGTGTATAACTCTGGAAATCGAGTGCAGGACTACCGCCGATATGTCCTTCATCATAGTTGGGGATATAGTTGGTAGTAATCCACTGGTTCTTTGCATATTTTCTGATCAGCAGACATTGTTCATTCAGAAAATCATTGGTCTGCGCAGCGGCAAAACGACGATAATCCAGAATCTGATGATGATTCATAAACATCTGGACACGCTTAGGAAGAGTGATTTCATCAAAAGACGAATAAGCCTCACTCCAGAAAGCGGTTCCCCACGCGTCGTTCAGCAACTGAATGTTGTGATTGTATTTTGCACGGAGATAATCACGGAAAGCCTGTTCCGCTTTCGGATTATAGTCGAACTGTACGGCAGGTTCATTGTCGAGTTGCCATCCGACAATACGGGAATCATTGCCATAATGCTGTGCCAGTTTCTCGATCATCTTATACGATAATTCCCGATAGAGCGGCGAAGCAAATGAGGCATGCTGGCGGGCACCGTGATCGAGAACCGTACCATCTTCATTCTTCAACAGGATTTCGGGATACTTCCGGCTCATCCACACCGGGGGCGTGGCAGTCGAAGTACACATAATGACTTTCAGATCATATTTGGCAGCAAGAGCTACTGCTTTATCCAGCCAGGCAAAATCGTATCGTCCTTCTTCCGGCTCCAGCTGCGCCCATGCAAACTCCGCAAAGTGAGTAAACTCAAATCCCAGTTCATGCATCTTCTTGAAATCACGTTCCCACTGACTTTCATCCCAGTGTTCGGGATAATAATAAACTCCTGTCAATGTCAAGTCCTTATCGTTGAACCAGGAAGAAGTTTGTGCTTTTACAGATTGATGCTTCCGGTCATCTATCAGAGACTCTACGACGGAAGCATCTACCGCAAAGGCAGTCCCGTGGCGGATTCCCTTCGGAAACGAAACCTGATCGGATACATCTTCCCACGTTTCACCATGATCCAGCGAACGGACAGCTCCGTAACGATGATCACGATACTTATCAAAATACACATAAAGCGCATCACCCACAAAAAAAGGTGCCGGTCCTTCCGCCCAATATTTTCCGGTAATCGGGGCGGATACCTTTGTCGGAAAACCTTTGGCAATATTCTTCGTGCGTGTCACACGCAGGTTTTTCTCCGGAGGATTGGAGTTCTCGTTCTTGACGACCATGATCAGATCTCCCTGTGTCGGATCTTTCACGATAGCCGCGTCGATCACACTGAAATCGGGATTGAAAAACATCTTCGTCTTTGAGAAAGTACGAAAATCCTTCGTTGTAACATAGTACATACGATGGTTCAGCCCTTTTTCGCTTTCGCTGGTAGGCACTTCCTTGTGGCGTCCGGGGATGGTGGTCGCCCAAAAAATGTAATATGTTTCCGAAGGTTCGTCATAAAAGAGTTCCGGCGCCCAACAATTATGAGCTTCCGGCTCGTGCATCATCACGGGAATAGCCTGTTGCTCACTCCAATGAATCAAATCACGGGAAGAAGCATATCCGATGATCCGGTCCGTCCAACTGGAAGTCCAGACCATGTGAAATGTTCCGTCGGGAGCTTGGCATATACTGGGATCACGCATCAATTTATCTTTACCGACAGACGGAGTCAAAAAAGAGCGTCCGCCGTTCAAAGGAGTCCAGTTCAGCCCATCATAACTGTAGGCAAGATGCAGACCGTCCTTGCTGTCATTGATAAAATAAGAAAAGAGATAAGCAGTCTCACCTGCAAAGATTGTCATTACCGACCAAAGAGTTAAAGCCATCCAGGCAAATACTTTTTTCATGGTTCACTTTAAGATTAAAAAGTTTACTTCGCAAAGATATGGTATCCCCCAGAATTTCAGAAATGAATGATGATGGAGATATTATCATATTCATGTAGTTTCGTACACCAACCGCCATAAAAGCCGTTTTTGATACAATATTCTATGTATCTGTACATCTTTCTATTTTATAGATTACTCAAAAGCTCTACTTTAGCAGCAGATTTTTAAACGTAGTGGAAAACATATCAATTCTACATATCATGAAACAACTTTTAGTAAGTATTGCCATTGTATTCGCCTCTGTACTGACTGTAACAGGGCAAAACCACTCTTTCAGCCTATCCGGAAAATGGAATTTCCAGATAGACCGGGAAGATGCAGGGATGAAAGAACAATGGTTCAATAAATCGCTCGACGAGTCTATCAACTTACCCGGCTCCATGCCCGAAAAGCTGAAAGGGGACAATGTTACCGCACGTACCCAATGGACAGGAAGTTTATATGACAGTTCTTACTATTTCAATCCTTACATGGAGAAATACCGGATAGAAGGGCAAGTCAAATTACCTTTCTTCCTGACTCCCGACAAGCACTATGTAGGTGTCGCTTGGTATCAAAAGAAAGTGACAATTCCATCCGACTGGAAAGGGGAAAGAATTCTCCTCTTTCTGGAACGCCCACATATTGAAACAACCGTATGGGTAAACACGAAAGAAATCGGTATGCAAAACAGCCTTTGCGTTCCTCATGTATACGACCTGACCTCGGCCGTCACTCCCGGCAAGCCGTGCCGGATCACTATCCGGGTTGACAACCGGATTAAAGAGATCAATGTCGGTCCGGATTCACATAGCATCACCGACCAGACACAGGGCAACTGGAACGGAATCGTAGGTAAAATCGAACTGCAGACGACTCCCAAAGTCTATTTCGACGATATACAGGTATATCCTGATCTGAGCCATGGGAAAGCGCTGGTACGCATGAATGTAAAATCCTCTTCTTCTGCCAAAGGAGAAATAACACTTTCTGCCGAAAGCTTTAATACGGATACCCGCCACAACGTCCTCCCTGTTCAACAGACCTTCCGTATTCAGGCAGGAGATAACCGGGTAGAAATGGAACTACCGATGGGAAAAGACTTCCTGACATGGGATGAGTTCAATCCGGCACTCTACAAACTGACAGCCACGCTGAACAGCGGCAAGCAGTCCGAAAAGAAACAGGTACAGTTCGGTATGCGTGATTTCAAGATAGAAGGCAAATGGTTCTACGTCAACGGACGCAAGACAATGCTCCGGGGTACAGTGGAAAACTGCGATTTCCCGCTTACAGGTTATGCACCGATGGACGTAGCTTCCTGGGAACGGGTCTTCCGCATCTGCCGCAACTACGGATTAAACCATATGCGTTTCCACTCTTTCTGTCCACCGGAAGCAGCCTTCATCGCTGCCGATCTCGTTGGTTTTTATCTGCAACCCGAAGGTCCCAGCTGGCCTAATCACGGTCCGAGACTGGGCAACGGGCAGCCGATTGACAAATATCTGATGGACGAAACCATCGCTCTGACCAAAGAATACGGCAATTACGCCTCTTACTGCATGCTAGCCTGCGGCAATGAACCTTCGGGCCGTTGGGTACCTTGGGTAAGCAAATTCGTTGATTACTGGAAAGCGACCGACCCCCGCCATGTATATACAGGAGCTTCCGTAGGAGGCAGCTGGCAATGGCAGCCCCACAATCAATATCATGTGAAAGCCGGTGCACGCGGACTTAGCTGGGCAGGCTCGCAACCGGAAAGCATGTCCGACTACCGCGCCAAGATCGATTCCGTGAAGCAACCGTACGTTTCTCATGAGACGGGACAATGGTGTGCATTCCCGAATTTCAGCGAGATACGTAAATACACCGGAGTGAACAAGGCCAAGAACTTTGAAATCTTCCGTGATATCCTGAATGATAATCACATGGGCAGCATGGGGCACGACTTTATGATGGCTTCGGGCAAACTTCAGGCAATCTGCTACAAACACGAAATCGAGAAAACATTGCGTACACCCGACTATGCAGGATTCCAATTGCTGGCACTGAACGACTATTCCGGTCAGGGAACTGCATTAGTAGGTCTTCTGGATGTCTTCTTTGAAGAAAAAGGCTATATCAACGCAGATGAGTTCAGACGTTTCTGCAGCCCGACCGTTCCGCTGGCACGTATTCCTAAATTCGTATATACCAACGACGAGGCTTTCCATGCCGACATCGAAGTTTCCCATTTCGGAGCAGCCCCTCTGCAGGAAGCCAAAACGGTATACAGCATCAAGAATGAATATGGCAAAGTATACGCTCACGGCACTGTAGGCACTCAGAATATACCAGTCGGAAATCTTTGTCCGCTAGGAAGTGTAGACATGAAGCTAAGCGGAATCACTAAACCGCAGAAACTAAATATGGAAATTCGTATCGAAGGCAGCGATGCCGTCAATGACTGGGACTTCTGGGTATATCCCGCACAGGTAGAACTAGCTCAAGGCGACGTATATACCACCGATACACTGGACGCAAAAGCAATCTCCATCCTGCAAGAAGGAGGAAACGTATTGATCACGGCAGCCGGAAAAATCCAGTATGGCAAGGAAGTGAAACAATACTTCACTCCTGTATTTTGGAATACTTCCTGGTTCAAGATGCGTCCGCCTCATACCACAGGTATCTTCCTCAACGAATATCATCCGCTTTTCCGTGAATTCCCGACCGAATATCACAGCAACCTGCAATGGTGGGAACTGCTGAACAAAGCACAGGTCATGCAGTTTACCGGATTCCCGGCCGAATTCCAACCGACCATCCAGAGCATAGACACCTGGTTTATCAACCGGAAAATCGGAATGTTGTTCGAAGCCAACGTACTGAACGGCAAATTGATAATGACCAGCATGGACATCACTTCGAAACCGGAAAAACGGGTAGTTGCCCGGCAGATGCATAAAGCCATCCTTGACTATATGAACTCCGATGCTTTTCGCCCGACAGCGAATATCGCTCCGGAACTGATTCAGGAACTATTCACCAAAGTGGCGGGAGACGTGAAATCCTATACCAAAGATTCACCCGACGAACTAAAACCGAAAATAAATTAAACTAATTGATGACTGATATGAAAACAACATTTCTCGGACTTCTGCTGCTGACAGCAACAGCTATCAGCGCTCAGGAACAAGCCCGCACATTCCAACTGGCAGACGCCCCCCGCTACAGCGAGGAAACAGGTTACGGATATGACCTTGCACCCACTCCCGAAAAAGAGAGCAAAGCACCTTTCTTCTTTTCTGTCCGTGTACCGGACGGTAACTACAAAGTAACCGTACGCCTCGGAAGCAAGAAGCAGGCAGGTGTAACTACCGTACGAGGTGAATCACGCCGTCTTTTCATCGATAATCTGCCCACCAGGAAAGGGCAGTTCACAGAGGAGACATTTATCATCAACAAACGGAATCCACGCATATCCGACAAAGAATCGGTACGCATCAAACCCCGTGAAAAGACGAAACTGAACTGGGACGACAAACTGACACTGGAATTCAACGGTGACGCTCCCGTATGTCAGAGCATCAGTATCGAGCCTGCCGACCCATCTGTAATTACCGTATTCCTGTGCGGCAACAGTACGGTAGTCGATCAGGACAACGAGCCTTGGGCCAGCTGGGGACAAATGATTCCTCACTTCTTCGGCACCGATGTCTGTATCGCCAATTATGCCGAATCCGGCGAATCGGCAAATACCTTTATCGGAGCCAAACGACTGGCGAAGGCTTTAAGCCAGATCAAAAAAGGAGACTATCTCTTTATGGAGTTCGGTCACAACGACCAAAAGCAGAAAGGGCCGGGCAAAGGAGCTTACTACTCCTTCATGACCAGTCTGAAAACATTCATTGACGAAGCGCGTGCACGCGGAGCGCATCCGGTGCTTGTCACTCCTACCCAACGTCGTAGTTTCGACGCCAACGGACATATCCGCGACACACACGAAGACTATCCGGAAGCGATGCGCTGGCTGGCAGCCAAAGAGAATGTTCCCCTGATCGATCTCAATGAAATGACACGTACCCTGTACGAGGCGCTGGGACCGGACACTTCCAAACGTGCTTTCGTCCACTATCCGGCAGGAACGTATCCGGGACAGACCAGGAATTTTGCAGATAATACGCACTTTAATCCTTACGGTGCCTATCAGATCGCCCAATGCGTCATCGAAGGGATGAAGAAAGCCGTTCCCGAACTGGCGAAGCATCTGAAAATAGACCCGGCATACAATCCCGCACATCCGGACGATGTGAATACTTTCCACTGGAACGATTCACCGTTCACGGAAATAGAGAAACCGGATGGAAATTAAAAGAATCCTATACTAAAAGACTATATGAGAATTAAAAACCTCCTTCCCCTACTTCTGGCAGGCTCGTTGATGATAGCGTGCACTCCTGCCAAACAAGCCGGCAACAGCTTCGAATGGGGGCAGGTACCTCAGCAACCGGATTTATCGTGGGCAGACAGCGTAGGCAGCCGCCAACTTCCCGGAGACAAGATGATTATATCCGCCAATTCCTTTGGCGCAGTAGCAGACAGTACCGTACTCAGCACAGAGGCCATTCAGAAAGCAATCGACAGTTGCGCTGTCTCCGGCGGAGGAACGGTTGTCCTGCAACCGGGGTATTACCAGACAGGAGCCTTGTTTGTCAAAAGCGGCGTAAACCTGCAGATTGGCAAAGGGGTGACTCTGCTTGCCAGCCCCGACATCCACCATTATCCCGAATTCCGTTCGCGCATAGCAGGGATAGAGATGACATGGCCGGCAGCAGTGATCAACATTGTCGACGAGAAGAACGCTGCCATCAGCGGAGAAGGTACACTGGACTGCCGTGGAAAAGTCTTCTGGGATAAATACTGGGAAATGAGGAAAGAATACGAAGCCAGAGGGTTACGCTGGATAGTGGATTATGACTGCAAACGTGTACGGGGAATCCTCGTCGAACGCAGTTCGGACATCACACTGAGCGGTTTCACCCTGATGCGCACAGGATTCTGGGGATGTCAGATTCTCTATTCCGACTATTGTACCATAGACGGACTGACTATCAACAATAACATCGGCGGCCACGGCCCAAGCACGGACGGCATCGACATCGACTCCTCCTGCAACATACTGATCGAGAACTGTGACGTAGACTGCAACGACGACAATATTTGTATCAAATCGGGACGGGACGCGGACGGACTGCGTGTGAACCGTCCGACAGAGAATGTGGTAGTGCGCAACTGCACAGCCCGCAAAGGAGCGGGACTGATCACCTGCGGCAGCGAAACTTCCGGCAGCATCCGCAATGTATTAGGCTATGACCTTAAAGCTGTCGGCACATATACCGTGCTGCGACTGAAAAGTGCCATGAACCGTGGGGGAACCATTGAGAATATCTACATGACCCGTGTCAGCGCAGAAAATGTCCGTCAGGTATTGGCGGCGGATTTAAACTGGAATCCGAGCTACAGCTACAGCACTTTGCCCAAAGAATATGAGGGCAAGGAGATTCCGGAGCACTGGAAAGTGATGCTGACTCCGGTAGAACCACCCGAAAAAGGGTATCCGCGATTCCGTGACATATACCTCTCACAGGTAAAAGCGGAAAATGTAGATGAATTTATCTCCGCTTCGGGCTGGAATGATACATTGCGTCTGGAAAACTTCTATCTTTACGGCATCGAAGCGCAGACCAATAAACCGGGGAAAATCTGCTATACGAGAAACTTTAATCTATCGGAAATAACATTGGACGTCAAAGACAAAGATGCTATTGTACTAAAGGAAAATGAACAAAGTAATATCCACTTCGACTATGTTAAAACAACTACTGACCGTCGTACTGCTGGCAATTTGCCTCATTAACGTACAGGCGCAGCAACTGACTCCTCCCGCCGGAACTTTCCGTCTGGGAATATCGAAAGGAACCGACAGTCACTGGCTGGCTCCTCAGGAAAATGTGAAAGGAATCGCTTTCCGGTGGAAAGCCCTGCCGGATACCCGCGGCTTTATTCTCGAAGTAGCGGTCACCTCCTTGCAGCAGGCCGATACCTTATTCTGGAGCTTCGGAGACTGTCAGCCGGACATGGATATAAACGTGTTCAGTGTAGAAGGGCAAGCCTTCACCTGTTATTATGGTGAAAGTATGAAACTCCGCACCTTGCAGGCAGTCACTCCCACCGACGATATCCGTTTGAGTAACGGCCGTCAGGACAAGACTCCCCTCTTGCTTTATGAATCGGGGAAACGAACAGACCGTCCCGTCCTCGCAGGGCGCTGCCCGCTCGCAGCAAACAGTAAACTTTATTTCTGTTTCTACGAGCAAAATGCACGAGCAGATTATAATTATTTTATGTTGCCGGATCTTTTTGCTAAGATTGATGAACTTAAACATAGTAAAAAATGAATGGAGATACTATTGATTATCATTTAGCTCAAATCCATACAAAGATGAAAAGAATATATCTGTTACTCAGCCTACTGACCGGTTGCCTGTATATGCAGGCAGCAATCTATAACGTCAGAAACTTCGGAGCAAAAGCGGACGGAAAGGCGATTGACTCTCCCGCCATCAACCGTGCCATCGAAGCTGCCGCACAAGAAGGCGGAGGTACCGTATACCTGCCTGCCGGAGAATATGCCTGTTATTCTATCCGGCTGAAAAGTAATATCCACCTCTATCTGGAACAAGGCGCACGCATCATCGCAGCCTTTCCGGAAAAGGACAAAGGATACGACATGGCAGAACCCAATGAGCATAATAAATACCAGGACTTCGGTCACAGCCACTGGAAGAACTCCCTGATCTGGGGAATCGGTCTGGAAAACATCACCATCAGCGGTCCGGGACTGATCTACGGCAAAGGACTGACCCGCGAAGAAAGCCGCCTGCCGGGTGTAGGCAACAAAGCGATCAGCCTCAAGGATTGCCGGAATGTCACACTGAAAGACTTCTCCATGCTCCATTGCGGACACTTCGCCCTGCTAGCCACCGGTGTGGAACACCTCACCCTGCTCAATCTGAAAGTAGACACCAACCGTGACGGATTCGACATTGACTGCTGCCGCAACGTACGCATCAGCCAATGTACAGTTAACTCCCCATGGGACGATGCCATTGTTCTGAAAGCCTCTTATGCGCTGGGACGTTTCAAAGATACGGAGAACGTTACCATCAGCGACTGCTACGTCAGCGGCTTCGACAAGGGAAGCGTACTGGACGGCAGCTGGCAACTCGACGAACCACAGGCACCCGATCATGGATACCGCACCGGACGTATCAAGCTCGGCACGGAAAGCAGCGGAGGTTTCCGCAACATCGTCCTCACCAACTGTATCTTCGAACATTGTCGGGGACTGGCGCTCGAAACCGTAGACGGCGGTCATCTGGAAGACATCGTTATCAGCAATATCACCATGAGGGATATTGTCAACGCTCCTATCTTCCTTCGCCTGGGTGCGCGCATGCGCAGTCCGGAAGGGACACCCATAGGCACCATGAAGCGTATTCTGATCAGCGACATCAATGTATGGAACGCTGACAGCCGGTATTCTTCCATTATCAGCGGTGTCCCCGGTGCATCTATCGAAGATGTTACTTTCCGCAATATTCACCTATATTATAAAGGTGGATACAGCGAAGAAGATGGCAAGCGCACTCCACCCGAACAGGAGAAAGTATATCCCGAACCCTGGATGTTCGGTACGATTCCCGCCAAAGGATTTTATATCCGTCACGCAAAGAACATAACTTTCGACGGTGTCCGCTTCCACTTTGCACAGCCGGACGGACGTCCGCTCTTTGTGACCGACGACGCAGAAAACATTGAATACTATCATACACCCCAAGAATAATGAACAAGAAACAACTGATTCTCCTCTGCATGCTCGCAGTAGGCGGAAGTGTACAAGCGCAACAGTGGCCGGATACCCCGGCAGAAGCCCGTCCCGGCACCAGATGGTGGTGGCTGGGAAGCGCTGTCGATGAAAAGAACCTGACTTACAATCTAGAAGAATACGCGCGTGCCGGCATGGGCGCCGTAGAAATCACTCCCATCTATGGTGTACAAGGCAATGACGCCAACGATATTCAGTTCCTTTCTCCCCGCTGGATGGAAGTCCTCAAACACACACAGGCGGAAGGAAAACGCACCGGCATCGAGATCGATATGAACACCGGAACGGGATGGCCCTTCGGAGGACCGGAAGTCAGCATCGAAGACGCGGCAAGCAAAGCCATCTTCCAGACTTATGATATAGAAGGAGGCCAGGAAATCGTGCAAGATATCAATGTGACAGACAAGAAGCAGCAACCTTATTCTGTCTTAAGCCGTGTGATGGCATACGACGAAAACGGACGCTGCATCAACCTTACTTCCCACGTCAGGAAAGACAAACTGGAATGGAAAGCCCCTGCCGGAAAATGGAAAGTGATAGCGCTTTATAACAGCAAGACACGTCAGAAAGTGAAACGTGCCGCCCCCGGAGGGGAAGGATACGTGATGAACCATCTTTCCAAGAATGCCGTCAAGAACTATCTCTCCCGATTTGACCGTGCTTTCAAAAGCAGCAAGACGAGTTATCCGCATACATTCTTCAACGACTCTTACGAAGTCTATCAGGCAGACTGGACAGAAGACTTTCTGGATCAGTTCGCCCGCAGACGGGGATATAAGTTGGAAGAACATTTTCCGGAGTTTCTGGATGAAAGCCGTCCGGAAGTCAGCCGCCGCATCGTATCCGACTATCGGGAGACGATCTCCGACTTATTGCTGGAGAACTTCACCCGTCAATGGACGGACTGGGCACACAAGAATGGCAGCATCACCCGTAATCAGGCACACGGATCGCCTGCCAACCTGATCGATGTCTACGCAGCCGTAGACATCCCCGAATGTGAAGGATTCGGTTTGTCCCAATTTCATATCAAAGGATTACGTCAGGATTCATTAACCAAAAAGAATGATTCGGACTTGTCGATGCTGAAATATGCCTCTTCTGCCGCACATATCGCCGGGAAGCCTTATACTTCTACCGAAACATTTACCTGGCTGACGGAGCATTTCCGCACTTCTTTGTCGCAATGCAAACCGGATATGGACCTGATGTTCGTCTCCGGCATTAATCATATGTTCTTTCACGGCACTCCTTATTCGCCGAAAGAAGCCGAATGGCCGGGATGGTTGTTTTACGCCTCTATCAATATGAACCCGACGAACAGTATCTGGCACGATGCCCCTTCGTTCTTCGATTATATCACCCGTTGCCAGAGTTTCCTGCAAATGGGTAAACCGGATAATGATTTCCTTATTTATCTGCCTGTCTATGATATGTGGGATGAGCAACCGGGACGTTTGCTCCTATTCAGCATTCATCACATGGCCAAGCTTGCCCCGAAATTTATAGATGCCATCCACCGTATCAATAACAGCGGATATGACGGAGACTATATCTCGGACAACTTTATCCGCAGCACCCGTTTCAAAGACGGACAACTCATCACTTCCGGCGAAACCGGTTACAAAGCGCTGGTCGTACCCGCCGCCCATTTGATGCCGAATGACGTTCTGGCTCATCTGCTGAAACTGGCACAACAGGGAGCCACTATCGTATTCCTCGAAAACTATCCGACGGACGTACCGGGATACGGTCAACTGGAACAGAAGCGCAAGACTTATCAGCAGACGCTGCAAAAGTTACCTTCCATTTCATTCTCCGAAACAACGGTTACTCCGGTAGGCAAAGGCAAGATTATTACAGGTACGGATTATGCGCGTACTTTAGCAAGTTGTAATATTCCTCAGGAAGAAATGAAAACCAAGTTCGGACTGCAAGCCATCCGCAGGGTGAACGATAGCGGACACCATTACTTTATCTCTTCTCTCCAAGATAAAGGAGTGAATGATTGGGTGACACTGGGAACCAAAGCCGAAGCTGCTGCCCTCTTCAATCCCATGACCGGAGAATGCGGAGAAGCAAAGGTACGTCAGACCGGAGAACAGACACAAGTCTACCTCCAACTGAAATCCGGTGAATCGGTGATTTTGCAGACTTATCAACAGCCGCTGCAAGCTGCCCGGCCCTGGAACTATATTCAGGAACAACCGTTCAGCCTCAGCCTGGATCATGGCTGGAAACTACACTTCGCCGAAAGCGAACCGGAGATAAAGGGTACGTTCGACATCGACCGCCCTTGCTCATGGACAGGCATCGACCATCCGGCAGCCAAGATTAACATGGGCAGCGGTGTTTATTCATTGGATATCGAATTGCCCGCTCTGCAAGCCGATGACTGGGTACTCGACTTGGGAGACGTACGCGAAAGTGCCCGTGTCCGGATCAACGGTCAGGAAGCGGGCTGCGCATGGGCAGTACCTTATCAGCTACGAGTAGGTCATCTGCTGAAATCAGGAAAAAACCACATCGAGATAGAAGTCACTAACCTCCCTGCCAACCGGATAGCCGAACTGGACAGGCAGGGAGTGCAGTGGCGCAAATTTAAAGAAATCAATATTGTCGATCTGAATTATCGTCCGGCCAACTATGGTCACTGGGCTCCCATGCCTTCGGGATTAAATAGCGAGGTCCGGCTGATTCCGGTAGATTATTTATCTTTCAAGACACACTAAAGTTATTATTTAAATCTACTTTCAGTTCAAGATAAGGCAATATAGTTCGGGCCTGACTAAAAAGTCAGTAGTATCTCCAATTCCCCTCCTTCCCGAAGGAGGAGAATAGAGATAGAACCGACTTTTTAGTCAGCCTCTTTTCAGCCTGTTATTTTAATCTATACCTGTTATTTTAATCTATAAATGAAATAGTCAGGCTAGTTCTTCTATGGCTTTAAAAGCCTGCTTTTAAAGTTTACGTATTTCTGCGTCCAAGGACAATGCACAAGACATTTCAAACAGGTACTGCATCCATATACATCAATTATATCATCTCTTGAAATTGTTATATTCCAGGTGGTTCCTTTCAATACATTTCTTTCGCATATATCCCTACAAATGTTACAATTACCACACTTCGGGGAAATAGAGGCATACGATACAGTATCTAACGGGGCATCAGTCAAAACGGTACCAAGACATTGCGCTGCACCATATTCAGGAGTAATAAACAGATTGTTTTTCCCAATCCATCCTAATCCGCTAAGTTGCGCTACTGTCTTGTGAGGTAAAACCGACTCCTTCGTTTCAAAATTAAACACACCTTCTGCCAAAAGTCCCGCATCAGATTGTGAAAGAGCTTTATACCCTTTTCTGACAAGAAATTCAGCTAACTCGTCTGTTACTTCTCCCACTCTATTTTCAGTTTTCACATACTCATCTTCAAGAGCAGGTTTATAATCCGGATTATTAAATACATCTTTTACAAACTTCGGACTTATTGCGATTCCTATTAATATAGCACATGGCAAACCTCTATTCTGCCTATTGGTCAACTTGGATATATCTACGAAATGAACAAAATCGACCCTTGACTTTTTCAATTCATTCTCTATTTCTTTATTCATATTTCTTTCTTTTTGACAGGGAGATAAATATCTGTGATTAGTTCCGAAACCGGAGTTTTTTCGGGTGTATTGATATAAGTCTCAAAAGTAAATGGTTCTCGCAAGCTATAATCATTTGCAGGTAGCCAGTCAAGATAAATATAACGATATACCCTATTCAGTTCATGGTATAGTCCTTTAAAACGGAATATAGCATATTCACCCGCAGGAACTTCATAAACACCGAACCCCTTCGGAATTTTAAATGATTGTGGTAATGTTACTCCAACCATAAAACGACTTTGTTCTTCAAGCGTGATAAAAGGATAATCAAGAGTCAGGCTCACATACTTACATCCTTTTGATAATAATTCATAGCTTTCAGAAAATTGTAGCACCTGTTTCCATAAAACAGAAAAGCTATGGCTGGCATGATGTGTTCTCTCTAATTTTAAATATGCAATCCGTGTATGAGGCACTCTTTCAATACTTGGTTCAATCTGTATTGGATTCTTGCCTTCAGAACAGGCATTTGAATGTCTTTTACGAAATTCAGGTATAGAGCAATTAAAGTAGTTTTTGAATACCCTTGAAAGCGTATGTTTATTCTGATAATTGATTTGACTAAGAATCTCTGGGACACTTATATTGGTGGATATTAACTTAAAAGCAATGTACTCCAATCTTAATCGTTGGATGTAATTCCCAAGGCTATCACCGCAAACTGCTTTAAAAAGTCGGCGGAAATGATACTTGGAAATGCATACAATTTGGGATAACTTTTCAGAATCAAGGTCATCAAATAAATGACAGTTGATATATTCTTGAACTCTGATCACCAATTCGTATTGTATGTGAGCGGTATTAATTTTTTGCTTCCATCTTTTAATTTCAGGTAACCGTCTGGACATAATTTCTCTCAACTCCGACGAAGTATGGCGTATGCCGACTTCTTTATAGTATTCTTCGGGAAAAAGTCCCCAAAGGTAGATAAGATAATCCATTGAGAAGTCATACAGTTTAACTCCATTTTTCAGACAGTAATCACAATATTCCTCATTTTGGTCTGCCTTCAGATTGGTATAATCAATATCCAAAGGTATTCCGCAAGTCTGGCAATATTTTGTTTCAGAATTGATGTTCATAAGTTTTTTATTATTGAGTGCAAAGTTAACCAATATGTTATGCAAAAAGTTACCATAAATAGCCTTCTTTCGTTTTAATTTGCTTTTTATTGGTTCTGCATATCTCCCCACGTAATTTGAATGCGTTTTTGCTCTCATGCTCTAACAATTTGTCTGCATCCCTTTATTCATCGTTGTTTCAAGTATGGTAGCAAGTGTGGTAGCAGGTATGAGAGCAAACGTTTGCTCTCATACCTGTCTTGTGTCTATGTTGTCAATTCTATCCTAATTCTTCTCGTGCAAACTGCAATTATTATCTTCATCGCATTCGGTGGTTATTTCTGTATGTTTCCTCGGAGGCGTTAGTTTCCTCGGAGGAAATGCCAGTCCCTTTAAAAGGAACGGTCGTTTCCATTAAAAGGAACGCCTGTTCCCTCACCGGGAAACGACAGGTTCCATTATAAGAAATGATAGGAAGCATTAACTCATTTATTGATCAATAATACATGAGTTATCAGTCTTTAATACCTGATTTCTCAACTATTAATAGCTTAAAAATCAAACGTTAATAGTTGACACATCAGATATTAACATCCTGTATACCAAAAGATAACATTACAAAAACGATATTAATCAAGACGAGATAGAGTGAGAGCAACCGTTTGCTCTCATACTTGCCACCACGCTTGCTACCACCCCTAAAACATCGATGAATAAAGGGATACAGATGAATAGTTAGAGCATGAGAGCAAAACTGTTATCTAATTCCTTATGGTGCGAACAGAAAAAAGGGACTCTTTTTATAAGAAAAAAAGAGAAATCACTGTTATGTGAGACACTGTCCACAAACTATTCGAAATTCTTTCGATAAGTACATCCATTTCTCCATTCCGAACATCCGTAAGCTGTCTTCCCTTTAATGATGGTTCCCTTACCACAAACCGGACACGGTTGTCCGACAAAAGTATCTGCATTACCTGTAGCCGGAGCAGAGGCAGGAGCAGAAGGAATCGAAGCAGGAGACGGAGAAGATGCAGGAACTTTCGATTCTGCTTTCGCCTTCTTTTCTTTGGGAGCACTTGCTTTACGCTCACGCTTCTTAGGTTCTTTCTTTGCCTTTTCTTCCGTTTGGGCAACTGCCTCCTGAATAGTGATACGTCGGTTCGTATTATCTGAAAGTACGCTCATCACGATTTCAGATACCATTTGCTTCAGTTCTTCGAGGAATTGACGGGCATCGTAAGTCTTCTTTTCAATCTCACGTAGTTTCTTTTCCCATATACCGGTCAGTTCCGCAGATTTCAGCAGTTCTTCGTGGATGATCTGTACCAGTTCCACTCCCGTAGGGGTGGCTATCAGGTTCTTTCTTTCCTTGCGGATATAGTTTCGCTTGAACAACGTCTCGATAATGGCGGCACGGGTAGACGGCCGACCGATACCATTCTCCTTCAGAGCATCACGGAGTTCGTCATTATCCACCAACTTTCCAGCTGTTTCCATCGCACGAAGCAATGTTGCTTCCGTATAAGGTCTGGGCGGTTGCGTCCACTTCTCATTCAAGTCCGGAACATGAGGACCACTTTCCCCCTTGACAAAAGCAGGAAGTACATTTTCATCCTCTTCCTCTTTTTCTTCGGAAGTATCTTTCACATCTTTGGCAAAAACGACACGCCATCCCGGCTCCAGAATCTGTTTGCCGGTTACTTTAAATTCTATCTTGTCCACTTCACCCATCACGGTAGTGGTAGAAATCTTACAATCGGGATAGAACACCGCTATAAAACGACGGGCTATCAGGTCATAGACACGACGTTCCATATCCGTCAGATTCTGTGCATAAACGCCTGTAGGGATAATGGCATGGTGATCTGTTACCTTCGAATTATCAAATACCTTTTTCGATTTAGGCAATGAAGCACCTGCCAAAGGAGCAGTCAGCACCTCATAGTCCCGAAGGCCTTTCAATATTCCGGGACACTTCGGATAAATATCGTCACTCAAGAAAGTGGTATCGACACGCGGATAAGTAGCCACTTTCTTTTCATAAAGCGACTGAATCAGCTTCAGCGTTTCATCAGCGGAATAGGCAAACTTCTTATTACACTCTACCTGAAGGGAAGTCAGGTCGAACAGACGCGGAGCATATTCCTTTCCATCCTTCTTGCCGACATTGGTGACAATGAACGGAAGGTCTTTTATGCGTTCCACCAGCGCTTCCCCCTCCTCCCGGTTGGCGATAGGGTCGATGCCGGGATTGTCTATCTTCTTCTTTCCGCCACTCTTTTCTTCTTCCGCAGCAATTTCTTCATCGCTTTTACGGATCAGAGCAGAAAAGGTGGTATCACGATAATTTGTTTTCAGTTCCCAGTATTGTTTCGGCTGGAAGTTGGCGATCTCCAGTTGGCGGTTGACAATCAATGCCAGCGTAGGAGTCTGCACACGGCCGATGGAAAGCACTTGTTTGTTCTGACCGTATTTGATAGTATAAAGACGGGTAGCATTCATTCCCAGCAACCAGTCGCCCATTGCACGGGAAAGTCCCGCTTCATACAGTGATTGAAAGTCGGACTGATCCTTTAGTTTGGCAAATCCTTCGCGGATCGCCTCTTCTGTCAGCGAAGAAATCCAAAGACGTTTCACCGGACAGCGGGCACCTGCCTTCTGCATCACCCAACGCTGGATCAATTCTCCTTCTTGGCCGGCATCACCGCAGTTGATGATTTCATCTGCATTCTGCATCAGTCCCTCGATAATGTGAAACTGCTTTTCGTAAGTAGGGTTCTCTATCAGCTTGATGCCGAACCGTGGTGGAATCATCGGTAAGCTACCCAAGTTCCATGATTTCCAGTTAGGGGTGTATTCATGCGGCTCTTTCAAGGTACAAAGATGACCGAATGTCCAGGTTACCTGGTATCCGTTTCCTTCTATATACCCTTCTTTTCTTGTATGAGCGCCGAGTACTTCGGCTATATCACGTGCTACAGACGGCTTTTCGGCTATGCAAACTATCATTTTTTCTCTTCTTGTTTTTATACTAACAGTCTACAAAGTTACATGATTATTTCTCACTGACCGCATAAAGACGAAAAAAACAGTAGCATGGCTCATTTACGATAGCCCCCGTACAATGACTTTCGGGTCATCATACGAGGGCTTCCGGATATTACCAGTCTTTCTTAAACGCATAATAATCTGCTGCCGCCTTTCTAGTTTCCATATTGGAACTCCACATATAGGAACCGTCACCTATCATTTCCGGGTCGGGATTCATATCATACAGCATCATGGTGGCATACATCATTGTACCCACTACCACGCCTTCTTTTCCATAATCCATATATGGCATATCACCAAAAACATAGAATTTATTGTTGATCACCGTTTCTCCGTCGCACAACATCATCAACTTTTCATCGACTTCCATCATCTCATCTTCAGGCAATTCCATCATTTCCGGTATAAAGACCGAGGCATACTTTTCCATCGGTATGCCAAGTATCGGTTTCAATTCTGCATCTGCGGCATAAGGATTCAAAAAGTCGGTGAGCGAGCTCCAAGCATAATCCAGATAGTCTCCGCCACGTATCCCTGCCTGTTCCTCACAAAGAGACTGAGTCGTTTCACGGGTATCGACCATCGTCAACAATTTGTCGGGCATGCCCGTTTTCAATGCTTTTATCAACTTAGCATACGAGGTATCGTTGACAGGGGATGCTCCTTCCTTTTCGTAGCCGGCTCCTTCATCCCACAAGTTCACCCCGTCCAGTTTGAAAGTGGCGACAGCGGCCTTCACCTGTGCGACAAAGTCATTGATCTGACCATCCGACAGATTGGCAAATCCCAGACCGGTACCTCCACCTTTGATTACCAGACAGACTTTCATTCCGGTCTGCCTCAACGGCTGAAGATAGCGTGCATTGTTTTTCAGGACATGCTCCATATCCAGCGTATACGTCAGCATGGCACGTCCTTGCGTCTGTGTCAGAAAAGCTGTGCGGACGTTTACTATATCTATGGTAGGACATCGCAGTACCAATTCTTCTGTCCACGGGTTAAAATAGAACTTGCTCACTGTAGATATATACTGGTCGGCTATCAGTGGATTCATGACTTCCGTATCTACATAAGCAACAGCCAAAAACTGCTTTCCTTCACGTGACGGAGGCACGATCGCAGAAATGATATATTCTACCTTTCCATACATTTCACCTGTCGCTACATCCGTAGCAAAAAATGGGAACAAGACATCCTCTCGCCCGAGATTTTCATTTTTAAAAAGGAGTTTAACTTTCGCAGACTGACGTTCACCGGCAGCAATAGTCACAGTCGTCTCACGCCCTCCGTTTATCAGGAAGTTATCGGCCAAAGGAATGGATATTCCCTCTATCGGATCGACAGCGTTGGCGGATACCGTCATATTATGCTCTTTCTTGAAGTCTATTACATACTGCATGGCATACGGCGATACATATCCGCCTTCGTCCGGTTCCAGATAACGTTCATCCATTGCGATTTTCAGTGTCAGATCCTTTTCTGCCGGCTTGCTCAAAACAAAACAGACTTCATCTTCGACTCCTGCATCGGTCATACCTCGATTTTCTTGTTCCGAACTCCCTGCTATAAGTTGTATGATCGCATTTCCCGGCGAAGTGGTACTATTAAAATACCCCAAACTTGTTACAGTTTCTTCCGGCACGGTCGACTTGTCGTGTCCGACATCGGGATTAAGCAGTGCAGCGTCTTCCTCACAAGCGGTCATCACCGACAGAAGTAACATTCCGACTCCTATATATGATAATATTCGTTTCATAATTATGTTGAGTTAATTAGGTTATTGTTCTTGATTCACTTTAGGCACTTCGATTCCGCTAGGCCATAGTTCCGCATCGGTCTTGGGATATGTCTCCACGTGCGTTGCATCTTTCCAGTAAGGAATCACTTTCGCATCATTTCCGTTGCCTGTACGGTCGGCAATGGTCATTCCCGTGCCTTCGTCAAACTTCCAGTATGCACACAGGTTCGCTTCGGACTGCGGTTCGGGAATATCATACATATTCTTGTAGATTTCCTCCTGTGTCCGTGCTACCTTCCAGATACGGGCTTCGCAGATTTCTCCGTCCAAATGACGGCTCGGATCACTCGACTCTCCGTAAGAACGTCCGAAGTAGAAATTGAAATCACCTCCGTTACCAAATTCATTATCCGCTGCTTTATCTCCCAGATTAAGAGTGGTCAGGTCGGACTTTCCATGATTGTTATCTATGTGCTGTAACTGTCCGTTTACATAGAAACAGATGGTCTTTGCTGCCAAATCCCATGTCAGGGCTATGTGATACCATTCTCCGGCCGTCAGTTGTTTGCGCTTGTCCTCACCGGGGAATTTGCCTACCGGCGTCTGCACTTGCAGCTGCTGGCGCGGGAAACTGGAATCACCAAAACGCATACATAAATATTGTTCGATTCCCATAATAGAGGAAATCTCTTTCTCAAACTGATTGACCCGAACGATTACTTCCATCGTAATAGCAGTCATATTATTTACCACATCGGCTGTCGGACTCCCCTTGTCGAATCCGGGAACAGCCACATATACATTTTTCAGATTGATGGCAGTAGTAATGGCACTCGACCGCCGGACCAGATAGTACATAGTACGAGAGCCGTTCATCAGTCCTACTTCATTCACTCCTTCGATAGTCAACGGACAAATATAGGTCGCGTCAATTTCCAGTTCATCCAGTCCGGTGAATTGAATAGCCGCTTCCGATGAAGTCGTTTTTCCTGCCGGAATGGTGACGGCTTCTGCTGTCAGCTTATAATGCCTGGCGGGCAATACTTCATACTGAGTATCATTCTTTGCATTGTACGCATCTGCCAGAGAAGGGTTTATCTGTAAGCGGACGGTTACGTCCACCCCAACCGGATAAGTCAGCTTGGCGGTAAACTTCTTGGTCTGCTCCGTCACTCTCCGGTTGAAAGTGAACGATTCTACATTACGAATCTCAGCCACACTAAGATATGCAGAATTATCAAACGGGGAATGATCACTATAATCCGTATTATCGCAGGCGGTAAAGAGCATTGTCCATACACAGCCTGTCAGTAAAAAGAATTTTCTCATTGTTTCCTCCTTACTTTATTTACCCTTTGCGGGGTTCAGCTGCTGAATAAGCCCGCGGGTTTGTTTATAAATAATGTCACTGTTATAATAGTCAGTACCTACATCGTAGATACCCACTCCCGCCAGTGGTCCTGCATTTTGGGCAAAATATGCCGCCCGATTCAGAGAAGAATGAACTGTCTTGTCATTGTCGGTCACTGTACGCCCGTGTACACTTCCCAACATCAGACGTTCGGCGCTTACTCCCCAGTTCAAAGCATGATTGATGGCCATTTCCAGATCATAATCATCGGCGGCTGCGGAAACATCGACGATATAGTAATCGAATACGCTGCGCTGTGCTTCGGACACCAGCAACGGAGTTCCTTCGAATATCAGCAGGCAGTCTGTCTGCCCCAAAGCATCCGCCAATGTTTTCACCACAGACTCATCTACGGAAGATGCGGAAGCTAATGCCACACCGTCAAACGTTCCGGCACGTACGGCATCAATGGCAGCAGAGAGAGCAGCGTTCAGCCCTTCGGCAGCCGAAGCGTCAACATAATACAGTACCCGTGTTCCGTAGTCAGTACGTACCAGTTTCATATCTTCACGGTCGAACCCGGAAAGACGGCCGGCATTGCGCATGGATACCAGATCGATACTGTCCGGCAACGCACGCAGGAAGTCTTTCTCACTGGACGATACTTCCGGCGCATTGTCCAGCCGTGCATAGACCAGTGCGTGCTTGGCGGCCTTATACGCCCGCAGCTTCTGGGTATAAGCGGCATATTGCTCCGGATTCTGTTCCTTGAACCCGTTTATCTCACTATCATGAATTTCCATCTCCGTCCAGTCATCGCAACTGACAGGAACCATCAACAGAAAGACAGACAGTAAACACAGATTTAATATTGGTTTATATTTCATAATCTCATTGATTTAAGAGGTTCTATAAAGTTCATTATTAATTCCCCGAATGATTTTTCACGTCCCACCAAAGCCGTGTTCCGGCAGCATCGGGTCCGTTCAGCATTTGTACGGCTTGTCCGATGTAGGTCGGATTCGAGTTATACTCATCGGCCGGGAAAGGCAGACGGCGGGGGCCTATAGTTACGTTAACACTGTTGTTGGGGTCTTTATTTTCCACCACAGGCAGCAGTTTGGGATAACCCGTACGACGGTGCTCAGCCCATGCTTCCACTCCGAGCGGAAAGATGGCAATCCACTTCTGAGTGATAATACGTTCCAGATTCTTTTCAAAGTTAGCGGCACCCGGTTCCCAGGCTATAGTAATAGTGCTTACGGCATCATGGCTGTATTCTCCCATCGGATCTACATAGTCAGCGGGAACTTTCTCATCATCTTTCACATACGCATCGGCTCCCGACGCTTTGCGCTCGTCAAATGATAAGGAGACTGCTTTCTCGTACAACGCCTGCGCTTCTCCGCCCATTGCCCAGCCACGTAATGCGCCTTCGGCACGGAGGAAAGTCACTTCGGCAGCATTCATCCACAGATAAGGGTCGGTGCTGCTGATGATCTGTTTGGAGTAAAGGTTAATCATATCATCTTTCTTTTTGGTGAAGATGCCGATGCGTACTCCATAGAAATCGTACACGTCCACCTTCTCGCCCTCCTGATCGACCGTTTGCACGCCCTTGACAAGCATCTTGTCCAGTCGGGGATCGTCGTAGCCTTTCATAATGGATACGAGGTCGGCACTGATACGGTAGTCACTCCAGTTATTGAACAGCAATTCGGAGCGATTCTCTGCCACGTGCAGCGCTGCATTATCATCGTTCGATTCTATGACGCCGGCGGCTACGGCAGCTTCTGCCACACGCTGCGCTTCCGCAGGTTTCACGTAGCTCATCCGCATGGCGATGCGCAGCTGCATGGAGTGCACGAATCTGCGCCATTTCGTTATATTTCCGTAGTAAAGGTCTTCCAGCTTGCGGAAAGCTTCGGACGAAAGGTCTTTATTTTCTTCCAGCACTTTGTCCGCTTCTTCGAGTTCTTTCAGCATCTGCGTGTACACCTGTTCCTGCGAATCGTAGGCTACCGCAAGGTCTTCACCTGAGTTATCATCACTCATCATGTTGGAGTAAGGAATCGGACCGTACATATCCGTCACCCGGTGCATGATACATACGCGAAGTACTTTTCCGAAAGCCAGCGCCACGGGGTCGTCCGTCTTGTTCAGCATATCGCGGTATTGCGGATACATCTCCGTGATAGGGTCGGCAAAAGGAGATTTGAGCCATCCCTGTTCGGGGTTGAAGGTCGAAAACTTCATCACCCAAGTATCTACGATGCCTTCCAGATAACCTCCGTAGGCTCCTCCTGCCATCGCATCCATAAATTGGTACAGGTGTTCACGGGTCGGGATCACCAGTCCCTGCATTCCTCTCAGTGTAGCGCCGACGATATGGTTCTCTCGCTGCATCTCTTCCGCATCCGCCTCGTATATGCTACGATTGATTTCACTGTCGAAACAGCCGCCCAAAGGCAGCATAAATACCGAAAGGATCATTATTTGAAAGTAATATATTCGTTTCATGCCAATCATAGTATTTAGAAGTTTATCTTAATGTTGAATCCTATATTCCGGGTACTCGGCATCATGAAGTAGTCGATTCCCTGATAATAGTTGTTCGTAGTAGCTACTGCTTCGGGGTCGAAAGGAGCTTTGCAGTAGATCATCCAGAGATTTTTGCCGACAAGGGAAACATTGACGTCACACACATTGCCCAGCCAACGGCGGGGGATGGTATAGCCGATACGTGCTTCCTGCAAGCGAAGATTGGTTGCACTGTAAGTATAGTAAGTAGGCAAACCGCTTTGCGACGCTACTACCGAATAAAAACCTTGCGGATTCACCCGGCTGCGTCCGTTGATCCATACTCCGCCCGCATCACGTGCGGCGGCAGAAGTCTCGGATACGCCGTAAAGGTCGAGATAAGCCTGTGTAGCCGAATAGGCGATGCCGCCCAGACGGGCTGTCAGCAGGAATCCTACATTGACGCCTTTGTAAGAGAAACTGTTGTTCCATGCCAGGTTCGCTTTGGGAAGTACACTGCCCAGTTTGATGTCACCGGCATTGTCTATCGCAGTCACATTGCCGTCATTGTCCACCAGTACATTGCCATTGATATCCCGTTTCAAGTCGGCATGAGTATAAAGGTCGCCCAATGTACCGCCTTCTTTCAGGATAAACTTCGCTTTTCCGAATCCGCGTCCTTCATCGGTTTTCAGTTCCAGTTTGTCGACGTTATATGTTTTTCCGCTTTCCGGGTGGATATAGTCTTTCACCAGTTCCACGATTTCATTCTTATTGGTCGAGAAGGTGAAACTGCTGTCCCATCCGAAGTCTCCCCAACGATGCCCGTAAGACAACATAGCCTCAAAACCGTAGTTACGCACGTATCCGGTCTGAACATACAGTTTGTCGTATCCCGAAGATACGGGGAGTTGCGGATCGAACGTCTGATTGTAGGTATTGGCATAATAGAACGATCCGCTTACTTTCAAATCTTTCCATAAAGTTGCATCCAGCCCTATTTCCCACGAATCGGTACGTTCGGGATAGAGCTTCCCGATGGGATAATGCGTCTGTGATTTCCAGTCCTGCTTGTTGGCGTCATAAGCATAGGTAGGATAAGTGAGGAAACGCGGATAGGGCGTACCAACGGAACTGAACGAACCGCGTACTTTGAGATAATCGATCCATTCCGGGAGTTTCACCATTTCGGAAATAACCGCCGAGAGTCCCACAGACGGATAAAAGAAAGACGCCTGCGGAGAATTGGTCAACTGGGATGCCCAGTCATTACGTCCGGTCAGAGTGAGGTAGAGCATACTCTTCCAGCCCACTTCCGCACTGGCAAAAACAGATTCCGTAGCTTCACGCCAGCCGACTTGCGTGGCACGTTTCTTGGCATTGTCCAAGTCATAGACGTTGAAGAGATTCGGAATACCTGTATCCCGTATCGGACCGGCATAGCCCAGTTCCTTGCTGGTGACGCCGCTATAGCTGGCACCGATATTGGCAACGATGGTAAAGTCCTGAATACGTTTATTGATATTCACAAGAACGTCCGCATAAGTCTGCGAGTATTGCCCGTTGTTTACGGTGTAATGTCCCTGCGTGCTGCCATCCGTCAATGTGGTGCTGGTGCTTGCATAGAGTTTGCCTTCATATTCGCTGTGAGTATTGTCTATACGCACTCGTCCGGCTACATTCAGCCAGTCAAGAATCTGATAACTCAGGCCTGCCGATGCCATATAACGCTTCTTATTGTTAAGCCGGAGATTGCGGTAAGCAATCCAGTAAGGATTCTGCATACGAAGATCGCCTTCGCCCTGCGGCCAGAACTGGACACTGATCTTTCGCGCCTCATCCCAGCGTTCGAAGTTCTTTATCAGCGAAAAGTCGTCTCCCCGCGGGAAGAGATAAGCGGAAACCAGCGGATTGGAATACTGTCCCTGATTGGTCATATTCCGGTCGTTCTGAAGAATATAACTGGCACTCACATCCAGTTTCATCTTATCATTCAGGAAACTGGTCGTATTGCGGAAAGTAAAATTATAACGGTTATACCGGTTGTTCGGAACCATCCCCGCCGAATTAACGGCTGCCGCCGAGAAGAAGGTCTGATTCTTGTCCGTACCGGTGGATAAAGTGACAGAGTTGGTATATACCGCACCCGTATCGAAGAAGTCCGTTGGTTCGTAACCGTTCTGAGCTGCCGGATTCAGCTTCGGTCCCCAACTGTAAATGCTGGAATTGCCGGCTTTGCCATTACTTCCCGTCCCGTAACGCCCTTGAAAATCGGGCATCTTAAAAGGATTCAGCCACTCAAAGCCGCTCGATACTCCTACCTGCAACTTACCGATTTCGCCCTTTTTCGTAGTAATCACAATGGCGCCATTCGCCGCATTGCTACCGTAAAGGGCAGCCGCAGCCGCTCCCGTCAACACGGAAATGCTCTCAATATCTTCCGGATTGATATCCGCAATTCCTTCACTGGCACCCTTTGAACCAAATTCCGTATCGCCTCCGCCTCCGAAATTGTACATCGGAATACCGTCGATGACGTACAAGGCATTACTGCTCTGCTCAATGGACTTCGTACCGCGCATCACGACTCTGCTGGCTCCACCGACTCCGGAAGAACTCGTATTAATCGTAACGCCCGCCACTTTACCGTTCAGACTATTAATGAAGTTTGCATCCTTTATCTGAGTCAGTTCATCGGACTTCACCTGCTGCACATTGTAACTCAACGCTTTCTGCTCGCGTTTGATACCAAGTGCCGTTACCACGACTTCACTTAGCAACCTGGCGTCCGAAGCCAGCTGAACATTATACGTATTCTGCACCCCCACCTTTACTGTTTGCGGAGCATAGCCTACATAAGTGATGCTGAGCGTACTGCCAACGGGGGCTTCAATTGTAAAGTTACCGTCCAGATTGGTGATCGCTCCGATGGTCGTACCTTCTACAAGTACGTTTACACCGATCAGAGGTTCGCCCTGCTCGTCCAGTACCTGTCCGGTGATCCGCTTGGCAGATACCGGTTCGGTTACTTTCTTTTCTTCCGGAACGATGATGACATATTTTCCTTTCAACTGGTAGGTATAGCCCGTACCTTTAAGGATTTCTTTCAGAGAGGTTTCCAAGGTCGCTTTTTCCAAAGCGAGATCAATGGAAGGCTTGTTGATCAACTGTGATTCGTTGTAGCCGACGGACAATTTCGTCTGCTTCTCCACTTCTTTCAGTGCCTCGATGACGGATATATTTTTCTTATGAATCGTAATCCGTGCATGGTTGCCTTGAGAAAAAGCGGGTGTCGATAAAAGCAGGCAGCACAAAAAAAGCATAAATACTCGACTCATTGCCTGCTTATTGACTATAAATTCATAAATTTGCTGCATCTTCTTAGTATTAGTTTATACAGATATAGTTAGATTCTCGGATTTAGTAGCGTCTGGGTAACGCTAATAGTAAGAATTTTGATTTCACATCCGGAGGAAGCTGCAACCTTCTTCCGGATATTTTTTCAACATAGGCTTTCTGTTTTTCAAGGTTAATGAATCAGGTTTATTCAGTTAGATGACTCAGATAGCATTTGTCCCCCACAATCTTATACTCCAGATTTCCCGTCACACGGGCAATAATATCCAGTACCTCTTCTATCGATGCATTCGGTCCGAAGCTGAGATTGAACCGGTCTTCCCTCAAACTGCGGAAACTATACACAAAGGTATACGGATATTTGCGTTCCAGTCGGGTGAAAATCTCCTCCATCGTCATACTGCGGAATACAATTTCCCCCCGATGCCAAGCCGTAACATCCTGCATATCGGGACGGAGCACACTGCCCGAACGGGTATGCTTGTTATATGCCAGCTGTTCGTTCGGTTCCAATATCTTCTGTTCTTTCTGATCGTTATACTCTACCAATACCTTTCCGGAAATTAATGTAGCCGTCACTTCTTCCTCTTCCGGATAAGCGGTCACATTAAATTCTGTTCCCAAGGCAGTAATCTGGAAGTCAGATGACTTCACGATAAAAGGATGTCGCTCGTCCCGCTTCACTTTAAAGTCTGCCTCGCCTACCAAATATACACAGCGTGTATCACCGGTAAATCGCTGGGGATAAAGCAAAGTGCTTCGGGAGTTGATCATCACCTGCGTGCCATCCGGCAAAGTAATATTCCTTGTCTCGGCAGTAGGGATATAAGCCTGCAATACGTCCGGTGCCTGCCGGTTCTGCACAGCCAGATAGACGGCAACCGAAGATACGGTGATCAGCAATGCTGCCGCCACTCTCCAAGCAACCAGTCGGGTATGAAGAGTACGAATCCGCTGTCTTGTACCGATTCCGGTCAATTCGTGCATCCGCTCCAAAGAATGCTGATAATCGGGCGTCGTTACCGATTCGGTATTTTCCCAAAGTTCATTCAGGGTCTGTTCTTTTTCATTGGTATGCTCTTCGTCAGTCAACCATGCACGAAAGTCCTGATCGACTTCTTTCGGGTAGTCGTGTTTTATGTAACGGCTGATAATATCGTGAATATAATTCTTCATAAAAGTATTTATTGGTTTATAGAAACGCTTACATAAATACCACTACTCAGAAAGGCAAACTACGGGAACAGAACGGGCAGTATAACAAACATTAACACTTTGTGCAGTTCTGTCAATGTCTTATAGATATGGTCTTCTACCGTGCGTACAGGGATTTGCAGTTTTTCGGCTATTTCTTTATGAGAAAGTCCTTCTATACGGCTCATCTCAAAAACCTGTTTCCGGCGGGGAGGCAACTGATTAAGTGCCAGTTCGACAAGCAGCACGATCTCTTTATAGTAAAGATTTTCGAGAAGGGAGGTGTCTTCATCGCACAGTTCACCGATTAATTGCGAACGGATGATATGACTTTCATACTCCTGTTCCACCTTTTGATGCTTGAACAGGTTGAAGATTTCATTTCGGGTAACTGTATAAAGATAACCTGTCATAGACTCCTGCCCCTGCCACAGATCGGGACGGGTCCACAACTTTAGAAAAATATTCTGAGCGATATCTTCCGCATCTTCCTCTGACTTAGTCAACAAGCGTGCAAAGTTCTTGACACGCGGGAAGTTGGCAGCATAAAATTGCTCAAAACGGGCATCCATGTCATTTGTCTTTTCATTCATTCGCTTAGTTTTTGCAATGAAGGGGTAGACAAATATAAGCAAATCTCAGCTATGACAAAGAATGCTGGAAAAAAGGTATCCCGTCCTGTCGGTCTGGTATAACCGAAGGGCGGGATAAACTATTATTTACAAGAAAAAACGTTGTGTTTATTCTTCATCCATCAGGATTTCCAGAATCTGGCAAGCAGCCTTCGCTACCGGAGTACCGGGACCGAAAATAGCAGCTACACCTGCCTTATACAGGAAGTCATAATCCTGTGCAGGGATAACACCGCCGGCAATTACCACGATATCTTCACGACCCAGCTTTTTCAGTTCTTCCATGATCTGCGGAATCAATGTCTTGTGTCCGGCAGCCAATGAAGAAACACCTACTACGTGAACGTCATTTTCTACAGCTTCACGGGCAGCTTCCGCCGGAGTCTGGAACAATGGTCCCATGTCTACGTCGAAGCCACAGTCTGCATAACCGGTTGCTACCACTTTGGCACCACGGTCGTGACCGTCCTGTCCCATCTTCGCAACCATAATACGAGGTTGACGTCCCTCTTTCTTAGCAAACTTCTCAGCCAGTTCACATGCACGCTTGAAGTCGCCATCGTTTTTACTTTCTGATGAATACACGCCTGATATTGTTCTAATTATTGCTTTATAACGTCCTACAACCTTTTCGCAAGCATAGGAGATTTCACCCAGCGTTGCACGAACACGAGCAGCTTCTACAGCCAGTTCCAGCAAGTTACCCTTACCGGTCTCCACGCATTCGGTGATGGCTGCCAGTGCTTTGTCCACTTCTGCCTGGTTACGTCCTTCTTTCAAACGTTTCAGGTTCTCGATCTGCTCAAGACGAACTGCCGTGTTATCAATCTCAAGGATATCAATCGGAGCTTCTTTTTCCAAACGATATTTGTTCACACCGACAATAGTCTGAGAACCGCTGTCGATACGGGCCTGCGTACGTGCGGCAGCCTCTTCGATACGCATCTTAGGAATACCTGTCTCGATAGCTTTCGCCATACCACCCAGTTTTTCTACTTCCTCGATACGTTCCCAAGCCTTGTGAGCCAGTTCGTTGGTCAGAGCTTCTACGTAGTAAGAACCGCCCCATGGGTCAACGTTCTTACAGATATAGGTTTCTTCCTGAATATAAATCTGAGTATTACGGGCAATACGTGCGGAGAAGTCTGTCGGAAGGGCAATAGCCTCATCCAGCGCATTGGTATGCAAAGACTGTGTATGTCCCAAAGCGGCAGCCATGGCTTCGATACAAGTACGTCCTACGTTATTGAACGGGTCTTGTTCTGTCAGCGACCAGCCGGAAGTCTGAGAGTGTGTACGCAATGCCAGTGACTTCGGATTCTTCGGATTGAATTGTTTTACAATCTTAGCCCACAACATACGGGCAGCACGCATCTTCGCGATTTCCATGAAGTGATTGGTACCAATCGCCCAGAAGAAAGACAGACGGGGAGCGAATGCGTCGATATCGATACCTGCCGCTGTTCCGGCACGCAGATATTCCAGACCGTCGGCCAATGTATAAGCCAGCTCGATATCTGCCGTCGCACCTGCTTCCTGCATGTGGTAACCGGAGATAGAGATGGAGTTGAACTTAGGCATCTTCTGCGAAGTATATTCGAAGATATCGGAAATAATCTTCATAGAGAATGCAGGCGGATAGATATAGGTATTACGCACCATGAACTCTTTCAGAATATCATTCTGGATAGTACCGGCCATTTCTTCGAGTTTAGCACCCTGTTCCAGACCTGCATTAATATAGAATGCCATAATCGGAAGTACCGCACCGTTCATCGTCATAGACACGGACATCTTGCTCAAAGGAATACCGTCGAACAAAACTTTCATGTTTTCGAGTGAACAGATAGATACACCAGCCTTACCTACGTCACCTACCACACGTTCGTGATCGGGGTCATAACCGCGGTGAGTAGCCAAGTCAAATGCTACGGACAAACCTTTCTGACCGGAAGCCAGGTTACGGCGATAGAAAGCATTTGATTCTTCGGCAGTAGAGAATCCGGCGTACTGACGGATAGTCCAGGGGCGAAGAGTGTACATCACTGAATACGGACCACGCAGATAAGGAGGAAGTCCGGCAGCATAGCCGAGGTGTTCCATTCCTTCGAGGTCCTCTTTTGTATAAACAGGCTTCACGTCAATGTGTTCCGGTGTATTCCAATCAGCGGAAATACCGTTAGCCTTTTGCCATTCAGCACCGTTAGCGGGCTGAAATGCAGCATATATATCTAAGCTTTTAAAATCTTTTCTCATCTTACTTCAATAGTTTGGCGTTAAACTCTTTCAAGGTATCCAATACGTTGACACGCACGTGGATGAAGTTCTCGATACCTGCTGCTTTCAGTTCATCCATACAGGCGGGAGCACCTGCTACGATAAACATAGCACGGCCGTCCAATGCTTTGAAAGCCGGCACCGCATATTCCGCATATTCGTCATCGCTTGAACAGAGAACTACAATGTCAGCTTTAGCAGCCATAGCAGCTTCTACTCCGGCTTCCACCGTTTCGAATCCGAGGTTGTCAATAACTTCATATCCGGCACAAGCGAGGAAGTTGCAAGAGTATTGCGCACGTGCCTGACGCATAGCCAGATTACCGATAGTCAGCATGAATGCTTTCGGACGTTTGCCGGAAGCTTCCGTTTCAAGACGCAACGCCTCAAATTCGCTGGCAGCACGGTCAAATACCAAAGTATCCACATCTTTCTCGCAAGTATGAGCACCACCTCCGCAGCAGCATTTAGCTTCTATCGGCTGTTTCTCGCCTGCTTTTTCATTGAAGTTCGGGAACTGGTTGGTACCCAGTAGCACTTCACGACGTTGAGCAACTGCCTTATGACGAGCCTTGTTGCTTTCGTTCACTGCTGCCTGAACTGTACCGGCTTTCAGTGCAGCATAGAAACCGCCTGCCTCTTCTACGGCAAGGAAGAGTTCCCACGCTTGTTTAGCGATAGACACTGTCAGGTTCTCGATATAATAAGAACCGGCAGCCGGGTCTATCACTTTATCAAAATGAGATTCTTCTTTCAGTAGCAACTGCTGGTTACGTGCAAGGCGTTCAGAGAATTCATCCGGAGTCGAATAGGTCTTATCGAACGGAACGACTGTCATTGAATCCACACCTGCCAATGCAGCACTCATCGCTTCAGTCTGTGTACGAAGCAAGTTCACATGAGCGTCAAACAAAGTAAGATTGAAAGTGGAAGTTTCGGCATGAACCGCCATCTTCGCAGCACAACGACATTCTCCATTAGCCCCCTTATTATCGCAATCACGCAAGCATTCAGGATGGTAAGAAGCTACAATGTTTGCCCACAGCATACGTGCTGCACGGAATTTTGCAATTTCAAGGAAGTAGTTGGAACTGATACCGAAGTTGAACTTAATTTTCTTGGCTACTGTAGCAGCAGGGATACCTGCGTCTGTCAGCTGGTTCATGTATTCATTACCCCATGCCAATGCATAGCCCAGTTCCTGAGAAATGTAAGCTCCGGCATTGTTCAGCGAGATTGCATTTACATTCAGTACACGATAGAAAGGAAGCGGTTGGATAGCTTCGATCAGGGCTTTGGCAGTTTGAACCATATCGCCTTTTTCTTTACCGCGAGTCAGCATCTTGTTAAAGAAGTCATAATTGACAGAACCTCTCAGTTTCTTCACATCATAATCCTTCTTCTGGAAATAAGCTACCAGCAGACCGGCCAATTCAACCACATGTCCCTGACAAGTAGAGAAGTTCAGTTCTACACATTCAGCCTGAATATCATTCAACAGTGTTTCAATGTATTCCGCATTGAGTTCCTTTGCTTTTACGTGGAAAGAAAGTGAGTCAACACCTTTGTTCAGAATATCCAGTGCTTTGGCATTGGCTTCCTTCGGGCATTCTACTTTGATTTCCTGACGAACCAACCACTCATTATTGTTCTTCTTGGTTCCTCTCAGATAAGGAAATTCTCCGGGAAGTGCATCTGTAGTTTTCAAACCCTCCAGATCTTCCATCCGGTAGAAAGGTTTCACTTTGAACCCTTCGTTTGTCTTCCAAACGAGCTTCTTCTCAAAATCAGCACCTTTCAAGTCGGCTGTAACCTTCTCCATCCATTGTTCGGTGGAGACAGGAGAAAAGTCTGAGAAGAGTTTTTCTTTTTTGTCTGCCATAGTTTATTTAAAATTAAAACAAGAATTAATATTGTCTTTATTTTTATTTGTCTCTTTCTAAATGTCAGTCGTTCGACTTGCAAATATAATTAATAAGTTCGAACGATTCTTCTTTTTAGAAAAAATTCGCACTACAGGTTACAGAGAGAAAATGAAGAATGATAAACTAAGAATGAAGAATCTCCGTGCAACTTAAGGCTAAACGAAGCAAATTCTTCATTCTTCATTTTTAGTTCTCCTTTTATTTGATTAGCTCCGATGTAATGAGTAATTTTGCACCCGTTTTTAGAAGAACATTATAAAAACTACTAATATTTATGGATTGGTTACAAAGTTTATTGTGGGACCCTAGCTCTGTGGCACACATTGTATTCCTCTACGCTTTTGTAGTGGCAGCCGGTGTGTATCTCGGTAAAATAAAGATATTCGGAGTATCTTTGGGAGTCACTTTTGTTTTGTTTGCCGGCATCCTAATGGGACATTTCGGCTTCACAGCCGATACACACATCCTACATTTCATCCGTGAATTCGGATTGATCTTGTTCGTATTCTGTATCGGTCTTCAGGTGGGGCCATCGTTCTTCTCTTCTTTCAAAAAGGGGGGAATGACATTGAACCTGTTGGCTGTAGGCATCGTAGTGTTAAATATTGCTGTTGCATTGGGGCTTTATTACCTCTGGAACGGTCGTGTGGAATTGCCGATGATGGTGGGTATCCTCTATGGAGCTGTGACGAACACTCCGGGACTTGGTGCCGCCAATGAGGCCCTGAACCAGTTGAGCTACAACGGACCGCAGATTGCACTGGGTTATGCCTGTGCGTATCCGCTGGGTGTGGTAGGTATTATCGGTTCTATCATCGCTATCCGTTACATCTTCCGCGTCAATATGACCAAAGAGGAAGAGAGCCTGAAAACTCAGAGCGGAGACGCGCACCACAAGCCGCATATGATGAGCCTTGAGGTACGCAATGAGTCTATCAGCGGAAAAACACTGATTGAAATCAAAGAATTTCTGGGACGTAAGTTTGTTTGCTCCCGTATCCGTCACGAAGGACACGTAAGTATTCCGAATCATGAGACGATATTCAATATGGGCGACCAGTTGTTTATTGTTTGTTCGGAAGAAGATGCTCCCGCCATCACCGTATTTATCGGAAAAGAAGTGGAACTGGACTGGGAGAAGCAAGATCTTCCGATGGTTTCCCGCCGTATTCTGGTTACTAAACCGGAAATTAACGGAAAAACGCTCGGTTCCATGCACTTCCGTAGTATGTATGGTGTCAACGTGACCCGTGTCAACCGTTCCGGTATGGACCTGTTCGCTGATCCGAACCTGATATTACAGGTAGGTGACCGCGTAATGGTAGTAGGTCAGCAAGATGCGGTAGAGCGTGTAGCTGGTGTTTTGGGTAACCAACTGAAACGTTTGGACACACCGAATATCGTTACTATCTTCGTAGGTATCTTCTTAGGTATTCTTTTAGGAAGTCTCCCGATTGCATTCCCCGGTATGCCGACTCCTCTGAAATTAGGTTTGGCCGGCGGTCCGCTGGTGGTAGCTATCCTGATCGGACGTTTCGGACACAAACTTCATTTGGTGACTTACACCACAATGAGTGCCAACCTGATGCTGCGTGAAATCGGTATTGTGCTATTCCTTGCCAGTGTAGGCATAGATGCGGGTGCCAATTTTGTGCAAACAGTTGTAGAAGGCGACGGCTTACTGTATGTAGGCTGTGGTTTCCTGATCACTGTCATCCCGTTGCTTATCATCGGTGCAATTGCAAGACTATATTATAAGGTAAACTACTTCACTCTGATGGGATTGATAGCCGGTAGTAATACGGACCCTCCCGCATTGGCTTATGCCAATCAGGTGACATCCAGTGATGCACCGGCAGTAGGATATTCTACTGTTTATCCATTATCTATGTTCCTTCGTATCCTAACGGGACAGATGATATTACTGGCGATGATGTAAAGCGAACTAATTTAATTAATAAATAAAGCCGACCAAATTCAGAAAGAATTTAGCCGGCTTTATTATTATCGGGATTTTGTTTTCTTCTTCAATTACATTCCAATCTGTAGTTTTTTAGCCACAAACTCTTCCACAAACCGCACCGTCTCCTCAATCCCCAAAGAAGAGGAATCAACACACAAATGATAAGTAGCCGCTGCTCCCCATGTTTTATAACTGTAGTAATTATAATACTCCGAACGTCTCTTATCCGCTTTTTCTATCATCTCTTCCGCCGCCTCCTCATCAATACGATGCATCTGACACAACCGTGCGATACGATCTTCTTTAGTAGCCGAGATAAAGACATTTGCACAACGGGGATGTTCCCGTAAAATATAGTCGGCACAACGTCCGACGAACACACAGGATTTCTCTGCCGCCAGACGACGGATAACATCACTCTGCACCTTAAATAAAGCATCATTGCTCAGACAGTTGGTACATGGCATTGCCCCTTCACTGATGAAAGGAAAACGCATACCGAACAGTCCGCCGATAATGCCTTGCGAGGCTTTTTCATCAGCTTTTTCGAAGAACTCCTTACATAAGCCGCTCTCTTCGGAAGCCAGATTGATCAGTTCCTTATCATAAAAGTCGATTCCCAAACGGGCAGCCAACTTCTCTCCTATTTCTTTTCCGCCGCTACCTAACTGGCGACCGATATTGATAACATAATTACCGCTCATAGTACATTTTGTTTTATGGTTTGATAGCAAACATACGACTTTTTTCTAAAAGATGCACCATTATACAAAAGTTATATTTAAAAGAAACAATCGGAAAGCATCCTTTTTTCATATATACTCTGCCAATAATACATCTACATGGCACAGGAGTCCGGCTATCACCCACCTATTTTTTCTTCTTGCCCCACTTGGGAGTTATACCGATAAAGAACTCGAAGTTAATTCCCGGCATCGGACGGGATAATACCGAAAGATACTCTTCGTCAAAGAGATTATTGACTGTCCCTTTTAAGGATAAATCTGCCCAACGGAGTGAGAATCCTTTTTCAAGGGTCACGTTGCTCATGAGATAGGGTGGAAGATGTCCCGTATAGGATACAGCATTACTCGTCATTGTATAACGTTCGCTATAGTAACACCATTTATAAAGAAGCCCCCAACTGCGATATGTCAGCCTGCCTGATAACGTAGCTGAATATTCGGGTATGTATGGTAACTGCTTCCCTACTGACTGGTCAGCCTTGCTCGTAGGTTCACCTTCATTAATAGAAGGAGTCCACGCAAATGTTCCATTTAATCCAAGCTTCCATGCTTTATCAATTGCAACTGCATAATCAGCCTGTACTTCCACGCCATAGGCGTGTACTTTTTTAAGATTAACGGGGGAATAAAATCCCTTCGACGTAGGTAGCCAAATAATCCAGTCGTTTATATGTTGATCGAACCAGGAAGCCGAACCGGATAATGTATAAACATTATCCTTATCCACAGAAAAGGACAGCCCCGTTTCGTAAGTAAATCCACTTTCATTATTCAATGCCGGATTGCCACCCGGCAAAAAATAAAGGTCATTCAATGTCGGAAAACGATAATTACGGGTAATAGAAGCCTTTGCCATTATATTGCCTCTTTTAGAAAGAACATAATCTACAAAAAAGGCAGGAATAACCGGTGCCCATTTAGTCCCGAACATCTCTCCCCGCAGGACCAATGACATACCCAACCGATTGACCGGCTGCCATTTCAATGAGACATTACCCGACAACTCAATACGTCCTTTATCAAAATAAACAATAGAATCATTCTTCCTTCCCTGACCATACTTATCGTTCTTATTATCATCTTTATTCAGATCTTTATCCAAACTATTCACCAAATGCTGATGAGCCGACACACCCGCCGTCAAAAGGAGTTTATCTGAGAAAAAATACTCTCCATCCAACTGCCCGTAGAAAGTATTGACTTTACTACGTGAACGGGTCATTGTAGCCATTATACCATTTCCCAAATCCCGCTTATAGTCGTACGCCAACCATGTATGCACATAACCTCCCCTTGCCGATACTTTCCAGTTTTCACGCGTATGATCCCATGATAAAACACTTCGCAGTGTATGTTCCCGTTGTCGGTTCTCGAAATCCATAAGATCACCCTGATCGGTCGTCAGTAATGCCAGTTCACGGTTAGAATCAGTATACCACGCATTCAGTCCGAAGCGATCACCTTTACCCGTATTGTAATATACCTCCTGTAAAATGTGCAGATCTTTGTATGCACCACTACGATTACGTTCTATGGGATAATACTGTTCGATTATATTATATTTATCATCATAAATATTCTCTTTCTTATCATGATTACGATATTTATAATCATTGGGCGACGACTGATAGACCGCCCGCGTCGAGATCTGCCAATGTTTATCTCCATACTTCAATTGCAGAAACTCATCGAAGGTACTAAATGAACCGATACCTTGAACATATTGCATTCCGAAGCCTTCTTGATGAGCAGGCACTGTAGATAATTTCACCAATCCTCCCAAACCACCACCAGCCATATTCACCGATGAAGTGCCATGCAGCAAAGAAGCGTCATCTATAAAATAAGATGGAATCATCGAAAAGTCAGTCATCCCCAACATTGGATTGTTGATACGCATACCGTTCCATGTTACCTGTGTATGCGAAGCAGACGTTCCCCGAAATGATACAGTAGAAAGCGTGGCACGTCCGTAGCTTTTTACAAAAATAGAAGAATTGAAAGTGAGTATATCCGCCATTGACAAGGCTATATTCTCCTTAAGCACAAGTGAATCAAATCTGGTCTGCTGTACGCCTATATCTTTCATCGGGCGCTTTCCTAAAATTTCCACTTCACGAATGACAATTCCCTTTTCCGCCCAATTCTTATTGTCGCTGCTGTGTTGTTGTCCACTCATTATAGATGGAAGTAATAAAAGAACTCCTACAAACTGCACTAATAATATATTTCTCCTCATATTCTTCTCTACCGATTACTTCCAACAAAATGCTCCGGGAATAATCCCTACATAAAACTCATCCACAAGTTCCCCATCTTTCGTATAGCGATAAATCATCCCCTGTTGCTGATAGTCAATAGCATCAGCCACATAGACATCTCCATTCTTCGGACTAACCGTCAGACCATAATACTTCGTATCACGATACTTGAGGAAAGGACGTACGGGGACACGCTCCGCATCAACAGACATACGCCAAATATCTTTGTTAATCCAGTAAAGTTCATCACCCGCACCATTAAGCTGTACTTCCGAAGGAGCATCTCCCAACTGAAACTTAAATTGTTTCTCTATCTTGAATGTTTCGGCATCAATGCAATAAAGCGATGGCTCCTCATACCCGTATGGACTTCCTTTATACCCTCCATCAGTAATCGTCCACATCTTGAAGTTCTTATCCATAACGAGAGAAGTAGGTTGTATACCTACAGTAAGCTGATCTACCACCTTGTCCGTTGTAGTATCTATCTTTAATATACGATTCTGATAAGACCAGCAATTTACATACACATATTTGCCATATTGTACCATCTGTTCTGTTGAGCCTGTTTCCATCGTCATATCCGGACATTCGATATATCCGGTTATCTGATAAGTTTTGGGATTGACAATGAAAATACGATAATCCCAAATCTGTGTGACATAGGCTTTTTCGTCCGAAATAAAATGAATGTAGCGTGGAGAAGTAAGTCCCGTAATGCGTCCCACTTCCTTAAATGTATTAATATCAATGGCAAAAATGACGTGAGAGTTGTTTACTACCACCCAACCGACATCATTACGAATAGTCATTGACTGTGCTACATCTCCCAACTTCATCGCATTAGCCCGATAGAATACTTCATTTTCTACCGTTTTCGTTTCCGGGTCATAATAAGATAAGGTAGCATTACCATACTGAAAGTTCCCTTCATTGGTAATGAAAAGACCGTCTCCCGTAGCTGAGAAATCCTCCATCTCACCATAATCCCATTTCATACAACCGATAAAAGCCGTCAGACAGAAGACAATAAATAAAACAGATAGTAAAATTCGTTTCATAATTAAAAGTGAGAAAAGGTTATTAACTAACTTGTCGCATCACTCATTAGACATCTGCCAGCAAATTATAATTTGCGACAAACATCAAACATAGCATTTGTACCGACCGGTTGAATGAGGAATCAATTGAATATAGGAATGAACTATACCAGTTGATTTCTACCCGAAACCCGCGGGTATAAATCTGCAGCGGCAAGGCAGGTCTTCTGACTCGTCCCCGTTTATCACGCCTTCCCAGTGATGTCACCAGTGGCAAAGAATGTGATAAACTCATCTCCCGAAAGAGAGGACTTACAGCAGCAGGTACTGTCCCGGATTTACACCGGATTCCCTTTTCATCGTTTTGGAAGGTTAGACAATTCCAAATACGAACCTTGCGGGTGCAAAGATACTATAATTATATTTCACGCCTCACTTCTCCCCTGTCTTTTTTATCAAGAACAAAAGATTAAAGACTTCTTCAAATTAGCACATTATGAGCAAGCAGATGAAAAAGAGAAAAGTTTGCCCTCTGTTCCTTCCTATCTTTCGGATAAAAACCGGATGACTCATCAAAAAGAGGAGGAATTTCTATTTTCACAAAAGCGGCTTAATATCAAAACCATCAATTTTCAATCATTTTAGCCTAGATTACAAGAATATGCAAGCAACAGCAAACAAAAGAAACTATATCTACGACATTTTATCATAAACTAAGCATCCATATCAAAAGAGCAAACAGCACAAAAAAGCATAATAACGTACAAAATAAGATTGCTTCTTAACCGAATTAACATTGCTTTATAAGCAAACTAAGATTGGTTTTAAACCAAACTGACCTTCCTTTAAAACCAAACCCGCCTTCCTTTAAAAGAAAATCAACCTACTTGGTCGGCAAAAGCTGCATATATAACCATTTTTCCTGCATAACGGCCTCCGCTTTCCGCATATTCTTGCATATAAGTAATCCATTTTTCTCCTATTTCAAGTATTTAGCTTCTATTTTCCCAATAGAAAATCTTAAAAACAGAACATTTGGAGATGGTGTCACTATACCATCGGCATAGTGACACTATCCTGCAAGTATGGTGACACTATCAGAGAGAGATAGTGTCACCATATCCAATTCCTCCTTTCCCACCCCCGACAACGTAATAAAAATTAATTAGTTAAAATAGACATATTATATAAAAAGATAACTATCTTTGCGGTCAAGAAGTTGGTTCTTCGTTGCTATAATAAGTTGTATTTCATTCGATTAAGATATAACAAAAGCTATCGAAGATTAAAAGGGAATGCCGTGTGAATCGGCAACAGTATCCGCTGCTGTATTTTCCCGTACTGCCCTTGAAGGACAGTACAGTTTGTAGCAATTTGTCACTGGAAATTTTCTCTGGGAAGGCGCTGCAAATAAGGGAATAAGTCAGAAGACCTACCTCCTTTCGGTTGGATTTTACTCCTGCGGCATACGGGAGGTAGTTCGTTGTCTTTTTCCACAGGCGCTTACCATGTGCGGACGGAAGAGGCTTCTTCTATATTTATACTTACCGGGATACTGACTGCCCAGCGTAAAATCCATTATCATTCCTGTTTGCAAACTAATTAAAAGTATGCTTATGATAAATGGATTTTTAAAAACAATCGCTAGCTTATTAATGCTATGTACTGTCGTGTCTTTCGCCTCCTGCCGGAACGACGGTGATGATGAAGAATTGGGTGGCGGGACAACAGGTCAACCACCGGTAATTACCTTCGACAACGGTACGGGAATCTACACAGTAAAGATTATGAAAAGCATCACAATCACTCCCCTAGTGAACGATGCCACCGATCCTGTATATACATGGAAAGACGAGAAAGGTAAAATAGTATGTACAGACCTCTCATACACCTATTCACCTAAAGCGGAAGGAGAAGTCTATTTCAAATTCCGCGTGGACGCCAAGAATGGTTATGCCGAAGAAGAACTGCGGGTAGATGTAGTGGAAAAAATGATACCTTCCGTATCATTGATTCCCGCCTACTCTACCTATATGGGAAAGAGCGTAACCCTCGAATCTTCCGTAAATTTCACTGAAGGAGCAAAGTACGAATGGGTGTCCATTGACGAAAGCGGTAAAACCAAAGAAACGGTCGGAACCGAAGCTACCTATACGTTTACCCCCACCGAAGAAGGACAATTCAGTTTCAAACTTACGGTTACCAACGAAGACGGTAGCGGGAATGCGTCGACTTCCGTACTGGTATCACCTGAGCCAGTGATGAATATAACCTTCAGCAGTAATCAACTAACCGTCCCCAAAGGTCGTGCTGCCTGTATAGCTCCCGTCATTACGGATACAACAACCCATGCAACCTACGTGTGGGAAGTAGACGAAGTAATGCAACAGGGAGAAACTGGCCCCACTTTTACCTTCACTCCACCAACAGCCGGAAGCTATGTGGTAAAAGTAACCGGAACAGATGGCGACATAATAAAAAGTGCTATCCAGACCGTAGTCTGCCTGCCGTCTGATGAAGCCAAATACTACCGCGCACCGTCAGCTGGTAGTTCGGACAGTAAAGTGAAAGTATACCACCTACGCCCTGCTCCGGGACAATTCATAGCACAGATTTCCGGACAGACCGAAGAAGAAGCCTGTCGTTACGCTGAGACTCGCATGAATGTACAAAACAATTATGTGTCTCTGGGTGCATGGGGAGGATATATCATCGTGGGATTCGACCACAGCGTATACAACAAACCCGATGTTAGCAGCAACGGAGGATATGACTTCGCTATCATAGGCAATCCCTTCGACGGTAGTTCCGAACCGGGTATCGTCTACGTCATGCAGGACGAAAACGGAGACGGACTGCCCAATGACACTTGGTACGAACTACGTGGCAGCGAAACCGGAAAGGCGGAAACCTATCAACACTATGCCGTCACTTACTACCGCCCGCCTACACACAATATGCCCCTGCAATGGATCGACAACCGGGGAAACTCCGGCTCCATCGACCTCAATCCTAACTTCCCGCTATGGATAAAGGAAAACAACTATACTTTATACGGTACCCGCCTGAAGCGAAATACAACCCGGACACCGGGCGGAATCTGGCGCAATGAATCCTATCCGTGGGGATATGCGGACAACTGGGGAGAAGACATTCTCGCCGAGGGCGACAATCACGATGCCGCACCCGTAGGCAACGCCTTCAAGATAGAAAACGCCATGTATCCCGACGGCACTCCGGTCAAGTTGCAATACATCGACTTCATCAAGGTGCAGACCGGCATACAATCCGTAGCGGGAGCCATCGGAGAGTTGTCCACCGAAGTATTCGGCTTCGTCGATTATAAGATGAGCGAAGCTCCTTCAAAGATAGATTAATAATCATTCATTATAAATTCACTTAATTTTTTAGACAATGAGAAAAGTAAATTACTGGAAAACCCTGTTAGTGGTTTTATGTACCGGATGCATCTTTGCAGCATGTGGCGACGACGACGATGAAAACCCGTTCACCGGAGTAGACAACAACTTCCTTAGTTTTTCACTGGAAAGCAATGAAAACGTATGGAAAGCGACGATTATAGACAATGAGATCACCGTAACGGTTCCCGAAGGAACTTCGCTCGATGGCGCGCAAGCCAGCTATACCCTTAGCGAGCAGGCAACTGTTAACCCCAATCCTTCTTCCGTTACCGCCTGGGGCGAAGAGCAACAATTCACAGTAACTTCCTACAACGGAACTACGCGTACCTATAAATATACAGTACGCTACTCCGCTGTAAGTGAAATCGGCACATTCATACTTAATTCGCAAGCTGATGTAGACGCTTTAGCCGACCACCATGTCACGGTTATCGAAGGCAGTCTGAGCATAGCTACAGTAGAAAATACAGAAGACCCCGTGATTAATCTGAACGGATTGGCAAAGATTACCGAAGTAATGGACGACATCACTATCGGGCAATACTATAAAGGTGAAAACCTTGCCGGACTGGCTAAACTGGAAAAGGTGGGAAGTATCAGCATGAGAAACAATAGCTCACTGACCGAGTTTGCACTCCCAAACTTGCTTTCTATCCGTGGAGAACTATTCATAGCAAACCCGGCAGAAAACAACATCACTTCTATAAAATGCCCGCAACTAACTACAATTCTAAAACAATGCTATATCCAAGCTCCCAACCTGAAAAGCTTAAATCTCAATTCGCTCGAAAGCATTCCGGGAAAAGGAGATAACAGTGATGGAGATGGTACATTCTCTCTTTATGGCAGCCAGCTTGTTTCATTAGATTTGCCGGTCTTAAAGCAGGTAGGAAAAAAGTTCACTCTATCGTTGGGAACAAAACATCCGGAACTCACCCAAATTAATCTACCGGAACTTATCTCCTGTAAAGAAGTATCTATTGGTTATGCAGATAAGTTAGAAACAATCAGTCTTCCCAAATTATCCACTCTTTCTTCTTTTAGCATTACTTCTTGTGCCAAATTTTCGAAGTTGAACGAAACCATTGCACCGTCCAATTTGGAAAAGCTAAGTGTATCACATTGTCCAAGCGTAACGGAATTGGATGCAAGTCAAAAAGACATCAACAGTATTTCTATCACTTATGTTGACAATAATTTCGTTCTAAAAGGAAAAGAAGAAATGGGAAGCTATGCATTCACAGGATATCAACTACCCAAAACAGAAGGAATCTCTACTTTTGCCAGTCTCACGGTTACCACTCCGCTTACTAATGTAGAAATTTCCGGTATTAAACAAGTTACAGGGGAATTAAGTTTCCAAGCTACAGCAAATGTGACATTGGAGTCAGTGAGTATGCCTGATTTAGAAACTGTAGGTAAATTCGCTACTGGAAATGACAATAAAAGATGCAACTTTCCTAAACTTACAAGAGTGACTGAAAGGTTATATATAAATATAGAAAAAACTGTAACTGACCTCTCTTATTTAAATTTTAAGAGTTTAGAGTCTGTAGAGTTTTTAGAAATGTATGGCAGCAGAAATACCAACATAACATCACTTGAAGACCTTTTGCCCAAATTAAAATCGTCAAATCGTATAAGTATTAGACTATTCACAGCTCTATACGATTTTAGTCTATTCAAAGATATAGCAGATGCAATGACAGAAGACGCCCAATGGTACGTACGTACTTGTGGTCCCGGAACAGTAACATTACAACAGATGCAAGAATCAGCAACCGGTGATTTTACACCGGATAATTAATCACTTAATAAATTACAATTATGAAAAAGAGCATTTTTTTCTTAGCAGCCAGTGCAATTATGTTTGCAATGGGCAGTTGTACTAATGATGTGTTGGACAATGTCCAGCAAGTAGACAGTTCACTTCCGCAGACACGTGCTACAGCGAGTAATGACTGGACGTATGCGTATGTACTTAGCGAAGGTACATGGCATGTAGCTCCTCCCTCATCTCCAGGAAACATTGTTCGCTATGATAACAATTGGACGAAAAAGTCTACCCTAGAAATTGGAGACACAGGCAACGACTTGATTCAATACGGATCAAAACTCTATTGTGCAGTAAGTGGTCACGACCTTACAGCAGATAATGGAGGAATATGGGTACTGAATGCCAAGACCGGTCAACTTCTCACACCCCAAATGAAACAATACGATGATGAAAAAACCGGGCACAAAGCTATGCCAAGACACTTGGCTGCTGCCAATGGAAAAGTATATATCAGCTTTTATTCAGGGGCAGTGATGTCTATCGACACCATGAATTATGCTAAAGTTAACTACCTAGAACTGGATGCGACCTATTCAGAAGGTATCTGCATCGGCAAAGACAACAAAGTGTATGTCTGCAATTCAGGCAATACTGATGACCCCCAAGCTGGTGAAGGAACAACTATTTCCGTATTGCCACTTACCCTTGACGATGAAACTCAAATTACCGTTCCTAAAAATCCTAAGTTGATAGCAGCTTATTCAGCCAATAAGATGTACTTTAACGTACTGGGTGACGGAGGTATGCACTCTGCATTGTACAAATTCAATCCAACTACACCCAATGTAGCTCCAACATTAGTTACAGAAAAAGCAGGTGGATTTGCAATCGGCAGTCAATATCTTTATACAGCAGATATTGATTGGAACACAACTGACTATAAGACTATCATGCAAAAAGTACAATTATCGAATGATGTTACCAGTGATTTCACAGATGATCCCGGATATATGTTCGGTTTCAGCGTAACAGTCAATCCGTTCAACGGAGATGTATGCTTCGGTCAATCAATGGGAGACGCATTGTATATTTATGACTCCGCAGGAGGTGATTACCTAGATATGGTAAATACCGGCACAGCCAACGTGAACGCTGTAGTCTTCGTCAAATAACTTTCCGCATCAATACTGAAAAGTTAGATTCAATCCATTCACCTCCCAGCGAAACTTTCTCGTAAGGGAGGTGATTTTTCTTCTTTTTTACTACTTTTGTCCTCAGATAAAAACATCCGTATGAAATTTAAATCCATTATTTCAACTATCACGCTATTATGCCTCCTTTTTTTGGCAAGCTGCGTATACAATAAAAAAACTTCTTTGGAAGCATTCAAGCAAGACGTATACACGCCCGAATATGCTACCGGATTCAAGATACTGGGCGCAAAGAATGCCCAAAGCACCTTGATACAAGTATCCAACCCGTGGCAAGGAGCCAAAAATGTAACAATGTCCTACTTCATCTCCCGCAATGGTGAGCTCCCCCCCACAGGATTCACCGGACCGACCATCCCTGCCGGAGCCCAACACATCGTATGTATGTCTTCCTCCTACATCGCCATGCTCGACGCACTGGGACAAGTGGACCGCATCGTAGCCGTATCCGGCATCAACTACATAGCCAATCCCTACATCCTCGCCCACAAAGATTCTATCAAGGACATGGGCCCCGAAATAAACTACGAACTATTGCTGGGATTGAAACCGGACGTCGTACTGCTATATGGCATCGGTGATGCCCAGACAGCAGTAACAGACAAGCTGAAAGAACTCGCTATCCCCTATATGTATGTAGGAGAATATCTGGAAGAGTCACCGCTTGGCAAAGCCGAATGGCTGGTTGCCCTCTCCGAACTGACAGACAGCCGTGACAAAGGCATTGATGTATTCAGGGAAATCCCCAAACGCTATCAGGCACTGAAAGACCTCACCGCATCCGTAGAGCAACGCCCTACCGTGATGTTCAACACCCCGTGGAACGACAGCTGGGTGATGCCTTCCACCCAGAGCTACATGGCACAACTGGTCACTGACGCAGGAGCCGACTATATATACAAGGAGAACACCTCCAACAGCTCTGCCCCCATCGGCCTGGAAACTGCCTACGGACTGATACAAAAAGCAGACTATTGGATCAATGTAGGCACGGCATCCACACTGGACGAACTGAAAAACATGAATCCCAAGTTTGCCGATGCCAAATCTGTCCGTGATAAAACTGTTTATAACAACAACCTGCGGATAACCGCCACAGGAGGCAATGACTACTGGGAATCGGCAGTCGTACGGCCTGACGTCGTATTGCGTGATCTGATTCATATCTTTCATCCCGAACTTATATCCGACTCAACCTATTATTACAGACACCTGGAATGAAGCAACCTCGTAGGCACACCACTCTTTTATTCATCACTCTGGGAATAATCGCCGTAGTCTTATTATTAATAGATATGGCGACAGGGGACACTTATATCCCCATCCCCAAAGTATGGGCCGTACTGACCGGAGGCGAATGCGATGAGATGACACGCAACATTCTTCTCTCCATCCGCTTTATCCGGGTAGTAGTAGCAGGGTTGATAGGTATCGCCTTGTCGGTCAGCGGCCTGCAAATGCAGACCGTTTTCCAGAACCCGCTGGCAGACCCTTATCTGCTGGGAGTCAGTTCCGGTGCGGGACTCGGAGTGGCGTTGTTTATATTAGGTGCCCCATTGCTCGGCTGGGCAGATTTCCCACTTTTGCAATCCGCCGGCATAGTAGGTTCGGGCTGGATAGGGACCACCGTCATCTTGCTGGGCGTAGCCATCATCAGCCGAAAAGTAAAGAATATACTGGGCGTACTGATCATGGGAGTCATGATAGGCTACGTAGTGGGAGCCATCATCCAGATATTGCAGTATCTAAGTTCGGCGGAACAACTGAAAATGTTCACCCTGTGGTCAATGGGATCGCTCAGCCACATCACAGCCGGACAGCTGTCTATCATGATACCGGTTGTATGCATAGGTCTGCTGCTCTCCGTAGCCTGCATCAAGTCACTGAACCTGCTCTTGCTTGGCGAAAACTACGCACGCACGATGGGCATGAGCATCAAACGCTCGCGAACGCTTGTCTTCATCTCTACGGCACTACTGACAGGAACAGTCACCGCCTTTTGCGGCCCCGTAGGATTCATCGGACTGGCAGTGCCGCACATCACCCGACTGCTGTTTGATAACGCCGACCACCGAATACTGATGCCGGGCACCATGCTGACAGGACTTATCGCCATGCTGATATGCGACATCATCGCCAAGAAATTCCTGCTGCCGGTGAATTGTATCACCGCACTGCTGGGAGTTCCGGTTATTTTATGGGTAATAGGTAAAAACTTGCGTATATTCAAATGATTCAACTCAAAGATCTGACACTGGGATACGAACAGCGTACGCTGCTGGAAAAAGTCTCCGCCCACATCACGGGAGGACAACTCGTCGCACTGCTCGGCAGAAACGGCACAGGAAAAAGTACACTGCTGCGTGCCGTCATGGGACTGGAAAAGCCCCAAAACGGAGAAATTATCCTACACGGGAACAACATCGCTTCACTGAAACCGGAAGAACTGGCACGGAACATCAGCTTCGTCACCACCGACAAAGTGCGCATCGCCAACCTGCGATGCAGAGACGTCGTCGCACTGGGACGTGCTCCCTATACCAACTGGCTCGGTCAGCTGCAAGGAGAAGACAAGGAGAAGGTGGACAACGCCATGCACCTGGTAGGCATGGACAGCTATGCGGAAAAGACGATGGACAAAATGTCCGACGGAGAATGCCAACGCATCATGATAGCCCGTGCCCTTGCACAGGACACTCCTGTCATCCTGCTCGACGAACCTACCGCCTTCCTTGACTTGCCCAACCGCTACGAACTCTGTCTGCTTCTCCGGAAGCTGACGCAAAAGGAAGGAAAGTGTATCCTGTTTTCCACACACGACCTGGACATCGCTCTCTCACTTTGCGACACAATCATGCTGATTGATAATCCTCAACTCTACAGCCTGCCTACCAATGAGATGATAACAAGCGGACATATAGAAAGACTGTTCCATAACGAGTCAATCACATTTGACGCACAAGCCATGAAAATAAGAATCAGATAAATATCCCATATCCTGATTAAACAAAAACAAGCATGACAGGCGGAAATTATCAAATGATAATTTTAATCTCCTTACATCCATCTACCTTTGCAGATGTTTTCAACAAACTAAAAATAAAAAGTTATGAAAGATAGTATTGATTTCGGTAGTATGGACATCTCCACATTGTTTCGTAAGTTATTAGTTCCTACGGTACTGGGAATGGTATTCTCAGCTATATTCGTTATTACAGACGGCATATTCGTAGGTAAGGGAATAGGCAGTGACGCCCTAGCTGCCGTCAATATAACAGCTCCACTTTTTATGATCGCAACAGGCATCGGACTAATGTTCGGAGTCGGAGGCTCAGTAGTCGCTTCCATCTATCTGTCTCAAGGTAAACGCAAGGCGGCAAATATCAACATTACTCAGGCTCTTGTATTCTCTACATTCATCGTATTAGTGATGTCTGCTTTATGTTTTTGCTTCGTAGGGCCATTGGGATGCTTACTCGGAAGTTCAGACAGATTATTGCCTCTTGTCATAGAATATATGATCTGGTATCTACCCTTCCTCGTATTCTATGAGTTATTGAGCACAGGCATGTTTTTCATCCGGCTGGACGGATCTCCCAATTATGCCATGATGTGCAATGCCATCGCAGCTATATTCAATATTATATTCGACTATATTTTCATCTTTGAATTTGGCTGGGGAATGATGGGTGCTGCCTTTGCCACCAGCCTGGGAACAGTAGTAGGTGGATTGATGACTGTAATCTATCTTACGCGGTTCTCCCGCAACATTCATTTGCATCGCATCAAACTAAGTTTGAAAAGCCTGATGCTAACGCTCCGTAACGGTGGCTATATGATAAAACTGGGAACTTCCGCTTTCATCAGTGAGGCTTCCATCGCCTGTATGATGTTTTTAGGGAATTATGTCTTTATCCATCATCTCGGAGAAGACGGAGTAGCTGCGTTCAGCATTGCCTGCTACTTCTTCCCCATCATCTTTATGGTATACAATGCCATCGCACAATCCGCACAGCCGATTATCAGCTATAATTTCGGTGCCGGGCAACCGGATCGGGTTCGAAAAGCCCTGCATCTTGCCATCCGTACAGCTTTAATTTGCGGAATCAGCTTTTTCATCATCACGTTTCTATGCCGTCAGAATATTGTTTCGTTGTTCATTGACCGAAGCTGTCCGGCCTTTGATATTGCGGTCAATGGCATTCCTTATTTTGGGGTTGGATTCATATTTTTTGCCGCCAATATGATAGGCATCGGCTATTACCAGAGCATCGGACGAGGTCAACGAGCCACCATCATCACTCTTCTGCGGGGAGTGGTATTCATGCTGATCGGATTCTTTGTACTTCCACTTGTTTTAGGAGTACCGGGAATATGGTTGGCTGTTCCGTTGGCAGAATTGTTAACGACTCTCTATATTATCGGAATTTATTTCAAAGATCGCTTCATGGTCCACCGACTATGAGTATATTTGCAACATGGATGCATTCATTAAAAAACTCTGCGACAAATATAAAGTATTGGAAAGTGACGTACAGACCTTACTAGGCTGTATGGAGGAAGTACATTTCAAAAAGAGAGACCTCATTGTACGCGAAGGGACAAAGAACAGCAACCTTTATTTTATAAAAACGGGAATATGGCGGGCATATTACCACAAAGATGGAGCAGATGCCACCATCTGGTTCGCTTCAGACGGAGAAGCAGCTTTCTCCGTCTGGGGATATGCAGACAATGCTTATTCACTGATTAATATTGAAGCAATGTGCGACAGTGTAGCCTACAGTATATCCCGCGCAACCTTGAATCAATTATATCATTCTTCCATCGGACTAGCCAATCTGGGACTGCGGCTGATGGATCACCAGCTTCTTCTGCAAGAAAACTGGCTCATCAACTCCGGCAGTCCACGAGCGAAGGAACGTTACCTGACTCTTATCAAGGAGACTCCGGAACTGTTGCAATATGTGCCTTTAAAGTACATTGCATCTTATCTGTGGATAACACCGCAGTCGCTGAGCAGGATTCGGGCATCCTTATAATCTTCACTTTTTTTATGAGTATAAGATCAAATATTTCTCTCAAACTCAAGTGAATAAATAAAACTGTCCGCACGATAATATCCTATATTCCATTCCAACGGACACCCTTCGGGATCATAAACAAACCTTTTACGCACCAAAATTGGATCTCCGACCTTTATCTCAAGCTTACCAGCAATGTACTTGTCAGCCAGCCTGGCACTAATATCTTCTTTAGAAACTTTTGCAATAGCATGATAATCTCTTTCCAATATCTCATAAAGAGGTCTGGAGAAATCCTCACTTCCTGTTAAACCTATTTTAGGATTAAAATAGGATATAAAGTACACGAAAGGGTATTCTTGATTTCCACGTAAACGCTCTAACTTCAGTATTCTTTTTACATCAGGAGCATTAAAAAAAAGGGCTATATCATCTGTAGGCTTTGTCCAGCTAACATGAAGTTCATAATTCATTGGTACAATTCCCAAAGTTTTCATTTCCTGTGTGAAACTCATCCAATTCTGAGCTTTGGAACATACAGCTGAATTTACAACAACTGTACCTACTCCCTTTTTCCTCATCAGCAATCCTTCGTTCACAAGGTTATTAATCGCCTGTCTCAAGGTATTACGAGATATGCCCAATTGTTTAGACAAATCAATTTCATTTGGAAGCATTTTACCTTGTTTATATTCCTCCCCTTTGATAATAGTCCTCAACTGTTCTTCTATCTGAAGATAAAGGGGGATTGCGCTGTTATGGTTAACTAATATCTTCATGATTAACTTTTTTACAAAGATAAAAATAAAAATAAAAACAGGCAATACTTTTTGTTCTTTTCAAGAAAAAGAATACATTTGCAAATGTTTATATGTTCAGACATACTAATTAATTAAATCATAATAACTATGAAGTATTATTTGGGAATAGACATAGGTGGTACACATATAAAAGGTGGAATCGTCAACCTTCTAACGAATGACATTCATCAAAACATACTATCTCACGAAGAACTGAATGCCACAGATTCAACATCAAGCATCATTACGAAAGTCAGAAAAGTTATTACTGACATTCAAGCCTGTATGCCCCTATCTAAATTAGGCGGAATCGGTATAGCCATGCCCGGTCCTTGCGACTATGCCAAAGGTATAGTTGCCATTTATGGTGTGCCAAAGTTTCAGTCACTTTTCGGTCTTAACCTTAAAGAAGAAATTAAAAAAGTATCTGACCTGAATACTGTTTTCATAAATGACGCATCCGCTTATGCCCTTGGAGAGTATTATGCAGGAGCAGCAAAAGACACAAGTAGAAGCATTATAGTCACAATCGGCACCGGACTTGGAAGTACATTTCTTGAAAATGATACTGTTTTGAACGAACTGACAGAAGGAATACCTGAACATGGATATCTCTACAACATACCTTACCGAGACGGAATGGCAGATGACTTTTTTTCGACAAGATGGTTTGTAAATACATGGAATATGCTATTTCCAGATAAAAAGGTAACTGGCGTAAAAGAAATCGCACTACGCGCTTCGAACGGAGACAATAATGCACAGTCATTATTTGAAAACTTCGCTTCAAATTTCGTAGAATTCATAACCCCATTCCTGCTAAATTTTAAACCGGAGAAACTTATTATAGGAGGAAATATAGCGAAAGCTTCTGACTTCTTTTTAGATAATATTCAGCTTCAATTAAAGAAACTCAATTTAATCACTAAAATAGATATCTGTAAATTATGGGATATGTCGCCATTAATCGGATCTGCTATTTACACAAGCAACATACTTGAAAATATGGAAAATACAAAAGAGAAAAGACACACACAGCAATTTATTGCACCTACTAACTCTACTGCCACCCCATCAGGAGAATATGATATATACCCGGCATTTCCATTGGGAAAAGGCAAAATTGGGAAAGGTATAAACCAACTAGCTGACTGGATAGAAAAGCATTCCCAAATAAAAATAGATGGTTATATTGGAGTCTTTTGGGATGAATTAATCATTAAGTTAGGAGAAGAACTCAGAAAAAGAGGAAAGAATGTGCGATTCTTTCATTCCAGTGTAGCAATGAAAGATCCACAGACTATTGAAAAAATGATTGCTCCTTATCTTGGAGGAGATAATCCGTTATTCGGCACCATTACTGATAAGCATTTGGTTAATTGGTTTGATGAAAATAAGCTTAATTCCATACAACCTGACCCGGAAGCAGATTTAAATATATTTATAGGTACAGGAGCAGCCCTATCTCAATGGAAAGCTCCCCTGATTTATATTGATATTCCTAAAAATGAGATTCAGTTTAGAATGCGCGCCGGAGCCATCAATAATTTAGGATTAGATTATCGAAAAGACAATCAACAGGCTTACAAACAACTATATTTTGTAGACTGGATTGTTCTTAATAAGCACAAAAAGCAATGCCTGCCTCTGATTGACCTACTTATTGACGGACAAAGAGAATGGGATGAACTATTAATGATTTCAGGAAATGACCTACGAGAAGGATTGCACAAAATGAGCCGCAATTTCTTCAGAGTTCGTCCATGGTTCGAGCCTGGCGCCTGGGGAGGACAATGGATGAAAAATCATATTCAAGGATTAAATAAAGAAGTAAATAATCTGGCATGGTCTTTTGAACTGATGGTACTTGAAAACGGACTAATGCTGGAGAGTGACGGATATCGGCTTGAAGTATCTTTCGATTTTCTTATGTATAGTGATTATCAGAATATATTAGGAGAATGTTCGGAAACATTTAAGTACGATTTCCCGATACGTTTCGACTTTCTAGACACCTTTGACGGAGATAATCTTTCTATCCAATGCCATCCACGCCCCCGATATATACAAGAGCATTTTAACATGCCATTCACCCAAGATGAGACATATTACATATTGGATTGTAAAAACTCGCCATGTGTATATTTAGGCTTTCAAGACAACATCGTCCCTGAGGAATTCCAATATACCTTGGAACGAAGTCAACAAAAAGCAACGAAGGTAGAGATAGAAAGGTTTGTTCAAAAACACCAAGCTAAAAAGCACGATTTCTTTCTTATTCCCAATGGCACCATACATGCTTCAGGAAAAGATTGCGTGGTATTGGAAATAAGTAGCGCACCCTATATTTTCACATTTAAAATGTACGACTGGATACGCATGGGATTAGACGGGAAACCACGACCTCTAAACATTCAACACGGAATGAATAATCTATATTTTGAAAGAAAAGGGGAAAAAGTAATCCAGGAATTGATATGCCATCCATATATCATGAAAGAAAATCAGGAGTGTACTATAGAGCATCTACCTACTCATAAAGAGCATTTTTATGATGTATATCGTTACACCTTCAAAGACCGTATTCAAATGAATACAGAAAATACATGCCATGTATGTATGATAGTAGAAGGAGACTCCGTTTGCATTGAAACAGAGGACGGCATGAAACAACGCTTTAATTATGCAGAGACTTTTGTCATCCCTGCTGCTGCCCGATCATATACAATCATAAATGAAAATCCCGACAAAAGAATAATGTTGGTAAAAGCCTTTGTAAAAAAAGAAGTTACTTTGAAATAATGTCTTAATAAAAACATCTTATCCAACTACTATGAAACGAACTATTGTACAAATTATCTTTTTCATATATTGTATTGCGAATGTATATCCACAATACAGCACAATCTGGCAACTTGGCAAAACAGATAATTCATCCAAGGAGTTTGCCTTAGCACCGGATGGAAAAGATCGATTTATTATCTCCGGATTTGGGGATAATAAAAAATATTTTTATGCAGGCGAACACACACCGGCCGATTTTCCATACATTATACCGGGGCCTACTGCTGAATGGGCTGGCTCATCTTACTGGGCAGGACAATGCAGGATACAACTTCCTATTTTAATAAAACTATCCGATGTCAATCCGCTAAAGAAATATCAATGGAATATTTTTATAGAGAATGTAGAATACGAAGACTGTATGTTCTTAAGACTGGAAGTCAACGGAAAGAATTACGATTCTCCTATAAAGCCTGGCACCAAACAGCTAACATATTCAATACAGCCCGGAATTCTAAAGGAAGGGTACAACAAGATTGTAATGCAGTTATTCAACGGTAAATCCCTAACTTTTGACGCCATTTGCCTAAACGGACCTCAAGAGACACAAATCAATAAGATAGGTGATACTCCTATTATTTCAATGAAAATGGCTGATTATGAATTAGAACAAGGGAAAACAAGAACACAGCCTCTTCTACTGAAAACTATAACTAAAAAATCCGGAACACTTAAAATACAAATCAACCAAAAGAAGATATTCAAACAAGTAGAAGAAGGAGAGAATATCTACGAAATTCCAACCGGAAAACTTAAAGACCAGTCTAAAATCAAAGTTAAAATATCAACAGAAGGACAAACAGTAGCAACTCAAGAATTTATCCGTAGTAACCAGCAACTACGCAGATCAATTGATTATGTTGATCAGTTTGCTGGTTCCAGTGGTTCACGATGGATGATAGGCCCCGGACCATGGATGCCATTTGGAATGGTAAAACTTATGCCCGATAACGAAGATGCCCATTGGAAAGCAGGATATGAATATAACGTTGAAAACATAATGGGATTCAGCCACATTCACGAATGGACAATGACAGGACTCTTAATGATGCCAACTACGGGAGATTTAAAAATACAACCCGGAACAGAAAAACAGCCGGACTATGGGTATCGCTCCCGAATTAATAAGAAAACCGAAACAGCCCGAATCGGTTATTATTCTGTTAATCTTACAGATTATAATATCCAAGCAGAATTAACAGCAACTACCCGCAGTTCCCTTCAGCGATACACATTCAACAAAGCAGAGCAGCCACGAATACTAGTTGACTTTTTCTTTCCAGCAGAATACGACTGGAATTTAGATGATGTATACGTAAAAAAAGTATCTGACACAGAAATAGAGGGATGGACCTTGAACGATTGCCGGTCAACAGGATACCATGGAGTACAAAGATATAAATTACATTTTGTCATGCAGTTTGATAAGCCATTCAAAACAATGAATGGCTGGATACGAAACAAAGTATATAGCCAAATTGAACAGCTACATAAATCAAACATGAAGTCCCGACAGGTATTTACAGTCGAAAATAACAGTCAAGACAAACTGGACGCAGGAATCTTCCTCGACTTTAACCTTAACACTGGTGATGATGTTATGGTAAGGACAGGTATTTCATTAGTAAGCATTGATAACGCACGGCTAAATCTGGAAGAAGAAATAGCGAGACCATTCGGATGGAATTTTGATAAAGTTGTCACCAATCAACAAGATACCTGGGAAACACTTTTCCAAAGAGTCAGTATCACAACAGACAATTACCTCTTAAAGCAAAAATTCTACACCAATCTTTACCGTTCTATCAGTCCACGGACCATCTGGAATGATGTAAATGGGGAATGGATAGATATGAACGGTAACAAAGCTCTTATAGACAAGCCAGGTAAAAGCGTATATGGAGGTGATTCTGCTTGGGGAATGCATTGGACATTAGGTCCATTTTATAATCTTCTCTATCCGGAGTACATGTCCAATTGGATTTACACTTACGAGCAGTTCTATCGTCGTGGCGGCTGGCTTCCCAATGGTAATCCCGGTATGAAATATTTCAGAGTCATGATAGGCAATCCTGCTTTGCCATTGATAGTCTCCGGCTATCAACATGGAATTCGTGACTTCGACAGTCAACTCATGTATCGGGCATTAATTCACCAACAAACAGCCACTATGATAAACTATCCCGGAGGAGGACAAGTCGGTAACGAAAGTTATCCCGATTATATAACCAAAGGTTATGTACCTCTATACGATGACGCATGGGATTGGAATTCTCCGCATTATCAATCATACGTTTCCAATACAATGGAATACTCATATCAAGACTATTGCGCTGCTCAATATTTTGACGCTCTTAATAAAAAAGATGACTTCAATACATTTATGAAACGTTCTGATAACTGGAAAAACATATTCGACCCATCAACCGGATATGTACGCCCCCGACGTCCCAACGGAGAGTGGATCGAAAACACCAACCCATATCATGCTCCCGGATTTTGCGAAGGCAGCGCTTGGCAATTCACCTGGTACGTTCCTCATGATGTAAAAAGCCTCATCAATTTAATAGGAGAGCGTCAATTCATCGACCGGCTGAATGCCGGATTTGCAACATCCGAAAAAGTAAGCTTCAATGCTTTAGGAGATAATATGGGAGCTTATCCTATTAATCATGGGAATGAAACAAATATGCAGGCAGCTTACCTCTTCTCTTATACCAGTGAGCCGTGGCACACCCAGAAATGGGCACGTGCTATACAAGAAAAATATTATGGAATGGGTCCCCGAGACGCCTATCCGGGAGACGAAGATCAAGGCCAAATGAGTTCTTGGTACATCTTAAGCAGCATAGGACTTTTCCAAATGGATGGCGGTTGCAGCAAAGATCCTGTATGATTACTGGGGAGTCCGCGATTTGACCGGGTAGAAATTCTGTTAGACAACACCTATTACTCTGGAAAAAAACTTATCATAAAAGCAGAAAATGTATCCAAAGACAATTGTTACATTCAATATGTAAGATTCAATAACAAGCGCCTTAGTAATAACTATATAGAATGGAGTAAACTCAAAAAAGGAGGAACACTTCATTTCATTATGGGTGACCGACCAAATCCAAATGCATTTAAATAAATAAACACATATGAAAAATAAAAGTAAGATACTACCAGTTCTTTTTGGTTTCTTTATTATGGGGTTCTGTGACTTAGTAGGAGTATCAGTCACCTATGCGAAAGATTATTTCAGTTGGAGCGAAACCCAAGCCGGTTTCCTGCCATCAATGGTATTTATATGGTTTTTACTCATCTCTATTCCGATTTCTATCTGGATGGACAAGAAAGGTAGAAAAACAATATCACTGATAGGACTTTTATCTACTTTTATTGGAATGTTACTTCCATTACTTACATTCACACAGACAGCCTGTTATATCGCCTTTGCACTTTTAGGCATAGGAAATACCATCCTTCAAGTGTCACTTAATCCTTTATTAACCAATGTTATCGCTGAAGGAAAATTATCAAGCATTATGACAGCCGGACAATTCATCAAAGCACTATCTTCTTTTGTAGGACCTATAGTGGCCGGATTCTGCTCTGTTTATTTCAACAACTGGATATTAATGTTTCCCATATTCGCCGCCATTACTCTAATTTCCGGAATCTGGTTATTTTTCACTCCAATAAATGAGAAAGACGACAAAAGATTAACATCCAGTTTCTATCAAGTTATTTCTCTCCTGAAAAATAAAACCATCTGCCTTTTATTCGGAGGCATCATTTGTATTGTTGGCTTAGATGTAGGAATGAATGTATTTACCCCAAAACTTTTAATTGAAAATGCAGAGTTGACTAAAGAAATCGCAAGTTATGGTACAAGCTGGTATTTTGCCGCTCGCACTTTGGGGACCTTATGTGGTGTAATTCTATTAGCAAAGTTTTCCGAAATTTATTATTATCGGATCAATATGTTCATTGTATTAATAGCTTTGTCCTGCATTTATTGGATACATTCTCAATATATTATTTTGTTATTAGTATGCATTATAGCCTTTGCAATGTCTAGCATATTTGCCGTCATCTACTCGCTAGCCTTGCATACATTACCCTATAAAACCAACGAAATATCAGGACTCATGATAACTGGGATATCCGGTGGCTCCATCATTCCTCCTCTCATGGGAGTTTGCGCAGATTATACCGAAAGCCAATCAGGCTCCATCCTTGTCATGCTAATTTGTGTAATCTATCTAATTTTATGTTCGTTTCATAAATTTAAAACCATACACACAAAGCCGCATTAACATTTATTCTCAAAACAACCATTCATATATAAATTTATATTAAATAAATAAATCTTTCTAGTTTTCCTGCTTTAAATATATATATTTGCAATATGTATATACATATAAACATTATATAATACATATATCATAAGCAATTAATACTATGTAGATTAAAATATACAGCCTTTATATACAAGAAATCACATTAAATCTAATATAAAACCCTTATGACTTACTTTTTAAAATCACAGAGTATGAAGAAGCTTTTATGCAACTTACCACGCTTCGTATTATGGATAGCTTTCCTTCTAATCATTGAAAGCTATGTAACCTTGCAAGCTCAAACCAGTAGTAGTAACAACTCATCCAAAGCAATATCAGGGAAAATTGTGGATGAAACAGATTTGCCTATTGCAGGAGCTACTGTACAGGTGAAAGGATCAACAAAAGGAGCCATTTCGGATATAGATGGCTTATTTACTATTTCATCCGAACCAGGCTCTATTTTGATTTTCTCATTTTTAGGATACCAATCTATTGAATACAAGATAGATAAAGTACCTCAAACCATTAAACTTTTGCCAAAGGTAGATGAATTGGATGAAGTTACTGTGGTTGGTTTTGCTAAACAGAAAAAAGAAAGTGTGATTGGAGCAATATCAACCTTAAAACCTGAAAGATTAAAAATTCCAACCAGTAATCTGACTCAAGCCTTAGGTGGTAATGTTGCCGGAATTATATCTTACCAGTTGTCCGGTGAACCTGGAAATGACAATGTGGAATTCTTTATTCGCGGTGTGACAACTTTTGGTTACTCTAAAAGTCCACTGATATTAATCGATAATATCGAATCATCTACTACTGATCTTTCCAGACTGTCCGCAGATGACATTGCTGCTTTCTCTATAATGAAAGATGCAACAGCAACTGCCATTTATGGTGCACGCGGAGCTAATGGAGTCATTTTGATTACTACCAAGCAAGGCAAACCCGGTAAGGTAAAAATTAGTGCCAGAGTGGAAGGTTCATTGTCAGCACCTACAAAAAGAATAGACATGGTAGATCCTATCAGCTATATGAAATACCACAATGAAGCTGTACTCACACGTAATCCGTTAGCTGTCCGGCCTCATACCGATGAGAAAATAGCATCAACAATAGCCGGCAAAAATCCCTATGTATATCCGGCGGTAGACTGGTACAATGAATTATTTAATGATAATGTATTTAATTCACGTGCCAACATCAATATGAGCGGAGGTAGTGAAACTGCCAGATATTATGTTTCTTTAGGCATATCGGATGACAATGGTATCATGAAGGTAGATAAACGAAACAATTATAACAGTAACATTGATTTAAAAAAAATCTATGTACGTTCTAACATTGATATTGATGTGACCAAGACGACTACATTTTCTGTAAAATTCAGTGGCAATTTTGATGATTATACCGGTCCTATTGTAAGCGGCAATGATCTATACCGAAGAGCAATGGCAACAAGTCCTGTTTTATTCCCCAAATATTATATGCCTGATGAAAATCATACATCTACTTCACATATTTTATTTGGTAACGCAGGTGATGGTAATTACATCAATCCCTATGCGGAAATGATACGTGGTTACAAACAATACACCAATTCGGTTATTTCTGCCCAGGCGGAATTAAATCAGAAATTAGATTTTATAACTCCAGGACTTAGTATCAAAGTCTTCGCAAGTACTACCCGAAATTCATACAGCGGACAACAACGTTCTACTTCACCCTTTTATTATTCAATCAGCTATTATGATAAACTAACCGACACATATACTTTAAGGGAGCTGAACCCTAATGGTGGACGGGAAGATTTGGATTATACAGCAGAAGGGAATCAAGTCAGCAGTTCGTATTATTATGAAGCATCTCTCAACTACAACCGTACGTTCCGGGAAAAGCATAATATCACCGGATTATTAGTAGGAGTTCTGAGAGAGAATAAGAGCGGAGGCGCAAGTTCGATACAGACATCTTTACCAGCCCGTAACATTGGATTATCAGGTCGTTTTACATACGCATACGACGGACGATATTTTGCTGAAGCAAACTTTGGTTACAATGGTTCCGAAAGATTTGCCAAAAATGAACGATTCGGACTCTTTCCTTCGATAGGAGCAGGCTGGATGATCTCCGAAGAAAAGTTTTGGAATCAAGACCTTAAGAATATTATCAATAAACTGAAACTAAAAGGAACTTACGGTTTGGTAGGTAACGACAATATTGGTGCATGGAATGACAGATTCTTTTATATGTCCGAGGTAAATCTAAACGGTAGTGGTGCAAATTTCAGTTGGGGACAAGATTTTGAACGGAATGTCGGTACTATCGACATGATACGCTATCGAAATGACAAAATCAAATGGGAAATTGCTCAAAAAATGAATTTAGGTCTCGAAGTTGGGCTATTTAATATATTTGACATACAATTCGATTACTTCACCGAATATCGAAAAAACATCTTTGGCGAACGCCAAACCATCCCGTATGAAATGGGATTCAGTGCACCTCTTTATGCTAATAAAGGAGAAGCTTCTTCACATGGATTCGAAGTGCAGGTAGATGCCAACCACGCTTTCAATAAAAACTTCTGGTTAGGAGTGCGTGGCAATTTCACTTATGCAACAGGCAAATATGAGCATGTAGAAGAACCCTATCGTCCTTACCCTTGGCTTAGTCATATTGGAAAACGTATTAATCAGACTTATGGATTAATAGCGGAAAGACTGTTCATTGATGAAGAAGATATTGCAAATTCACCTGTTCAGACATATGGTGAATATATGCCCGGTGACATAAAATACAAAGATGTAAATAATGACGGAATAATTAATGATGAAGATATTGTTCCAATAGGGATTTCCTCTTCTCCAGAAATTGTATACGGCTTCGGAGTGTCGATGGGATACAAGAATTTTGATATTTCTTGTTTCTTTCAAGGAGCAGCGAGATCTTCTTTCTTTATTAATTCCAAAGCAACAAATCCTTTCATGCAAATGGATTTCGGAGGAAATAACCTCAATGGTATGATGCAAGCATATGCGGATGATTACTGGTCTGAATCGAATCGTAATATATACGCTACTTTCCCAAGATTGTCAACTACTGACATTGCAAACAATAACAGAAACAGTACATGGTGGTTACGCGACGGTTCTTACTTGCGTTTAAAATCAGTCGAAATCGGATATACATTACCTAAAAGGCTGACCAGCCATCTAGGTATGTCCAATTTGAGAATCTATGCCAGCGGACTAAATCTTTTCGCATGGAATCGTTTTAAATTATGGGATGTAGAACAAGGAAACGACGGAATGCAATATCCTATTCAGGCAGTTTACAATTTTGGTATTAACTTAAGCTTCTGATTACATTATGAAATACAAACATTTATTCACTAGTACATTATTGGCGATATTAATCACATCCTGCAACTATCTTGATATCGTGCCGGATAATATCGCAACGCTTGAAATGGCATTCAACACTCGGGCTAATGCTGAAAAATATTTAGCCACCTGCTATAACTTCGTACCTACAGCAGCCAATCTTGATCACAACTCCGGCCTCATCTGCGGTGGAGAAATGTGGTATCTGAAACCAGAGTCCCACTACTATAAAAATATAACCTCATTCAACATTGCACGTGGTATGCAAAACTCTAACGACCCCTTACTAAATTACTGGGATGGAGGTCAGGGAGGCTACAACATATTCAGAGGAATCCATGAATGCAATATTTTTATAGACAACATCGATCGCGTACCTGACATGCGTATGGAAGAGAAAAATAAATGGAAAGCCGAAGTGATGACTCTGAAAGCATATTATATTTATTATCTCATGTTGCACTATGGGCCCATTCCTTTACTTAAAGAGAACATCAGCGTAGAAGCAGACTTAGATATGATGCAACTGGAGAGAGAAACGATTAATGATATCGTCACTTATACAACTGATTTATTGGATGAAGCCATGAACATCCCTTCCGGATTAACATTCAATGTGACTTCTCCACGCACGGAATTAGGGCGTATCACATTACCTATTGCGAAAGCAATCAAGGCTAAATTACTAATACTGGCTGCCAGTCCTTTATTCAACGGCAATACGATGTATGCTGAATTTGTCAATTCAGAAGGGATACCTTTCTTCGACCAAGAGTATAAAAAGGAAAAATGGGAGGCGGCAGCCGCAGCGTGCCTGGATGCCATCAACACTGCCCACGAAGCCGGAGCTTCTTTATACAAATTTGATGAGAAGCTAAATTATACTCCTTCATCAACTTTACAACAAGAGTTGACACTACGTAACACAATTACCGGTCGTTTTAATTCTGAAATAATATGGGCATTAGGTTCCAATGCAACAGATGGAATACAGAATCTATGCCAAGCGCATTTAACCAGCTATTCATTGGGGAACAGAATGATTCGTAGTTGCTCACAACTTGTGCCGTCATTAGAAATTGTAGAACAATTCTATACAGCGAACGGAGTCCCGATGGATGAGGATAAAGATTATGAATATGAAAACAGATATAAACTGACAACAACTCCAGAAGATGATCCTATTCATTTTACACCAAACTACACAACTATCAAGATGCATTTAAACAGAGAGCCTCGTTTTTATGCCTATATTGGTTTTGATGGTGGAAAATGGTTCTCCATCGAATGCTGTAACGACAATGAAACGAGCTCCTATCCTATCAAATCAAAGAAAGGAGATATTGCCGGCGTTTCAGACGAACTATATTCACCGACAGGTTATTTCACAAAGAAATTGGTTAGTTATCAAAACGTAAACACCAGTGCGACCAATATCAATTACGTATATTCTTTCCCGATTATTCGCCTGTCCGATCTATACCTGCTATATGCAGAAGCTCTCAACGAGCTTAATGAAACTCCGACTACAGATGTATACTACTATGTACAACAGGTCAGGAATAAAGCCGGTCTGGATGAAGGAGGTTCTTTGGTAAATACATGGCGTAATCATTCCAACCGCCCGGATAAGCCAACCACCCAAAGAGGAATGCGTGAAATTATACAGAAAGAGCGAATGATAGAGCTTGCATTCGAAGGCCATCGTTACCATGATGTACGCAGATGGAAGTTAGGCTCTACATATCTGAATACTCAGATAAAAGGCTGGTCGGTATTAGAGCAGGACCCGGAGTACTTTTATAATGCACGAGTTCTCTTCACGAGAAAATTCATGCCAAGAGATTATTTATGGCCTATTAAGACCAATTCTATCAACAGAAATCCGAAACTTGTTCAGAATCCTCAATGGTAACTTTTAACATAAAAATGACAAAGATGAAAAATATAGCTTTTATACTTTTAATACTTGCAGCAGTTTGTTTTGCAAACTGCGCCGGTGATTACGAGGCCGAACCACGCGGTACGAATGATGGAAAAGCTCCGGCACCGATTACTAATATATCGGTGAAGAATGTAAACGGAGGAGCTATTATTAAATATACTCCTTCCGATGATGTCGATTTATTATACGTCAAAGCTATCTTCACTAATACCCGCGGAGAACAGCAGGAAGTAAGATCTTCCATGTATGTAGATTCTTTGGTAATAGAAGGGCTGGGGGATACACAAAAGAGAGAGGTCAAACTTTACTCTGTAGACCGCCACGAAAACTATTCCACACCGGCTATCGTGACTATTGAGCCTCTGACTCCTGCAGTCGTTCAGACACAAGAATCATTAAAAGTGACTGAAAGTTTTGGAGGTTTCTTCCTCGATTTCAATAATGCAGCAAGAAGTGCATTATCTTTCTACATTTACAAATGGGTAGATGAGCACAATGAATACGAGATCCATGACGTATACTCCTCACAACAGGAAGAAGGCCGCCTGACTATAAAAGGCTTAGAACATAAATTATTGAAATTAGCCATCTTCGTTAGGGATAAATGGGAAAACACTTCCGACACATTGTATGCCGAAATTACTCCTTGGAAAGAAAGCTTATTAGATAAAACAAAATTCCAACTTGTCAAAGTTATGGATGATGTCAGCTGGGATTACCACGAAGGTTATCATTCCCGTCTATGGGACGGGCAAATAGGTGGATGGAACTGGGGACATACCGAATACCCGATACCTTTCCCGCATGCCTTCAGTATTGATTTGAATGTCAATGTACGTCTCAGCCAATTCCAATTCTGGCAACGTCTGGACAGCCAAGACTTATTATATGCCCATGGAGCTCCCAAGTACTTCAAATTATATGGCTGCGAAGAGGGTAAAGATTTGCAGAATCCGGATAACTGGGTGGTATTATTTGATGGAGAAATGAAGAAACCATCCGGCGGGGCATTTGGTGATGCGCTTACTCAGGAAGATATTGAGGAAGCCCAAAGAGGCCATGTATTTACCCTCAACCAAGATGTACCATTCATTCGCTACTTCCGGTTCCAGAGTTTAATGTCATGGTCGGGAATGGAAACATCAGTTATGTCAGAAATCACTCTTTGGGGAGATATCCAAGGTGAAGAATAACCTTATAAAATAGACAGAAATGAAAAAAGTAATATATATAATAACTACTATTCTCCTGTGTATGACCTCCTGCACAGATATTCATGATACCTATTCTGAATATATCAAAGACGGAGAACAAATTTATGTAGGAAAGCTGGCGGATGTAAAAATACATCCGGGATTTCAGCGTATGATGATAACGGGGTCTATGAAATATCTAGCCACAGCAAAGACTTGCATAATAGAACTTGTAGGTTACGACAAGGTTTTCACAACAGACATTGACAGAACGCAACCTGAATTCAGTTATGAAATCAAAGATGTGGAAGAAGGCAACTATTACGTTAAAATAACCACAAAGGATAAAGAAGGTAATACCTCACTATCCGAAACCTACAATGTAGATGTATACGGAACGGAGCACATAGCGACTTATTATCCCAAGCGAATTACCGATATACAATTCGTCATTGCCGACAACTCGCTCAACTTAATTTGGAATCAGGCAGACAATGTGGTGGAAGCAATAGTTAAGTACTATGATTCAAATGAGCAACTACTAACTTTAACAGTGAAAGGAGATGCTGCTTCAACCAATTTACCTGATTGGAAAGCTACTTCTATATTAACAGTAGAAACACGAATCCTACCCAGCGAAACAGCATTGGATATCGTATCCCTGCCCATTTCAGAATACACTTTGCCCGACGATCCGATTGTAGAAATCCCCAGAACTAACTTTGCCAACGCAAATATGCCTTCAGATGTTGTAAACGGTTATGGCGGTTCAGTAGAAAAGTTATGGAACAATGATACATGGAATTATGACAGCGGTTATCATGCCGGCGATAATCAAGGAGTTCCTCATCATCTGACCATTGACATGGGACTTACAGCAACGATTACCGAATGCGAACTGTTCTTTACCGGATATGAAAGAACAGACTGGATGCCTCGATTATTCCAAATATGGGGAATTGAAGATGTAGAAGACCTGGAAAGCCATGAACCGGATGTTCCATCTATAAACCCGGCTTGGGAAGAAAGTGCGAAAGCAAAAGGATGGAAACAGCTGACTACAAAAAACATTTCTGTTTCCGGTTGGCAACCCAGTATTAAGTTCGCCTGCGATAAAGAACACGAAAATATAAGATACATCAGATACCGTATTGTAGAATCACTCTCAGCTCCACACGTAGGAATGGGGGCCTATGGTTCCGCCAGCGAAATCAAGTTCTGGGGTAAAAAGGTTAGTTTGTTACAGTGATAACAGTTGAATTTGTTTTTGCATAGGAGTGTATACAAAAAAAGAATGATACATTCCTATGTAAAAAACAAATTTGTATCTTGAATCCAAAAGACCGAAAGTTAATATGAAAAGAATACCATTGAGTTTATTCACGTTTTTATTCCTCCTATCCGGATTATGTGCAGCACCTACCAAGACTGTCTGGCAAATCGGGGAGAAAAATCATAGTGCCAGTGAGTTGGCATTGTCCCCTGACAAATACAAAGAGTTTCTGGCAAATGATTTTGGTTGGGAGGACAGGTTTTATATCATTGGATTGTCTTCCCCTCAAAAAGATTTTCCTTATGTTCTGCCGGGACCTGCCGATCATTGGGGAGGAACAAGTTATACTGCCGGTATACGGACTCATGTTTTAAACATACTCTTTGGTATGAAGGAAGTTCCCGAAACGGACTCATGGAAATTAATCATAGACCTATTAGATACTCACCACGAATTTCCGGCACTATTTAAAATAACGATCAACGGAAAATCATGGAAATATGCACTTCCCAAAGGAAGTGGAAAATCAATAGACGGTGACTATTCACAAATCAAACCGCATACGATCGAAATTCCTCTGAACTCCGGAGTGATCAGAAAAGGAAGCAACTCCATCGCGCTTACAAGTCTCGAAGGCTCATGGATTCTCTTCGATGATATCAGACTTATGGGGCCGGATAATGCTGAACTAAATGAAGTCAACAAATCCGTTTATCTCCGGGATGTTAAAGCTGCGGACTTTCAAACCACCAGTCCTGTAGCCCAACCACTATTAGTAGACATAGAACATCTTTCCGGGCATCCTCTCCTTGAAGTGAAAGTAGATGGAAAAAAGATACTGGAACAACGTTTGGAAAAAGGAAGATACATACTAGAAGCTCCGATGCCAGTTGTCAAGTCTCCCAAGACAAGCCATTACATCATATCCGCCGATGGTGCAATCTTAGATAAAGGAATGATCAGACGCGCACCTCACAATACAATCACACTGGCCGATTACATCGATACACGAATGGGAACTGCGCACTCCCGTTGGATGATAGCACCAGGTCCGTGGATGCCATTCAGCATGGTCAAATTAAGTCCGGACAATCAGGATAGCGGTTGGCAATCGGGATATGATCCTTCATTCGAGAGCATAGGTACGTTTAGCCACATACACGAATGGACCATGGCGGGTCTGGGCATCATGCCTGCCAACGGTCCTTTAAAAACGGAGATAGGCAGCCAGTCTTCCTTAGTCAAAGATGCCAATTCGTATCGTTCAGCCATCGACAAAACAAGTGAAGAAACGAAAGTCGGATATTATAAAGTAGACTTGACCGATTATCAAATCAAGGCGGAACTGACTGCCACCTCCCGGTGTGGTTTTCAGCGTTATACATATCCGCAAGATAAGGATGCCCGTGTCATGATCGACCTGAAAATCCCTAGTGAATACGATTACCAAATTGTTGAAGGAAGTATAAAGCAAACAGGAGCACGACGGATCGAAGGATTCAGCAAGCAGCTATCCAAAAATGTATGGTCGGCGGATGCGGATCAGAACTATACAATTTATTTCGTGATTGAATTCAATAAAGATATCAAGAAATTTGGAGGATGGCACGATCATACTTTATGGGAAACAGATACTATGACAGCCAGCTACCCTCAGCGATTCGGCTGTTATGCCGAATTTGATACTACCGATCATCCGGAAGTTATGGTACGTTCCGGAATATCTTATGTAGATATGGCAGGGGCTTCCAACAATCTTTCCAATGAGATAATGGAACCATTCGGGTGGAATTTTGAAGCTGTACGCAAACATCAGTCGGATAGTTGGAATAATATTTTAAACAGAGTCCGGATATACAGCAACGATTATCGGGAAAAGGTAAGATTTTACACCAATTTATACCGTGCTTTCTGCCGGAATACTTTCAGTGATGCAGACCGCAGATGGGTGGATGCAGCAGGCAACATTCAAAAGCTGGACGACCCGGATGCTGTCGCTTTGGGATGCGATGCCTTCTGGAATACTTTTTGGAATCTGAATCAGGTATGGAATCTGATTGCTCCCGAGTGGTCATCCAGATGGGTAAAATCGCAGTTGGCTATGTATGACGCCAACGGATGGCTGGCAAAAGGCCCCAGCGGAATGAAATACATACCTGTAATGGTGGCCGAACATGAGATTCCCCTTTTAGTAAGTACTTACCAAATGGGAATACGGAATTACGATGCAGAAAAAATGTTCCGGGCAATCGTAAAGATGCAAACTACCCCAGCTCAACGTGTAGCCAATGGGTTTGCCGGCAACAGAGATTTGGAAACTTATCTGCAACATCAATATGTACCTGCCGACAAAGGACGTTTTTCTAACACATTAGAATACTCTTATGACGACTGGACAGTCTCTCAACTAGCAAAAGCACTGGGAAAAGAGGAATATTACCGAACATTCTCCAACAGAGGCAACTGGTGGAAAAACGCAATCAACCCGGCGACAGGTTATGCCCAAATGCGCTACAGCAATGGAGAATGGGAAAAGAACTTTGATCCGTTCAAATCAGGAGCTAACCATCATTATGTAGAGGGAAACGCCTGGCAACTTACTTTTTTTGTACCTCAGAACGTTCCCGCACTCACCGAAATTATCGGTAAAGAGCTCTTCATCGACCGGCTGTCATGGGGATTCAAAGCCAGTGAGCCATGGAGGTATAATGCCCCGGGAGACCAGTATTGGGACTTTCCAGTAGTACAAGGTAACCAGCAATCCATGCACTTCGCCTTTCTATTCAACTGGGCAGGCCAACCGTGGCAAACGCAACGGTGGAGCCGTTCCATTATCGACCGCTATTATGGCTTTGACACATCAAATGCCTATTTGGGAGACGAAGACCAAGGACAAATGAGCGCTTGGTTTGTCATGGCTGCATTGGGATTATTCCAGACGGACGGAGGTTGTAACGCAGAACCTGTTTATGAACTGGGGAGTCCTCTGTTTGAAAAAATAAAAATAGATTTGGGAAAACATTTCGGTAGAGGAAAGCAATTTATCATCAAAGCTAGCAATACTTCGCGGGAAAATAAGTACATCCAGTCCGCCAAACTAAACGGCAAGAAGTTGAACTCTTTCAAGTTTCCGGCAAAAGAACTGCTCAAAGGCGGCACATTGGAACTTGAAATGGGAGATCGTCCGAATAAAAATTGGGGAATCAAATAACATCATAAAAAAAATAGTAACAAATGAAAAAGATCTTACTCAGTCTTATCACAGCAGCCGTTTTATTATCATGTCAGTCATCACGTGACACATCACACAAGTATACAGCCATCACTCCGGGAGTAGAATGGCTCGACACCAACAACGAGAAAATAAATGCTCACGGAGGCGGTATATTATATCACGAGGGAATTTACTACTGGTATGGCGAATGTAAAAGTGATTCCACTTACTGGAATCCCAATGTTCCCGGTTGGGAATGTTATCGTACGGAAGCCGGTGGAGTAAATTGTTACTCTTCCAAGGACCTTCTCAACTGGAAATATGAAGGACTCGTTCTCCAACCGGAAATATCTGACACACAATCCGATCTCCATCCTTCCAAAGTGCTGGAGAGACCTAAAGTTATATACAATGACAAAACCAAGAAATTTGTAATGTGGCTGCACGTGGACAGTGACGACTACAATAAAGCTGCTGCCGGAGTCGCTGTTTCCGATTCACCGACTGGTGTTTTCACCTATCTGGGTTCGATGCACCCGAACGGGCAAATCAGCCGGGACATGACCCTATTCAAAGATGACGACGGCAAAGCTTATCATATCTACTCTTCCGAACAGAATTCTACATTATATATCAGTTTGCTGTCCGACGATTACCTGAAACCTTCCGGCACTTTCACACGCAATTTCGCAGGTAAATTCCGGGAAGCCCCTGCTGTGTTCAAACACAACGGACTATACTACGTCATCAGTTCGGGATGTACCGGCTGGAGTCCCAATGAAGCGGAATATGCAGTGGCTACCCAAATTTTAGGACCATGGACCGTAAAAGGAAATCCTTGTGTAGGAAAAGATGCCGACAAAACCTTCTATGGACAAAGTACCCATGTACTGCCGATTCAAGGAAAGAAAGACGCATACATAGCCATGTTTGACAAATGGAATAAAACAGACCTAATTCACTCAACCTATATCTGGTTGCCTATACAGTTCCGTGAAGACGGAAGCATGGCTATTCAATGGCTGGATAGCTGGTCACCTGATACATACGAATTCTAATTAAGATATAGCAACGGCATATCATTTTCTAAAAGGAACTCACATGAGAAAGATAAAAATTAAAGAAATCGTTTGTATCATCGGATTGTTGGGAACTCTCACAGCTCATTCTCAAAATACAGTCTGGCAAATAGGAAACAAAGATAAATCCGCCAAAGAGTTCAAGTTCTATAAAAACGATTATCGGAACTACATCAATGATGTTTATCTATACGAAGTAGGGAGAAATCATTCTGCTGATTTTCCTTACTTTCTGCCGGGGCCTAGTGATGCCTGGGCAGGTGGCATATCAGGGCAGGCTGTTATTGGCTTTTCATTGGCCGAAGCTCCTTCTCCGACAACCCAAATACAACTACGACTTCTATTTGCAGAAACTCATCCTTCCTCACCTCCCCGACTGGAGGTGAGGCTCAACAGCTTCGAGAAATCCATCCAAACACCCAAAGGCACAAACCCTGAATATCTGGACACAAAAGAAACAACTTCAAAAGAGTTATCCGTCACGCTTGACATTCCGGCTGATGAGTTCAGAGCAGGAAACAACACACTCACGATCCGAAATATATCAGGCAGTTGGGTAGCATTCGACCAGATAAAGCTGACATCTGACTCTCCTCTGCAAACAAACAATCTTACGACCAAAGCCAGTCTCGTATCTTCCGCCTTCTCTCCTGTATTGGTGGTCGGAAAGAAAAAAGAACTGAGACAGCCGGTCAAAATAAAAGCAGTCAACTGGCATCATAAAAAGAGACCGGTGGAACTGCAAGTCGGTAATTTCCCACCGGAAAGATACGTATTGTCCCCCGGAATAAATAACATTGAGACATCCATTCCGGAAGTCACCGCTCCATGTGAGTTACCGATCATACTGAAAGAACAAGGAAAAACCGTCAGCAAAATCAATGAAAAGGCAACTCCTGTCAAGAAATGGACAGTATATCTCGTTCAGCATACTCACACAGATATAGGCTACACCAAACCTCAAACCGAAATCCTGTCGGAACATCTCCGGTATATAGATTATGCCATTGAATACTGCGAACAAACAAAAGACTACACAGATGATGCGAAGTTCAGATGGACCTGCGAATCGGCGTGGGCTGTAGACGAGTATTTGAAAAACAGACCGGAAGAACAAGTGAACAAACTAAAAAAATACATTGCCGAAGGACAAATAGAAGTTGCATCCATGTATTTCAATATGTCGGAGATTGTAGACGAAAACTCTTTCAAGACTTTCCTTCAGCCTGTCAAAGAATTCAGAAAACATGGAATTCCCTCTGCGCTGGCCATGCAGAATGACGTCAACGGAATTGCATGGTGTCTGGCAGATTATCTGCCGGACCTCGGGATAAAATACCTGTGGATGGGAGAACACCATTACAAATCGCAGGTTCCGTTTAATATGCCGACTGTCTTCCAATGGGAATCTCCGTCAGGTAAACCGATCCTGACTTACCGTGCCGACCATTATAATACCGGCAATTTCTGGGGAATAGAGCAGGGAGACATTCAAAAGACAGAACCGAAGTTACTACATTATTTATCAGAACTGGAGCGTAAGCATTATCCGTTTGATGCAGTAGGCGTACAATACTCCGGTTATTTCACGGATAATTCACCGCCCTCCATCATTGAATGCAAACTCATCAGAGAGTGGAATGAAAAGTACGCATATCCTAAGCTACGAAGTGCCACTGCATCCGAATTTCTGGATTATGTAACGAAGCGATACGAGGATAAAATTCCCGCATACAGAGCCGCATATCCAGACTGGTGGACAGACGGTTTCGGTTCTGCCGCAAGAGAAACAGCAGCTTCACGCAAAACTCATTCGGATATGACAGCGGTAGAAGGGCTACTGTCTATGGCTGTATTAAAAGACAAATGCCTGCCACAGACCACTCACCAACGAATAGAGCACATACATGAAAGCCTGCTATTTTATGATGAACACACGTTCGGAGCATCCGAAAGCGTCAGTGATCCGTTGTGCGAAAACAGTCAGGTGCAATGGGGAGAAAAGTCAGCCTATGCATGGGAAGCAGTCAAAAGAACACAAATGCTGTATGAAACCTCCGTCGGTTTACTTCAAGGAGACCTCCGCAGAGGCAAGAACCCGACCCTTACGATTTTCAATACGTTGAACTGGAAACGTTCGGAGATGCTGACTGTATATATTGATTTTGAAGTGATCCCCCGAAACCAATTCTTCGAAATAACAGACTTTCAAGGACATTCGTTGAAAGTTCAACCGATCCGTTATCGCAGAGAAGGGTGCTACTATGCAATTTTCGCAGAGGATATTCCGCCTATGGGATACAAGACGTTTGAAATTGTCTTCAAACAACCGTCTACTGATACAGGAACTATTACAATAAACAATGCCAGTATCGAAAATCATTTCTACAAACTACAACTCAACCCGGACAAAGGAACGATCCAAAGTTTGTATGATAAAGAATTGAATTGTGAACTGGTCGATAGTTCGTCTCCATGGGAACTGGGTGCTTTTATCTATGAGAAATTAGGTAATCGTGACCAATTGGCCCAATATCGCCTGGATGATTACAACAGAACAGGATTGAGTGAGTGCCGGATCATCGACAGTTCGAATGGACCTATTTATCAACGTATCCTGTTGCAGGGAAAATCTCCGGGAACAGACGAAGCATTCGGGGTCAATCTGGAAATTAAATTATATCATGATACCAAACGAATAGAACTGGAGTACGCAATCAAGCGTCTGCCGGAAACGGATCCCTCAGGGATATACGTTGCTTTTCCCTTCCAACTGCCCGAAGGAAAACTGGCATTCGACGTTCAGGGCGGAACAGTTATATCTGGCAAGAATCAACTGGAAGGGACATCTACAGACTGGAATACTGTTCAAAACTTTGTATCGGTACAAAATAATCAGGCGCAAATTATTATAGGAAGCAGCCTCATCCCCCTCTATCAACTAGGAGACATAAATCTCGGTAAATTTCAATATCAGAAACAATACGAAAGGCCTCATGTCTACTCGTGGGTGATGAATAATTACTGGAATACCAACTTCAAAGCTTCCCAAGAAGGAGAGTTCCGTTGGAGTTACCATCTGACCTCTTCCGTTGACCCATCTAGCAACCTTGCTACCAAGTTTGGCTGGAGCTCACGTATTCCTCTATATGCCCGGGTAATGCCGACAGGAACAGAGAATCATAAACCCACAGAGTACTCAGCCTTCCATTTTGAGAAAGACAATTTCCTGATGACTTCATGTACCCCCTCTAAAGAAGAAGGTTATATACTACTGAATATTAGAGAGATAGATGGAAAGAGAACCAACCTCAGGATTTTAAATGAAGACGGGCAAACCATCCCCTTCACAATAGTAAACGCTATTGAAGAGAAATTGGAAAATGAAACGTCAGAGCATATATTTGAGGGGTACCAGAATAAATTTATAAAGATAAAACGTTTTTAATCAAAAGAATCAAATGCGTAGTCTACCCTAAAAAACGGAAGAATCATCACCACAAAGAGACGAGGAGATGTCAAAAGTCAGTAGCAACTCTCCTAATACTATTGACTTTTGCCCCTCATCATCTGTCAGAACGACCGGAAAGTATCTGCTCCAAACTTTCATCGACCACTCCCGCCAACTGAAGATTGGACAGCAAGCGGTCATAAGAAATCCTCCCTACTCCTTCCATTTTCAGCAGCCATCTCCATCCCTTTCCTGATACTAATTCCAGCAGTTGCCCTACCGTCCGGATTTCTTCTTTATACAAGACATTAGTCAGCCTCGTATCGGCCACTTTGCCGACAGACAATTGGAGTACCCTTTCTTCCTGATTCAAATTTATATTCTTGCTTTTATCCGCCAAAGACTGAAAACGGGCATCTATGATATGTTTCCGATAAGTAGCCAACACATTCTTTCTCACTTTCAGTCCTCTGAGATGAGAATTATAAATCTGTAACGCCCTGTCATAAGTAATTCGATGCCGATCGGCAACTTTCTCTATTGACTCCCCCATAGAGATGGAGTAGAAAATATCACGGGCTCCGGGATGAACAATCAATTGGGAAAGTTCACGAATAATAATTTCATATAGAGGTTTACACGTTTTCTGTGTTCGCAATACATATAGCAGATCATCATATCTGGAAATAATAAAGTCGCGTTCCAGCTTTTTCTCTTCCACAATCTTTGCCAGATAATCCGCTTGCAATCCAAGCCTTTTGTGAGCTTCGAGATAGGCAGTCAGACTTTCGTCATCCAAGAACAGTTGGTTGCCCATCCGGCAACTGGTAATGTAACCGAGATTCGCCCAGTTTCGCAGAGTTGCTTCCTGAACGCCATGTCTTTCAGACATTTGTTTTGTTGTGAGCCAATAGGACATAAAAAAACGGAACTAAGTTAATACTCTTACCTAGTTCCGTACCTTTTATATTATAAAAGAGTACGGAGCTGTCACATCCCGCTAATAGGAGGTAGTAACGGCTACCTGATGTATACGGGCAGACAGCCCGTACCCTATGAGAAGTCATAGAAGTACAGGCGTCTTCCCGGCATACATCAAAAAAATCCGTTACAATTTCCTATTAGCCGAGGAAACGCGCAATCGCACACCTTTAAACGGTATGCTACGTTCCGATGACAAAGTTACAAATAGTTTTCGGAAAATAACAAAAGGGGCTAATAAATGTTTGGGGAAAATTAGAAACAAAGCAATCGTCACTATTATATAAATTCAAAAGACTATGTTGTAACAATTAACATTACCAATCCATCATTTTATATTATATAAAAGTAGAACAGAATCTGAATTATTTCACAATATCATTCAGATCAAAGTAGAGCAAACGTGTAGCAGAATCCACATCTTCATCATTCAATGGGACAAAACCGTTTTTCATATAAAAAGGAACAGCAGCCGCATACGCATCAACAGTTAAAAAACGGCAACCTGTTTTATTCTCAATAATAAAATAACTTTTAATAAAATTCAATAGGAATGAGCCTATTGATTGACCTTTTACAGACAAGTCAACACCCAAACGACAAATCTTTGCAGCAGGATAGCTTTTTAAACGCTTCTCATTCACAAACCGATGTTTGCGGAAACGATTGAATTCAGTTTTATTTTCAAAATCAGACAAAGAGATCCTGTCATTGGCAAGACTGAAATAAGCAACTGATCGCTGATTAACTTTATTCTCAAGTACATAACTGACAGCCAGCAAAGCTTCCCGATACAGGAAAGATTCATTCAAAATAAAATCGTTCAAGTCGGTATCTCCGCAATCGAACGATTCTATTTTTTCTGAGGTATCTAGTTTACGCATCTCATACGTTGTCTCTATTAACTGACGATCCATATCTATTTTTTAAATATTTTCATTGCCAGTTCATAGTCCTTCAATCTTTTTGCCCGCTGCTCGGGGGTCTCCCTGCGTTTTTCTTTCATCCGCTCTTCAAACCGCCGTGCATCTTCTCCGAAAAGTATCGGAGTTTCTTTAATCGGTCTTGCCATACTCACCTATCTCCTTTCTTCATTTAATACGCTACAAAAGTAACCTAATAAATCGGGAAGTGCAAGTAACCAGGAATTTATCTTCGAGACATATATGTCTCAAATACACTCACTATATCTTCTCTATATTTCTTTATATCAAAAAGAGATTGCCGCTATCTTCATAAAACACGGAATAAAATACGAACCGACCTTCGATATATACATCGAGAAATACGATTGGTAGAAGCAGAATTATTCTCACCCCTTTGAGAAAATATTCTCATAGGCATGAGTATTTTTTCTCACTGTGGTGAGAATTTTTTCTCAAGGCGATGAGAATAGTTTGAGAACTTTATTGCAGTTGCCCCGCCGCTTTCAAGTAAGCCACATAGTTTACATACAACTGAAAATGGGCATCCACTTTCGTCTGATACGCCTGTTGCCACATAACTTGCGCTTCCAGATAATCCGAAAGAGTTTCCAATCCCACCTCATACTGTTTGCCGCTGACTTTCATATTCTCTTCCGCCTGTTCCAGCGAACGTTCTGAAAGCTCGCATTCCAGTCGGGCCTCATCCAAATTATTAGTGGCCTGCGTCAATTCAAGCAACATCTTTTCATTGGCATTTTCCTGTTCAAGACGAGTCTGTTCCAGTTTTACCTTGGCAGAGCGCACCTTATTCATACGTTCGCCAAAATGAAACAGAGGTACTGAAACATTCAGAAAGACGGAGAATGATCCTTTTTTCATCAAAGTTTCGTCATTGATTTCCAATCCATGGAAATAGTCATAACTTCCCTTCACTCCCACACGTGGCAGCAGTTCACTCCGATTCAGCTTTACCTGCTGCTCGGCCATGGCGATCTGTTTATTCAAAATACCATATTCGGGACGGGCACTGATATCGGCAACCTGTGTCTTCCACTCTTGCTCCACTTCCGGAAATTCATCCGAGATATCAATCCCCGCTGTCAGAGGCCGACCAATATAATGGCAAAGATTCATGCCGGCAAGACGGAGCGCATTATCCGCCTTGCGCAATGCCAGCTCACTCTCATTAAGTTTCACTTGTACCTTCAACACATCATTCTGAGGTTTCATGCCATGCTGGTGGGCACTCTTCACATTCCGAAACAGCTCATTGAGCAACACATGATATTTCTCCGCCACTTTCTTCATTTCTTTGGCTTTCACTAGTTGCACATAAGCCTTGTCTGTATTCAGAATCACTCCGGATGCAGTCAGTTCCTCATTCAGATGTGCCATTTCCTTGCCGAGCAATGACATTTTATAGGCGGCGCGAATCTTTCCGCCCATATAAAGCGGTTGTTCCACTTGTACTCCGCCTGTATAGACGGTCCCGACTTTATAGTCCAGATTCAATCCGGGGAAATAAGCGTAACCGCTTGTTGCCAACTCTCCAGTAACGGGATCGGGCAGGAATACCGGCAGATTTCCTCCCCGAATGCCCAAGCTGCCGTCTGCCGTACTATACAGTCCGGTTCCGCTTGCTGTAAAATTGGGGAAGAAGTTAGCTTTATAGCTGAGAGACAGCAGCCGGGCTGCCTCCGTCTGTTTATCGGCAGCAGCCATTTCCTTGTTATATTTTAGAGCCATTTCACGGCATTGTTTCAGGCTGAGCTTCTCTTGTGCCGAAACAGAAAGAGAAGCCGCCATTCCAAACAAAACACTAACAGCTACGAGAAATTCTTTTTTCATTTGTCTGTCTTTTTGATATGAAAGAATAATGCATACAGAATCGGGATAAAGAGCAACGTGATGAGCGTGCCAAACAGCAATCCTCCCATGATAGAAGCTGCCAACGAACCGAACATAGCATCGGGCAACAGCGGAATCATTCCAAGAATAGTGGTCAGCGAAGCCATCATCACCGGACGGAGACGACTCTGGGAGCTATCGATCAACGCAGTGACCGGTTCTACTCCCTGGCTGATCTGCAACGTAATTTCATCCATCAGCACAATTCCGTTCTTTATAATCATACCGATCAATCCCAATGTGCCGACAATCGCCACAAAATTGAATGTCTTCCCGGTCAGCAACATCACGGCGACTACACCGACAAAAACCAACGGTATGCAGCAGAAAATGATAATCGGCTTACGATAGTCTTTAAACAGCATAATCAGTATCGAGATCATCAGAATAATGGCAAACGGGAAGTTCTTGAACAAATACTGCATAGATTTCGTACTGGCATTCCTTTCACCCTGCCATTGCAGTTTATAACCGTCGGGCAATGGGATCTGCTCTATCTGTGCGGCAATGGACTGGCGTGCCTTCTCTGTTTCTATTCCCGGAACAGGCGAACACTGTACACGCTGGCTACGCTGCCCGTTATAGCGGGGGACGACGGGATCTTCCCACTGTACATCGATCCGCTTGCTGATCTGTTTCAACGGAGTAGTTCCCATCAAGGTTTCTACCAGTTCATCTTTCGAAAGCGTTCCCGTTTTCAGTTTCATCATCATCTCCTGCGTCAACAAGCCATTCAAAGAAGGAAGAGAAGAAAATATTTGTGTGTTATCCAAATCCTCAATCGGTCTTCCCTGTTCGTCAAGGCAGCGCAGATAGATATTGTCCCGATGGATTCCTTCGTGGAAAGAACCGATGGGGATACCACTGGTGGCCGAAAGCAACGAGAGGCTTACATCATTACGGCTCAGTCCGATAGCGCGGGCAGTCGGCTGGTCATATTCAATGGTTAGCACGGGAATCTGCGGCTCCCAGTCCGTAGTTATCAGATATACATCCGGACAGCTTTCCATAATGCTGCGGGCACTGTCTGCCAATTGATGCAAAACAACCGGGTCCGGCCCCGTAAACTGTGCCTCGATCGGATATTTCTTGAACATCAGGTTATAGCGGTTCAGTTTCACGTAGGCATCGGGGTAACGAGACGAAAGATATTGCTGAATCTCGGGCATATTATCCACCAATGCATCGGGAGAAGTAAAGTCTATAATCAATTCACCGTATGCCAAAGAAGGATTGGCTATGTTACGCACCAAATTATAACGACCGGGGGTACCACCGACGGAAGCTGTGACATGGGTCACTTCCGGACGAGTTTTCAGATAGGCTTCAATCTCTTCCAAGTCACGTGTGACACGGGTATAATTTGTTCCTTCCGGCAATTTATATTCCATATAAAGCTGATCGTACACCATATCCGGAAAGAAACCCTGTTTCATGAACCGATAGCTGAAAGCTGAAAGAGCAACCAACGCTACCATCGCAAAGACAAAACTCCAGCGATGAGCCAGACTAAACCGCAGCAAGGAACGTAGGACGGCATAAATCTTTCCTTCATACACCCGTTTTCCGGTAGTTGACGCTTCTTTCGAAACTTCGGGATGCAAAATTCGGTTGGCCATCAACGGTACGTGCACCAGAGCCAGTACCCAGCTAAGCAGTAACGAAACCGCCAGCACGATAAATAAGTCGCGCGTATACACCCCTGCGGTATCGGGAGACATGAAGATAGGCAGGAAAGCAATGATAGCAATCAAAGTGGCTCCGAGCAAAGGCATCGCAGTCTGCCGCCCGATAGCGGTCATTGCCTCCATACGGCTCTTGCCGGCTTTCAGATCGACCAGTATACCGTCAATAATAACAATCGCATTATCAACCAGCATCCCCATAGCAAGCACAAATGACGCCAGCGAAACCCGTTGCATCGTGCCATCCACAAAATACAGGAACAGAAAGGAGCCGAACACCGTTACCACCAGACTGATTCCGATAATAACTCCACTCTTGAATCCCATCGTTATCATCAGAATGACAACTACGATAATGACCGATTCGATCAGATTAAGAATGAATGTTCCCAACGAACCGGATACACGTTCCGGCTGGTAGAATACTTTATGACACTCCACTCCTGTCGGAAGCCGCTCCGCTTTCAATTCGTCCAGTTTCTGTTCTACCCGTTTGCCAATCTTGATGATATCCGAACCGGAAGAAGCCGCAATCAGTATTCCCATGGCACGCTGCCGGTCATAAAAGAGTTCATTGCGGGTAGGATTCTCATAATCTTTCTCAATTCGGGCGATGTCACTCAAACGTAACTGGTCATCATCGTGCCCCTGAATCAGCATACGTCCGATATCTTCTACCGTCTTGAACTTGTCACTCACCGTTACCCGAATACGATTATCGCCATTATCGTAGTATCCGGTATAAGTGGTTTTATTCTGTCCGTTCAAGGTAGCGAGAACTTCGGCAGGTTTCACGCCCAGATTCGCCATCCGGTCCTGCAGTAAAGAGATGTTGATGCATTCCTCACGCTTTCCATACAAGTCAACCCGTTCCACTCCGTCCAGTTCGCTGACTTCCCGCTTTATCAGTTCGGCATAATCAGACAGTTCCCTGTCCTGCAATCCGTCTCCTGTCAGCGCATAAAACATACCGTACACATTTCCGAAATCATCTTTCACAAGGGGAGTAGCAGCGCCTTCGGGAAGTTCCGCCTGTGCATTCGCTACCTTACGCCGCAACAAATCCCAGCATTGTTCCACATCTGCCTCCTTGACGGTCGTTTTCAGTTCCACCTGAATCAGGGAGAGATCATTGTAAGAATAACTTTCTACATTATCTATATTCCCCATTGTACGGATATTCTTTTCAAGTACATCCGTCACTTCCAGTTCCACCTGATGTGCGGACGCTCCGGGATAGGTAGTCACTACCATGGCGACTTTCACCGTTACTTCCGGGTCTTCCAACTTACTCATTTCATAGCTGGAATAAGCTCCTCCGACTATCAGCACCGCAATCAAGAAGTAAATTAACTTCTTATTTTCAAATGCCCATTTACTTATATCGATCATAGCAATCCTCCCACATTGGTTTTAGAAGCAGGCAAAAGGGGTTCTACCTGTTCCCCGTCTTTCACATGATGTACTCCCGAAGCAACAATCAAGTCACCGGGCTTCAAGCCCTCCGCAGTCACCAGGCACCTGCCGCTGCCCAGCAGACGGGTGACTGTCACATCACAACGACGGATGGTCCGGCTGGAAGCATCATAAAGGAAAACACTCGCCATCCCCTTATCACGAAGAACCGCACCCGTAGGAACGGACAGATGACGCACTTCCCCTTCGGTACATTCTATAGTGACCATTGTATTCATTCCGGGGGAAGGAAGCGCCTGCGCTTCACCTTTCTTCAACTGCAAACGCATCGTATACAGTTGATTGGCATTCGCTTTAGGGGTGACATTTATCAGATCGAGCGCATACTCCTGACCGGGATAAATGTCGAACGTACAAGTGTAACCGGTGAACTGTTGGCGACGGATATATTCTACTGCCGGAAGATTAATTTCCACCTCCGGTGTCCCCTCGCTGATAATGGAGACAACGGGCATACCGGCCGCAATAGTCTCATGGGAATCAAAAAGACGTTTCTGTACATATCCGCTGAAAGGAGCATACAAACGGGTATATTCCAGCTGATCTTTCGCATGATTGTACTTGGCGGTTATCTGTTTCAACCCGTACATCGCTTTATCATTGGCGTCGGGAGTCGTTACATTCTCCTTATAAAGTGCCATCACACGCTCCGCCTCCGCCTTCACACTTTGATACTCCGCTTCCGCAGCATCCAGCTGAATCTGATAATCAGCAGGGTCCAGTTCGGCAAGCAGCTGTCCTTTGCGCACATACGTTCCGTCGTTGACGTACATACGCAATATAGTTCCGCTTACACGGAATGATAAACTTATATCCTGCGCCGCCTTCACCCGTCCGGGAAATTGCAAAGCCGTCTGTCCACCGGCAGAAAGTACAGTATCAATCTTCACTGTAGGTTTGCTATCTGTAATCTGTGTACGTTGGCTGCAAGATGCCAACAAAACGACTAAAATTCCTGTTAATAAAAAGTTGAATCGTTTCATATTTTCATTTGTTATTTAGTTCATGCAAAAGTATCCCAAGCAGATAAAAGTAAAAAGGTTGATTTAAGCTATAAATTGTCCGATTTGCAGTTTTTTCAACTTAAAATCCTCAAATACTTTGCTATTTGTATTTATTTATACGTTTCTTTGCAACAGAAACCACCCCAAAAGAAAAGAGGAAATGGAACAACAGATACCTTTTAGTTATGTTATAATATCTCCGGAGAATGCTACGGAAAAAGAAGGCTATATGATATCTACCATAGACAAGTGTGGTTTCTTTTTTTGCCAGAAAGGAGAAGTGGAAGTTGCCCTGAATGACAAGTCGTATTTAATAAGTAAAGGAAGTGTCTGCATTTATATGACAGGCAGTCTCTTGCGCATCCAGCGTATCAGCAAGGATATAAAAGGGATTATGCTGGAGGTGGATTTGAATTATATTATTCCGATCGTTAATAAGATAGTCAATTCAGAAAACCTGCTCTATCTACGGGAAAATCCCTGTTTCTCAATTACAGAATATCAATACAACTATCTGGAACAATTAATCAAAGCCCTACAACAGCGAATGGATATAAAAGCACATGACATCCCGCTGCAAAGACAGCACCTGATATCCGAGCTCATCAAATCATGGGGGCAAACCTTATGCTATGAATTGCTGAACGTTTATTTTACCAACCAGCCTCTCAAACCTTTATCGCAAGACAAAAAGGATAAAATCTTTCAGAACTTCGTCATTACCCTCTTCCGCTATTATCAGCAGGAACGGGACGTTACCTTCTATGCCAGTAAACAGTACCTTTCTTCCCGGTACTTTTCTGCTGTCATTAAAGAAAAATCCGGTAGTACCGCCCTGCAATGGATTGTACAAATGGTAATTACCGAAGCCAAACAACTGCTCGAAAACTCCGATCTCACCATCAAGGAAATTGCAACAAAGCTGAATTTCCCGACTCAGTCTTTCTTCGGTAAGTATTTCAAGCAATACGTAGGTGTCTCTCCGAAAGAGTATCGGAATAAACAGATCAGGCAGTTGCCTTTCTGAACTGACGGAACTGCCACCAAAGCATCCCTCCTGCAATCAGACTGGCTATCAAATCAGAGATAGGCATACTGATCCACACGCCGAGCTGCCCGTAAAACCGGGGAAGAATCAACAGGCAAGGAATCAGTACAAGCACCTGACGGGAAATAGAGAGAAAGATAGCCTTGCTCGCCATACCGATACTCTGGAAGAAGTTGGAAGTCACCATCTGAAAACCGACAATCGGGAAAAACATCACAACAATCCGTAAGCCCTTTGCCGAGATATTCACCAATTCTTCGTGCGTCGTAAAGATAGAAACAGCCAGTTGCGGAATAAACATTCCCATCAGAAAACCGATGGTTGTAACAATGGTCGCGGCATAAATCGTTATTTTCAGCACTTGCGTCACGCGCGGATACTGTTTGGCGCCGAAGTTATAGCCGGCAATGGGCTGCATTCCCTGATTCAAACCCATCACAATCATAACGAAGAGGAATACCAGACGGTTGACAATGCCGAAAGCTCCGATAGCCAGATCCCCTCCGTGCTGTTTCAGCCCCTTATTAATAAGGATGACGATAAAGCAGGCGGCAAGATTCATCAGAAAGGGAGCCATACCAATGGCCAGAGAATCAAAAACAATCTTCTTTTTCAGTCGGAAAATGCCTTTATGAAAATGCAGGAGTTCGTCCTTATTACTAAACAGCTTGAACTGCCAGAGAAGTGCGATGACCTGTGCGGTAATCGTAGCGATAGCCGCACCCTGTATTCCCCAGCCAAAGCCGTAAATAAAAATAGGATCGAGTATCGTATTAATGACCACGGTAGCAATCGTAGCATACATCGCCTTCTGTGGATGCCCTGCGGAACGAAGTACCGCATTCAGGCCCAGGTAAAGATGGGTGATGACATTTCCCCAGAGGATAACCACCATATAGTCGCGGGCATAGCCGACAGTCGCCTCACTTCCCCCGAAGAAGTAAAGAATCGGATCGAGGAAGATCAGGGTAAGAACCGTAAAAGCCAGTCCGATGATAATATTTAATACCAGCACATTGCCAAGTACCCGTTGTGCCGTATCATAATCTTTCTGTCCCAGCTTCACCGATACCAGTGTAGCCGCTCCCACACCTACCAGCGAACCGAAAGCCGCTGCAAGGTTCATCAGCGGAAACGTAAGTGCCAGCCCCGAAATAGCCATTGCCCCCACCCCGTGACCGATGAAAATACTATCTACCATATTATAAAGAGAAGATGCCGTCATGGCGATAATTGCCGGAATGGCGTACTGCATTAAAAGCTTCCCGATCTTTTCCGTACCCAGCGCAGTGGGTGTCTTTTGTCCTGTCATACCTATTGTTTTGAGGGCGCAAAGATACAAAAAAGAGACGGATTACAGGATATATGAGAAAAGTTTCGTATTTTTGCCTCCAAAATTGAGTTAATACATAACGAAATGAATATATTAGAACTAAGTGAACAGGAAATTATTCGGCGCAATAGTCTGAATGAGCTTCGTGCAATGGGTATCGATCCGTACCCCGCTGCAGAGTATGTAACCAATGCTTTCTCTACTGATATAAAAGCAGAATTCAAAGATGAAGACGAACCGCGTCAAGTTTCTGTAGCGGGCCGTATTATGAGCCGCCGCGTGATGGGCAAGGCTTCGTTCATCGAACTGCAGGACTCTAAAGGTCGTATACAGGTATACATCACACGTGATGACATCTGTCCGGGAGAAGACAAGGAATTGTACAACTCTGTATTCAAACGCCTGCTCGACTTAGGTGACTTCGTAGGTATCGAAGGTTTCGTGTTCCGTACACAAATGGGCGAAATCAGTATCCATGCCAAGAAACTGACCGTACTTGCCAAGTCTATCAAACCGCTGCCTATCGTAAAATATAAAGACGGCGTAGCTTACGACTCTTTTGAAGATCCCGAACTCCGTTATCGCCAACGTTATGTGGACCTGGTAGTAAACGAAGGCATCAAAGAGACATTCGAAAAGCGTGCCACCGTAGTGAGAACACTGCGCAACGCCCTCGACGAAGCCGGATATACGGAAGTAGAAACACCGATCCTGCAATCCATCGCAGGCGGAGCAAGCGCACGTCCGTTCATCACTCACCACAACTCACTGGATATAGACCTCTACCTGCGCATCGCAACGGAACTTTATCTGAAACGACTCATCGTAGGTGGTTTTGAAGGTGTATACGAAATAGGAAAGAACTTCCGTAACGAGGGAATGGACAGAACCCACAACCCCGAATTCACTTGTATGGAACTTTATGTACAGTACAAGGATTACAACTGGATGATGAGCTTCACCGAAAAGTTGCTGGAACGCATCTGTATCGCCGTAAACGGAAGCACCGAAACCGTTGTAGACGGAAAGACAATCAGCTTTAAAGCTCCTTACCGCCGTCTGCCTATCCTCGACGCCATCAAAGAAAAGACAGGATATGACCTCAACGGCAAGAGCGAAGAAGAAATCCGTCAGATCTGCAAAGAACTGAAGATGGAAGAAATCGACGACACCATGGGCAAAGGCAAACTGATTGATGAAATCTTCGGTGAATTCTGTGAAGGCAGCTACATCCAGCCGACTTTCATCACCGATTATCCGGTGGAAATGTCGCCTCTGACAAAGATGCACCGTTCCAAACCTGGACTGACCGAACGTTTCGAACTGATGGTAAACGGCAAGGAACTGGCCAATGCCTACTCGGAATTGAACGATCCGCTGGATCAGGAAGAACGCTTCAAAGAACAGATGCGTCTTGCCGACAAGGGTGACGACGAAGCAATGATTATCGACCAGGATTTCCTGCGTGCTTTGCAATATGGCATGCCTCCTACATCCGGCATCGGTATCGGTATCGACCGTCTGGTGATGCTGATGACAGGACAGACCACCATTCAGGAAGTACTGTTCTTCCCGCAAATGCGTCCGGAGAAAGTAATCAAGAAAGACCCTGCCGCCAAATACATGGAACTGGGTATTGCAGAAGACTGGGTGCCGGTCATCCAGAAAGCCGGCTACAACACAGTAGCTGATATGCAGGATGTTAATCCGCAAAAGTTGCACCAGGACATCTGCGGAATCAATAAGAAATACAAATTAGAACTGACCAATCCAAGCGTGAACGACGTGACCGAGTGGATAAATAAACTTAAATAAGTTGAGAATTGAAAGTTGTTACTTGAACAACCTTTTTAATGACCAACTCTCAACTTTCAACTTTCAACTAAATATGAAACTACCCGGTAAGATAGCGATAATGGGCGGAGGAAGTTGGGCTACAGCCATCGCAAAGATGTGTCTGGCTCAGGAAGACTCTATTAATTGGTACATGCGACGAGATGACCGCATCGCTGATTTTAAGAGACTTGGACATAATCCCGCCTATCTGACAGGGGTGAAATTCGACACGAAGCGTATCACTTTCAGTTCTAACATCAACGATGTCGTGAAGGAATCGGATACACTGATTTTCGTCACCCCCTCTCCTTATCTGAAAGCTCATCTGAAAAAGCTGAAAACAAAGATTAAGGATAAGTTTATTATCACTGCTATCAAAGGAATCGTACCCGATGACAACGTGATTGTATCGGAATATTTCACAAAAGAATATGGCGTACCACCCGAAAACATCGCAGTACTGGCAGGTCCCTGCCACGCAGAAGAAGTAGCGCTGGAACGCCTCTCTTATCTGACCATCGCCTGCCCGGACAAGGACAAAGCGCGCATCTTCGCCCGCCGTTTGGGAAGCAGCTTCATCAAGACTTCCGTCAGCGACGACGTAGCCGGCATCGAATACAGTTCGGTGCTTAAAAATGTATACGCCATTGCCGCCGGCATCTGCAGCGGACTGAAATACGGCGATAACTTCCAGGCAGTACTGATATCCAATGCGATTCAGGAAATGAACCGCTTCCTGAATACAGTACATCCCCTGAACAGAAATGTAGATGATTCTGTTTATTTAGGAGACTTATTGGTGACAGGATACTCCAACTTCAGCCGTAACCGCACGTTCGGTTCGATGATAGGCAAGGGATATTCCGTTAAAAGTGCGCAGATTGAAATGGAAATGATCGCGGAAGGATACTACGGCACGAAGTGCATCAAAGAGATCAACAAGCATCACCACGTCAACATGCCGATACTGGATGCCGTATACAATATCTTGTATGAACGCATCTCACCCATGATAGAGATCAAATTGCTGACTGATTCTTTTAGATGAGAAAAATAGGTAATAAGTAATAAGTATTAGGTATTAACCGTAGCCACCTAAGCTTTACGTCTCATGCATAATACTTATTACTTAATACCTATTACCTATTACATATTACTTAAAATTGATAGATATGATTAGCTTGAACATTGAAAAAACATTTGGATTCATCTCCAAAGAAAAGGTTTCTGCTTATGAAGCCGAGGTAAAAGCTGCACAGGAAATGCTGGAAAAAGGAACAGGAGAAGGTAACGACTTCCTGGGATGGTTACATCTGCCTTCGTCCATCAGCAAAGAGCATCTGGCTGACCTGAACGCTACTGCAAAAGTATTAAGAGACAACTGCGAAGTAGTGATCGTAGCAGGTATCGGTGGCAGCTATCTGGGCGCACGTGCCGTAATCGAAGCGCTGTCTAACAGTTTCACATGGTTGCAGGACAAGAAAACTGCTCCTGTCATGATCTATGCTGGACATAACATCAGCGAAGACTATCTGTATGAACTGACCGAATATCTGAAAGACAAGAAATTCGGCGTTATCAATATCTCCAAATCGGGAACGACTACCGAAACCGCTCTTGCTTTCCGTCTGCTGAAAAAGCAATGTGAAGACCAACGCGGCAAAGAAACCGCCAAGAAAGTCATCGTTGCCGTGACAGACGCCAAGAAAGGTGCTGCACGTGTGACTGCCGACAAAGAAGGATACAAGACATTTATCATTCCGGACAACGTAGGCGGACGTTTCTCTGTGCTCACTCCGGTTGGTTTGCTGCCGATCGCAGTTGCCGGATTCGACATCGACAAACTGGTTGCCGGTGCTGCCGATATGGAAAAGGCATGCGGTTCTGACGTTCCGTTTGCAGAAAACCCTGCGGCTATCTACGCTGCTACCCGCAACGAACTGTACAGACAAGGCAAGAAGATTGAAATCCTTGTCAACTTCTGCCCGAAACTGCACTACGTAAGTGAATGGTGGAAACAGCTTTACGGAGAATCCGAAGGTAAAGACAACAAGGGTATTTTCCCCGCATCTGTTGACTTTTCTACCGACCTGCACTCTATGGGACAATGGATTCAGGAAGGCGAACGCTCGATCTTCGAAACTGTGATCTCACTGGATAAAGTAGACCATAAACTGGAAGTTCCTTTCGATGAAGCTAATCTGGACGGCCTGAACTTCCTTGCCGGCAAACGGGTGGACGAAGTGAACAAAATGGCCGAACTGGGAACTCAGCTGGCTCACGTAGACGGCGGTGTACCCAACATGCGCATCGTTCTTCCGGAACTGAGCGAATACAACATCGGCGGTCTGCTGTACTTCTTCGAAAAAGCTTGCGGCATCAGCGGCTATCTGTTGGGCGTGAATCCTTTCAACCAACCGGGCGTGGAAGCATACAAGAAAAATATGTTTGCTTTGCTGAACAAACCGGGATACGAAGAAGAATCAAAGGCTATTCAGGCTAAACTGTAATATCCAATAACTGACAATAAAAAGAAGCGGCCTCTCCGGAGACCGCTTCTTTTTATTATATTTCCTTCGTTACGTTAAAGTGACTCACTCCCTTTCAGGATTCATTCATTCTCAACGACTTCTGTTTTCAAGTCAATCACTTCCTGCGCTCCTTCACACTCCGCTTTTGAAGAGAGATAAAAAGATAATTGTACATCACCATTTTTATCTACATGCTCAATAGTGGCATGAACCAGCACCTTAGTCTTTGTCACGCCATCTTTGAAGCGCAACTGCCCTTTTTCTTCGTCTGTCAGATTTCCTTCGGTAGTGACTTCTGTCTTTTCATAACGGAGCTCAGTCTTCATCTCTTCCCCATTCTGAAGCTGGAAAGATTTCAGTTCGGCTCCATTGCCGTCCAAGATCAAAAACGCATCCACCTTATCTCCCACTTTCAAAGCAGGCATTTCACTCATCCGGTTTGCATAGTCTTCGCGGATGGTTTCTCCATCGCCTTGATCTACTTTCACATATAGCTTTTCTATCGTGATAACAGGGCTTTCTCCGCTATCCGAACAAGCACCCAGAAACAATGGCAGCAGAAACAATACTTTCTTTTTCATGCTATTGACTAGTTTTATCATGCTACAAAAATACATATTATCTTCTAAACGACAAATTATCATACGATTTATCATCCAAAACACAACCAGCAACTATCTCCTCCATTCTGTTATATCTCTCATTTTTTATGACTATCTTTGCTTCGTATATCTCTTTTTATCCCAAGAATAAATGAATTCTAAATAAAAGAACAATGGAAAAATTAGTAAGAAGACCGAATGCAGTGATATTGTTTATCAGCTTGTCACTACTGATGATGTTAACCACCGGTTGTCAGGAAATCAAACTCAAAGCAGGCATCGAGGCTGCCAACAAACAATGTCCGATAGACATGGGAGAGACCGGAAAAATCACCAGCATCGTCTATGATGGAGAGAACGTAGTGTATACCTTTTATCTGAACGAAGAGGCTGCCAACATCAAGACTCTGCAGAAAAATCCGGAAAGCATGAAGACTTCCCTGAAAATCATGTTCCAGAATCCGAATAAAGAAGTAAAGTCATTGCTGGACCTTGTTGTAAAATGTAAAGCGGGCCTGCAAATGATATATATAGGTAAAGATTCGGGAGAGCAGGTAGTCTGCGAACTGACAACAGATGAAATTAAGGAAATTCTCAATAAGGATGTCGACACCACCGAAAGCGACCTGGCTAAACTGGAAACGCAGGTACAGATGGCAAACTTACAGTTCCCGATACAGGCAAGTGAGGACGTTCTGATCGAGAAAATCGAACTCAGCGATGAAGCAGTGATTTATATCTGTCGTGTTGACGAAGATCTGTGTGATATGAACCAGATTAAAGCAAATGCCGCAGAGGTGAAACAAGGTATTATCGAAACATTAGGCAATCAGACCGATCTTGCTACCCAACTGTTTATCAAAAGTTGTGTGAATTGTGACAGAAATATAGTCTACAGATATATCGGCAAACAATCGGAAGCTCAGCATGATGTAGTGATCACCGTGCCTGAACTGAAAGATATGCTGAAAAAAGAATAAATATCAAACAGATTCCATCTAACCCAATTATGAGAAAGAAACTGAAAGCCGTCCTGTTCGATATGGACGGCGTGCTCTTTAACTCCATGCCCTATCACTCCGAAGCATGGCATCAAGTCATGAAAACTCACGGCCTTGATCTGAGCCGGGAAGAAGCATATATGCACGAAGGACGCACGGGGGCATCGACTATCAATATCGTATTTCAACGTGAATTAGGAAAAGAGGCCACACAAGAGGAAATAGAAAGTATATATCACGAAAAAAGTATCCTGTTCAATTCTTATCCGGAAGCAGAACGTATGCCCGGCGCATGGGAACTTTTGCAGAAAGTAAAGAGTGAAGGGCTGACTCCTATGGTAGTCACTGGTTCGGGACAGCTTTCTTTGTTGGAACGTCTGGAACACAATTTTCCGGGAATGTTTCATAAAGAGCTAATGGTGACCGCTTTTGACGTGAAATATGGCAAACCTAATCCAGAACCTTATCTGATGGCATTAAGAAAAGGAGGGTTCAAAGCTGACGAAGCAATCGTTATCGAAAATGCCCCATTGGGCGTGGAAGCAGGACATAAAGCCGGAATTTTCACAATCGCGGTCAATACCGGTCCGTTGGACGGACAGGTGTTGCTGGATGCCGGAGCCGATCTGCTGTTTCCTTCTATGCAGGCACTCTGCGATAGCTGGGATACAATCATGTTATAAACCTATAAATACCGATTCTACTATGCAAAAGTTATTATCCTTACCTCCCAACTTAATTGACAGTTTTCATCAACTGGAAGAAGTGAATCATACTGACTGGTTTTGTACATCAGACCCTGTAGGCAGCAAGTTAGGCTCCGGAGGAGGAACGACCTGGCTGTTGCAGGCCTGCCATCAGGCTTTTGCACCGGAAGAGACTTTCAGCAAATGGATTGGAAACGAAAAAAAGATTTTGCTGCATGCGGGAGGACAAAGCCGCCGCTTGCCCGGCTATGCTCCTTCGGGCAAAATACTGACTCCCATACCGGTTTTCAGTTGGGAGAGAGGACAAAAGCTGGGACAGAATCTGCTGTCGCTGCAACTTCCGCTATACGAAAGAATCATGAAGCAGGCTCCGAAAGGCTTGAACACGCTGATAGCCAGCGGAGACGTATATATCCGTTCGGAAAAACCGCTGCAAAACATTCCGGAAGTAGATGTCGTATGTTATGGTTTATGGGTGAATCCTTCACTGGCTACTCACCACGGAGTATTCGTATCGGACCGCAAGAAGCCGGAAGTGCTCGACTTCATGTTGCAGAAACCTTCTTTAGAGGAATTGGAAGGATTATCAAAGACCCATCTTTTCCTGATGGATATCGGTATATGGATATTAAGTGACCGTGCCGTTGAGGTATTGATGAAACGGTCATTAAAAGAAGGCACGAATGATATCAGCTACTACGATTTATATTCGGATTATGGCCTGGCACTGGGAGAGCATCCCCAAACGACAGACGACGAAGTAAACAAACTTTCGGTAGCAATCCTGCCTTTACCCGGCGGAGAGTTTTATCATTTCGGAACGAGTCGGGAACTGATTTCTTCCACACTCGCCATACAGGATAAAGTGCGTGACCAAAGGCGTATCATGCACCGGAAAGTAAAACCGAATCCTGCCATCTTTATACAAAACTCGTTTACCCAAGTGAAGTTATCTGCAGAGAACGCCAATTTATGGATTGAGAACAGCCACGTAGGAGAAGGATGGAAATTAGGTTCACGACAGATTATTACAGGAGTTCCCGAAAACCATTGGAATATAAACCTGCCGGACGGAGTCTGCATCGACATCGTTCCTATGGGAGACGCAGCCTTTGTCGCACGGCCTTATGGGCTGGATGATGTTTTCAAAGGTGATTTAAGAAATGACTCGACCACCTACTTGGGGAACTCTTTCACACAGTGGATGAAGGAAAGAGAGATTGGGCTGGAAGACATAAAAGGACGTACAGATGATCTGCAAGCTGCTCCTGTTTTCCCCGTAACGACTTCCATCGAAGAACTGGGTATTTTAATACGCTGGATGACAGCTGAGCCACAACTAAAACAAGGAAAAGAGTTATGGCTGAGAGCTGAAAAACTATCCGCTGACGAGATATCGGCACAAGCGAACCTGGAACGTCTTTACGCACAGCGCAGCGCTTTCCGCAGGGATAACTGGAAAGGATTGTCCGCCAATTATGAGAAGAGTGTATTCTATCAGCTTGACTTGCAAGACGCAGCCAATGAATTTGTCCGGCTCAATCTGGATGTTCCCGCTGTCTTGAAAGAGGATGCCGCACCCATGGTGCGTATACATAACCGTATGCTTCGGGCACGTATCCTGAAGCTGCAAGGCAATGAAGGCTGCAAAGGAGAAGAACAAGCTGCGTTCCAGCTACTCCGTGACGGATTACTGGAAGCCGTTGCCGGAAAAAAGAACTATCCGAAGCTCAATGTTTATTCGGATCAGATCGTATGGGGACGTAGTCCGGTGCGCATTGACGTTGCAGGAGGATGGACAGATACACCTCCTTACTCTCTCTATTCGGGAGGAAGTGTAGTCAATCTGGCGATTGAGTTGAATGGGCAGCCGCCGTTACAAGTATACGTCAAACCATGTCACGAGTTCCATATCGTACTTCGTTCCATTGATATGGGAGCTGTGGAGGTTATCCGAAGTTATGAGGAATTGCAGGATTACAAGAAAGTCGGTTCGCCTTTCTCCATACCGAAGGCAGCACTTACCTTGGCAGGATTTGCCCCATTATTTGCGGCGGAATCTCATGCGTCATTGGAAGAACATCTAAAAGCGTTCGGTTCAGGACTGGAAATCACTTTACTGGCTGCCATTCCGGCAGGTTCGGGACTAGGTACCAGTTCTATCCTTGCATCTACCGTACTCGGAGCTATCAATGATTTTTGCGGACTGGCATGGGATAGGAACGACATCTGCAATTATACACTGGTATTGGAACAATTACTTACCACCGGCGGCGGATGGCAGGATCAATACGGCGGCGTATTCCCCGGCGTAAAACTGTTGCAATCCGAATCCGGCTTCGAACAACATCCATTAGTACGGTGGTTACCCGACCAGCTCTTTGTGCAGCCGGAATATCGGGATTGCCATCTGCTTTATTATACCGGAATCACCCGTACAGCCAAAGGCATCTTAGCTGAAATTGTCAGTTCCATGTTCCTTAACTCCGGAAAGCATCTTAGTTTATTAGCAGAGATGAAAGCCCATGCGATGGATATGAGCGAAGCTATCCTGCGAGGTAATTTCGAAACTTTCGGCAATCTTGTCGGCAAAAGCTGGATACAAAACCAAGCATTGGACAGTGGCACGAATCCACCGGCAGTAGCAGCTATTATCGAACAGATTAAAGATTATACGCTAGGATATAAATTGCCCGGTGCAGGAGGTGGCGGTTACTTATATATGGTGGCTAAAGATCCGCAAGCGGCCGGATGCATCCGTCGGATATTGACCGAACAGGCTCCTAATCCGCGTGCACGCTTTGTTGAAATGACGCTTTCCGATAAAGGATTACAGGTATCGAGAAGCTAAGAAAAAAGTTATATAAGAACAAAAATCCCTTGATAACCACTGATTATCAAGGGATTTTTATGTGACCCCGGTGCGATTCAAACGCACGACCTTCAGAACCGGAATCTGACGCTCTATTCACTAAGCTACGGGGCCATTTCCTAAATGCGATGACAAAAGTATAAAAAATCTTCTCATCTTCCTAATGATTCATCTTTTTTTATAGTTCTTAAGTCAGTATCGCCCCTTAACATTCTGTTATTTTGAAATGCTTTAGAGCATATACTTTATCAATTTGACAATCTTTTAGAGATTATCCAATACAGATATCAATATTATTCCTATCTTTGCCGACAATTAACAATCAACAATCCTATGAGTTACTTGATAAAACCAAAGAACTATAAACCGTTACTCGACTTAAAACAAACAGAGTTGGGAATCAAACAAATAAAAGAGTTCTTCCAGTTAAACTTGTCATCCGAATTACGCCTCAGACGCGTGACAGCCCCTCTTTTCGTACTGAAAGGAATGGGTATCAATGACGACTTGAATGGTATAGAACGTCCTGTTTCATTCCCTATCAAGGATTTAGGTGACGCACAAGCAGAAGTCGTTCATTCATTAGCCAAATGGAAAAGATTAACTCTCGCCGATTACAATATCGAACCGGGATACGGTATCTATACCGACATGAACGCCATCCGTTCTGATGAAGAACTCGGAAACCTCCATTCGCTCTATGTAGACCAATGGGACTGGGAACGTGTCATCACCAACGAGGACAGAAACGTAGATTTCCTGAAAGAGATCGTAAATCGTATCTACGCTGCCATGATCCGTACAGAATACATGGTATATGAAATGTATCCGCAGATCAAACCTTGTCTGCCTCAGAAATTACATTTTATCCATTCGGAAGAACTACGCCAACTCTATCCGAACCTGGAACCCAAATGCCGTGAGCATGCCATCTGCCAAAAATACGGTGCCGTATTTATCATCGGTATCGGCTGCAAACTAAGCGACGGCAAAAAACATGACGGACGTGCACCGGATTATGATGACTACACATCCACCGGCCTGAACAACCTGCCGGGACTGAACGGTGACCTTTTACTTTGGGATGATGTACTGCAACGCTCCATCGAACTGTCCTCTATGGGTGTTCGTGTAGACAAAGAAGCGCTACAACGCCAACTCAAAGAAGAAAACGAAGAAGAGAGACTGAAACTTTATTTCCACAAACGATTAATGGATGACACACTTCCACTATCTATCGGTGGCGGTATCGGTCAATCCCGTTTGTGTATGTTTTACCTTCGCAAAGCTCATATCGGAGAAATACAAGCCAGTATCTGGCCCGAAGATATGCGTAAAGAATGTGAAGAACTTGATATACACCTTATATAATAGCTATGAACGTACAAATAGAAGAAAGCTGGAAAACACACTTACAGCCTGAATTTGAAAAAGATTACTTTCGCACACTGACAGAATTCGTAAAAAGTGAATATAGCCAGTATCAGATTTTCCCTCCGGGAAAACTTATTTTCAACGCCTTCAACCTCTGTCCTTTCGACAAAGTGAAGGTAGTAATCATCGGACAAGACCCGTACCACGGACCGGGGCAAGCACATGGACTCTGTTTCTCTGTAAACGACGGAGTACCCTTCCCTCCTTCTTTGGTCAATATCTTTAAAGAGATAAAGGCAGACATAGGTACAGACGCTCCTACTACCGGTAACCTGACTCGCTGGGCTGAGCAAGGAGTATTATTGCTCAACGCCACTCTGACTGTACGCGCTCATCAGGCAGGCTCTCATCAGAATCGTGGATGGGAAGCTTTTACAGATGCCGCTATCCGCGCACTGGCAGAAGAACGGGAACATCTTGTATTTATCCTGTGGGGAGCTTATGCCCAACGAAAAGGAGCTTTCATCGACCGCAACAAGCATCTGGTACTTAGCTCTGCTCATCCCTCTCCCCTTTCTGCCTACAACGGTTTCTTCGGCAACAAACACTTCAGCCGTGCAAACGATTATCTGAAAGCAAACGGAGAAACGGAAATAATATGGTAAGAAGTTGAGAGTTGAGAATGGAGAGTTGAGAGTTGGCTGCGCCATAAATGATGACGCTGCATAGTAACTCTCAACTCTCCATTCATCTTATTATTGCTAGATATTGTTATATATCTGTCTACACTTTTCTATTCTTCAATATCCGCATTAGCTTACCTTACACAACACTAAGTCTATTTAATCTTAAAAAAATATTTCCCATATATAAAGCTAGCCAATAGATCAATCCTAGAAAACAAGATTAAATCCAGACACCATACAATATTATCAGTATTTATTTTACTACTACAAAATATACAATGAACTATTGTTCATAAATTCTATAGAATTGAAAATCATTAATTTAAGTTCAGTTCTTTTTCCATAAATAATTCTACCTTTGCTTTGTACTCATGAGACAAAAAAATTATCAACCTTTAAAGCAAAAGTAAAATGAAACGAACAAATTTATTTTTAGGTTTGGCATTTGCATTATTCTGCTCATTGCCAATGTATGCACAAACAGTATCTGAAGATGTAGATATCAACACTACATCAGAATCTGTAACTCCCAGATTTGTCAACATGTTCATTAATGATAATGGTGCCATTTATCCCATTTACGTACCCAATTTATCTGAAAACACAAAGATTCAGGAAGTTTGGAATGAAGCCTCTGCTATCTTGGGCACAAGGTATTTTGATCTTTACTATAATGGTCAAAAGTTGAGCTTAGACAAGAGTTTCGCTGATTATTGGATCACAGGTAATATTTCTGTTTACCTTGAAGTTAGAAGGCGTTAAGTTAACAATTACTTTTCTTACAGAGAGAGTGTGTTGTCCGGAGCACACTCTTTTAAACAAATACTTTTTCTTAGTCTATTTCTCTCTCTTGCCTAAATAAATTATATGGCACTTATATACGACCCGACACTAGCTCGTTAGGTCATAACAAAAAGTTATAGCTCGGCAGAAGCCGGGATTTTTTATTAACAATTAAATTTTAGAATTATGGACAAGAAAGAAGAATTATTGGAAAGATTAGTGAATGAATTTGCAGCGTACAACAGATTAACTGCTGTTAGAATTGCAAAAGAGAATTTATTTTCTTGGGGAAAATCAGATGAAGAGATAGTGAAAGAGATGAAATCTTCATCAGAAAGAATCCTTAAATGGGGATATTCAACCGATGAAGATTTTCCTCTTGATCCACCGAAAACAACAACTGTAAAGATTACATCATGCTCAAAAAACTTGCTTGAGTAATGTTTCCTTATTAAAAAACATGATATACCCACAACATGTACACTCAATTTTGATATTAGCTTTTGATATATCAATCTTATCGAAATAATTTCGTTTAATTTCTGCTGCATTAGCTATACGAATACCACTGGGATGATAGTAAGGAAGAATTGAAGTTTTACAAATTGGACATAAAGCACCTTTCAATTCTAATTCAATTTTATCACTTTGTTTTTTATCCATTTTTTATCATTTTAAAGGTTAGTACTTTCTGCAAATGTACTGTTTATAGTTTATAAGCGGTAATAGTTCTGTATGTTCTGTAAGGATGTTCTTTAGCATCCTTACAAACTAAATTATGGAAAATATTTGCAAATCACTTGCATATATCGTTGAATTTTAGTATATTTAGGTACTTAAAATTTGACATTATGAAGACTCAATTTACTCTCTTAACTCTATCTGATAATTTTCCCGATGAAGAAAGTTGCATCAGATACTTTGAGAAGATGCGATGGGGAGATGAAATCGTTTCACCTTATGACGCATCATCGAAGATCTATAAGTGTGGTAATGGTAAGTATAAATGCAAAAATACCGGACGATACTTTGATGTTAGAACCGGAACTGCATTTGCCAATACTAAACTGCCTATGAGAGCTTGGTTCTATGCTATGATGTTGTTCTTATCACATAAGAGAGGCATTTCATCATGTCAATTAGCGAAAGACTTAGGTATAACTCAAAAGACAGCGTGGAAGATGCTCCATAAGATTAGACAATACATGGAGATGGAGAATAACCACACTTTATCCGATGAAGTTGAGATAGACGAAGCGTTTGTAGGTGGAAAGAATATTAATCGCCATAAAGATAAGAAAGTAGAGAAATGTCAGGGACGCAGTTATAAAGACAAAGTTCCGGTATTTGGTATCTTAGAAAGAGGAGGAAAATTAATAGCTAAAGTTGTTTCTAATACACAAGCTAAAACTATAGTTCCGATTATCAAAGAAAAAGTTGAATTAGGTAGTGTTGTTTATACTGATGGTTGGGATTACAGTGGACTGCATGGGAAGTATGTACAAAGGTCAGTAGACCATGAGAAACATTTCTACGGTACAACATACGTCACAGATGAAGGTGAGATAATCACTGTCAGTACAAATGGAATAGAAAATGCATGGTCGCATTTTAAAAGAATGATATTTGGGATATACTATCATGTAAGCAAAAAGTATATGCAGAGATATATTGATGAATTTGTTTTCCGATTTAATACCCGAAATTATACGGATTCTCAAAGATTTAATTTACTTTTGCGAAACATTGCTTAATTATGGGAAAGAAGAAAAAAAAGGAAGTGATAAAAATGGAAGACGTAAAATCAATAGCTTTTGATTTTGAGTTAAGTGTTCCGAAGAAAGAATTTGATGAACTTCTTCGGAGAATGGCTCATATTAAAGCAGAAGAGGAATCTCCTAACGAAGAAACTGATAAAAAAGAGGAAAAAGAAGAATAGAAATTATGAAGTTATTCCTATATTTGCAGCGTATCATTGAATAGATGGTACGCTTTTTACATATTATAGCCTAATCGCCATCGAACTACCACCTTGAAAGCAATAGGGCTATTTTGAACTCACTTATGGGTGTATTGCGTTTATACGCCAATATACTGGCGTAGACTTTGCCTATAAGTGAGTAGGGTGTGGTAGCCCTCGATGGCGTTAGGCATTAGTTCTACGCCTTTTTCATATATATGCGTGAGGTGATGCTAACTAAATGGAAACATTATTATTTAGTATTAACCAATAAACGCAAATGTTATGAGTAAAAAATGTCTTAAATGTGGAATTTCTATCACAGATGGTAGTTCTGACTATTGTTACCAATGCGGTAAAGATATGCAGCAAAAAAAACAGAGTGTTCCCAAAGGAATAGATGAAGAAGCTATAGGAAAAGCCGAAAGCGTTTTAAACATTATCGCTAAAGCAACCCTAATTTTAGGAACTATCACAGCTATCATTATGTTTTTTATAGGAGTTGATAAGTTTTCAGATTATGAAATAGGCATAGAGCTAATAATTGCGTCGATTGTCTTATTAATATCATCTGTTATTACATGGGCTACATTGAAAGTGTTTTGTAACATATCTAATAATCTACAGGAAATAAATAAGAAAATGAAAGGATAAAAGAAAAATAATTGCTATCTTAGCAGTCGAAAAAGAAACAGACTCTTCCCAGTTATAGCCGACTAGGAAGAGTTTTTTTTATAAACAAAAGTTATAACGACAGGGCTAGTGTAGAGTCGTATATAACTGCCAATTATATATACTATATTGATCAAACACATGCATTTTCATTTCTTCATCGCCAAAATCTGTATTTAATAGACTTTTATCTATTTCGTATCTGAATTCAAATTACAAAATACAAAATTAAGTGATTATATATAAATGATAAATATATTCTTAGATAAATATTCATCATTCATAAACTTAAGTTCATCAACACCTCTATATTTGCATTTTTTATTACTAATACATATTAAACGCATAGCATTTTCCATTACATTTATAACAAAAAGCCTACCATAACTCATAATAAAACGAATAATATGCATAGTAAAAATGATTTCAACATTGAAAATTACATAAAAGCTCTATCCACATACATACCAGCGTCCTCCATGGTCAAACTAAAAAAATCATATAAAGCCTTCACTTTTACAAAACACCCTAAATCAACTATTCTTGAAAACAGACAACTGAATGATTCATTTTGCATCCTTATATGTGGGACCATAAGACATTACACAATAGATAGTAACACAGCAGAAGAACAAACATTACGATTCACCCTCTCAGGCAATTTACTGTGTCAATATGGAACCGCTACAGAAGCAACAGAATATTTAAGCTGCCTATCTGAATGTACCATTTTATCTGTCTCAAATACAATTTTAGCAGAGATAGGAGAAGAAACAAATTTGAGAATATACTGTCAAAATATTATAAAAGAAAACTTAGAGTTAGAAGTGGCTCTATTAAGAATGCCACCAGAAAAGCGATATATAAAACTATGCAAACAATATCAAAACATATTTCTGACGGTCCCATTAAAATACATTGCGTCATTTTTAGGAATCACTCCCCAAGCTTTATGCAGAATTAGAAAGCGTTTACTAATAACACCCTAATACCACTGAATATTACTTTGCGTCTGACTTCTCTGCTCATATTTCAAGTCTTGAAGAATACTTGCATTAGCACGAATCGTAACATTATAGTATTTCCAACGTCCAAATGGTGAAAGACTGGCAGACAAGTTAAAGCAGTGCAAGTCACGAGAAATTGTACAGGAAGTCTGCGTAATTTCCTTCGCTTGGAAATCGTAACCCGAATTGAATGAAAGCGACCAATTATTGGAAATCTTCACATTACCATTCATATTGATATTGTGAGTATAAGTAAACGGATATCTCATCGAATAGCGATTAATAGGCTTAGTCCTATCTTCACGAATATTGAATGAATAACTGAAACTTAAAGACCAAGGCATCTTGAATACCTGATAACCGTCCGGGTCGGCTTGTGCTTTCTCCACCTTTTTAGTCGTAGTTCCATCTTCAGCACTTCCGTCAGAATCTTCATCACCTCCATCTTCCGACTCCTTCTTGTCTTTACCCTTCTCGTCTTCCTTCGGGCCAAACCACTTTTTCCAAGTGTCGTTATTAAAGGTATAGTTGAAAGAAGAACCATACCCCTGAAAACGTCCGAAACGTCCATAAGACCATTCAGTTCGATTACCTTCGACCACATTACCACTCTTATCAAACGTATAAGCGTAAGTAGCAAATGATGCATTCATATTGAAAGTATAGTTCTTTGTCAATTTCATTCGAAGATTCAAGCTCAAAGGACTCCATGGTTTTTCCTTTGCAGCCATATTATATGACATATTCACACTCAAATCATCAATCAAGCTGACTTTCTTTAATGTATCCTTCTTTGCATCAAAATACTTCATCTCTAAATTATTAGCCAAAGAGAAACTAACCGTCCCTGAACCTTCACGCGAAGGAACTCCAAAAGGCTGCCCCGTAAAAGGAGAATAATATTGAGTATTTCCGTTATTATCTGTATACTCTTCCCAGTATTTACTAAACGAAGGAGCACCACTAATGCTAACCTGCGGAGTGACAACGTGGCGAATCTGTATTTCCTTCTTCTTCATGAAAAGAGGTTTGTACATACCATACAGCTTAGTACTTAAAGACAAACTGGCTGAATAGTTGGAAACACGATAAAAGCCATTAATAGTATCATTCAGATTCTGTTCCAAACGCCCCGTTTCCTCATTATATGTCTGATTTATCTTGCGGGTGTACCAACGCTCCGTATAATTCACCGAAGGATTGACCTGCAAATACTTGAACAGTGTAAAAGTAGCACTGATAGGAATATTATGATTCATTGCATTTTCCCATCCGCTGATACCGGTCTTGAACAGACGGTCGTCCTTAGTACGGATACTGTTCGTCAGACGTCCTGTATAACTGATTGATATCTTCTCATACCAACGCTCGGCTCCGGCAGCCTTCTTCCGCTTGAAGGGAAACAAACGGCTCAATGTAATATTAAGGTCAGGAAGCGTCACTGCGATAGAAGAGTCACGCATAGTCTGCGCAATATTGGTCGTTCCCGACAAAGTCAGACCGATATCGGGGAAACTGCGGGAATAGCTGATACTTGATGTCTTTGTATTCTGAGTCAACAACTGAGAGTTATAAAGGTTGTTGATGTTAGATCGTTCGTAACTACTGGTCGAGAAGTTCACACTGGCGGAGAAAGTACTGTTCGGACTTGCCTTGGCATCCTGACGGTGGTTCCACACTACCTTGAAGTCTTTGGCAACCGTATAATCCGGCATTCCTTTGTCTCCGGTCTTGGTCACCTGATAATCCGCCTGCAATGTACCGGAGTATTTGTACCTCTTATTATAATTGGTCAATCCGGAAAGCCGCCATGAACCTTTCGTGAATATATCTCCTGTCAGCTTCAAGTCCATGATGTCGCTCATAGCGAAGTAATATCCGCCTTCCGCCAGACCAAAGCCACGGCTTGAATCATCCATATACGTCGGCATTATAAAACCCGAAGAATAGCTGCTGGAGAAAGGGAAGAAGAAAAACGGCACAGCCAACGGCAGGGGAACATCTTCCACCACAAGATAGGCAGGTCCTGTCACTACATTCTTCTTGGGGCGCACTTTGGCTCTTGTCAGCTGCATGTAGAAGTGAGGATGGTCATGATGATCACAAGTCGTGTAGCGACCGTGCTCCATAAAGATTTCATCATTTGCTCCCTTCTTGGCTCTGCTACCGGTCACATAACCTTCACCCTGCTGAGTGATAATATCGGTGATTCCCGCTTTTTTGCTCTTGAAGTTATAGCTGATTGTTTCTGTATCGTATGCAGTTTCACCTTCTTTAAAGACAGGTTTACCTTTGATCGTTCCCGTTGTGTCTTTAATACCATAGGCGTGTACTGTACTACTGTCCAGATTCATGGAAATCACTTCCGCTGCCAGCTCAATGTTCTGATAGTTGACTTTGCCGCTACCATAAAGCGTAGCGGCACCTCCCAATGTAAAAGTGGTGGAGTCGTTAGATTCATAAATAACCGGTGCATCGAGCGGTTGTTTCTTTGTCGGTGCTACAGAGTCGACGCGTACCACAACTGTATCCGCCCCTAACGAATCTTTCCTGTTAAGGGAATCCGTTTGTGCAGTGTTGGAGGCAATCATCCCTCTTCTTCGACGCTGAGACGTAGCCTCATCAGGAAGCATCAGCAAGACAATCAGCAATATGAATGATATAATTATTTTTGCTCTCAATGGCGCCATTAACTAATAGTTTTACGCTTGAAGTGGCAAAAGTACACAATCTTCATCAATAATGCGTGAGAATCTCCGTTATTTAATTATTTTTTAGTGCTATAAAAACAAAGAGCACCACCCATCAAAGCGGTTTAGACCTTCTTCACCATATTTTGCAATGCTTTTCCGGGCTTTTTCTACTGTCTTTTCTTCGTCAAGATGAGTTTTAGAAAAGAATTTATCGGCAAAACAGATTATTTGCTCTTCCAGAGTGACGGGCACCATCTCACGATGAGGAACAGGAAGCTGGCGTTCTATGATTTCTTCCAGTGTCAGTCCGGCTCCGGTGTGACGTTCGCAAACCAGTGCATGGCGTTCAAAACCTTCTTTTCGCAAAAGGTCTGCACCCAGATAACCGTGTGCGATGTAGGGATGCTCTCCGAAACATTGGATGGTGGGAGCATCGGTCATAAAGATTCCTATATCGTGCAGAAGCGCGGCTTCTCTGACAAAGCTGCGGTTGATAGGTAAGTTAGGATGTGCATCTACAATCTTCAAAGCTTTTTGGGCTACAGAAAGGCTATGTATTAGTAGAATGTGTCGTTGTTCCGTATCCTGCGGATAAAATTTGTCGATGATTTCTATTGGATTCATACTTTTTCACTAGTTATTACTTGTTCCCTTACTGATAAATGATATTTTTGTGCAATATTACAAAAATTTACTGATATGCAAGCCAGAAGTTCCCTCATTCTTTTCTCTCTGTTCATAATACTGTGTTCTACATACGCCAGTGGAAAAGTAATTACGGGTGCCGAGCGTATGGATCAATACCTGCCGTTAATCAAAGGAAAGCGGGTAGGAATGGTGGTAAACCACACTTCCATCGTCGGCACAGAGCCAATTCATCTGCTGGATACTTTATTAAAACAAAAAATCGATATAGTGAAAGTCTTTGCACCGGAACACGGTTTCCGCGGCAACGCGGATGCCGGTGAAACAGTAAAAGACGGAAAAGACAGCCGTACGGGAGTAACCATCGTCTCGCTCTACGGAGATAATAAAAAGCCGACTGCCGCCCAACTGAAAGATATCGATGTAATCTTGTTCGACATCCAGGATGTGGGCGCACGTTTCTATACATATATCAGTACGATGTATTATGTAATGGAAGCTTGTGCGGAAAACAAAAAAGAGATGATTATACTGGACCGCCCCAATCCATGCGATTACGTAGAGGGACCTGTATTAAAAGCCGGATATAAAAGTTTTGTCGGAATGCTGCCTTTGCCGGTTCTTCACGGTTGTACTATCGGAGAGCTGGCGCAGATGATCAATGGAGAAGGATGGATGACTACCCAGGCAAAGACTTGTCCGCTGACTGTGATTCCCGTAAAAGGGTGGAAACACGGACAGCCCTATGTACTTCCCGTGAAACCGTCTCCCAACTTGCCCAATGCACAATCCATCCGCCTTTATGCCTCACTTTGCCCTTTTGAAGCAACACGTGTCAGTGTGGGACGCGGAACGACCTTTCCTTTTCAGGTGTTAGGCGCACCTAACAAAAAGTATGGCGATTTTGCCTTCACTCCGCGCTCCCTGCCGGGATTCGACAAAAATCCGATGCACAAAGGAGTCACTTGTTATGGCGAAGATTTACGGAACGTAACAGACGTAAACGGTTTCACACTCCGTTACTTTCTGCGTTTCTACCGTTTATCCGGCGAAGGCGCAGCATTCTTCTCCCGTCCCCGATGGTTTGACTTACTGATGGGAACGGATTCGGTACGCAAAGCGATCCTTAAAGGAGAATCGGAAGAGGAAATCCGTGACAGCTGGCAAAAGGAGTTGCAGACCTACCGTGATATGAGACAGAAGTATTTACTTTACTAAGGAACGGTTCCTCCACTTCTCAGCATTCCGTTCGAACTCTTCGGCTTTCTTTCCACTCAACCTTGCAGGCATTTCAAGTATCTCCGGAATGTCTTTTGCATTGTCAATGATTTGAGTGCCGGAAGCGTTCTTCACAATACGGACATCATCGTACAGTGAGTCATTCTCCAGGTAAGCCTGCATCCGGAGCGTGTCTCCCGTCACGTCGATATGCTGGTAGAAACGGCGGTTCGTCCCGAAACGATCATACTTATCATTGAAAGATAGACGGTAACTCTTCGGGGAAGCGTGGCTTACCAGATACAACGGGGTGGTCATTTCGCCCTCATCGTTCTTATTAGTCATACGGGCATAGTTATGCTCATGTCCCTGAAGCACTAAGTCTACTCCATATTCACGGAACAGCCCGTCGAACATCCAGCGCACGGCAAGGTTGTTCGTCTTACCTTTTATAGAATATACCGGGTGATGGAGCATGACGATCTTCCATTTCTTTTTCGAAGCCTTCAGCGTTTTCTCCAGCCATTCCCGTTGAGAGAAGAGGAACCAAGGATCACGGTTACTATCCAGCGTGATGATAGTGGCATCGTTGTAATCAATAGAATATACATTATTATTTTTATACCTCGATTCGAGCAGATAAGAAAAGACATAAGCAAATCGTTTCTCCAAAACACGTACCAGTCCTTTTACATATTCATGATTTCCCGGAGAAACCAATATCGGTTTGGTGGGAGCTATGGAATCCACACTCTGATAGGCTTCATCCCAGTAACAGTTCATCGGACGCTCTGCAAAGTCACCGGCAAACATATAGAAGTCCGCCTGCGGATAGCGATGGCGCACATTTTCCATAAAGCCACGTGTCTTTCCACGCAAAGTATCCTGCACGTCACCTATAAATACAAAGGAGAAATGATCAGTCGAATCGGGTTGCATCGTGAACGAATACCAATCGGATGAGCGATCGTCATTCCATACCCGATAAGAGTAGGAATCGCCATAAGAGAGTTCTTTAAATTTTGCCCAGTTGGCATAACCGAACCCGCCCAGTGTACGGAGAAATTTGGAAGAGCCGTCAACGAGAAGAGTATCTCCGGAACCGATCTTTGTATATTCCAGCTTTGCCTGCTTGGAAACGCCTCCGCACACCCAGCTCACATTACGGGACAGTTCGCCGTCATTTCCGAATGTCAGAAATACCCGTTGCGGGTCTTCCGTCAGCACATAGCGTATTTCAGGGATATTGTGGAACCAGACTTTCCAGCGTATCTTACAAATGACACCACCGACAATCAATATCAGGAGAACGATGCCCCAAGCTATTTTCTTCTTCGTAATCTTCATTTTTCCGATTTTAAAAACTGGTAGCAAAGATAAATATAGTGTCCCATAAATCGGAAATTATGTCCTTTTTTAACCTTTAACAAATTCACCTCTACATGAGAATTTAAATATCTAAAATTGCTGTCATCTGTCACCAAAAGCTAAATAACACACTGATTATAAGCTAATAAAGAGGTGACAGCAGGGCGTGACAGCATTGTGACAGCACATTTTGTTGTCACAATGCCGTCACGCTTTGCTGTCATATCCTGCTACTATCATATATTGCTCCTTGGAATGATAAATCAAAGAATAGCTTAGTCTAGTTGGTTTCCATGCGATGAAACTATAGTTCCAAGCTGAAGAAACCAAAGTTTCAAGCAGAGGAAACTCCAGTTTCAAGACGATGAAACTAAAGTTTCATCAAGCAAAAAACAATTTCTACAATAGGAAACTATCAGCAGTAAGGTAGCTTCAGTCTCTTGTTTTTCTCTTCTTCCACAATTGCCAGCTATTAATAATATTTTGCCACATATTAACACATCACCATACAAATCTGATTATCAGCAAATAAATCCACCTATTACTAATAGCAGGTAACAAAAAAACGAAGAAAATCGCTTAGTGGTGGGCTTCGTGTACAAAGGCAACAAAGGGAAATTACCTGCCAAAAAAGAGATAGGCTTTCGCTCTACAATAACTTTCTCAGTTCCTCAATGTCAGGCAAGGCGTTACGAAGTCGTTCCGGCATATCTTTGGATGTACGGTAAGTAGCGACTCCCATCGGCTTGTTATAATCACGAACTGCAAATTCTACAAAAGTTTGATTCATTTCTCTGCAAAGTATTATTCCGATAGAGGGATTCTCGTGCGGTTTTCTCACATATGAATCCAAAGCGGAAAGATAAGTATTCAGTTGTCCTAAATACGAACTGCGGAATTTCCCGGACTTCAATTCAACCGCCACTAAAGAATTAAGTTCCCGATTGAAAAACAACAAATCAATGAACATTTCCTCTCCAGCCACTTCAACACGATATTGATTGCCTATAAAACTGAAATCCTGCCCAAAAGTCATAATAAACTTCTTCACGTTGGCAACAATCGACTTTTCTACTATCTTTTCGTCTAAATCCTCTTCCTGCTCATCCAGTTCCTCCACATTGATGAAATCAAGCAAGTATTCATCTTTGAATGAACAAACAGCTTTTAGCGCTTGCTTAGTATCAGGCAATGTTTGTGCGAAATTGTTAGGCAAAGTTCCCCGGTGGCTGTACAGGTCTGCTTTTAAGTAATCCCTTAAAGTGTATTTACTCCAATAGCGAATAGCGCACTCATGTATATAAAATAGCCTTGCTTCCAAAGTTTTAGCTTTGGATATTATTTCGGTATGATGACTAAAGCCGATTGAAAAGAAGTCTGACCAGTTAAATTCATCAGCCAGTGGCTGGCGAATTACGCTCAACAGCAATTTTTCATCTAATACCAAATCGCCAGCCAGTGGCTGGCGATTTAGAACAGGTTCCCATTCTTCATAGAAAACTCGCATATTCTTTATATTCGAAGTTGAAAATCCCCTTAGCCCCGGCAATTCTTTTTGCAACAGAGAAGATATTTGCTCTATTGCTCCTTTACCCCAAAAGCCTATACGGGAATTTTTCGACACGTAACGTCCGATGCCGTAATAAAGAGATAGCTGTTCTTTGTTCACCGATGTGGCTGCACGGTACTGGCTGCGCAGAATAGCTTCTTTTATGGTCTTTACCGCTTCTCTATAATTCTGATTTATATCCATTTGCGTTTTGTTATATGCGACAAAAGTACAAAAATAATGCTGGCGAAAAGAAAACAAAGGTGTTTTTCTCTTTTCGCCAGCATACATATTTTGCTGTTCATGGAAGGAACAATGCTCCTACAGCCGAATCATATTCTGTTGAACCATAATGATAGCTATCTATACGCTCCTCTATATAAGTAGGAAAATAGGAAAAACAAAGGAAAAGAGAGATACAAACAACAAATAACTAAATATCAATATCTTATATTCACTATTTTATCTCTTTCTTTCTCTTCTTCCACAACTGCCAGCTATTGATGATATTTTGCCACAGGACATACGAACCGGGAGCAACAGACGATAACGGGTTCAGATAAGTATGCGCCATCCAGATAGCAAGAATCGTATTCTTCTGCCCCAGTGCCTGCCCGCCACTGATGCGGTCATTATAGACCGAGCCGATAGTCTTTCCCCAAAAAAACTGCAAGCAACAGGCAATCAAGGCACCGACCGCAATCATTATTTCCGTGAAACCATCCGCAGGATCGTTCAGTAACGAATACAGGGTCTGAGCCGTCACAATAGCCAAAGAGACCGCCCACAAATAAAAGGCGAGTTCATGATATCCCAGTAACTTCTGATGCACTTTCGGCAGGAATTTACTCAACAGCCATGCTGCAAGGAAAGGGCAGATCAACAAGGGGAACACCTTACTCAAAATAACCCAAAATGCTCCCCAAAAACTTACATCCGGATTTACCTCTATCAAAGGGAAGAGAATAGGCACCGCAATAGCAGCACCGATATTACCCAACAATGTATAAGTAGTCAGACTTGCCGCACTCCCTCCCAACTTGGAAGTAATCACCGCAGCAGCCGTAGCCGTAGGACAAATAATACATACCATCACCCCCTCCGCTACAATCTTATTGAAACGGTAAAGCAATAAATAAGCAAGGAAAGCACCCCCGATCTGAATCAGCAACAACCATGCGTGCAACGGTTTAGGCTTCAAATCATGCGGTGATACCTTACAGAAAGTCAACAGTAACATCGTAAAGATAAGATAGGGAGTCAGAAAAGAAAAGTAGATAAATATCGGATAACCGACAGCACCTACCAGCATCGCAATAGGCAACGTCCAATTCTTCAAAAACTTAAGCATCGTCGTATATTTTTTCTTGGAGATGCAAAGTAACAGAGATTTCGGGAGAAAAGCTACCATTAAACCGAAAAAAACACAAAACTTAAGTGTAAATCATGAGTTTTCTGCAAAATTCTACTACATTTGCACCGTATTTAAATATGAAACCGCATAGAACCTACATATTATATATATCAATCTGCCTCTGGCTACTTGCTTCTCCCCTATGTATCGGCAATTTATGGGGGAAAGATTTCGTAGTAGTCATCGATGCCGGACATGGCGGTCACGACCCTGGTGCCATCGGGAAAATATCCAAAGAGAAAAACATCAATCTGAACGTCGCACTGAAACTGGGAAACCTGATCAAAAAAAACTGCGATGACGTCAAAGTGATCTATACCCGCAGCAGGGATGTCTTTATCCCCCTGGACCGACGGGCAGAAATAGCCAATAACGCAAAAGCCGATCTCTTTATCTCTGTCCACACCAACGCTCTGGCAAAAAACCGCACCGCCAAAGGAGCTTCTACATGGACACTGGGTCTGGCCAAATCCGATGCCAATCTGGAAGTAGCCAAACGAGAGAACTCGGTAATCCTCTATGAAAGCGACTATCAGACCAGATACGCCGGCTTCAACCCGAACTCGGCGGAATCCTACATTATCTTCGAATTTATGCAGGATAAATACATGGAACAAAGCGTACATCTGGCATCACTTGTACAGAAGCAATTCCGCCATACCTGCAAACGGGTAGACCGCGGAGTGCATCAAGCCGGATTCCTGGTGCTGAAAGCAAGCGCCATGCCAAGTATCCTGGTAGAATTGGGCTTCATCTCAACTCCGGAAGAAGAACGCTATCTCAACTCGGAAGCCGGAGCCAACACAATGGCCAAAGGCATCTACCACGCATTCTTAAACTACAAAAGAGAACAGGAGATACGCCTGACCGGAGCCAGCAAAACAATTATCCCAACCGAAGAACCGGCAACAAGCGCTCCGGAACAAAGGGAACTGATGGCCGAAGCAAGTACAATACCCGCCACCGCCACAAAAACAGCTCCCAAACGACCTATTGTCTCAGAAAGCGCAACCAATGACAGCGAAATAACGTTTAAGATACAGATACTCACCTCCTCAAAGCCTCTTACTAAGAATGACAAACGACTGAAAGGACTGAAGGATGTGGATTATTACAAAGAAAAAGGACTGTACAAATATACGTATGGCGCTTCCAGTGATTACAATAAAGTATTACGCACCAAGCGTACCATCTCGGCACAATTCAAAGACGCATTCATCATCGCCTTCCGAAACGGCGAAAAGATGAATGTCAACGAAGCGATAGCCGAATTTAAAAAAAGAAGAAATAAATAGAAAATAAAATGAAGTACATTACAAAAGAAGTTCGAATAGGAATTGCAGGTATCGTAGCATTATGCGTGCTTGTCTATGGAATTAATTGGCTGAAAGGCATACATATGTTTCAGCCTTCAAGCTATTTCTATGCCAAGTTTCAGAATGTAAACGGACTGACCAAGTCGAGCCCTGTTTTTGCTGATGGCGTTCGTGTAGGTATTGTACGCGACATCGAATATGACTATGTAAATCCCGGAAATGTGATCGTTGAAGTCGAACTGGACACCGAACTCCGCATCCCGAAAGGAAGTAGCGCAGAACTTGTATCCGAACTGATGGGAGGCGTACGCATGAATATTCTTCTCGCCAACAACCCGCGTGAGAAATATGCCATAGGCGACACCATCCCCGGCACATTGAACAACGGAATGATGGAAAGCGTAGCGAAACTCATGCCCCAAATTGAGAGTATGTTACCGAAACTGGATTCCATCCTCACCTCACTGAACAACATCGTAGGTGACAAGAGCATCCCTTCTACGCTGCACTCTATCGAAACGACTACCGCCAATCTTGCTGTAGTCAGCTCTCAGATGAAAGGACTCATGAGTAAGGACATCCCCCAGCTGACCGGCAAGCTCAATACCATCGGAGATAATTTTGTAGCGATCAGCGGTAACTTGAAGGAAGTGGACTACAGCGCCATTTTCCAAAAAGTTGACGCAACACTCGCTAACGTAAAAATGATTACAGAGAAGTTGAACAGCAAAGATAACACTATCGGACTGCTCTTCAACGACCCTGCTTTATATAACAATCTGAACGCTACCACAGAGAATGCGGCGAGCTTACTGGAAGACCTGAAAGCACACCCCAAACGGTACGTTCATTTCTCTTTATTCGGGAAGAAAGACAAGTAGCAAATCTTTCTTATATAGATTTTATCTAAATAAGCAGGCGGTATATAAAAGGGAGTATAACCTCTGCAAAAGTCTATCTACAGACCGAAATAATATTCCCGTACAAACAAGTACGGGAAGTATAAAAGAGTAAGAATAAAACGATAAACAACTAAAATACAGATACTTATAATTTTGCAAGAGAGGGGAAACAGACAGTGTTCCAACACAATTCTATAAGTCATTGAAAGTAAACACATTATTGTTTGCCCGAGAAAAACAAGAAAAAGCTAATTTGTTTTTTCCAAATAAGATTCCCAATTTTGCAAACGTAGAAGTTTCGCTTAATTTAATAAATGTATTAAAGTCACTATGATTGAATCAAATCATGTTGTACTTTGGAACCGCTGTCTCGAAGTAATTAAAGACAATGTTCCAGAGACGACATATAATACTTGGTTTGCCCCGATTGTTCCATTAAAATATGAGGACAAAACATTGATCGTACAGATCCCGAGCCAGTTTTTCTATGAAATACTGGAAGAGAAATTCGTGGATTTGCTGCGAAAGACATTGTACAAAGCTATTGGCGAAGGCACCAAGTTAATGTATAACGTCATGGTCGACAAGACTTCGATTCCGAATCAAACCGTGAATCTCGAAGCAAGCAATCGTTCTACAGCTGTTACTCCTAAAAGCATCGTCGGTGGCAACAAGGCGCCCAGTTTCCTGAAAGCTCCTGCCGTACAGGACTTAGACCCGCACTTGAACCCGAACTATAACTTCGAGAACTTTATAGAAGGATACAGCAACAAACTTTCAAGAAGCGTAGCAGAAGCGGTTGCGCAAAATCCAGCAGGTACTGCCTTCAATCCATTGTTCCTTTACGGAGCGTCCGGAGTGGGGAAAACACACCTGGCAAACGCAATCGGTACTAAAATCAAAGAATTATATGCCGATAAAAGAGTATTGTATGTTTCGGCACATCTGTTTCAAGTGCAATATACAGACTCCGTACGTAATAACACGACCAACGACTTTATCAACTTCTACCAGACAATTGATGTATTAATCATTGATGATATTCAGGAATTTGCCGGAGTAACGAAAACTCAAAATACTTTCTTCCATATCTTCAATCATTTACATCAAAACGGAAAGCAGCTTATACTGACTTCCGACCGTGCCCCGGTATTATTGCAGGGTATGGAAGAACGTCTGTTGACCCGTTTCAAATGGGGAATGGTGGCAGAACTGGAAAAACCGACTGTCGAACTCCGCAAAAACATCCTGCGGAACAAGATACACCGCGACGGTCTGCAATTCCCACCGGAAGTGATCGACTATATCGCTGAAAATGTAAATGAGAGTGTACGAGACCTGGAAGGTATCGTCATCGCCATTATGGCACGCTCTACTATTTTCAACAAAGAAATAGACTTGGATTTAGCCCAACATATTGTACACGGCGTAGTTCACAACGAAACAAAAGCAGTTACCATTGACGATATACTGAAAGTAGTATGCAAGCACTTTGATCTGGAAGCATCGGCTATTCACACCAAATCCAGAAAAAGAGAAGTGGTTCAGGCACGTCAGATTGCAATGTACCTGGCTAAGAATTATACGGATTTCTCAACTTCAAAAATCGGTAAGTTCATCGGCAATAAGGATCATGCGACAGTGCTGCATGCTTGCAAGACTGTAAAAGGTCAGTTGGAAGTAGATAAAAGCTTTCAGGCTGAGGTACAGGAGATTGAGTCGTTGCTGAAGAAGAAAGCATAATTCAAGTAATAGGTATTAAGTAATAGGTAATATCGAAGCTGCATAAACAAGTGCAGTCCGCATAGCTATTACCTATTACTTATTACCTATTACTTATCATTAGAATCCTTGTTGACGAAGCACTTTCAACAAGTTCTCAGACATAAATTCATTGTCTTTCTTTGTATAACGTACATCCGTAAATACTTGTGCCAGAGTTTCTTTCTTATTTTCTTCTATAAACTGTTTATTTTCCGGCAGTGATTCTTTATACTCGTACAAGCGATCGATGTCTTCCGGAGTATAATCATGGTAAACTTCCTGATGCACGGCAGCTTCGAGAGGCAAGCGGTCCACCTGGGCCGGAGTACCGTCCGGATAGCCGACTGTGATCGTCGTAATAGGGAATACCAGTTTCGGCAGTTGAAGTGTATCGATGATCATTTGCGGGTTATAAGTAGTCGTTCCCAGATAACAGATACCCAAGCCTGCCTCTTCAGCTAACGTGCAGAAGGTTTGCGCAACCAACAAGGTATCCATAGACGCATTCATAAAAGACATTAAATTATCGTAGCCGGGAACAGCGTTTCTCTGTTCACACCACTTGCTGAAACGGCGGAAATCGGCACAAAAAGTAAGCACGACAGGTGCCCCTTTTACCATCGGCTGATTGAAATGAGCAGGAGAAAGTTTCTCTTTCATTTCTGCATCGCGAGTCACTATAACACTATAAAGTTGCATCCCTCCCATCGTAGAAGCGCGGAAAGAGGTTTCGAGCAAATCATTTAACAAATCAGGAGCAATATCTTTTTGCTGGTATTTCCGGATTGTTCTTCTGTTCTTTACGGTTTCAAACATATCTTTTTTTTGCAAAGATACAAAAAGAAATATTATTTTGCCATATCAATGAAATAATCTAATTTTCTTTTTGGAAAACTTAAAGCCATGAACAAAAAGCAAAGTTATCTGTTAATCAAAGACTTAACAATAACAAACGGAAAACTTAAAGCCTGTTGATAAAATGTTGCATTTTTATTTTGATAGATAAAAAAACATTCTTAGCTTTGCAGCCACATTTGTTACTGATAAGTAAACTTCTACACATTACTTATTAAATAATAAAATCTAAGACACATTGGATCGTGGAAAAACAAATTTATTCTTATGACGAAGCCTACGAAGAATCTTTACGATATTTTCAAGGCGACGAGCTTGCTGCAAGGGTTTGGGTAAACAAGTACGCAGTAAAGGATTCTTTCGGAAACATCTATGAAAAATCTCCGGAAGATATGCATTGGAGAATTGCCAATGAAGTAGCACGTATCGAGGCAAAGTATCCGAATGCACTGACAGCAAAGGAACTGTATGATCTGCTGGATCATTTTAAGTACATCGTTCCGCAAGGAAGCCCGATGACGGGTATCGGTAATGACTATCAGGTCGCTTCACTATCCAACTGCTTCGTAATCGGGGTAGACGGCGCAGCAGACTCTTATGGCGCTATCATCAAAATCGACGAGGAACAAGTACAGCTCATGAAAAGACGTGGAGGAGTAGGTCATGACTTGTCTCACATCCGCCCGAAAGGTTCTCCCGTTAAAAATTCGGCATTGACTTCCACTGGTCTCGTTCCGTTCATGGAACGTTATTCCAACTCTACCCGCGAAGTCGCTCAGGACGGTCGTCGTGGTGCACTGATGCTGAGTGTGTCTATCAAGCATCCGGATTCGGAAGCCTTCATCGACGCTAAAATGACGGAAGGAAAAGTTACCGGAGCCAATGTTTCCGTAAAGCTGGACGACGCTTTCATGCAGGCGGCAGTTGACGAGAAACCTTATATACAACAATATCCGATTGAATCGGCAAATCCGACTACCACTAAAGAAATAGATGCTTCCACATTATGGAAGAAGATTGTGCACAATGCATGGAAATCGGCAGAACCCGGTGTTTTATTCTGGGATACGATTATCCGTGAATCTGTGCCCGATTGCTACGCAGATTTAGGTTATAAGACTGTATCTACCAATCCATGCGGTGAAATTCCATTGTGTCCTTATGACTCTTGTCGTCTGCTGGCTATCAATCTATATTCTTATGTAGTAAATCCGTTTAAACCGGATGCCTATTTTGATTTCGAATTGTTCAAAAAACACGTTGCGCTGGCTCAACGCATCATGGACGACATCATCGACCTCGAACTGGAGAAGATCGAACGTATCATGGAAAAGATCGATCAAGACCCGGAAGGCGAAGAGGTAAAACATGCCGAACGCAACTTGTGGAACAAGATATATAAGAAGAGCGGTCAAGGTCGCCGTACAGGTGTGGGAATCACTGCGGAAGGCGATATGCTTGCTGCTTTAGGTCTGCGCTACGGAACCGAAGAAGCAACCGAATTCTCTGAAAAAGTACATAAGACAGTGGCCCTCGGTGCCTATCGTTCTTCGGTTGAAATGGCAAAAGAACGCGGTGCTTTCGAAATATACAGCAATGAGCGCGAACAGAACAATCCGTTCATTCAGCGTCTTGCCGAGGCTGATCCGGAACTGTATGCAGAAATGAAGAAATATGGCCGTCGTAATATTGCATGTCTGACGATTGCTCCTACAGGAACAACCAGTCTGATGACACAGACGACTTCCGGTATCGAACCGGTCTTCCTACCCGTTTACAAGCGCAGAAGAAAAGTAAACCCGAACGATACGAATGTACACGTTGACTTTGTTGACGAGACAGGCGACGCATTCGAAGAATATATCGTATTCCATCATAAATTCGTGACATGGATGGAAGCTAACGGATACGATCCCGCCAAGCGTTATTCGCAGGAAGAGATTGACGAGCTGGTGGCCAAGTCACCTTATTATAAAGCGACTTCCAATGACGTAGACTGGTTGATGAAAGTGAAGATGCAGGGAAGAATCCAAAAATGGGTAGACCACTCTATCAGCGTAACCATCAACCTGCCGAACGATGTAGACGAGGATCTTGTCAACCGCCTGTATGTAGAAGCATGGAAATCCGGTTGCAAAGGATGTACGGTATACCGCGACGGCTCACGTTCCGGAGTATTGATTTCAACCAAATCGGATAAGAAAGAAACTCTTCCTCCTTGCAAACCGCCTACGGTAGTAGAAACACGCCCAAGAATACTGGAAGCCGACGTGGTTCGTTTCCAGAATAACAAAGAGAAATGGGTGGCTTTTGTAGGACTGCTGGATGGACATCCTTACGAGATATTCACAGGTTTGCAGGATGACGATGAAGGTATCCTGTTGCCGAAAAGCGTAACCAGCGGACGTATTATCAAGAATATAGACGAGGATGGAACCAAGCGTTACGACTTCCAGTTCGAAAATAAACGTGGATACAAGACGACTATCGAAGGATTGTCAGAGAAGTTCAACAAGGAATACTGGAACTATGCAAAACTGATCTCCGGTGTACTCCGTTACCGGATGCCGATCGAGCAGGTTATCAAGCTGGTAGGTTCTCTGCAACTAAACAGCGAGAGCATCAACACTTGGAAGAACGGTGTAGAACGTGCATTGAAGAAATATATTCAGGACGGAACGGAAGCCAAAGGAAAGAAATGCCCGAATTGCGGTAATGAAACTTTGGTCTATCAGGAAGGCTGTCTGATCTGTACCACTTGCGGTGCTTCCAGATGCGGTTAACATGTGACGTATGTTAATTAATATATAAACAAAAGATTAAAAGGAGTCCTAATACGGCTCCTTTTATTTTTTATTCAAAAAAATGTCTTATACTTGCATAGTCATTAGTGTCTAATCAAAATCTAATATATATGACTGTATCATTTAACATCGAATATCGCACCAGTTGGGGAGAAGAAGTCAGGATTGCCGGGCTGCTGCCGGAGTCGATCCCCATGCATACCACAGACGGCATATACTGGACGGCAGACGTGGAACTGGAAGTTCCCAAAGAAGGAATGACTATCAATTACAGCTATCAGATAGAACAAAACCAAATCATCATCCGCAAAGAATGGGACAGTTTTCCGAGACGTCTCTTTTTATCCGGTAACTCTAAAAAGAAGTATCAGATTAAAGACTGCTGGAAAAATATCCCCGAACAATTGTATTACTACAGTTCGGCCTTCACGGAAGCCTTGTTAGCCCATCCCGACAGAGCTGAAATTCCGCCTTGTCACAGAAAAGGGCTGGTCATCAAGGCATACGCCCCACGCATCAACAAAGACTATTGCCTGGCAATTTGCGGAAATCAGAAAGCATTGGGAAACTGGGACCCGGACAAAGCGATTCCCATGAGCGATGCTAACTTTCCGGAATGGCAGATCGAGCTGGATGCAAGTAAGCTGAAATTCCCGCTGGAATACAAATTCATCCTTTACCATAAAGAAGAAAAGAAAGCGGACTGCTGGGAAAATAACCCCAACCGCTATCTTGCCGACCCGGAACTGAAAACAAATGAGACGCTGGTCATCTCCGACCGATATGCCTATTTCGATATTCCGGTATGGAAAGGGGCCGGTATAGCCATCCCTGTCTTTTCACTGAAATCAGAGAACAGTTTCGGAGTAGGAGATTTCGGAGATTTGAAACGCATGATTGACTGGGCTGTAAGTACTCAACAAAAGGTTATACAGATATTACCGATCAATGATACGACCATGACTCATGCGTGGACCGATTCTTATCCATATAATAGTATCTCCATTTATGCTTTCCACCCGATGTATGCAGATATAAAGCAGATGGGAACACTGAAAGACAAGTCAGCCGCAGCGAAGTTCAACAAAAAACAGAAAGAACTCAACGGCCTGCCGGCGATGGATTATGAAGCTGTCAACCAAACGAAATGGGAATACTTCCGACTGATCTTCAAGCAGGAAGGAGAAAAAGTATTAGCCTCCGGAGAGTTCGGCGAATTCTTTAATGCCAATAAGGAATGGCTGCAACCTTACGCTGTTTTCAGCTATCTGCGCGATGCCTTTCAGACACCTAATTTCCGTGAATGGCCCAGACATTCCGTTTATAATGCACAAGATATAGAGAAGATGTGCCGGCCGGAATCTGTAGATTACCCGCACATCGCACTTTATTATTATATCCAGTTTCACCTGCACCTGCAATTGGTAGCCGCTACGAAATACGCCCGCGAACACGGTGTCGTACTCAAAGGAGATATCCCTATCGGCATCAGCCGCAACAGTGTGGAAGCATGGACCGAACCTTATTACTTCAATCTCAACGGGCAGGCGGGCGCCCCTCCCGATGATTTCTCGGTGAACGGACAAAACTGGGGATTCCCCACGTACAACTGGGACGTCATGGAAAAGGACGGCTACCGCTGGTGGATGAAGCGTTTCCAAAAAATGTCAGAGTACTTCGACGCTTACCGGATTGACCACATCCTCGGTTTCTTCCGTATCTGGGAAATCCCGATGCATGCCGTACACGGATTACTCGGACAGTTCATTCCCTCCATCCCTATGAGTCGGGAGGAAATCGAAAGTTACGGACTCCCCTTTCGGGAAGAATATTTGATTCCATATATTCATGAATCCTTCCTCGGGCAAGTATTCGGTCCGCATACCGATTATGTGAAACAGACTTTTCTGCTTCCTGCCGAAACACCCGGTGTTTATCACATGAAACCGGAGTTCACCACCCAACGGGAAGTGGAGAGTTTCTTTGCAGGAAAGAATGATGAAAACAGTCTTTGGATTCGGGATGGACTATACACTTTGATCAGTGATGTTCTTTTTGTACCGGACACGAAAGAAAAAGATAAATATCATCCGCGCATCGGAATACAACGCGATTTCATCTTCCGTTCACTCAATGAACAGGAGCAGAATGCGTTTAACAGACTGTATGATCAGTATTATTATCACCGCCACAACGAGTTCTGGCGCCAACAGGCTATGAAGAAACTACCGCAACTGACACAATCGACACGTATGCTGGTTTGCGGAGAAGACCTGGGTATGATTCCGGATTGTGTTTCGTCCGTCATGAATGATCTTCGTATCCTCAGTCTGGAGATTCAGCGGATGCCAAAGAATCCGATGCACGAGTTCGGATATTTAAATGAATACCCATACCGGTCGGTTTGTACCATCTCCACTCATGATATGTCTACTTTGCGAGGCTGGTGGGAAGAAGATTACCTGCAGACACAGCGTTACTACAACACGATGCTGGGGCATTACGGAACCGCACCGACAGTCGCCACTCCCGAATTGTGCGAAGAAGTGGTGCGCAATCATCTGAAAAGCAATTCCATACTTTGTATTCTGTCCCTGCAAGACTGGCTGAGCATTGATGGCAAATGGAGAAATCCGAATGTGCAGGAAGAACGGATTAATGTACCATCCAATCCGCGCAATTATTGGCGTTACCGGATGCACCTCACTCTGGAACAGTTGATGAAAGCAGAAGAACTCAATGACAAGATACGTGAGCTAATAAAATACACCGGCAGAGCTCCCAAGAAATAAATATCTTTAGGCACGGGTGACACGGATTAACACGTTTTTTAGACCTATAATCTCTTAAAACTGTAAATCCGTGTCATCTGTGCCTGAATAAAATCAACTGATAGTTTTGACACCTCCGTTTCTCTCCCATGCGGCAATTCTTTATCTTCCTTCATTCCGTTTTTTCCAATTAATCAAGTATCTTTGCAACGCAAAAACGCAACGCAAAATAAATGGGAGACAATCAGCATCGGCGTATTGATTTTGTGGACTTAACCAAGGGAGTCTGCATTATTCTGGTAGTGATGGCGCATATCGGAGGCGCTTTCGACCAACTTGACAAGCATTCCATGCTATCCTGCTTTCGCATGCCTCTCTATTTCTTTATATCAGGAATTTTCTTCAAGCCTTATGAAGGATTATACGGGTTCATTATCCGAAAGACCAATAAGCTAATCATTCCCTTTATCTTCTTCTACGTCAGCGCCTTTCTACTAAAATACATTGTATGGAAGATTGCACCGGGAACTTTCCATCTCCCTGTGTCATGGAGAGAATTACTGTTTGTCTTTCACGGGCACGACCTCATCAAGTTCAATCCTCCCATCTGGTTTCTGCTTGCTCTGTTCAACTGCAATATCCTGTTCTATCTGATTCATTATCTGCGTGACAAGCATTTATCTCTGATGTTTGCAGCAACGTTACTGATCGGATGCACAGGATTCTTCCTGGGCAAATTTCACATCGAACTTCCTTTGTATATAGACGTTGCCATGACTGCCCTCCCCTTCTATGTGGCAGGTTTCTGGGTTCGCCGATATAATTTCTTCCTGTTCCCCAGTCATCGGTTCGACAAGATTATTCCCTCATTTGTCCTGCTGGCACTGGTCGTAATGTACTTCACCGCCACCACGCCGGGTATGCGGACCAACAATTATCCCGGCAACATATTCCAGGTATACATTGCCGCATTTGCCGGAATCTTTATGATTATGCTGATCTGTAAGAAAATAAAAAGAATAAGCATCGTTTCTTATCTGGGGCGATATTCCATTATCACACTCAGTATTCATGGACCGATTATACACTTTGCAAGACCGGTCGTTTCGCATTATATTCATAACGACTGGGCAGAAGCAAGCGCACTGCTCCTGCTGACATTGACCATCTGCATTCTCTTTACCCCTATCCTGCTTAAGATAATTCCACAGTTGGTGGCACAAAAGGATTTATTAAAAGTCAAATAACAAAACATTGTGCAAGCCAAACTTTTCTTAACTCTAAGTTTAATTATCAAATAATTTACTACTTTTGTTCCAAAGAACTATAGACCGAGAACAAATGAATATAACGATTGTCTTAGGAGATAAAATTCCATCTATAAAATACGGCGGAACTCAAAGAGTAATGTGGTATCTGGGTAAAGAACTCAATAAGCGCGGACACAAAGTCACCTTCATCGCAGGAAAAGGTTCCTCCTGCCCTTTCGCTAAAGTGATAGAACTGGACCCTAGCGTAAATCTGAACACCCAAATCCCCACAGACGCGGACATCGTACATTTCAACATTCCCGTTCCCGAAGGAATCACCAAGCCGCACTTACTGACCATACACGGCAATGGAATCCCGGCCAACGCAGACCGGAACATCGTTTTTGTCTCACGTAATCATGCACAAAGACTTGGAAGCGAATCATTCGTTTACAATGGACTGGACTGGGATGACTACGGTCCCGCCAACCTCACCCTTTCCAGAAAAAACTACCATTTTCTAGGCAAAGCAGCCTGGAAGGTCAAAAATATCAAAGGAGCTATCGCCGTTGTCCAAAGCATCAAGAACGCACAACTGGACGTTTTAGGCGGTTATCGCCTCAATCTCAAAATGGGCTTCCGATTCACATGGAATCCACGGATTCATTTTCATGGAATGGTAGATGATTCAAAGAAAAAAGTTATTATTGAGCAGTCAAAAGGGCTTATTTTCCCCGTTACATGGCACGAACCTTTCGGACTTGCAATCACTGAATCCTTATACTTCGGAGCTCCCGTATTCGGTACTCCCTACGGTGCGCTTCCCGAACTCGTTTCACCGGAAGTCGGTTTTCTGACCGCCCACGGACAGGAAATGGCCGAACATATACAGTCAGCACAATATTCTCCGAAAGTCTGCCACGAATATGCCAGAGATCTATTCAATTCAAGTGTCATGGCAGAAGCCTATTTAAAGAAATATGAAACTGTACTGAACGGCGAACCTTTGAATAAAGAAGTCCCCCATATTATAGATATCGCACGACGTCTTCCATGGGACTAAAAATGGCAGTTGAATTACATAGCTGATGAGTACAATCTCATTTATAAAGCCTTTCATTCATTTAATAAGCGAACAAAAATGATCGAAAACACTTTATAAAAAGAAATAAAGCCTTACCTTTACTTTTTTAGAAAACAAAAGATATGAAGATAAACAACAGCTATATTTTGCTGAAAGACATCTGCTGCTTTGCTTATCATGGAGTAGCCCCCCAAGAGAATATCATTGGAAATGAGTATATTATCAACTTGAAGTTGAAGGTAGATATCAGTCAGGCTATTCAAACAGACGACGTGGTGGATACGGTCAACTATGCCGAAATACACGAAGCCGTGAAAGCTGAAATGTCCATCCCGTCGAAGTTGCTGGAACACGTATGCGGACGAATAGCTAAAAGACTACTGGCAGAATTTCCTGCCATTGAAGAAATAGAACTTCGTCTTTCCAAACGGAATCCGCCTATGGGAGCAGACATCGACTCAGCCGGAGTAGAACTGCATTGCAGCAGATAAGTACCTTTGCTTTATCAGTTTGTGTTATTATCAAGAAGCACATTGGTCTGTCATCCTATCATCCGGACTGCCACATCCGGTCAACTTATTTACAACACCCTATCATTCCGCTTGTGCCAAGTAATGGGCACAGTTATGCCAAAGGAGTGTCACGGTTGTGACAAGGGTGTGGCACAGTTGTGACAAAGGCTTGGAAACAGTTGTGACAAGGGCATGGCACAGTTGTGCCAAAGGCGTGGCATCGTCGTGCCAAAGGCATGGCACAAGTAAGGCTGCCTCATTTCTACTTGAAGCAGCCTCACACTATCATATTTTCAGTCTATAACGACCTATCTCTTCTTTCTTTTTCTTTTATTTACCGATTCTACAGCTTCCGTTACCACGGATTTGTTTTCGAACCGTTTCGTATAACTGGAATAGTCCGGATGGGTACGTTCGTAATCGGGATCCATAAACAGAGGGCTGGAAATGATATGATCCGCCGTAGAACGGTTACAACAGAAAACGATGTTCTCAACACCGGCCAGTCGGGTTAATGCTTTAACATCCGTATCATGTGGCTGCAAAGTCATAGGGTCAGTGAAAAAGAATAGATAATCAATCTGACCGTCCACAATACGCGATCCCATCTGCTGGTCACCTCCCAAAGGACCGGATTTCAGAATTGTGAAGTCCCACTCCACTTCAGGATGCTTCTCCTTCAGTGCTTCCAGAATCAGAGTACCTGTAGTACCTGTACAATAGAATTTATTTCCCATCAACAGTTCCGAGTTCCACAGCACCCATTCGATGAGGTCTTTTTTCATGGCATCATGTGCTACCAGCCCGATGCCTCTCCTTACTTTTGGTTCCATTTTGTTATCCTTTTAAATCCGACAATTGAGAGAATCTTTTGCACCCTCCCACATAAAACTGCCACAAGATACTACTTTTTATCCGTTCAGGGATTGGATTCAAAGAAGTTTTTCTTAAGTTTTCTTTACGGGAAGAAGAAAATGAAGGACAAATCTGTTTATATTCTTTCCGGGCACGCATCACCGCACGGGCGTTGTCTAACTGCCCCTTCAGCAGAAATGTGAATGCAGCCACGTAATCGAGACAAGTCCGGATACGCATCACTTTATTTAACTCTTCGTCCGAAAGATTCTTATAGAGCATGACAAGATTATTACGAAAATTCAAAAAAGTCTTGCGGGGATTCTCCTTTTTCAGAGTTGCACCACCGACGTGATAGACCGTACTTTGAGGAATGCAAACGATTTCCCGACCACGGGAACGTAGTCGCCAGCATAAATCAATCTCTTCCATGTGGGCAAAGAAACGTCCGTCCAGTCCGCCCGCCTCACGATAATCCGCATGACGGATAAACAGGGCGGCTCCCGTTGCCCAGAAAACTGGCAGGATCGTATCATACTGTCCCTCATCCTTTTCAACCACTCCCATTATACGCCCACGACAGAACGGATAGCCGTACTTATCTATAAATCCTCCGGCTGCTCCGGCATATTCAAAATACTCTTTTTGCCGCTGGCTACGGATTTTCGGCTGACAGGCAGCTACCTCCGGATGGCCATCAAGATAGGAGATCATCGGTTCAAGCCAATGTTCGGTCACCTCAACATCAGAATTCAGAAGTACCACATACTCCGCTTCTACCTGCTGCAAAGCCAGGTTATATCCATCTGCGAATCCATGATTCTGATCCAGCACAATGATCCGGACACAAGGAAATTCCTCCCGAAGCATTTCCACAGAAGCATCCGTAGAGCCATTGTCGGCCACACAGACTTCTACTTCTTCGCTCTTCGAATAGCGGATCACGGACGGAAGAAAAGTACGAAGCATATCGCACCCGTTCCAATTCAAAATAACCACTGACACTTTCATCCTTACCCCCTTTCACATTCAGCCTTAGAAGCTTTCCAACGTTTATGAGACCACAGCCAATAAGCCGGTTCCCTGCGAATCGTCTGTTCCAGATAATCAGCAAACATTTCCGTAATTTCTCCTTCACCCGTCTCCTTCGGTTTCTCTGTCATCAGCTTAAACTCAGCTACACAATACCCTCTGCCGGGTTTTGTCAGATCACAATAGAACACAGGGAAGTTCATCATTTTCGCAATGCGCTCCGCACCATTCAGAAAGGCGGTTTCCTGCCCCAAAAAAGTAGTCCAGTATTTTTCGTTTCCGCTGGGCCACTGGTCAGTAATCAGACCGACAACCATCTTTTTGCCTTCACGCTTCAACTTGATAATTTCGCGTGCCGTAGAATGTTTCGGAACGTTATATCCTCCGAAGCGGGAACGGATGCGCTGGAACAATTCGTTCAAGTATTTATCTTTCAGAGGTTTATAGACTTGCATCGGTACATCACCCGGTTTCATAATAGATCCCATCCCGATCAGCCATTCATAATTGGCATAATGAGGAATCATTACGATGATTCCGCCATATTTCTCGGTCAGTTCCAGATATTGTTCCGTATTCTTATAAGTCATCCGCTTATAAAGGTCTTCGGGTGACATATGAAGCATTTTCAAGTCTTCAAGCATATAGTCGGAAAGGTAACGATAGAAACGGCGTTCGATCTGCAGCCTTTCTTTCTTGTCTTTTTCGGGAAATGATTTCTTCAGATTCTCCCGTACTACTTTCCGGCGATACCTCCCTATACGGTACATCAACAGGTAATTGAAATCCGAAAGTAAGTACAATATCCGGAAGGGAAGCGCCGAAAACAGCCACATCCCGCTATATACCAGCCAATAGATAAATCTAGACTTCATAATTCATCAGAATTGTGCCTTTAAGCGCTGTCATGTCTTCATTAAATTCTCCCAGTCGGACGTTAATCATCTGATTGTCCAATGATTCGTCATTCTCCACTTCTACGCGGATATAGTTAGCGGTAAACCCGTGCATCGGTGTACCTGCTTTTGATTTTTCCATCAATACCTGCATGGTCTGCCCGATATGACGGGTATAGAAAGCCCGTGTCTTTTCATCAGAAAGTGTCAGCAAGCGCTGGCTGCGCTGATGTTTCTCTTCCGGCGAAACCACATAATCTATCTTCAAGGCCTGCGTCCCCGGACGTTCGGAGTAGCTGAACACATGCAACTGTGTCACATCCAGTCCGGAAATAAACTGATAAGCCTGTTCAAAATACTCTTCCGTCTCTCCGCGAGTACCTACAATCACATCGACTCCGATAAAGGCATCCGGCATCACTTCCTTGATTTTCTTTACTTTAGAGGCAAAAAGAGCCGTATCATAACGACGGCGCATCAATTTCAGCACTTCATCGCAACCGGATTGCAACGGGATATGAAAATGAGGCATAAATCTACGGGAACGGGAAACGAACTCGATGATTTCATCAGTCAGCAGATTGGGCTCGATAGAAGAAATGCGGTAACGTTCGATGCCTTCCACCTGATCCAGCGCTTTCACCAGATCAAAGAAAGTCTCACCGGTAGTCTTACCAAAATCGCCGATATTCACGCCTGTCAGTACGATCTCTTTTCCGCCTTCGGCAGCAGCCTGCCTTGCCTGCTCCACCATAGAGGCAACAGTACCGTTACGGCTGCGTCCACGGGCAAAAGGAATGGTACAATAAGAACAGAAATAATCGCATCCGTCTTGTACTTTCAGGAAGAAACGAGTACGGTCGCCCCGTGAACACGAAGGAGAAAACGAACGGATATCTTTGGTGGTGGTAGTAAATGCCTCTCCCTCTTCATGCTTATGGAGGTCGCCGAGATACTGCAACAAGTCTCCTTTCTGCTCGGCACCCAGCACTACATCTACTCCTTTTATCTTTGCCACGTCGCCGGGTTTCAACTGCGCGTAACATCCGGTCACTACCACAAAAGCTCCGGGATGCTGCTTGACCAACCGATGAATAGCCTGACGACATTTCTTGTCTGCCATCTCCGTCACCGAACAAGTATTTACTACACAGATGTCTGCTTTTTCCCCTTTACGTGCAGTCCGGACTCCTGCCTCCCGCAGGATTTTGCCGATAGTTGAAGTCTCTGAAAAGTTCAATTTGCAGCCTAACGTATAATAAACGGCTGTCTTATTTTGAAATACAGTGGTATCTATCATAATCTGTTATAACGCATATTTCCTGCAAAGTTACACATTATTATTAGTAAAACACTTTAGGATACGAAAGTTTATTCCTATTTTTGCACAATTCACTAAAAAACGTGCAATGATTAAAGAGAATTTCATTAAACTATACGAAAATAGTTTTCGGGAAAATTGGGATTTACCTTGCTATACCGATTATGGTGAATCCGTTCATTATACTTATGGTCAGGTAGCCGGAGAAATCGCCCGTATGCACCTGCTTTTCAAACATTGCAGCCTGCGCAGAGGAGATAAAATAGCCGTTATCGGCAAAAACAATGCACACTGGTGTATCGCCTATATGGCAACCATCACCTACGGAGCCATCATCGTCCCTATCCTGCAAGACTTTACGCCCAACGATGTTCATCATATCGTCAACCATTCAGAGTCTGTCTTCCTGTTTACCAGCGACAGCATCTGGGAAAGCTTGGAAGAAGAAAAGCTGACCGGACTGCGCGGAGTTTTTTCGCTCACCGACTTCCGCTGCCTTTATCAGCGGGACGGAGAAACTATTCAGAAGTTTCTGGCACACCTCAATGATGAAATGTACGCTACCTATCCGAAAGGATTCACGCGCGAGGACATTCAATACACTACATTGTCCAATGATAAGGTAATGTTGCTGAACTACACATCGGGAACTACCGGCTTCAGTAAAGGTGTAATGCTGACGGGCAACAACCTTGCCGGCAATGTCACTTTCGGCATCCGCACCGAATTACTTAAAAAAGGAGACAAAGTGCTTTCTTTCCTGCCACTGGCACACGCCTACGGTTGCGCTTTTGACTTTCTGACTGCAACTGCCGTCGGAACTCATGTCACCCTGCTCGGTAAAACGCCTTCTCCCAAAATTATCATGAAGGCTTTTGAGGAGGTAAAACCGAACCTGATTATCACTGTTCCGCTGGTCATCGAGAAAATATATAAAAATGTCATCCAGCCGCTCATTAATAAGAAAGGTATGAAATGGGCATTAAACATTCCTTTGCTCGACACCCAGATTTATAATCAGATACGGAAAAAGCTGATAGACGCCCTAGGCGGACGTTTCAAAGAAATCATCATCGGAGGCGCTGCCATGAATCAGGAAGTAGAAGAGTTCTTCTACAAAATAAAGTTCCCTTTCACCATCGGTTATGGTATGACTGAGTGCGGACCACTGATCAGCTATGCTCCCTGGAATGAATTTATTTTAGGCTCTTCCGGCAAAGTGCTGGATATCATGGAGGCACGCATCTACAAAGAGAATCCGGAAGCGGAAACCGGAGAGATTCAGGTACGTGGCGAAAACGTGATGGTGGGATATTATAAGAATCCGGAAGCCACGCAGGAAGTGTTTACCGAAGACGGCTGGCTGCGCACCGGCGACCTTGGTACTATGGACGCCAGCGGAAATATCTTCATCCGCGGACGACTCAAAAGCATGATTCTGAGTTCGAGCGGACAGAACATCTTCCCCGAAGAGCTGGAAGCCAAACTCAATAACCTGCCATTCATTCTTGAAAGCCTCGTCATCGAACGTAACAAGAAACTGGTGGCACTGGTCTATGCGGATTACGAAGCGCTTGATTCTCTCGGATTGAACAATCCGGATAACCTGAAAACCATCATGGATGAAAATCTGAAGAACTTAAATAATAATGTAGCTGCGTATGAAAAAGTCAGCAAGATTCAGCTTTATCCTACGGAATTTGAGAAAACCCCGAAAAGAAGCATCAAAAGGTATCTATATAACAGTATAGCTGTCGATTAGTATGTTTTAAAACATGGATTGAAGGCGTAATATAACAAGCTTCTAAAAAAAATTATAAAAATAGTTGGCTTTTCGAGAACAACATATTGAAAAAGTACATAACTTTGCAGCGTTTTAATAAAGCAATTGATTGTATTACGTTTTTAAAAAGCAAAGAAAATGAAAAAATTAGTTTTGATGGCCGTAGCTATCGTAGCAGTATCATTCGCATCTTGTGGTAACAAAGCAGCTGACGCAGCAAAAGCTCAACAAGATTCTATCCGCATCGCTGACTCAATCGCAGCTGTAGAAGCAGCAGCAGCTGAAGCAGAACAAGCAGCAGCTCAGGCAGCAGCTGACTCTTTGAATGCAGATAGCACTGCAACTGAAGCTGTAGCTGAATAATTCAGAACAGCCTAGAGAGAATTGAAAGTCTGACATGCTAAAAGCATGCACAGACTTTTTTTTATGCCTTATTTAGCGTATGAGCTTTTCACAAAGGGAGCATCCAGCAAATAATCCAGACTTACCTCGACACTTTTCTCTACGGGCATGCTGTAGCTTTCTATCTCTGCAACAAGATGCTTCACACCAGCTGTCTTTGCATTCTTGAAAATAGCGTCGAAACCAACCATTCCGCTCTGCCCGATTTCTCTGTGATCTTTGATATGGAACATTTTAAAACGACCGGGGTATTTATTAAAATAATCGACCGGACTGTTTTGTCCGCGAACTACCCAATAAACATCCATCTGGAAGAAAACATATTCAGGATTGGTATGCTCAATCATGTAATCATACATCACTTTATCTTCTACCTTCTGAAATTCATGAGCATGATTATGGTATCCGAACGACATCCCCTGCTGTTTACAACGTTTGCCTATTTCATTGTAATAAGCACAATATGTATCCAACTCCTTAAGTGTTTTAGGCACATCCATCCAAGGAGCTACAATGTAACTCATACCGGCAGCTTTATGATCAGCAATACACTGGTCCCACCATTGAAGTGAACTTGAAAAATCACCGGAAGCTAATTCTTCTTTCGACAATCCTCTTGTGCAATGTGAGGATAAAACCTTCAGCCCGGCAGATTCAACATCTTTTTTAAATTGGTCGGGAGTTCTGTCGTAAAACTTTCCATTATTATAATTGGCGGCTTCCACACTGGTATATCCCATTTTCGCCAAGTTCTTCAGAAGAGTAATATAAGCGGCGTCACATTTGCCGTCCTTATTGTCTACCTTATTCAATATATCCCTGACAGAATAGAGTTGAATCGCTACTTCTTTTTTAGCTTTCGCTTTTGTTTTAGACTGTGCCATGGCCGTAAACGGAATCATTAAAAGAAGAGCCAGCGCACATAGATTTATTTGGAGTTTCATGTTTGTAGATAAAGGGGTTCATGTATTAAAATAAAAAAGCTGTGTCAGAAGTTCGTCGGGCATATCATTCTGTCATTCAGAACTAAATGCCATGTTGATGTTACTTTTGACACAGCCTATCTTTGAATTATTTATGTGATCAGTCCAGAACTTTCACGCGGATATTGCGGAACCAAACGTCATCACCGTGATCCTGCATTCCGATAA